>WNGD01008931.1_pt1 | contig 13480 bp, 12 predicted proteins | sample 5400671 | NCBI WGS metagenome assembly WNGD01 (sample SAMN13153369, study PRJNA577476) | soil metagenome | isolation source: 40 cm soil or saprolite under grassland replicate 2 | place: USA:California | collected 2016-06-15
ACAACGTGCGTTGGGCAGCGTTCATTTCCTTTGCCCGCTCCCCCGGTGTTTGTCCAAATAAAATTATTGGGCGAATTTGTTCGTAGAGCTCCTGTTCGGGCCAGAGTGTCCACTGCTTGATACTCGCCCACTCATCCGTGCGCTCTCGGCGGGATCGTTTCGGTCCAGGCATCTCCCCCAGCCTTCCGATACAACGATGCTCACTCCAAGCGTACCCAATAGCCCGAAAGTTTGCAAGGATTCAGGGCCAGGTTAGCCAATATTCACTGCCCATCTTTGCCCATTATGTTATGAGGTGGTCTCTTGAAATTGGGTGGGACGTTGATCAACGTCCGTGGGTAGCCAGCAGGCAGCACCAGGATGGGAACCGAGTCGCCGTATGCCTGGGCGACCCCGCCGAAGGCGTTCTCCGTGCCTGGACCGAATTGCATCGTAAAGACGCCGATGCGCTCACCAGAGGTGACACGGCTCACGGCATCGGCCATATGCAGGCCCGTCCGCTCCTGTCGTACGATGATGGTCCGAATGTTAGCCTCCGCTGCGGCTTCAATAATCGGGTTGACAGGATAGCCGATGAGGAAGGAGATTCCCTCGCGCTTGAGAATCTCAGCGATGGCGGTGGATACGTTCATATTCCCCTCCTGGAATGCCTCCTACGTCTCTAAAGTACATGTGGCCATCTGAGTAGCGAGCCCACACACTATCCAACTGCTGCTCCAATGACACGGTGCCACTTCAACACACGTAGCTATCACGTCAAGAAGATAAACGAGTGCCACCAGAGCCTTCAGCAGCGAACTCTGCCAGCAGCACAGCGATGAGCTTAACGTTGAGCAGAAAGTCCTCCAACCGGATATGCTCATCGGGACCATGCACACGCGAACCGTCGTATCCTACCCCTGCACCATTGACGACAGGCAATCCGTAGCGCTGGCAGAGTTCTTCCATCGGACCTGAGCCAGGCCTGCGTGGTAATATATTGGGTTCGATGCCATACACATAGCGGGCCGAACGGACAAGGGCATCCACCAGCGGCGACTCCAGCGAACTCTGAGCCGGGCGCGATGACGCTTCGAGATTCCTTACCTCCACGTCTGCAAAACCCTGCTCGGCCAGATGACGCTGCAACAATGCCAAAATGGTCTCCGGCTCCTGGTCGGGTACCAGGCGGAAATCCAGTTTCGCTCCTGCCGTCGCAGGCAGAACGGTCTTGCCACCCGGCCCCTGGTAACCGCTCCACATACCACAGATGTTGCAGGTCGGCGAATATAGCAAGTGTTCGGTCAGGACAGCGGGGTCTTCGCTGGGGCCGAGCAGATGAGCTATTTTCCAGCTCTGGCGCAGGAAAAGCGTATCTACCGGAAAACGGGCCATCAAGCGCCGCTCGGGCTCTGTCGGTGGGCGGACAGCATCGTAGAAACCGGGAATGCGCACTCTCCCGGATGGCTCATGCAGTGATCCAAGCGCTTCAACCAGCCTCCAGGCGGCATTGGGAGCCAACGGGGCATTGCTGGAGTGAAGATCGTAGGCGACGCTCTGCACACGAAGTTCGACACTTACCAACCCTTTCAGTCCGGCGGTGATGGTAATCGCGCCCTGCTCGTTGCGCGCGCCCGCCTCCCAGAGGCAGGCATCAGCCTGCAACAGGTCCTGGTGGGCACGCGCAAACTCACCCAGGCTGGGACTGCCGATCTCTTCCTCTCCTTCGATCAGGAAGGTCACACCACAGGGCAGCCTTCCATGAACCTCGCGCCAGGCCCGCACCGCCCACAGGCGCGCTACCAGATTGCCCTTGTTGTCGGCTACCCCGCGAGCATAGAGACGACCATCCCGAATAGCTGCATCGAACGGTGGCACGCTCCAGGCCTCCAGAGGCTCGGGTGGCTGGACATCGTAGTGATCGTAGATGGCGAGACGATGCGCACGCTCACCAGTCAGGCGTCCCACTATCACAGGAAAGCCCTGGGTAAGCACCAGCGAGGTCTCAGCGCCTGATTCACGCAAGCTGTCTGCCACGAGCTCGGCCATTTGCTGCATTCCCCTGTTCTGCGCGGCGATGCTCGGCTGGCGACAGAAACGCTGCAAGGTAGCAACTGCTGCATCCCTATGCGTGTCGATCCAGGTCAAGAGAGGTTCAAGACGTTCAGCAGGCGTAGAAAGAGACATAGCACTCACCCTTTCGAATCATCGAACACTGCTTTGAAATGCTCCCTGATACGCTCATGAGAGATATGCCACATGATACCATAGAAGATGTATTGCTCGGGCGAACGTGCGGGTATGGACATTGACAAAATTCATATTGACGCATCAACTCAGCTTATTGTAATGGGGATGGACGCACCACAGTCAAGCACCCCATGGCTCAAGCCAGGGACTTGCATCTACCCGTTGCCGGTTGACGCGATAGGTTCCTTGACGGCGAACCCACACAGGACAGGTGTACCACCCTGAGCAAGAGAAGCCAGATACTGCTCTCGAATGTTGAGAGCAGCATTGAACAGGGGAAAAAAATCAGCGTGGGAAAAGGGATGCGGCCACAGGTATCCTGGCCGGGGCCACTGCGGGCGGTACGCGGATGGCTGGAGCCCTGGATCATGCGGCATCGCGCTATTGGAGCGGGTGGTCAGAGCAGCCCCCACCTCCTGTCTTGCAACGGCTGTTCCACTGGCTTGAGGGTGGGCACGCCATTGCTCTCTACAGCTCTGCTTGACCCTGGTCAACAAACTACCGGTAGGAAGAATATGGTGTTGTAACTACTGATTTATTTCTGCGAGGCTATACTGGCAACGGCAGCGCGAAGCGTTTCCTGCACCTGCCGGAGGGCTGCGTCATCCTTGTAGCGTTGCCTGGGCCAGAAGAACCCTTTGAGGCCATCCTTGCGATGGCGGGGTATGAGGTGGATATGCACGTGGGGGACGCTTTGACTGACACGGTTGTTGATGGCGACAAACGTTCCATCGGCTGCTAAGCCCTCTTCGATGGCCCGTTCCAGCAGTTGTGCATGTTGGAACAGGGGCCCGACAAGGGCGGCGGGAAGATCGGCGAGCGTCTCGTAATGCTGCCTCGGCACTAACAGGCAGTGCCCGGGGAAAAGCGGTCTGCGATCCAAAAAGGCCAGGGAGACGCTATCTTCAAAGACGATAGGGGCCTTTTCCTCACCGCGGATGATTCGACAGAACGCGCACAACTGGCTGTCGTGTGGTTCGCTGACTGGAGCATCTGGCATACGTCACCCCTTTTGATCATCCATGAGTTCGATGGCACACCAGGGAGTGCTGGGTCCGTGATGATGCCCTGGTCGCCTCTTACACGCTATAATATGCAGATCTTCCCCTGACGGAGCAAACTGCACTACTCAAGCTCGTTTGTCCATGTCTTTCTGTTTGCGTTTTTGGATGTGTGTTACGCATGGAAAAGAAGCTGATCCAATCCGCGCACCAACCCACTCACCTCCATCACTTTCCGTATTGCCAGGAGTGTGCCGGCCACATATGGTTCAGCGCCTGATCCGGCATCGTGACGAATACTCAGCCGTTCATTGGGCAGCCCAAAGATCGTCTCAAACGCGATCATGTAGCTGGGCAGGCGGATCGAATGCACCTGTGTGCCGTTGATCGTCACCCCTCGAGCTTCCTTTGGACCGTGAGTATGTTCAAGCGAAACCGCTAACTGGTTCTTCGCAACGGTTGCCAGGGTTTCGGCGAGTTCGCGTGTCGTCCCGCTGGGCGCGTCAATTTTCTCGGCGCTGGCATAATCAATGATCTCCCAAGACGGCAGGTATTGGGCCGCAATCAAGGCAAAATGCTTCGCTAGGGCAGCTGTAAGAGAAAAGTTGCCAGCCGCAATGACGCCTAGCTTGTGTTCCAGTGCTCGGCGCTCGATTTCCTTGTAATCAAGAGCCGCCAACCCTGACGTACCAACAACCACGCGAATGCCTTTATCCAGCGCAGCCAGAATACGAGCTTTCACTGAATCATGCCCAGTGTAGTCAACGAGCACATCGATTGGGGTTGCCAACGCCTCTTCCAGCGATGAGACGATGGTCAGGCCTACTCTCTCTCGGCCCAGTGCCTCTCCCATATCAACTCCTGCCTGTCGGCGGGCGATGGCACCCACGAGGTGAAGTTCACTCGATGCTAGGATTGCGCTTGCAACGGCCCTGCCAGCCCAGCCTGTCGCACCCGCTACACACACTCTTATTCTCATGATTTTCACTTCTTTCACTTCTTAAGACGGTTTTTCCAAAAAAACTAATTTCATCAGCAATATGCAGAACAATACGGCCCCGCCCATGACCCGTTTCACTGAGCGCCTGTACCTGTGCCGCCTTATCTTTTGCAGACTCGGTACGTCCGAGAAATGAGTGGGCATAAGGCAAAGCATTTTCTACTTAGCTGGCTAACTCAACGTGCCCAAAAAGGAGGCCGCGATCTGTTCGTATCGGCCTCACCCTGTGTTGGATCAATCAGGGACTGCGGGTCAAATTTTGACATGGGCATAGCCGTGTACTCCGCTCGCGGCGTGGGAAGGGCTGATGCGTCCTGATGCTATTCCGATTGCCAGCATCATCATTACACAAATGACGATGGTCACCAATGCTGCCAAAGCACGACATTTCACAAGTTACCTCCAGTGAATATGAACAGGACAATCAAATGAATGTAGAGGGCTCGTCGGAATATGAACGTTCCCGACCGCGGGTCTGCTCAATTTCTGTCCTTTGAGCCACCTGGCGAAACAAAGTGGTGTAGTTTTTCCTGGCCTGCAACACCTTAGGATGTCTTTGCCCTAGCGGGAGTTGCTCAAAGATCGCGCAGGCCCGCCGGTAAAAAACCTCGGCTTGCTCGTACTTTCCCTGCTTCTGATAGAGCAAGGCCACCCTCGTCAGACTTACTGCCTTCTCCGGGTGTGCCGGCGCAGGCGAAATACTTTGAGCATCTCGCCGAAAGAGGAGGGGAGCATACCTTTCATCAAGAGCATTCCTCATCGCAAGGAGACTAAATGAACAGCTAGCCTGTGCATGGCATATTCTATCATATTACAAGTATAGGTGTATTACCGCTGTAAAACTGGATAATTTCCATGATAAAAGAACCAGTGTTCAAAGAACACTTCCATGTAGAGGTCATCCCTCCGGATACCGTTTACCTCCTGACCGAGAGCGGGCACACGGTCCTCACCGGGCGCCTCTTCGCCTTGCTTGCGCCGCTGCTGGATGGTTACCACACCGTCGAAGCTATCATCGATAGGCTCGCAGATCAAGTGACGGCTGCTGAAGTGTACTATGCCTTAATGCATATGGAAGACAAAGGGTACATCAATGAAGCCAATGCTCCCCTCTCTAAGGAAGTAGCAGCATTTTGGAATCTGATTGGAATCGATGCCAGGCTGGCTCAGAGCCGACTGGAGCATCTATGCGTTGCTTGCACAGCGTTTGGCAACGTCGCTGTCGCGCCGTTTGCCTCCGAACTCGCAACTTTCAATCTCCAGTCTGGTGGATACAGGCCAATTTGGCGTGGCCCTGACAGATGACTACCTGCAAGAGGCTCTTGCGACCTATAACCAGGCGGCATTAGCATTACAGCGACCCTGGTTGCTCGTCAAACCCGTGGGGACTATCAACTGGATCGGGCCAATTTTTCGTCCGGGCAAGCGACGGGCAGCACTGCGCCATTCCCTCTCCCTCGCGCTGCTCACCCTTTTACAAGGCAGGCAGCACTGAGCCTGGCTGCTACAGAGACGGTCAAGGCTATTGTACTTGGCGAAGAGAGCCCACTCGAGGGCTGCATGGTCACAAAGAGGCTATTTTCATAGGCAAGGGCCTCACAGGCTGCCTCTCAATAGGCAGCATCCCGGGTGGCTGCAAAGAGTCGGAGGAGGGCGTAGATGATGCCGGCGGCTCCATGAGAGAAACCTGTCAGCAATCTGCCGCCGATCGTCTGCCAGGAGCGTTCGCCTGAAGCGCTCCTCGTGCGCACCCGCAGGAGATGCTGGCCACAGGCGATAGCACGCTCTAAAATGGCCTGGCCTGGTGAGGCGTCGTAAAGAGCAAGCAAGCCCAGGATCGCCTCTGCGGAGCCTGCGATGATGTCCAGGGCCCGGTCGCTGACAATCTGCTCCTCAGTAATGAGAAGGGCTGCCAGCTGAGCTTCCTCCAGCAGTGATGGCTTGTCCAGGAAGCGGCTGATGCACACCAGCGCGTAGACAACCGAGCCAAGACCGGATGCTCCACCAATTCCGATAACTCTGACCATCTGCCGGGCACGATAGCGTAAGGCCTGACACAGCGGTTGTGTAGCTGCCAGGGCCAAATCGCGGTAGCAAGAACTTCCTTTGCCCTTTGTGACATAGTCTATAGCTGCCAGGAATAGGGCTACCCCGCTAGTACCGCTATAGAGGTCGTAGCCGAGAGGCTGCAACTGATAGCGTCCTGCCCATGGCAAGTTCTGTAGCCCTATCCAGGTCGCGCTGCCGTTCGGCGCACAAATCGTATGTTCAACGATCTGTTCTGCAATAGCCAGTGCTTGCTCCTCTAACATTTCCGCAGTTGGCAGGAACATTGCGTCGAGATTTGCGTCTCGCCCGGCTTCCTCAACAGTATTCGAACCTGGTGCATGTCTTCCAGCATGTGCAACATGCGCACAGAGGGAACCTTCTATAAAAGTGATCTGCGAGTGCAGGTCCTTCTCGCTCAAAGCTTGCAGCCGGGCTAGCACGCAGTCGAAGCTCGGTTGCTCAAAGCAGTGAGCTCACCGGCGGCCGCTTCGCTGCCACAAGAGGTCGCTATGGAGAGCGCTTCGGAGAGGGTTAGTGCCCAGGAGGGCAACGGTATATCTCCCCGCGGCAGGGCGGTACCCAGGGCTTGCTGCACTGACGCAACCGTGAGGCTATCCCAGGCCAGGCGTGCCCGCAGCAGCTCCCAGTCTCCTAAAACAGCGGCCTGGCACCAGGTTTCAAGCCGCGTGTTCGCTATTGTCTTGCTTGTCACTTCCTCACCAGGTGGGAATGGCATGCTCAATCGTTCATCCAGAGTACTGGCCGCCGCGGCAATATGAAGCAGATCATTTTCAGTAAGCGGTGGTATTGGCATCCGATTCCTACCAGCATAGCTCCAGTCTGTAGAAGGGGAGCATTCTGACCAGACCACTTTCTCAACTAATGGCTAAGAGAAGTGGTTTGGCCAGGAATACTGAACAAATGCCTAGCATCCACTGGAATCAGTGTTACAGTGAGGCCCAACACTGCATATACATGGGCATATCATCACAAAGGTATGGGCGAGGTCCTCTTCGGACAACTCTCCCAGTTCGCCCAGGCTTGCAGGCTTCTCGGGGATGATCCGATAGTAGCTGTTCGGCTTCTCCTCCAGCACTTTCACCTCAAAGCCATCCGGGAACTGTTGGCCTGTTTCCCTTTCGAGGACAGCTTTGGCATCGCGTCGCAGCTCTTCTGCAAATGCCTCATCTTTCCAGGCTTTGGCGATCAGCTGCGCTTCCAGCTCTTTCCAGGTTAGTCGTATTTGTACGGCCATATCTCTTTCCTGCCTTTCACAATCTGTTGAAACATGTTTCTCGTGGCAATATTCGCACTCTCCAAAAACGGGATTTCTACACGATACACTTTTTGGTATCTACGAGGACACGTGTAAGATTGCTTATGCTATTTGCTTGCCTAAGCAGGTGCTGGTAATATAATAGATTATGCAATGCACAGGCTGGCTGTGCATGCCGCGTCTATCATGAAAGGTGCAGAAAGATGTATGATGGAGTAGAGAACCTGCTCAGCCAGATGACCCTGCGGGAAAAAGTATCGCTGCTTGCTGGCACGAACATGTGGTACACCGTCCCGGTGGAGCGACTGGGTATCCCTTCCTTAAAGATGACGGATGGTCCCAATGGAGCCCGCGGAGCCGGAAGCCTCACCAGTAGTGTGAAGGCCGCCTGCTTCCCGGCAGAGATTTCGCTGGCCTCGACGTGGAACACGGACCTGGTGGAACGCGTCGGGCTGGCCCTGGCGCACGAGGCCAAAACGAAAGGCGCACAAGTGCTCCTGGGTCCAACCGTCAACATCCAGCGCTCGCCGCTGGGTGGGCGCAATTTTGAATGCTTCTCCGAAGACCCCTATCTCTCTGCTCGCCTGGCGGTGGCCTACATCACGGGACTGCAGCGGGAAGGAGTGGGGGCCTCGATCAAGCACTACGTCTGCAACGACCAGGAGTTCGAGCGCTTCAGCATCAGTTCCGAGGTGCGCGAACGGGCGTTGCGCGAGATCTATCTGCTGCCCTTCCGGACTGCCGTGCGAGAGGCCAGGCCTTGGACCGTTATGGCTGCCTATAACCTGGTGAACAGCATTCCTGCCTCGGAAAGTCCGTATTTGTTGACCGAGATTCTGCGCAATGAGTGGGGCTTTGATGGAGTGGTGGTATCTGACTGGTTTGAATCGGTCAAGAGCACCGCTGCTTCCGTCAATGCCGGGCTAGATCTGGAGATGCCTGGTCCACGCTGGCGCGGCGAGAAGCTGCTCGCAGCCGTCGAGCGGGGTGAGGTTGCGGAAGCAACGATTGAAACAAGCGTGCGTCGCCTGTTGCTGCTGCTGGACAAAGCAGGCCTCTTTGAGCACCCGGAAGCTGTCCCAGAGCAAGCCATTGATCTACCGGAGCGTCGCGCTCTGGTGCGAGAAGCGGCTGCCGAGGGCATCGTCCTGCTCAAGAACGCACAGCAGGTTCTGCCACTTCAGCATGAGCAACTCACATCCCTGGCGGTGATTGGTCCCAATGCCCAGGTGGCGCAGATTACAGGTGGAGGCAGCGCGCAGGTCAACGCACACTATGCGGTGACCCCCTTTGAGGGTATTGTGGCAAGGGTTGGAGATCATGTGCGCGTGGGCTACGAACAGGGCTGCACCAACTACCGGTTGCTGCCCTTACTCGATACCGGACAGCTCGTGGCGGGCACACAAGGAAACGAGCATGGATTGGCCGTCGAGTACTTCACTAACGGCAATCTCACCGGTGCTCCCGTCTCCAGGGAGACGCAGGTGAGGACGGAGCTCATGTGGTTCGGTCAGCTTCCCGAAGGAGTCGATCCGCAGCAGTTTTCGGTTCGTGCTACCGGTCGCTTCATGCCTGAAGAGACAGGACCCTACACCTTTGGACTGGTCAGCGCGGGACGCAGCCGCTTGTCCATCGATGGGCGCGAAGTGATCGAGAACTGGACGCGGCAGACCCCGAGTGGAGAATACTTTGGTTTCGGCAGTACGGAGGTCCAGGCGGTCGTTCCCCTGGAGGCTGGGCACGAGTATCTCCTCACGCTCGAATTTGCCAGGTCCGATGCAACGCTCCTGGCTGCTGTCCGCCTGGGGGTCCTGCCACCTGTTCCCGCCGACGCCATCGAGCGTGCAGCGCGTCTTGCGGCGGCCTCGGATGTCGCCATCGTGTGTGTGGGTTTTGGCGGTGACTGGCAGAGCGAAGGCTTCGACCGGCCAGATATGGAGCTGCCTGGGAAGCAGCATGCGCTGGTCGAGCAGGTGGCGGCAGCCAATCCACGGACGGTCGTGGTGCTCAATACTGGCTCGCCCATCACCATGCCCTGGCTTTCATCCGTGGCGGCAGTCGTGCAGGCCTGGTATCCCGGCCAGGAGTGTGGGAACGCCATTGCCGACGTGCTCTTTGGGGATGTCACTCCCTCTGGAAAACTGCCCCAGACCTTCCCGGTACGCCTGGAGGATACCCCCGCCTACCTCAACTTTCCGGGCGAAAACGGCAAGGTCTACTATGGGGAAGGGCTCTTCGTCGGCTATCGCTACTACGATAAGAAACACATCGCCCCACTATTCCCCTTTGGCTTTGGCCTCTCCTATACGACCTTCAGCTATAGTCCACCTCGGTTGAGTGCCCAGCAAATCGGCCCGGACGACACGTTGCAGGTCTCGGTCGATGTCACCAACACCGGGCCGCGTGCGGGCAAGGAAGTGGTACAGTTGTACATGCGAGACGAGCAGGCGCGGCTACAGCGCCCCGAAAAAGAACTGAAGGCCTTCGCAAAAGTCCACCTTGAGCCCGGCGAGTGCAAGACGGTGACGCTCTCCCTCGGACGTGATGCGCTGGCGTACTACGATGACCTGGCACACGAGTGGATAGCCGAAGCCGGAGAGTTTGAGATTCTTGTTGGTTCATCATCACAAAATATCCGGGCCACTGCCATGTTCGTACTCACAGCATCGAGCCGCTGGCCTTCTTGAGCGAAGAAAGGTGATATACTCATCCGACAGGGATATAGGGGATCAGCTCTAGCTACCTCCTGATACGGTTATGCCTTACAAGCTAAAAAACGCGAGTCTTTGCTTGGATACCTCTCTGCAGGGAAATGCGTGAATGGAACGAGAGCGAAAATCCCTACGTTGCGAGCAGATGTCCCAGGTAGCCAGCACACGCAATTTTACACATTCTTAGATGTCTTGAAACGATTTTTCTTTGGTCACCGTATTGGTTGTGATGAACAGAAGAACAGAAAAGAAGGAAAGTATTCAATGGCACGCAAACAGAAAGATCCTCATAGCTCGCATCCTTCTTCCTCCCTTGAACCAGTCGACCATCTCAGCTCACGCCTTCAGAGAAAACTCCTAAAGCGGGTAGACAAGCAACAAAAGCACTACAGAAGCTCTGGCAAGCCGTACCCGCTCGTCATGGTACAAAGTCCGTCTAGGGACATGGAGCAGAAACCGCAATGGCGCCTCAGGAGGCTGCTCAATGGTACCTGGTTCGGCTATCCGTTGTACCCGGTCATGACCGTTGTCTCCATTACAGTCTGGATGCTCACCAGCATCTTTGATGTCATCTGGCTGACCGCTCACCCCACCTGGGCAGCATATGGAGCTTTCGTCACCGTGATTGTGGGCCTCATCGGAGCGCTAGGGGTGATCGTGCCGGGCCTGACCGTTTCGAGAGATACCTCTGGCGCCGAGCGCTATGCTAGCCTCAATCGGGCCTTCTTCAATGCATGTGCCACGATCCTCTACCTGATCTCCTTTGTCCTACGCCTCCTCGCTGGCCCAGGAGATGGCATGGTTGCTGTCCTGCTTGGCTTCTTGGGGCTGGTAAGTGTCATCTACGCCGCCTTCCTGTCCCGCTTCCTGTATGTCGGTCGTTTGATCTGTCGCCGAAGAATGAAATGATCAGTTGGTATAACAGCTTGACCCTCGTCAACAAACTATCGGTAGGGCATCGCAATTGCGGCTGTGTAGATATCCAGCTCGTGCAACGTCCCGTCCGGGTTGTTCCCCGTGCTGTTCGAGTTATCAGCCCACGCTGGGTGGGCACTCCCGCCATAGAACGATAGCCCCGTATAGTCGCCGTAGTCAATGCCATTCCCAGACTCGTGCGAGTTCGACGTGCCTGCACTGATCTGGCTGTTCGTGGTGAACGTCTGCCCACCGTCTGCGCTGAATGCTCCCCAGAACTGTGCATCGTCGTTCAGCACCCCGTCGGTGTCGCCAGGCCCGCCTGCCCCTAGATCATTGCGGGAGTCGTACCACACGACAGCGAGATTCCCACTGGTCGGGTCGAGCGCGATCTTCGGCAGGAACTGGCTATTCTTCGTGTTGTCATCGTTCACTCGCACCGGGCTACTCCACGTGGCGCCATCGTCATCCGAGAAGCGGACGTAGATGTCCGTGTTGTTGCTCTCGTTGGGGTGCTCCAGTGTGTACACCAGGTACACACGCCCGTTGTGGTGGCCATTTGTTCGGTCCCAGGCGAGCCCGGGCTCGGCGTCGACCGAACGGTCGGGCTGAGGTGGGATGAAGTCGAACCCACCGACATGGGTGTCGGTCACGAACACCCGCGTGCCAAAGCCCGCAGGCCCCAACCCATCAGGATCGACGTTCACGAAGAGCTTGCCGCCGCCCTGCCCACTCTCGGTGAGTGTGCAGACCTGCATAACCTCACCTGTCGGGCCGATGGCAACATCGCCATATGTGCAGTTGTTCGTGCCAGGGACGACCTCGGGGGTGATGAAGCTGCCGACCTTCCCTAGACCCTTTACGGGCGCTCCCGCGGCCACGATCGGCCCTCCTCCGTTGAACACCACCCAGACCTCGCCCTGGGCGGTCGTGATCGTTGGCTGGTCGACGAACCGGAACAGGCCGCGTCGCTCGCCGCTCGCCGACAGGCTTTGCTTGGGCGGCTTCGCGATATTGGCGAGGGGGTTAAAGTGGACGCCACCATCCGTGCTGAGGGCGATGGGGACCACATTCCCCACGTTGAAGAGGTAGGTGAGGAAGAGGTTGCCGTAGCTGTCGAACGACAGGCTTGGATCACAACAGGCGGCGCCCAGGTTGTCGTTGTTCCCGATCAGACTCGTGGTCCAGGTCATGCCGCCGTCGAAGCTCACGCCCTCGAACAGCCCGGCAGCCGGAACGTCCACGTTCGTGACGATCACGATGTTCTCTGGGTTGGTTGGGTTGACGGCCACTGCTTCCTCGGACTCGTTGGTATGTCGCTGGCTGACGTCGATGTTCGCCGGCACTGGGGCAAGCCTCACGCGGCGGCTGCCAGCAGCCGCGTGTGCCTGGCTCGGATGCTGTTGCAAGCTGATGCTCAGAGTCAGCGTCCCCGCCAGGGCAACCAGGCTGAGCAGTAAGAAGATGAGGCTACGTTTGGAGTGTCGAGCGTGCTGCATAGAAAACCCTCACTTTGCGAAACTATCCAATTGCACACAGGTCGCTTGCTCGTGCAGAGCAGAGCGTTGAGCAGGTCTGTGCCCGCTGAAACAAGAAGTAGCAAGAACCACAGCTATTGTAGGCGAGTGGGCAGCTAGCACCAAGGGCAAGCGGGTGGTGGTCGGGTTAAGGACGGGGTGAGATGTTCACTGGCAGGTAGAGGTTTCTTCATCCAGCGTTGTTCGGCAAGAACGAACCCACGCAGAAACCTGCAAGAAGAAGGACAGAGCTTCTCGATATCTCAGAAGAAGAGTATGATCTGGTGCTCGATGTCAATCTCAAGGGTACTTTTTTGACGACACAAGCCGCTGTGCCTGCTATGCTGGAGCGAGGTGGAGGCACAATTGTCTCTCTCTCTTCGGTATCAGGACAAAGAGGCGGTGGCGTTTTTGGCACATCCGCCTACAGCGCGGCCAAAGCAGGAATTATGGGCCTGACCAAAGCTCTCGCTCGCGAGTTGACACCACGCGGCATTCGCGTCAACTGTGTTGCACCTTCCATGGTTGATACTGATATCGCTGGAGATTTACTGACACCGGAACGCAAGGTCGAGCTTGCAAAGGGCACGCTGGTGGGTCGCCTTGCCACCGTTGAGGATGTAGCCAATTGTATCCTCTTCCTCGCTTCAGATAAACCACGAAACTGCCCAACAACTTGCAGCGGCTTCAGAGGAGACGAAGATTGGTTTTGTTGTCGTTAGCCGGAGCGACTCCACTCTAAGAGGCCACTATCCAGCGGAAATACAAGCGCTTGAAAGTGG
>WNGD01004646.1_pt1 | contig 13477 bp, 6 predicted proteins | sample 5400671 | NCBI WGS metagenome assembly WNGD01 (sample SAMN13153369, study PRJNA577476) | soil metagenome | isolation source: 40 cm soil or saprolite under grassland replicate 2 | place: USA:California | collected 2016-06-15
TTCGCGACGCCGACGAAGTCGCGCCGGAGGAGCTTACAGAGGAGCAGCATGTCGATCGCGCTCTGGTGGTTGAAGACGAAGACCGCGGGCCGATGCGACCAGAGGTGCTCCTCGCCGTGCACCTGGAGGCGCACGCCGGCGAGCGCGGTGCCGAACTCGCCCCAGGTGGTGATGGCGAGGTTCACCATGTCGCGCCGGCTCCAGTTGAGGACCCCCGGCACGGCACCCAGGACGAACGAGGGCACGATGCTCGCGAGCGCGAGCGAGGAGCGCACGACGGCGGTCAGGCCCGGCGTCCCCCGCGTGGTGAAGCGGCGCGCGGGCCAGCCGCGCAGCCCGGCGATGGCTGCCAGGCGGCGGTTGGGATTCGTCGGGCGGGGCCGGCCGACGATCTCGAGCAGGGGCAGGTCCTCGTGGCTGTCGGTGTAGAAGTAGCTCTGGGCGAGGTCGATGCCGCGCTCGCGGGCGAGCGTGCGCGCCGCCATCGCCTTCCCGCCGCCGTAGACCGTGGGCCAGAGGTGGCGCCCGGTGAGCCGTCCGTTCTGCACCTCGAGCCGCGTGCAGAGCACGTTCGGGATGCCGAGCTCGCGCGCGATCGGCTCGATCTGGTAGCGGGTGGCCGACGAGACGACGGCGAGCGTGTGGCCGCGACGCCAGTGCGCCTGCACCAGCGCGCGCGACTCGGGGTAGATCGCGCTCGCCAGCGCGCGCGCGAAGATGCGCTCGGCCAGCTCCTCGAGCTCCTGCTCCGGCACGTCGCGCAGCCAGGCGGCGGTGGCGGCGATCAGGCCCGAGAAGCCGAGGCGCCCGAGCTGGAAGCGCGCCGTGCTGAGCACCGCGTCGGCCAGGTCGCGGGCGCGCATCCGCCCGCTCGCCAGCCGATCGCGCAGGAACGCCACCGCCGAGAAGCCCGCGATCAGCGTCCCGTCCACGTCGAAGAAGGCGCCCACCGCCGGCCCGGCGGGGCCCTCGTCGATCTCGCGGGTCAGGTCGGCGTGGGGCGCCATGGGAAGCCGCCGCGGAAGATACCTCCGCCCGGGGCCGGGGGTCGAGGCGCCGCCGGCTTCCCGCCCGGCGCCGGGCTTGGCTAGAATCCGCGCCGGTGGCGACGCCCGCGACCCTCGCGCCCCCGCCCTCCTGGCCCCCGGCCGGCGGGCGGCGCGTCGTCTTCCTGCTCGACTCCTCGAGCCCGCTCGAGCGGCGGCTCCTCGAGCGCTGGATCGAGCGCGCGCGCCCCGAGGGCACGGCTGCGGCCGCCTACGACGTCGTGGCGATCCCCCCGTCGCGCCGGCGGCGGCGCGCGGGGCGCGTCGATCCGCGGCTGGAGGCCACGCTCGCGGTGGGCGACGACCCGCTGCTCGCGCCGCTGCGCGTCGCCTGGCTGCCGGCCGAGCAGGACGGGGTGCGGCCGGCGCGCCTCGCCCAGCTCCTGACCCTCGGCGATCCGCGCGACCCGGGCCGGCTCCGCCAGGCGCGGGTGCTGAGACGGCACCCGCACCGCTGCTGCATCGTCGCGGGCGAGCCGGCGCCGGCCTCGGAGCTGCGCGAGCGCTGGCGGCGCGCGGGCGGCGCCGACGTCGCGCACACCGCCGGCCTCCCGGACTTCGTCGCGCGGCAGGCGGCGCTCGCGCTCGAGCGCGCGGAGCGCCGGCTCCGCGGCGCGCGCTACAAGGTGCCGCGCTTCGTCGAGGAGGAGATCGTCGCGCGCCCGGCCTTCCGCGGCGGCATCGCGCGCCTGGCGCGGCGTCTCGGCCGCGACGAGGCGAGCCTCACGCGCGACGCCCGGCGCTACCTGCGCGAGATCGCCGCGCAACATAGCCCGCACCACATCGACCTGGCCGCCAACCTGATCCGCTTCATGTACACGCAGGGCTACGGCGAGACCCTGCACTACGACCACGTGCAGCTCGAAGCCCTCGCCGCGCTCGGCCAGCGCCACCCCCTCGTCTTCCTGCCCACCCACAAGTCGATGCTCGACAGCCTGGTGCTCAAGTACGCGCTCTACGAGAACGGCCTCCCGCCCAACCACACCGCCGGCGGCATCAACATGAACTTCTTCCCGATGGGCGCGCTCATGCGCCGGACGGGCATCTTCTTCATCCGGCGGAGCTTCAAGGACAACGAGGTCTACAAGCTCGTCCTCCGCCAGTACATCGACTACCTGGTCGAGAAGCGCTTCCCGCTCGAGTGGTACATCGAAGGGACGCGCTCGCGCTCGGGCAAGCTCATGCCGCCGCGCTTCGGCCTCCTCGCCTACGTGGTGGACGCCTACCGGCGCGGCAGGAGCGAGGACGTCTTCCTCGTCCCGGTGTCGATCGCCTACGACCAGATCCAGGACGTGGCCGGCTATGCCGCGGAGGAGCGCGGTGGGCGCAAGCGGCCGGAGAGCTTCGGCTGGTTCCTGCGCTTCGTGCACGCGCTCCGTCGCCGCTACGGCGAGATCTACATCCGCTTCGGCGAGCCGCTCTCGCTCGCGCGCGCGCTCGGCCCCCCCGACCCCGGGGCGGAGCCCGACCCGGACGAGCAGAGCCTCGCCCTCCAGAAGCTCGCCTTCGAGGTGTCGGCGCGCATCAACCGGGTGACGCCGATCACGGCGACCTCGCTCGTCACGCTGGCGCTCCTCGGCGTGTCGAGCCGCGCGCTCAGCGTGGAGGAGACGATCGCCTCGCTGCGCAACCTGCTCGACTACGTCCGCCGCCGCGATCTCCCCACCGCGGGCGCGCTCGACCTGGACACTCCCGAGGGCGTGCGGCGGACGCTCGACGCGCTGGTCGAGAACCGCGTGGTCACCTGCTTCGCCGAGGGGCCCGACGCCGTCTACGCGATCTCCCCCGAGAAGCACCTGATCGCGTCGTACTACCGAAACACCATCATCCACTTCTTCGTGAACGGGGCGATCGCGGAGCTGGCCCTCCTCCGCGCCGCCGAGGACGGCGTCGCCGATCCGCCGGAGGAGTTCTGGGACGAGGCCATGCGGCTCCGCGACCTCCTCAAGTTCGAGTTCTTCTTCGCCGACAAGGAGGCCTTCCGCGAGGAGCTGCGCGCCGAGGTGCGCCTCCACGACCCCAACTGGGAGCGACGCGTGGCCGAGGGACCGGCGGCGATCCAGACGCTGCTCCGTCGCTTCCGTCCGTTCAGCGCGCACCGCGTGCTGCGCCCCTTCCTCGAGGCGTACCGCGTGGTCGCCGACGCGCTCGAGCGGCGATCGCCGGAGGCGGCGTTCAGCGAGGAGGAGTTCCTGCGCGGCTGCCTCGCGCTCGGGCAGCAGCACGTCCTCCAGGGGCGCATCCGCAGCGCGGAGTCGGTGTCGCAAGGCCTGTTCGCGACCGCGGTCCGCCTGGCGCGGAACCGCAGCCTGGTCGACCCCGGCGCGCCGGACCTGGCCGAGCGCCGTCACGCTTTCGCCGAGGAGGTGCGGCGGGTGGTCCGGCGCATCGACGCGATCGACGCGCTGGTGGCGGCGCGGCACGCGGGGCTGATCGAGTGAGGGGGGCGCGAGGCTCCGGGAATCCGTTCGCCGCGTCGATTGCGCTCGTCCTCGGCGTGGCCCGGCGAAAGCGGTTTCGCGTCGCCTTGATCGGCGGCTTCGCGCTCCCGTTCCACGGCGTCCAGCGGGCCACCGGCGACGTCGACTTCCTCGCCGGGGCGAGCGGTGCGGACGCCTTGCACGAAGAGCTGATCGCCGACGGCGCGCGCTGCCTTCACCGCAGCCCGGACGCGGCGAACTACGCGCCCGGGACGTCCCGGCTCTCCGCGATCGACTTCATCTACGCGCGGCGCGAGCGGGCCAGGGAGATGCTCCGACGGGCGCGGCCCGCGCTCCTCCACGGCGCCCGGCTGCGCGTCCCGGTGGTCGACGCCGAGGGCCTGATCGGTCTCAAGCTCCAGGCGCTCGTCAACGCGCCGTCCCGGACGCAGGACGAGGCCGACATCCGGGCGCTCCTCGCGGCACGCCAGGGCACGTTGAAGCTCGACATCCTCCGCGACTACTACCGGCTCTTCGACCGCGAGCGCGACCTCGAGCGGTTGCTCGCGGAGACGAGAAAGCGCTAAGGGGAGCTCATGCAACGCCCCGAGGCCCCGATCGTCGGACGCGGCGTCCGCGATCAGACGACCCTCCGGCGTCCGAAGCGGGTGCGCGATCTCGACGAGTTCCTCGAGTTCCTCGAGTGGGTCGACTCCGTGTTCGGCCCGGTGAAGCGGAAGAGGGACGTGACGAGGGGCGATCACTTCCGACTCTGAGGACTCGGGGTCTCATCGGCGCGCCTCCCGTTTCAGCGCGGGACGCAGCCGTCGAGGCACGCTCTGAACGTCTTCGCGCACCGTTCGAGCGCGAAGCCGTGGGCACGCCGGCACCCCTGCCAGCACGCGACTGCCAAATGCCTGCCATCCTCTTCACACGCGGCGCGGTCGGGCCGGCCTGCACAGGCGCGCAGGTCCGCGTGGAGCTGCGCCTGACATGAGCGCGGGTTCTCCGCTGCCTCGGCGCAGTGGTTGAGGTCGTGCAGCGGCCCCGCCTGGCAGGCGACCTGGCGTGTTTCGCAGCGCTCCGTGCAGGAGTCGGGGCCGCCGTAGCAGCGAACGAACGCCTCCTCGAACTCCCCCTCGCAGCCCTGGAGGCAGCTCCTGCGGTCCGCGTCTGCGCGCTCGACACACTCCAGCGCGGTTGCGTGGGTCGGCCGGCGCGCAGCGCAGCCGGCAAGGCAGATGGCTGCCCCCACAACGACGAGGGGCCGAAAGCCGCTTCGGATCATACGTGCGAAGGTCTCGCGTGAATGATGCACGCGAAACCTTACCAAGCCGGCCTGACCGTTCCGCTCAGGGGAGGCCGAGACTCAGGGGCACCACGGGTTGCGCGGGACGCCCGCGCAGGGGTTGGCCATGCCCGGCTGGGACGGGATGGCCGGCAGTGTGAAGGTGGCGTCGGGCCGGGGGTAGGTGGCGCCGGGTAGATTCGGGCAGGGCGCCAGCAGCTGGGTGGCGCAGAGGGCCTCCGCTGCCAGCGGCCCCTCGTCGCCCGCGTTCGCGCTCCCGCAGGGGTTGTAGGGCGGGCTCTGCAGGTTGGGCGGGTCGGTGGTCAGGCCGGCCGGGTCGGTGTTCCCGTTGAAGCAGTTGCCCGGGTCGTGAAGCGTGGTGGCGAGGCCGATGTCCCCGTTGGTGGGGTTGCCGAAGGACCCGTTGTTCGAGAACTGATTGTTCCAGACGTAGTTGCCGAAGGCCTGGTAGTAGCAGGTCTCGGTCGTGGGGTCATAGAACAGCCCGCCCTGGCAGTCCGCGGCGGGGGGCGGCGTCTCCTGGTCGGGCAGGTCGGCGACCAGGATCCCCCAGGCACCGTTGCGCTCGATCCGGTTGTTGTAGAGCGTGATGTACTCGGTGCCCGCCAGCACCACGCCGGTGCCGACCGGGGCCGATCCCGAGAGCCCCAAGCCGCTGCCGGGCACGTCGGGGTTGTTGTTGTCGTGGATGTAGTTGTTCATGAAGATCGTGCAGCCCACGGCGCCCGGCACGGCCGGGCTGGAGCCCGCCGGGCAGAGGCCGATCTGAGGTGATGGAAGATCGTCGTTGTTCTGCGAGTTCGAGACCAGCCCCGTCTTGTTGTGGTCGAACTCGCTGTTCTGGATGATCAGGTTGCCGCCCGAGTTGGTGCCCGAGTAGGCGAGCGCGGAGTATTGCGCGTGGTCGTGGTCGAGGACGGCGTTGCAGTTCGGGCAGGCGCCCACGTAGAAGGCGGCGTCCCCCATGTTGCTGGCGTAGGAGTAGTTGATGCTCCCGGGGCCGTCGGCGTTGCTGACGAAGATGCCGTACTCGCCGCGCGGGTGGGCGGCGCCGTTCGAGTAGCCGGAGCTGGCGGTCAGGTAGTTGCCCCAGTAGGTGTGCATGCCGATCTGGCCGCTGCCGTCGCCGCCGTTCCACCAGATCTGGTTGCCGTGCTCGCCCGTGGCGGGGTCGGTGAGGAAGTTGCAGACGGTCAGGTTCTCGACGTAGGTCCCGCTCACCTTGTAGACCTCGACCCCGTTGCGCCCCGTCACCTGGAAGGCCGGGTCGGAGCTGCAGGGCGTGGGGGCGCCGGCCCGGGTCCCGTCCACGATCACGCTGTTCCGGTCGAGCCCGCGCAGGTGGATGCCGGGTGTGCGGATCAGCACCCCGGCGGGCAGGTCCGGATCAATCGAGCCGTTCTCGTGGTAGTCACCGGGCGCGACCAGGATCCAGTCCCCCGGCCGCGCGGCATCGACCGCAGCCTGGATGGTCCGGAACTGGCCGGGGATCCCCCGGTAGGTGCCCACCCTCCAGACGTGCACGCTCCCCGCCAGGGACGGTGAGCCGGCGAGGGTGGCCGCGGCCACGACCAGGCTGGCGAGAAGGAACCCGCCACGCCGCCAGGGCGCAGGTAGGCCGGGCATGCGCATCGTCTAGCCTCCTCGATGTTGGCGATGTGCCGTTTCGGAGTGTCGTGCGGAAGGATGGAAACCGGCAATCCTCGAAACACGGGAAAGCGGGACTCGAAAGAGGTGACTGTTTCGACCGGTCACCAGGCGACGTTGCTCAGGGCCGAGACGTTGCCCTCCATGTCCAGGGTGCGGATGGCGAAGTAGACGGTCGAGCCGGAGACCCCGGCGACCGCCATGCTCTGCTGCGAGCCCGCCGGCTGGGGAGCGGGCGCTCCTGCCAGCGGGGTCGCCGACCAGAAGCTCGACGAGTTGATCGGCTGGTTCGACCACCTCGCGTCGTAGCGGTCGGCCGTGCCGACCATGTAGTCGTCGCCCGGCGCCGTCCAGGTGAGCTGAGGTTGTGGACCTCTCACGACACGCAGGTCCAGGATGGAGGCCGGCCGTCGGGTGTCGACGCCGTAGGCGCCCGTGTTGCGCTCGTCGTGGCGGTAGTGCCACCAGCTGTCGTTCAGCTCCGTCTTCCCGGCCACCTTCCACGTGAAGACAAATCCTTCGCGCGTCGGGGTGGCGTAGACGAGCTGGCCGTTCATCAACGGATCGGCGACCACGCCCGCGAAGGCCTGCCACTGCCCGGTGTACTTGGGGAACCCGGGCGCCTCCAGCCCGCTCGCCTGGAAGGCGTGGATGAAGTAGGTGTCGTTGCCTTCGATGGCCGAGCGGCCCAGGCCGAGCCCCGCCACGTCCGCCGTGATCGGCGAGGAATAGAAGGGGAAGCCGTCGACGCGCTTGGGCCAGCCCGGAAGGACCTGACCGGTGCGCGGGTCCCAGGCCTTCTCGTAGACCTGCGGCAGGTTGGCAACCCCCGGGACCTGCAGCGAGGCCACGATCGACTCCACCCCGGTGTTGTTCATGATGAAGGCGGGTGTGCCGGTGCCGTAGAGGTCACCCAGGCCGCCGGTGCCGGTGAGGACGAGAGTGTGGGTGTCGCCCGTGCGGTAGGGGGGAAGGGACGAGCACTCGGCGCTGGGGCAGGAGAAGTCGAACCGCCGGTCGATGCTGCCGTCGGGGTTGATCGAGTAGACGCCGCCGGTGATCGGCCCGGTGATGATGCGCGGCCCGCTGCCGAAGTCGGCGATGACCGGCGGACTGGTCGACTCGCCGACGAAGTCGATCGACTGGTCATAGGTAAAGGACGTGCTCTGCACGGTGACCGGCCAGGTCCCATCGGGCGGGTGGATGTACGGACCGCCGGGGTGGTCGTTGCCGTCGGCGTAGAGGCCGTACAGCCAGGTCGCGGCCGCGTCGTTGCTCGGGTTGAAGCCCAGGAGCGACGTGGCCAGGTCCTCGGTGCTGCTTCCATGACCATTCGACTCGAAGGAGGGCACGAACACCTGCGGATGCCCGAGCTCGAGGACGTCGGCGACCGTGACCGGGTACATCAGCTTGGCATCCCTGATGTAGCTCCCCGGGTCGACGGTGCCTCCGTGATCGGTGAAGTAGGAGGCCGGCAGCTCGATCTCGACCGGCCAGCCCGGCAGGGTGGTTCCGTCCGGACGGAACGCGTAGACGAAGCCGTCGAAGGCCGTCATCACGATGTCGAGCTGGCCGCTACCCTCGAGGTCGGCCAGGACGGGCGGTGACCAGTTGCCCCGGTCCGGGTTTCGGCTGTGGCCGGTGGCGGCGCGAGGCGTCGGCACCGCCGCGAAGGGCACCCAGTTGGCGGGATCCTGGCCCACCGGGAAGCCGGGCAGCAAGTGCCCGTGGCTGTCCCAGGCGTAGACCTCGCCGTTGGTGCTGGTGACCACGATCTCCAGCTCGCCGTTGTGGAACAGGTCGCCCACCGCGGCGCCACCCGAGAGCGGGTCGCGCACGTTCGCCAGGTTTGCGTTCCGATAGGCTCGCGCGCGGTAGTTCTCGGGGTTGAGCGGGTCGAGCTGCTTCAGCACCTGGGTGTAGACGGGGAAGCCGGGCACCTCGGTGCCGTCCGGCCGCCAGACGTTCACCTCGCCGTTGCCGTTGGGGACGATCAGGTCGAGCTCGTGCGTGCCCTCGAGGTCCGCATAGGTCGGGGCGGCGTCGCCGTCGGCCCGGTTGACGCTCTTGGGGTAGCCCGGCAGCAGGTCGGGGTCGTGGCGCAGGCCGACGCTGCGGCGGTCCTCGGCCTTGAGGCCGTTGGCGTCATTCACGCGGAGCCGGATGGTCATCGTGTACTGCTCCGCCCCGTCGGGCTGCAGGGTGGTGAGGGGCGTATGGGTGTAGAAGCTCGGCGGAACCTGGCTCAGGTCGATGGTTCCCAGCTTCCCCGAGATGCCCGTGCCCACGGTCCCGCCGGCGACGGTGTGGAAGGCGTTGTCGGCAGGGTCAGCGCCCAGCGCCCACTCGAGCACGTAGCTGACCGAACCCCCGGAGTTGAACCGCGAGCGGGCAAGGCTGCCGTCCACCTCGAGCTTCGGCGTCACCGTGGGGTCGATGTAGGAGTACCACTGCGGAGTGATGATGTCCGCGGTCGGTGGGATTTTTCCGGCCATGACCATCGCCGTCGCCGCGCCCACGTCCGGCCGCCCGTAGCCGTACTGCGTCGACCAGTTGGTGTGGGTGGCGTCGGTGGCGCTGTTCGGGTTGCCCGGCCACTGCGGCTGCTTCGTCCCGGGTGGCGCTCCGGGGCCCAGGGGCTGCGGCGGCAGGCCGTTCGGGATGATCGCCTGGGCGGTGTCCATCAGCACCTGCTTGATCTCGTTGGGCGTGAGCCGATCGAAGCCCGGGAGCCTGCCGCTGTCGCGCAGGTTGAGCGCCGCCGACTGCACCATGGCCAGGATCCCGGCCTGGAAGGGGGTTGCGCCCGAGGTCGTGTACTCCCCCCCCGAGAAGACGTTGTGGGTGCCGTAGCTCGTGACGTTGCTGCGCGAACGGAACCAGCTGGTGCTGCTCCCGGTCAGATCCATGGCCGCCGAGTTGCCGGGCAGCGCGTGGTCCCAGAGCATCCCGTCGGTGTGGTCCATGGAGTCGAAGTCGTTGGAGTCGAGCGACATCACGACGCCGTGGTCGTAGGCGTAGTCGATGGCGTCCTGAATGAACCGGCTGTAGGTGTAGTTGACGACCACGGAGCTGACCGCGGTCACGCCGATGTCGGCGGCGTAGAGGAGCCCTTCGGCCCATTTGTCGGAGCGGCCGAGCGCCTCCGCGCCGGTCTTGACCGGCACCACCCGGCAGCGGGGGCAGAGGCCAACGCCGGCGTAGCCGTTGTCGGGGACGCCGACCAGGAGTGAGTGCAACCCGGGGGCGTGGCCGTAGGCCATGTCCTCGGTCTGCGGGTCATTGTTGTTGCGGTCGGAGTTCCAGCCGTTGATGTCGTTGGGATAGCCGTTGCCGTCGTTGTCGAAACGGCCGCCGGGAAGACACTGCCCGATCCGGCCTTTTTGGATCCGGCAGTGGCCGAAGACGGCGATGAGGTCTTCGGGGGACAAATAGGGCGTCCGCGTTCCCTGGACATGGACGGCGTTCAGATATTGATGCTGGCCGCTGCTGACACAGTTGCGGCTGGTGCCCTCCACATCGATGGCCAGTCCGCCCCCTCGGGCGACGGGGGTGTCGGAGGCTACGCCCGCGGGGCAGGATGGGTTGACGCGCGGGTCGTGCACGTAGTCCCGGATGTCGACGCGGCCGTTGCCGTCGAGGTCGTAGCAGTTGGGCCAGGCCAGGCTGGTCCCGTCGGCGCGCTCCGGGCAGGGTAGCTCCCCCTTGTTCAGCCATTCGTTGTCGAGGGCGTCCTTGATCGCGTCGGAGCTGTAGTTCACGCCGCCTTCCATGTAGGCGATCAGGATGTCGTCGCGTCCGACGTTCCCCTGGGCCCAGGCCCCCGTGAAGTCGACCCCCGACATGTGGTCGGGGTCGAAGGCGGCCACTGCCCAGCAGGGAAGCCCGCCGTCGGGGTGAGTCACGACTGGGAAGGGGCATGGATACTGCGCGTCGGAGAGTGGGCCGAACATGTCCCACTGGTCGGCGCCCGGGTCGGAGTAGCAGTTCGGGGTGAAGGTGGCCGCGTTCTCGCAGGGCGCGAATCCGGGGTCGTTGGGCGGCGTCTGCGGCCAGGCGGCGTGGGCGGCCACCGGCGGCATGACGAGGCCGACCAAGAGGATGGCCAGCGACGAGAGCAGCCGTCTTACCATCGGTGTCCTCCCGTCCCGAGAGCACTACACTGGTGCGCTCTTGGGCTCACAAGGTGCGTTTCGATAGCGTCACGGGGGCCGGGTACCAGGGGGATCGAGCGCCCCGACGAGGGGATGGGCCGTTCGTATCCGCTCCGCGAGATTCCGTCTGGTTCAGGGCAAGCAGGCAATCGCATGTTTCCGGGGGATGAGGAGCCGCCCAAAAGGTAGCGCGTCCGAATCATGACGGGATCGGGCGCGGGGTCGATCTGGGATGGGGCGCGCCCGCCCGGCGCATCCGCGCCACCGAGGAGCGCGAGTGGCTGGCCGCCCGGAGATCCACCTCGTGCAGAGGAGCCGTCGCCGCACGGCGAGGATGGGGTGCCGCGCCGAGGTCGATCCAGCGCTCGGGTCCGGGGGCGGCATCGGGCCGCGCGTCCTGGGCGCCGCGCCATGGCTATGTCGGTCCGTCAACAAAGGGCCATCTCCACCCGGCTCGCCCCCCTGCTGATGAGGCGCCCGCCCGCACGCTTGCTTTGCGTCTTGGCAAAGCCGACCAAAAAATCGCGCGGATTACCGATGCGAGCTACAGGCGGAGTGCTGGAATCCTGCCTGGCACGTAGATCGCTTCGGAGGCCGGCGTGTCTGCACGCACGGCAGGGTACGCGCGGATCGGGCGTGTCCCCTCCGACGTGCCGTCTCCCGCGACGAAGGGCACGCCGGAAGAAGCAGACGGCCGGCATGAGCGGCTGCCCGGCCGGTGGCAGCAAGTCGCGGCAAGCACCGTCGCATGTGCTGCGACAGCCGCGCTCGCGTTCGCGACGCAATGGTTCGGTGCGAGCGTCGATCTCACCACTCAGGTCGCAGTGGTCGCGATCCTCGGGACATCCCTGTCTTCCGGCGTGACGGTTTGGGGGCCCGCGGCAGCCGCCGCCGCCAGCTGGCTGGTCATCTGGTGGCCGGGAACCGTCCTGCCGGGCGTGACGACGCATGTCAGCCTCGGCCTGGGCGCAGGCGTGGCAACGCTAGCGGTGTGGGGGCGTCAGCGGCGTCGCCGCATCACACGAGAGAGACTCGAGCAGCTCGCGGAGCAGAACCGGGTGCTGCGAGCAGCCAACGCGGCTCAGCAAGAGGCGAGCGAGGTGGCGGAGGCCATCCTTGCCGCCACACGTGACATCTCTGCCTCGCTGGAGGCGAACGAGGTGGCGATGCGCGTGGCACGAAACGCCTACACGGTCACACAGAGCGCGGCCGGTGCGGTGCTGCTCTGGGATGGCGAGCGAGAGGTCTTTCGCATTGCGGCCGTCGCTGCCGCCAGAAGCCCTACGGAGGTGCAACAGCTCGAGATCGGAGGAAAGGGCGCTGCAGCCCTGCGAGTGGCGCTCGACGAGGGCATAGCCGACATCTCGAGTGCCGAGTTGCGTGACCCGGTGCTGGGGGTGCTGATGCGGCGGTGGAAGGCATCGGCGATCCTCGCGGCCCGCCTGCAGCGCGGCGACCGTCTCCTCGGAGTCGTGCTGGCAGCCCGTCGGAACAAAGCCCCCGCCTCGGCCAAAGAGCGCCGTATCCTCAGCGGAATCGCGTTGCAGGCGGCCACCGCGCTCGAGAGTGCCAATCTGGTCAATGACCTGCGCACGGCGAGCAACCTCAAGGAAGAGTTCATGGCGACCATGTCGCACGAGCTGCGCACGCCGTTGAACGTCATCATCGGATACACGGATTTGCAGGTTGACGGCGCCTTCGGGGACCTCTCGCCCGATCACCTCGACACCCTGAACCGTATGCGGGAGCAAGCCCTCCAGTTGCTCGATCTGATCCAGGCGACTCTCGACGTCGGCCGGCTCGAGCGAGGCCTGATGACCGTCGACTTGCGCGAGATCTCGGTGCAAGAGGTCGTCAAGCAGACGTTTGCCGCGATTCCTCGCTCTTGGCGCAAGCCGGGCGTCGATCTGTTCTGGCGCGTCGATCCTGCCGTCCCGGACATTCGCAGCGACCGCGGCAAGCTACAGGTCATCCTGCGTAACCTCGTCCACAACGCGTTGAAGTTCACGGAAGCGGGGCAGGTCATGGTGAGCGTCACCGCCGACCCGAACGGCGGGTCCATCCACCTCGTCGTTCAGGATTCCGGCGTCGGCATTGCCGAACAGGACCTCGACGTGATCTTCGAGATGTTCCGGCAGTCGTCCGATCGTAATCCGGCGATTGCCGGCGTTGGTCTCGGACTCCACATCGTCAAACGGCTGGTCGGACTACTCGGCGGGAAGATCGACGTCCGCAGTGCTCCTGGGCGAGGCGCAACCTTCTGCGTTCACTTGCCGACCGGCGGCCCGCACACCGCGCAACCGCGGTCCGCAGCCCGTTGACGCCTATCCCATGAGCGAAGGTTTGCCGGGCTGACGTGAAGGTCCGCGAGAGGCCGCTGGAAGCGGGCCTCCAGCGGCGAAGTGGTGCCCCTCGGACCCCGCTCGGCCGGGCAGGCGGCCCGGCACCGGGCTGCGCCGGTAGCTGCGGGCCTCGGATGCAATCAACGCGTGGCCCGCCGCGCGGAAAGGTCTCCCGCTCCGCACACTCCTCTCGTGCTGCCTCCTGATATTCCGCCCGCAGCGATTGCTCCAGCCGAGCGCCCGCGGCACGCGGGAGCCCATGCTCGCCCGCGTCCGCTCGGGCGCCCTCCGCGGCATCGACGCGCTCGTCGTCGACGTCGAGGTCGACGTGTCCTCCGGCCTCCCGCACACGACCACCGTCGGCCTGCCCGACGGCGCCGTGCGCGAGGGCACGGAGCGCATCCGGGCGGCGCTCCGCAACTGCGGCTTCAAGCACGCCGAGCGCCGGGTGACCGTCAACCTGGGCCCCGCGGGCGTGCGCAAGGAGGGCGCGGCGTTCGACCTGCCGATCGCCCTCGCGCTCCTCGCCGCCTTCGGCGACTTCGGCCTGCCCGACCTC
>WNGD01004648.1_pt1 | contig 13475 bp, 10 predicted proteins | sample 5400671 | NCBI WGS metagenome assembly WNGD01 (sample SAMN13153369, study PRJNA577476) | soil metagenome | isolation source: 40 cm soil or saprolite under grassland replicate 2 | place: USA:California | collected 2016-06-15
GGCAAGCGTATTTGTTGCGGGAGCGACTCTGGTGTTGTTTAACTGTACCTCCGCTTTCCGCAGCTGGGCGAAGTTGGGACCCGGGGAAGATCCGCCTGCATTCGCGAAGTTTATTGCAGCAAGCTCGTTGTTCCTGTGGCTCGTGATCATCGTTCTGGGCCGCTATCTTCCCTTGACCCAGGAATCTCTGAAGTGATGGTCCAGTGAGTTCGTATTCTACCCGCCCCGTTTATTGACCGGACTTGCGTTCATGGGGGCGCAGAGCAGCTCGCCCAGTCCGGAGTACAGCCCGTACCATCCGAACCACGTGACATTCTTGCGCTGCTCTTTTTTCCAAATTTTCACGTCAGACACCCAGGGGCGTGTGTAGTACGTCGGGTCGTAGAGGGTCAGCCGGAGCTCCAATGTATTGGCGTCGGTTTTCTTGTAACGCTCTTCTATCCGCGCGTCGAAACTTTTCGGAAGACCGTATTGATCGAGCCATGCTCTCTCATCCAGGCCAACCGTTTGGACAACCAGTTCATCTGCTTCCCACTTGGCAACCGAATGTCCATACCACGCCGGTCCAAGGTTGGCGAGATCGTCATGTGTAGGCAGTTTACGGCCGTCGAGCCAGAATTCGCGAGGGACTCGTGCTTCCTGCCACATTTGCAGGATCCTATCCGGCAGCATAATCACTTCGTGGTAATCATGAGCCGTATCGAGGACGATCCGTGGAAAGCCCTTCGGATTGCACGCAAAGGTAGGATCGTTCGACTCCTCCTGGTTTTCGATCTTTTTCGTAAGCGGATGGCGATTGTAACCGGGGGAAGGAATGCGAACCTTCATTATTTCCTCACCCGCCGGAGTCATCGGAGGAATACTGTTCGGCGGACCAAAGCCGCGGTTACCGCCGCGCCGGAGGTAGATTCCGGAAAGATCATGTGGATCAAATGCCGCTTTGGTGCCTGCCTGAGTCTGTCGCGCTTGCTGAGGACCGGCCTGCATGAGCGCTACTATCGAAAAGGAAAGCACCACTGTCAAAGCCAGCATCACACCGATGTAACGATTTCGCAATTTTGGATCTCCTTTTCAATCCTAGTCGACAACCAGGCCCGCCGCACCGCGTCGCAGATTGGGTGGCAAGTCGTTGCGCTGGAAGATCTCCTTACCGTCCGCAAGAACGATCTTCTGGCAAAGCCCGATAGGTTCGCCATTACTGCCGGGATTAACGAAGGCGGTTACCTGCATGCCGACTTGCAGCGAATTCTTGCCATAACCCAATCTCGCTAGCTGGCTGATGTTGCTGTGTTCGATAACCCACGTAACGACTTTGCCGTCCTCGCCCTTTACATCGACAAAAATAGCGATATGGGGATTGCGCCAAAGCAGTTGGCTTACTGTACCTTTTAATGAGATCTGTTTCTTCGTATCATATGTGGAGCCCCGGCCATGATGGGCGAAGACCGTTCCGGCGCTTATCGACAGGATCACGAGCACGACGAAAACTCGTTTCATACATTCTCCCTTCCATTCGGAGCCTTAACTGTTTTTCTTATTTCCCCACGGCTTTCCACAGATCCGCCTTGGTCTGCGGAGTAGCGGAGGTGTGGACGTTTATATAGCGATCAAAGTCTAGATTGAGCTTCTCGAGAATCGGGACCAGGGCTTTGATGTGATCGTTAGCCGGTTGCCCCGCAGCAGGCAGCGAGAAGTCGCCCTGGAAGAGGACCTTCTCCTTGGGGATGTACGCGATCATCAAGCCATTTGAGTGAGGAACCGGAGAGACGTGGTACATCTCAACTGTTCGCGTTCCATCCGAGTAGACCTTCTTCTCCGAAACGGTTTCGACCTTTGCTTTCTTCGGATTCTTGGCGAGAGTGTCGTTCAGCAGCGTTCTTGGAGTGTTGAGCGCTTTCTCCAAAAATTCCTCGTTGTTCTTCTGCGTGATGATCGTTGCGCCTTCGGCCACCATCGCCGGCAGGCCTCCCGTGTGATCGGAGTGGGGATGCGTGTTCACGACGTAACGGATCGGCTTGTTGGGGATCAGCTTCTTCGTTTCGGCGATGTAGGCGAGACCACGGGCCTCGGATTGTCCGGCCTCAAGCATCATGATGTAGTCCTTGAACTCCACGATCACCGAATCGTAACTGCCGTTTCCGGTGGTGAGCCTATAGAGGCCCTCGTCGAGCTTTTCCGAAGTGACAGTTAGAGGTGCTGCAGCAGGTGGTGCGCCGGCACCGGCACCACCACGACCTCCGGCCGGTGCCGGTGGAGGAGCCAGCGTTGCGACATCGGGAGGATTCGCTTTTGCCGCCGTTACGTCCACTTCAAAGAACGGCCACCCCCCGCGCGTCTGCACGATCTTCGAAGGAGCCATTACTCCGCCGAAGTCTTTCCACCCGGTGTAAGTGGCGAGGATGTGCATGTCGCCCATAATGTTTTCACCCAGCCATGTCTCGACCCGATCGACAATGTTCTGTTCATTTACGTAGCCATTGATGACGTAGCTCTTGCCGGAAGGCGCCTTGACCGTTGGGCTCCAGGTCAGGAGGGTGTAGTTCTTGCCATCGACCTTGCGGCGGCTCGCGGTGGCGTTGTTCGTAGCGGCGCCTTTCAGGAAACCCCAGGGCGTGATGTAAAACTCCAGGGAGTTGGCCCAGGGTTGCGAGACATCCGCCTGTTGGGGCGTGACCTGCTGGAAAAACGTTCCGGGCATCGGCGTCGTTGCGCCGCCACCCGCAGGATTGTTCGTCGCTCCCGTGTGACGCGACGTCGGGGCCGTCAGATCGATCACGCGGACGTAGTTGTTTATCGGCCGCATCGGATCATGGGTTCCCCTGCAGATCATGTCGACCGCGTTAGATCCGCACTGCTGGAAGGCCACATCCTTGGCCGATCCCGAATACGTGATGGATTTCAGATCGCCCAATGCTTTTTGCACGTTGGCGGTTACGGTTTTTGCGTCCTGCGCTATGGCGTTCCCACACAGGTACGCGAGGCAGATTGCGACTACAGCAAGTTGTTTCACCACAGCTACTCCTCCCTTACAGAAAAGCAAAACAGACACGCCGATCGTGTTCACGGATTGCGGACAATTCCCGCGGGTGTGATCCAGTGAGCGGCAATTCCGCCGCGACTGGTCAAGACCGCGACATATTCCTTACCATGGAATTTGGGTAAAGTTGATCGAAATTCGCGAAGAGAATTTGAGCAACGTCACCGATACTTCAGTGATCATCTACCCTTCACTATGTCGAACAACGGGCCACAACAAAGTCACATGTCCGGGATTCCGACTTTACGGCCAAGTGAATTGCGAGATCGGTAAACACTGCGGCGGTTTTGTCGGGAGTAATCGTCGCGGACATGCTTCCCTAAGCATCCCAGTCCCAAAGAGCACATCTATCATTGTCTATCATTCCCGTGCCTCGGCTTTCGCCGGGAAATGTGCTACAACATTTTGCCTTCCGAAAGAAGTTTCCGCAGGCATGCATGCCTTTTGCGCCTTTTAAAAAGTCCCCGCAGACCTGCGAAACATTTTCGCCGTCCGCAAAAACTTTCCGCAGGCGTGCGTGCCTCTTAAAACATCCGCGAAAAGTTCCCGCAGCCATCAACACCTTTTCCGCGACCCGAAAGTTCTTTGTTCAGCGGCTTCTAAGCGTGAACACAATTCCGTAAGCCGAAATTTCAAAACTTCAGCCAAACGGCTGAAGGCTTCAACCATTCGCTGAAGGAACCGCTCGCTGACCCTTCCTCTCACAAGGAAAGTTATTGAAAAATCAAAGCTCCCTTCAGAATCCGCTTGTCGGGTAGCCGACTCGGGAGCTGGGACAATAGTAAACGCTGCGGCGTTTTTCGCGAGTAATCGTTGGAATCGCATCTCTGGACGGAGGCTCACTTCTACGGTTTGCCTGCGGATAATGCATGACGGGGAGTACCATTGAAACGGGGAGTACCATTGAAATTGATGTCGCGTAAAATCCGTGCCGCCGCCCTCATCGCTGTGCTGTACGGTGTAGCTTTCGAACAGGGAACACCCGGTCAAACCTCCAGTGCAACGCGCTATTACGTTCCTATGTCGGGCCGTCTCGTGGGTTATAACGGCGCGCCGATGCGTAATCAGACTCTCTTTTTTAGCGGTAACGGCTTAGAGAACGCCACAACCCAAACCGATCAGGACGGCAGATTTCGCTTTGAGAGTGTGGAAGCTAATAAACCGGCCTCGTTACGGATGGCCGTGACCGGGTTTGACCCCGCGCCTATTGACATCGGGGTAACCCGTGGCGATCTAGGAACTGTTGTTCTACAGCCAAGTGGTCCACCGGTGATGGAACATCTGTCCGCTAATGGCGCGACTGAGACGTTTTTGTCAGGCCGGATCACAGATTCCAACGGTGTTCCAATGGCTGGTAAGATTCTACTGTTCGCCAATCGCAAGGTAAGTTCTTTCTTGAAGATGGATGAGAACGGATCGTTCGTGTTTCCCGCCGCCGGTTACACAGAATATGAAATCTATGTTGGACTTCCGTTGGCCCAGCTTTCACCGAAATTGAAGTACGTCGGGAACATCCTAGTCTCAGATGGCCAGAATGTGGATTTGGGGAATGTTGCGTTGATGGAATCGTCCTCAAAAAAAGGCCAGTGGGGTGACATTGCCGGCTCAGTAGCAGGCGATATCTCTGGTCCCGTTAAGGTCACAGGACTTGCGCATGGCTCGCAGTCAGCTTTATCTTCCAGATCGGAATCAAAGGCGGCACTAGTAGTCGTCGTTTTTGCGGGCGCCAATGGAGCAACTGTTATTCACGAAGACGGTACGATATTTCGAGCACCAAAGGAAAGGGAACAAGTTGGCTGTAGTTCTCCGAAGATTTCTCCAGACAGAAAACTAGCAGGATGGCTGGTGGACTCAGACTTTTGTTGCACATCATATCCCCTACAGTTCATGCTTGTCGTGTACGCTCCAGGGACGCCGCTACGACATTTCAAAGGCGATGGTCGGGCAATTTTCGGTTGGAATTTTCTCGACGGTGGAAAACGAGTAGCATTTTTTCAATCCTTCCCCCATGGTGATCCGCTCACTCACTACGAACTTCGGGAGATTGCCACGGAGCGCATCATCGGAAAATGGGATGGCGATTTAACAGCAAAGGCGCCCTCGTGGGTAAGAGGATTCGGTCGGTAGGCCAAAAGATCTAGGCCGCGCCGCATCAAGGCGAATGTGGTTGCACCGGGTCCCATCCAAACGGATTTCAGCGGTGGCATGGTACGGGACAATCCGGAAGTTAACAGGCAGGTCTCCGCAATAACCGCACTCAGTCGTCCGGGACTTCCCGATTGATTCCGGCCTGATGTATCTCCTGCCTGGCGCAGAAGCGCTGACGTGGCAGGCCGCGATTGAGTCAGAATATTTGTATGTCTCCAATAGCACGAGCTGCGATGGCGTTCATGTTGATCAATTCTCCCGGCTTCGGGCAGTCGCATTGATGGAGCTGTGCTCAATCTCCGCCCGCCACTTTTAACCATTGGCCATCATAGTAATACCAAACCAGGAATGCTTTTCCTTCATCCTCATCGTTAATCCCCTGATGCTCAATCGGCGGTAGGGGGATGCCAAGATGCTCCTGGTCATGGTAGCGTACGATGTCCGCCATGCCCATTGGCTCTATCCTTCTTGAATAGGCCCACTGATCGCCCTCGAATAGGCTTATTGTTCCACCAGCACCCTGGAGGTAATTGCTGTCTGCTGCTGGCACGATGGCTGCGGGGTTTTCCTCCGAACCATTCCAGAACACAAGGATGGTGGAGACGCCTTTCACCGAGCACAGGACGGCCCAATCAATCTGGCCAGGTCGCGCAAATACACCCTTGATGACGTTGTTCGGTTTAAGTTTCGAGAACGCCTCTTGCGGGATTGTGCATCCCCGTCGCTGTAGTTCCTGAACGAGATTGGCTGGAAGTTCCGGGAATGCTGTCGGTGGCAGTCGCACGATCCACGAATCCAATGATTGCGAGACGCACATCACCACGAAGGCGAGTAGTGATGCCGTGAATAGACTCAGTTTCATTTTCAGATATTCTACTCCAGCGTCACACCGTCCCGATCAGCCCATAGTCGGGATCAAGATCCGTCAACGAAAGGGACGATTGGGCCTACCTACATTCACTGTCGTCATCTGATCTCTCCTTTTCTGGCGTGATTGCCAGTTCGAAGAGACCACACTGACTATGCCGCGTCATTCAGCAGCGAACATGAGCCATGTACCTTCGAGAGGCCCCGGCGCGGCATAATCGGGGACTCGGCATAATGCCGCCGAAGGTGCACTCCGCGCCGTCGCGATCGGAGGAAAAATTACTTGTTTGCTGGCTCTGATGCTGGCGGCGAGAGGGCAGCCGCGGTCTACTGCTTGATTGGATCGGCAAAACTGAACGGTTTGGATCCCGAAGCCTATCTTTTCTACGTCCTCTCCTATATCGCGGACCATCCTGTCAATCGGATCGCCGACTTCTTGCCCTGGAACGTGGCGCTTCCAAGAATCAACTCGACATCCGAAAGCAACTAACACAACGTCAGTTGTGTCCACGACCGGCCGGTGTGGACACGATTAATTCATGTATGTCAATAAGGGTACGACCGAACGCTTACGATCATTCTTACGAGGAATGATTTTGAGCACAACGCCGACCTCTTTACGACGTCCGTGTACCAAGGAGATGATCACTATCAAAAGTACCCCGATAGTCTTTTCAAGGACGAGGACTATGCATTCGAATCAAGGTACGCGAGGGTCCCGCTGAAGGTCAACCAGGACAAACTAGACTTTACCCTCAGAGAAGTCTTCGCCTTCTGTGATTTCCTCGAAAGGATTTACCAAGATTACACTGGCTATCTCAAGTCTCTTTAACCCTGTCAGGTTTTTTCAGCCTCGGCGCAGCTAGTCCAGCATACGGCGGGGATGCGAGATTCTTATCATGGGGAAAATGTATGTTTCGCCGGAGCGCCCTCTCATGTCAGCGGCCGGGTTGGATTGACCAAAACCATGACTGTTCTCCATCCAATCCGTGGCAAATCAATGACTCTACGCTGCGGCGTTTATGGGGGGTCAATGGTGGCGAGGCACGGCGGTGCCAGATCTGCGGTTTGACGGTTACGGCAATTGAACAAAACCTCAATCCGAACGCCTCGACAGGGTCGTGGTATAGCTACTTATCCAGTTAGGCTTCTAATACCTCGATGTCTAAGATTCCATATACAGAGCCCGCATTTTGAGGATACATAGTTTAAGAATCTGCAACGAGAGGCTATATTGTTCGGTCGCGGAATTTTCGTCCGTACGTAGGCTGAGCGAGAGATCGCAGCAAAAACATCATTCCAGACGCTCCGAGGACACGACAAATGGCGCTTCAAGAGCCAAAACTCTACACGCTAAATGAAGTATTGCACGACCGGCTCTTCCGGGTCCCGCCGTACCAGAGAGGCTATAGCTGGACCGAGAAGGAGAGAGGGGATCTGTTCCAGGACCTATTAAATCTTCGAGCGCTTCGGCGTGAGGAGCACTTCATGGCCACCCTCGTGTTCCGAGACACGGGCAAGTACGAAACGATCGGCGGAGCGGATCGTCTTCGCATCTACGATGTTGTGGACGGCCAGCAGCGGCTGACATCTGTAGTGATACTCCTAAAGGCGATCGAGAAGAATCTAAGCAAGAATGCTCAGAAGAAACAGGCGGATAAGATCGATGCGATCCTTGTGAAGGAGAAGAAGGATTTGATCCTGCTTCAAACGAACCACGATGCACGTGACACCCTCGACGCTTACTTGAGGCAAGGTGACATCGGAAACCTTAAGGGGGCCGTCACCCTGCATCAGCGAGAGCTCATGAATGCGTTTCGTGAGTGCGAGAAGTTCGTCGCTGATTGGGGCAATCCCATCGGGCTGCTGGACCTATTGAAGAACAGCATTAAGTTTGTCTTCTTCGTCCTTGAAGATCCTGGCGCGGTGTATACCGTCTTTGAGGTTCTTAATAGCAGAGGCCTCAACGTCGACTGGCTAGACAAAATGAAGTCCACCCTGATGGGGGTCGCTTTCGAAAAGAAAAGGAAATTGCCCACCGGTGAACTGGACCATGTTGAAAGCGAATGGACGGAAATATACCGTGTTCTCGGCAAGGAGCGGGTGTCCGATGGCGATGTGCTTACGATCGCCGCAAACCTCACCGCCGATGAACCGCCAGCGAAGGGATACCAGGAGGAGAACGCACTGGAGTTCTTTCGGAAGGAGGCTCATCAAGATAAATTGACGCCCTTGGAAACGTCAAAGTTTCTGCGCCAGGTGGCCACAGTGCTCGATCAGTTTCTTGGGGACCCTCGTCATCGAGCCATCTGCCGCGTTAAACAGCCCCGGTTGCTCGCGACGGCTCTCCTGCTTTCTGACAAGCTAAAGAAAGATTCGAAGTCCCAAGAAAGGCAGTCGTTGCGTGGGAAAACGCGATGTTCAGGTTCTACGTATTGGCGGGTGGAGATTCGCGCGATCGCGTAGGCCAGTGTATTCGCCTTGCTTCAGAGGTCCGGAAGGGAAACCTTTCCTTCAAGCAAATTCTCGATGGCTTTGAGGAAATCGCAAACATCACTCATGACGAAGTGGCAGCGGCTCTTGACGAAGTGTACGTCTATGATCGTTGGACGGCAGAGGAGATAATCTACTTTTTCTGGAAATACGAAGAGCGGCTGTCGGCGGAGAATGGCGAAGAGATCGATCAGGTGACGTGGGGAAAAATCTGGGAGAACGCATCTAAAGACAAGTCTGTGGAGCACATTTTTCCTCAGAAAGATCCCAACGGCAACTGGAAGGGGAAGGGGCGGCAAAAAGTCAATCCTGAGTCATTCGTCCACCGACTCGGGAACTTGCTGGTCCTGCCACCCGGGATTAACAGCAAAGCCGGGACGCAATCTTTCCCTAAAAAGGTCGAAGTCTATAAGACTGTGAAAGGCCTCCATCACGTTAAGAAGGTGATGAGATTCAAGGATTGGAACCTCGCGGCGCTCGAGAAGAGAGAGAAGGAACTTATGAAGTTTGCGAAGGACCAGTGGTGGTGAAATCGAGCACGGGCGGTGCCTCACAAGGCGTTGCACTTGACTGGGCCGATCACAAGAAACCAGCTGTCTTCAAAGACCGTGATGCCGATCGCCGCTAAATCTCTAAGTTTGCCTATGGAATGGCGGTGTAGTCGGCTCACTGGAGGGTAAACCTGCAAACCAACTACGCACCGATTACTCGCGGAAAAGTCGCGAAGTGTTTAGTGATCGCGTCAGAAGCATGCGCGATCCTTCACTTGGCCGTATTACCGGCTATGGTCAGATTTGCGAGCGCCCCCGGCAACGCCACGTTGCCCAAGTCTTTGTATTGTGTCATGTGTGGGAGTAACATGGCTCAATTCCCCAAGATGAAAAACGGCAATGGTGCGGAATTGCTCCAGATCCGATGAGAGAGCTTAACTTCCAAAAGGAGATTCACGACATGAAACGTTCTTCAGTAGTGTTTTCGTTGCTCGTCCTTAGCGCTGCGATGGCTGCGGGGGCGCTGCGGATCCAGGGCCAAGGCGGCGCCAACAACCCGGAGGCGCAGGCGAGGCAGAAACAACAACTTGAACTGGAGGCGGCGACTCCGAAGTTGCAGATCAAGGAGGAAGTGCTGCCGCTTACGATCCCCGGCCACACGATCGGCGAAACGGAAGGGGTGTCCAAGAACTCGAAGGGCCACCTCTTTGTTTATTCGCGCACAGGCACGAGCGGCAGTTCCCGCGGCGGGACGGCTGCGGAGCTCTTCGAGTTCGATGAAAACCTGAAGTTTGTCAAGCTCTGGGGGCCGGGCAACTACGCCGCATCCTTCGCGCACGCGGTGCGCGTCGATAAGTACGACAACGTCTGGATGGTGGATGAAGGCTCGAACATGATCGTCAAGTTCGATCCGAGCGGCATGGTCAAGATGGTCCTCGGCCGCAAGCCGGAAGCCATTGATTACCTTGAAAAGTACGTCGAGCGGGGCGAGAAGGACACCGAGCGCTTTCCGTCTGGAGGCGTCGGCACATTCAACCGGCAAACGGATCTCGCCTGGGATGCGCAGGACAATATCTTTGTGGCCGATGGCTATAACAATTCTCGCGTCGTCAAGCTCTCCAAAGATGGCGTCTGGATAAAGTCAGTGGGCACGCGCGGGGCTGGCCAGAATCAGTTCAACACGGTGCATGGCATCGCCGTGGACGCACAGCAGGGCCTCGTGTATGTTGCCGACCGGGGCAACTTCCGAATTCAGGTGTATGACACGGATCTGAACTTCAAGAAGAGTATCACGGGCATCGGCGCGCCATGGTCAGTTCAGATCACTTCAAAGTACGTTTACAGCGGCGACGGAACCGGCAAAATATATCAGCTGGACAAGAACACTGGAAAACTCCTCGGCTGGGCGCAGACGAGTCTGGGTCGTGGTCAGACCGGCTGTCTGATCCATTCGCTGCACGCCGAGTCCGACAACGTCCTCTACAAGGGATCCTGCACGCTATGGGATATAGAGAAGATCACGATTAGATAGTTTTCTGCGGTAAAGGGGCTGGGACCCACGGCCTGAGCCCCCAAACTCCCGACGCCGCCCGGGGCTAGAGCGGGCGCCAAGAGAAGGACAACTCTTGCCGAGCGGAGAGGGCGTCGAATTCTACGTGCCCCTTGCGGACCGACACAAGCCACACATCCGGTTTGCCGACAATACGATAACCGAACGTCGCAGACGCAACCTCTCAGATCGCTACTTATTCTTGATCAGCATCGGCATCGGTACAAAACCGGTGAAGGTGAACTTCTGGACCCGTCTGTTCTCGGGCTTCAGCGGGGTCACTTCCGCAGTGTACAGATTGCCTTTCGAATCGACGGACAAATGGTGCAGCGTGCCGAATTGTCCCGTTGCTGAGCCCCACGATCCAAATGAATCGAGAAACTCAAGCGTCTTGCGGTTGAAGATCATGATCTGCGCCTGGCTTCGATTCGCCACGTACAGGTAGCGCTGCTCGGGGTCTGGTGAAAACGCGATGCCGGCCGCGGTTTGGCCGTTGCCGCAATCCGGTGCGTGGCATTCACGTCCAATGAAGACCTGGTTGACGAATTTACCGGCGATGGTGAACACCTGAACGCGCCGGCCGCCGCGATCCGCCACATACACGAGGCCGTCGGTTGAGACCTTCACGGCGTGCACCGGTGGCACGAACTGCGAAGCCCCATCAGGCCCCATCGGCTGCTGCGGCGGCCCCGCAGGTGCGGCTGGATCGTCGATCGGCATGGCGCCGAATGCGCCCCACATCCGCTTGAAGGCGCCGGTGTCGGCGTCGAACACGATGATGCGCTTGTTGCCGTATCCGTCCGCCACGAACAGTTCGTTCGTCTTAGCGTAGACGAAGACATCCGCGGGTTCCCAGAGGTTCTTCGTGTCCCCATTCGTCTTCTTCTGGCCACCCTTACCGATCTGCATGACGAACTTGCCGACCTTCGTGAATTTCAAGATCTGGTCATCGTTGCCGTTGCCGCCGATCCAGACAAAGCCTTTCGGATCGATATAAATTCCATGTTCCGTCTCAGGCCAGTCATAACCGGCCCCCGGGCCGCCCCAAGCCTGGATGAAGTTACCTTGTGCATCGAATTCCAACACCGGAGGCGCGGCCTTCGGCTTTTCTTCCGCGCTCAACGTGTTCGGCCGCTGCAGCACCCATAGATGATCCTGCTCATCAATCCAGGTGCTGGACACGATGGCCATGATCCACTTGCTGGGAAGCTTGGGCCACGACCCTTCCGCGCGGAACTTAGGAATTTGCGTCACGGCGGCGCCGGCCTGGGCTGATGCTGTTTCCTCCAACGCTCTCGGCCCGCCTGCAATCATGGCGACACTTGCCACCGACAAGATCGCAATCGCCTGAAACTGTTTTCTCATGGCAGTATCCTTATCCTCACAATGCTTCTGTCGGTATGTTCTGCTATCTTCTGATGCTGCGCCCCTGCCTTGTTTCTAGAGACCGGCTATTTCCGGTACATGTGAACGAGGTCTTTTTCGTTCTCGCAGAGGTGTTCCATCAGTTCCGTGTCCGGCATGAGATCGAACGGAATGGTCGCGGTCCACGGCCGCTCGTAGTTCTTGGGATCGGTGAATGTGAATTCGATCACGAGGTGGCCGAAGTCGGGCCGGCGGTAGCGTTCGGTGATGCGCAGGTCTTCCGAGTGCGGTAATCCTTCTCCGTCCAAATAGGTCTGGTCGTTGAAGCCGGAGCTTTCCACGACGAGAGTGTTCTTATCCCAATGCGCGACCGAGTATCCGAACCAGGTCGGTTGGGGGTCAACCGGCAGCTTCCGGCCATCCGTGAAAATTTGACGGAAGACGGTGAATTCTTCAAACAGTGTCAGGATGACTCCCGGGGTCTGTACGATCTTGATGGGGAGCGGTAGCATGTGGTTCGGAACGCCGTCGGGAAGGCAGCGCTCGGAGGGATCGGCCGCGACGCCATGCGCGGTGATCTCCGCGTAAAACTTTTCCGCCGCGGGCAGCATGGGGACCCTCGATCCGGCGGGCATAAAGCGTTCAAGGCCTCGGCCTTTGGGATTGGTGTATTGGCGCCTGGAGATCCAGATTCCGCTGAGGTCGGGATGGCCGTCGGAAGCGCGCGGCGCGGGAGCGCTGAGATTGGGCTTGCCATCTTTGGTGCGCGGCGTACCCGGCAAAGGCAGTTTGATCCACTGGGCTTGCGCGCTGAAGGCCAGGCCCAGGGCGAGGAAAAGGATCGTGACGAAGTTCGAGAATTTCATTAGGGCTCTTTCGCTTGCAGCATTGGTTGAACTGCTGTTTTCTTCAGTGTATTAACACGATCTGAGAAAGCATAGGAAAATTGAACGCGGCAAACCACCGATTGGCGTTTTAGGGCCATTCCAAATGGGGAAGTCATCTCCTCGGAGAATCACGTTCGTAGCCCGGATGGTGAGTTCGTTTAATAAACCTGGCATGTTGGACAATAGAATGTTGAACGTCCGCTTTGTACGATGCGTTTGATCCCTGCCGTGGCAGCCTCGTCTCATGCAGGGTTGTCCCTCGCGATCGTAAGCGGCAAACACTTTTTGAAAATACCCGAGTTCGCCATTCGTCTGCCTGTGGTCGCGCAGGGACGAACCGCCGGCTCTCACCGCTTCCCGCAATACTTGTTTGATGGCCGGGGCCAGGACATCGATCTGTACCGCTTAACTCTTGCGGCTTGCCTTTTCGGTGAAATGCGGGAGCGCCACAAGGCTTCGCATACATAGATGTTGCCCATACCGGCGATCACGCGTTGATCCAGCAAGGCGGATTTTATCGGTGTCTCTTTATTCCGCAGCGCTTCTTTTAGATACTCCGCATCGAATTGCCTGGACAGTGGCTCGGCGCCGAGGCCCCTGAACAACTTGTGCGATTCGAGGGCTGCGGTCTCCACGAT
>WNGD01004649.1_pt1 | contig 13473 bp, 14 predicted proteins | sample 5400671 | NCBI WGS metagenome assembly WNGD01 (sample SAMN13153369, study PRJNA577476) | soil metagenome | isolation source: 40 cm soil or saprolite under grassland replicate 2 | place: USA:California | collected 2016-06-15
GGTGTTTCGGTGACTTTTCCGGATCTGGAGGTGGAGGACGAGCTCTTCGACAAGGCCCTGATCATGCCGGAGCCGTGCCCGTTCCTGGATCGAAGTCTCCCGATTGTTTCGATCATTCGACCAACGAAAACGGAAGGCGTCGCCATGGGTGCTCTCACGTTTCTAACGAACATGGGGCTCTTCATTGGCCAATCGCCAGCGTTTTTTGCGTATATGACTCAACTGGCACAGGCGGCAGACCACGCCAGACACGGTCGTTTTTGAGCGCTATAACGAAAGATAAGCAACAGATTGCAGAAATAACGAGACCACGCCGCCTTAATCGACGAGCGTGGTCTTCCTCTGGGAGGCAATTGCAGTAGGAGCAGGAAATGGCGTTCCGAAAAGTAACAACGCTGTTACTTTTCCGATGCGCTACCCGGGACTGATCGCCGCGATTCCCCAGCAGAAAAACAATCATCAAACCTATGAAAACAACTAATGCTTACATAAAAATTGCTCTGCCCCTGTTGGCAGCAGCAATTCTGACGGCCACGTCTGGGCGTGCGGACACCTATTCGTGGACAAACTTCCAATCTGATATCGCCGGCGTTGCACAACACGTCGATCCAAATCTTGTCAATCCATGGGGCATGTCGGTCTCGCCTTCTGGCACGATTTGGGTCAGTGACAATGGTACCGGTGTTTCCACCCTCTACCATCAGGATGGCACTGCGGCTTCGCTCGTCGTGACAATTCCCACGGCCGCGCGGAACAGAGACGTGGGCAATCCCACTGGACAAGTCTTCAACGGCACACCGTTTTTCCAAGTGACAAAAAATGGAAACTCAGCACCCGCCTTTTTCATTTTTGTAAGTGAAGACGGTTCCATCTCGGGTTGGAACCCGACGCTGGATGCGACGCATGCTATTATCGCCGTGGATAACGGAACAAACCGCGGAGTGAACCGCGCCATTTACAAAGGTGCAACACTCGGCGAAGCCAATGGTCATAATTTCCTGTATGCGACAGATTTTCATACGGGCCACGTCCACACCTTCGATGAAAGTTTTCATCAGGTGACTCCCAACGGCTTCGTCGACCCCAATCTTCCGGCTGGGTATGGACCATTCGGCATCCGCAATTTCAATGGCGAAATTTTTGTAACCTATGCCAAGCAGGATCCCAAAAGAGAGGATGACGTTCATTGCCCCGGCTGTGGCTTCGTCAATGTGTTCGATACCAGTGGCAACTTCCTCAGGCGCCTAGTCTCAAACGGAAATCTCAATGCCCCCTGGGGACTTGCTCTCGTGGAAGGCACCAACCTTTGGGTCGGCAATTTTGGTGACGGCTTGATCAATAATTACGATCCGGTCAGCGGCAATTTCATCGAGACGCTCATGCGGGCGGATGGTACGCCACTGCAATTTGACGGCCTGTGGGATCTTCTTCCGCAGGCGGGCGGAGTCTTTTTCACGGCTGGAATCGCCGACGAAGAGCACGGTCTCTTTGGCATCATTACTGAGGACCCATAAATCGAGACGCAAATATCAGGAGCGCACGCATCTTGTCCGCCGTTTACGCAGAGTTGTCCAGGCAAGAGCGTGCGCTCGCCATATCGGCGAATGTGACGAGCGGCTGTGAACGATTACCACGGTTTTGAGAATTGGATTTGGGCGCCTAGAATGGTCGCATGCGCGCATTCGTACTTGCGGCGCTTGCCTTTGCAGCGCTGACATCCATTGGAAAAACAGCGCCGCTTTCCGAGGCTGATCTCAACAATCTTCTCGCCGGAATTCGCCAGAACCGTAGCACGCAGGCTGACTTTCAGGAAGAAAGAGTGATCCGGCTGATGAAGAAGCCGATCCTCAGCTCGGGAAAAGTTTGGTTCCAGCCGCCCAACAAATTTCGGCGCGAAGTAAAAGGCAATTCGCCCAGTGTCACGGTTAGCGACGGTCGCCAGCTCTGGATTTATTACCCGAATTTTAAATCGGCCGAACGTTATCCACTAGGGAAAGGATCGCCGCTCGATTCGACAGTAGCGGCAATCAATTCCGCGTTAAATCTGGAGAACATCGAAAACATGTTCCAAATCAATGCGGCCAAGACCGACAAGGGGTATGAGCTGGCGTTGACACCGCGCACGCCTTCGATGAGACGAGCGTTTCAAAAGCTTGATCTGCGAGTCAACGACAACCTGCGCGTCGAACGCACCGATATGCTCCTGCCAAATGGCGATCGAATCGTGACCACGTATTCCAATCAGATGCGTGCGCCGATCCCTGCCTACACTTTCGAGTTCAAACCGCCGCCGGACACGGAAGTCACCACGCCGCTCGGACAATAACGGTCACAGGATGGCGCGCTGCGGTCGCCACGGCGACACATCGCAGCGCGATGTCTCTGCCACACGCCGCAATCCTTGCGCGGTGTTTTCTCGACGGCAATTTTGCGGGAACTTATAAGAGTTTCTGTCATGCGATGCATTCGGAGCACCCTCGTCGTTGCAACTATCATGGTCACGGCTTCGGCCTCGCTAAGCACGCCGGCCAATTCGAGCCCGATCATCTCGCACATTCCACGTCAGCACGTTGAGTCAAGCGCCATTGCGGCCGTTGGCTACAGCAAACGCCGACACATTCTCGAAATCGAATTCGTAAACGGCGCCATCTATCGTTATCTCGATGTGCCGTCTTCGGTGCATCGCGATCTCATGTCGGCGGAATCAAAAGCGCGGTTCTACGATTCCAACATCAGACGGCACTACCGTTCGGTTCTGGTTCGGCCGCGGCACGTGAATCAAACTGCGAATTGATTCTCAAAACTTTCGCGAATTGAAAGACGGCTGGCGTTTCAAATTTGAGCAAGTGAGGCAGAGATTCCGTCTCACTCCAACAGAGAAACGAGTAGCGGTGTTCGTTCTTGCAGCTTTTCTGCTCGGTCTGGTCACAAAGTGTTACCGCGACGCTCATCCCTCACCTGCCGCAATAGAATCGAACGCAAACCATGGTCGGCGTGCCCGCACAGCCCCTACAAGCTCGCGTGATACACAGTCCGTGTTTGAGTCGCAAACTTCCACTCCAGCGCCAGCTCGAAAACGAACGCGAAAGCCTGCGCGAAGTGAGGAACCTACGTTCTCAGATCCAGCGCTGGAGCATGAGCAAGAATAGGAAAGCAAAAGCATTTCCAAGATATCGCGTTTGCGAAGCGCATCGTTCCCGCAGATCATTTCGCCGTGACCGACCACGTTGACGCCTTCACAAAACAAATTTGTGAAGTCATTGTAGGCAAGAATCAGGCAGTAAAGCTCGCTGTGGCCTGTTTGCTCGCGCGCGGTCATCTCTTGATTGAAGACATCCCGGGCGTCGGCAAGACAACGCTCTCCCAAGCATTGGCGCGCTCGCTGGCGCTCGCATTTCAGCGCATCCAATTCACGAGTGACCTACTTCCCGCAGACATTCTCGGTAATTCCATCTTCGATCGGAGCGAGCAACGCTTCGTGTTTCATCGCGGCCCGCTCTTCTCACAAGTAGTGCTTATCGACGAGGTCAATCGAACGACCGCCAAAACGCAAAGCGCGCTACTGGAAGCAATGGAGGAACACCGCATCTCTATCGATGGTGTGACATATGAGTTGCCCGAGCCGTTTTTCGTGGTCGCGACACAGAATCCGCAACATGCAGTCGGTACTTTTCCGCTACCGGAGTCTCAGCTCGATCGTTTCTTGATGCGGATCGCGTTGGGCGTGCCGGACCGGGCCAGCGAGCGGGCAATGCTTCTTGGGATGGATCGCCGCGAGATGCTTAAGGAATTGAAGCCCGTGATTGGTCCACGAACATTGGTAGAGATTCAGGATAGCGTGCGCAAGGTGCACGCTTCCCCGGCGCTGCTCGACTATCTCCAGGATTTGCTCGACGCGTCACGGCAACGTCACAGCACTGGTTTGTCACCACGCGCCGGTCTGGCCTTGCTGCACGCGTCTCAAGCGTGGGCGCTGATGCACGGACGCGACATGGTGCTTCCCGAAGATATTCAAGCTGTGGGGATCGCAGTTATGGCGCATCGGCTGGGACACGATATCGAGCAACCCGGACGAAGCGGGCGCACACTTGCTGACAATCTGCTTCACAGCGTGCCTGTACCGTGAAAGCAAGAAGACTTCCGCTCTTTTTTCCGACCGCAAGTTTTGCGGGTTTGCTGTTTGTGCTAGGCGCGATGTGGTACGCGGCTTCAAGTCAAAATAGCCCGGCTGTTTACCTGCTCCTGTTTGCGCTAACGGCGGTATTTCTGGTTTCGATTCCGCACACTGTGATCAATCTCGCGGGCGTAAGGGTAGCACTCGAATCCGCGCAACCAGCGTTTGCAGGTCAGGAGGTGTCGCTTCCGGTCGAGATCAGCAATAGCTCCCGTGCAACGCGCCATGGAATTGAGTTGGCCCTGTCCGGGTCGAGCAGGGATCGCGAACGCATTGATTACATTCCAGCCGACAAGGCAGCCCGTATGACGCTGCGATTTCCCGCTCGGCGGCGCGGCGAACATGAGATAGGAGCGTTGCGCCTAACGAGTGTTTATCCGCTCGGTTTCATTCGCGTCTCGAAGAAATTTGCGTCTGCTCAAACCTACACTGTTTATCCCAAGCCTGAGGGGGATCCTCAGCTCCCGTTGAATGGAACGTCCATCCCGCGTAGCAGGCTCGAGACGGAAATCGGAGAAGGCGATGACTTTGCTGGAGTGCGTGCCTATGTGCCCGGCGAGTCCCAACGTCACATCGATTGGAAAGCCGTGGCGCGCGGCCAGGCGCTCATGATAAAACAATTTGCCGCTGAAACGGAGGGCGTTGTACACTTGGATTTTTCTGCTCTTCGTTTCGCTAACGTTGAAGAGAGACTGTCGCAGCTCGCGCTTTGGGTGATCGAAGCCGAGCGGGACCGGCGCCCTTACGGTCTTCGTCTTCCCGGCACTGAGATTCCGCCGGCTGTTGGGCAAGTGCATTTTCACCAGTGCCTGCGCGCACTCAGTCTGTTTCAAGTAGGGATGCCGGGAAGCGCATGAGTATGAGCAGGAGTAAAAGGGATAGGAGCATTCCACGCCGACCGCTGCTTTGGCTGGCGGCAGCGTTGCTTTTCACGCTGCCTCCCATGTTCCGTTCGCTCGCGACCTGGGTCCCGTGCCTGTTTTTGCTCGCGCTCGCAATGAAATTCTGGATGGAGCCAAGAGGCTACCGGCTTCGCTTTGCAATTTTCAAACTGATGCTCGCGGCCGTGGCCGTCCTCATCATCTTTGCTAGTTACAATTCTCTGAAAGGGATTGAGCCGGCCGTGTCTCTCCTTGTCGTGCTCATATCTCTCAAGGTTCTCGAAGCGCATACGGCGCGCGAGTTCCAAGTCATGGTTTTGATGGGATGGGTACTTTGTCTCTGTGGATTTTTTCTTTCCCAGGATTTCGCGGCCGCCCTTTGTCTCCTGACCGCATTTGCATTACTGCTAGTGGCCCTTATCCAGTTTCATCGCGCGGGCTCTCCCGGCGCCTTCTGGCCTCCGTTGCGTACCGCGTGCAAACTGCTTGCTCAGGCGGCACCGCTAATTGTCCTCTTGTTCGTCTTCTTTCCACGAATCGGTACCGGATTCCGGTTTGAATTTCGCGACCTTCGTGCGGCCGGTACCGGTTTTTCCGATCGCCTATCTCCAGGCAGCATTGCATTGCTCGCAAATTCTTCGGGTATCGCTTTCCGCGCGGAGTTTCCCGGGAGCAACACTCGGCCGACCGGTCCCATGTATTGGCGCGGGGCAGTCATGTGGCATTGCGACGGAATGGAATGGCGAGCCCCGTACGCGCCAGCGTCAATCTCTCGTGCGCCCAACCAATCCCCCAGTGGGAATACGATCCGACAGCGCATCACGCTCGCGCCGCACGGTGCGCGCTGGATGTTCGCGCTCGATCGGCCGTTTGAAATACCTCGGGGCGCAATGCTTGTACGCGGCGATTATATCCGGAGCGTTCAGCCGATTCGAAAAACGCGCCGCTATGAGGTCGTTTCATCTCCGGAAGTCACGAGAAACGATCTGACCCCGTACGAACGTAAGGAAGCGCTCGAGCTTCCGGCATCGATTAGTCCTGCAGTGCGTGAGCTAGCGCAATCCTGGGTCGCGCAAAATTCCAATTCGCGCGCAATAATAAGCAGCGCGCTTCAGTTTTTTCGGACGCAAGGGTTTCGCTATTCATTATCGCCAGGCGAGTACAAGAAAAACGATCTGGAACAATTTCTCTTTCATCGTCGCGTCGGTTTTTGCGAACACTACGCCGCAAGTTTCGCCACCTTGATGCGATTGGCTGGGATTCCCGCACGCGTCGTCGTCGGTTATCTGGGTGGTGAGTACAACGATCTGGGCGACTTCTTTCTCGTGCGACAAGCGGACACGCATGCCTGGTGCGAGGTCTGGCTACCGGAAAGCGGGTGGACACGAGTGGATCCCACCAACGTCGTTGCACCCGGCCGCGCGAGTCTCGATTTCAACTCGTTTTTAGACGGACGCATCGCCTCGGGACAAATGGAACCTCGCCGAAGCGCGTTCATCGCACGGCTGGCTCGGTCGGCAATATTTACCAACATTCGGCTTGCCTGGGAGACGCTCAATTACCAGTGGGACACTCGGCTTCTCGGTTTCGACGCCGACGTACAGGACGTATTGTTGAGTTCCATCGGGATCGCCAAACACGGGCCATACTTTCTCATCGTCGAAGTTCTGGCTATCGCAGTTGTAATGCTCGTAATCTATTTCGGCTGGATGCAATTTGGCACACGCTCACGCGTGAACCGGGTGAAGGTGTTGTATGAACGTTTTTGTCGAAAGATTGCCCGCCTCGGTGCGCAGCGCGATCCATGGGAAGGTCCATCCGACTTCTCAATGCGAGCTGCGCAATTATTGCCTGACGAATCCGAGCGCATTCGACAAATTTCAAATACGTATATTTCGTTGCGGTATGCGCCAGAACCGGACGCCGTCATGCTCGACAGATTTGCGAAGGAAGTGAGCGCATTTGGTAGGTAGGGACGGTGCGCCGCGGTCGCCGCGGCGACAGATCGCGGCGCGATGTCACTGCCCTCTGATTTCCTCGAGCACCTTCATGGCTGCGTTATGGCCGGGAATCCCGCTGACAGCGCCGCCGCGTAACGCGCTCGATCCGCAGAGAAACACATTTTCGTATTCAGTCTCCACGCCCCAAGTGCCGGCCTGCTCTCTGCGCTCAGCAAAAGGAAATGTCAGCGCCGTCTGAAAAATGTTCCCACGATACATCCCCAGCGCATCCTCGATGTCGACTGGGCTTTTGCTTTCGATGCAAGGGCGGCCATCACGCGCCACGGCGAGACAATCTTCGATCGGTTCTTCCAGCCACTGGTTAATACTCGCCAGGAATTTTTTCTCCGCGTCGCGCCGCACGTTTTCATTGTCCCGCGCAAACAAACTCCACGGCGCATCGAGTCCGAACAACGTCATCGTGTGAAATCCTTCCTTGCGCAGGTCCGGCTCGAGAATGCTGTCGTCCGTCAGCGTGTGGCAGTAAATCTCGCACGGCGTCTTCTCCGGCAATCGACCTTCGGATGCCTGGTCATAACTGAGATTCATTTCCTGGTAGCCCTCATCACTGTGGAAGGTCCCGCAAAACGCCTCCGTCGCCCGATATGTTTTCGCCTTCAGTTTTGGCAATCGACGCATGAGCATGTTCATCTTGAACACGGACCCTTCGTCGGTGCGATCGGGTTGAAACAGTCGACCCGTAAATTTTGCCAAGACGTTCCGGCCAAAGTTGACCAATAAAAATCGCGCCTCGACCGCGTCGCGTTTACCATCGACCCGAAATTCGACGCTGCGCGTTTTGCCGGTCACGTTCAGCGTGCGAACATCGACGTTCGTTAGTAGTTCGGCGCCTGATTTACGCGCTGTACGTTCCAACTCGGAGGACACCGCACCCATCCCACCGACCGGCACCTTCCACTCGCCTGTCTTGTTTCCGATCAAGTGATAAAGGAAACAGCGGTTCTGTACGAGCGAGGGATCGTGCGGATACGTGAACACGCCAACCTTCGCATCGGTGAAGACAAGGCCGCGCACGAGCTCGTTTCGGAGATAGCGCTCAACCGCATTCCCGAGCGGTTCCTCAACCAAACTGCGCCATGCCTCGCGCGAGATTTCATCAACATTGAAGCGGTTCGCCATTTCCTTTTTTGCGACGAGCGGCTCCAGCATCGAGTCCCAAACCTGCCCGGCAAAAACGCGCGGGAGTTTATAAAAATTTTTCAGTCGCTCGAACTCGGCGTCGCTTCCAGTCAGATCGACAATCGATTTTCGGCTCACGTCCTTCTCGAGATTGCTCAAAACCAGGGCGCCATGCTGGCCGTGGTTCACGTACGGCGTATACGACGCAATCGCGCGTCTGCGCAGGTCGAGATTCAGACCGAGGTCACGAATGATTTTCTGCGGAAACAGACTGACCAGATAGGCATAACGCGACAGCCGTGCGTCATAATCCGGGAATAACCTTTGCGAAGTGGTCGCTCCGCCGATGTAATCATTTTTTTCCAGTAACAGCACACTCAACCCAGCGCGACCGAGATAACTCGCAGCCACGAGTCCATTGTGGCCCGCGCCGAGGATGACTACGTCGTAACGAGATTTCATTTACCGCCGATGTTGAGGACGATGCGGAAACGCGCCTTGCCGCTCATCATGCGCTCGTAAGCCTCGGCGGCTCGTTCCAGCGGAAAAACTTCGTTCATCGAGTGCACGGCATGCAACGCGCTAAAGTTCAGCGTGTCTTGCGAATCGATCGAGGTCCCGGAGTACCAACCTTTGACTGACCGGCAGCCACTGATGAGCAGAATTGGATCAACCGACAGCGGGCCGGCTGCGCCGATAACCATGAAGACGCCGTTTGGCGAGAGCCCACCGAGCACCGCTGTCATCGCGTCGGCATTCGTCACGGTTGCGATCACAACTTGCGCGCCGCCGAGCTTGTTGAGTTCCGCCGCTGGATCGGATGATTGGCTATCGATGTAGTGGTGTGCGCCGAGTTTTTTGGCAAATGCTTCCTTGTCTTTCCCACGCGCAATCGCAACGGTCTTGAATCCCATCCTGGCTGCGAACTGCACGCCGAGATGACCGAGCCCGCCAATGCCGAGCACCGCTACAACATCGCCGCCTCGGGCACCGCTGTTTCGGAGCGCGTTGAACGTCGTCACCCCCGCGCACATCAGCGGCGCGCCGTCGACCGCAGATAATTCTTCAGGCACAAGCGCCAGCGCTTCCGCGGGCGCAACCATGTATTCGGCGTAACCGCCGTCGAAAGAGATGCCGGTCGTTAACAGCGCAACTTCGCATGCAAAGAACTCGCCGCGCCGGCAATGATCGCAATACCCGCAATTGCCGCCGTGCCAGCCAACACCGACGCGCTGACCGGTTTTCCATGGCTTCACTCGTTCTCCTACAGCATCGACAACTCCGATGACCTCGTGCCCCGGCACGCGCGGATATTGAATACCGGGCCAGAGCCCTTCTTTGATCAACGAATCGCTGTGACAAATGCCACACGCTTCCACTTTGACTCGAACCCATCCCGGCTGCGGCTCGGGAACGTCGCGTTCAACTAATTCTAACGGTCCGCCAGCACGCGGCACCTGGATAACACGCATTTTGGCCATGTGCGCAGATTACACAGATTTACACAGATTTCTCAGCGAAGATTCTGTAGTGGCAGCCGTACCGGCTGCGTTTGCCGCATCGCATTCTCCGAACACGGCTCACGGCCTTGGCTGCACACGAACGCGATAATGAAGATGATTACAAAATGAAAACTGTCGCACTTCCCGATGGCGAGCGCGTTCCCGTGCTGGGTCAGGGCACGTGGCGCATGGGCGAAAGGAAAAGGGCACATGCCGATGAAGTCGCGGCGTTGCGTTTGGGAATTGATCTCGGCATGAAGTTGATTGATACCGCGGAGATGTACGGAGACGGCGGTGCTGAAAGGGTTGTGGCCGATGCAATCGAGGGTCAGCGCGACCGAGTGTTTATTGTCACGAAAGTTTATCCGCATAACGGGTCGCGTTCCGAATTGCCCAAAGCATGCGAGCGCAGTCTCAAGCGCCTTCGGATCGATACAATCGATCTTTACCTCTTACACTGGCGCGAACGGACACCCCCGCTCGAAGCAACAGTAGAAACATTCGAGAAGCTGCGTTCCACCGGAAAAATCAAACGCTGGGGCGTCTCAAACTTCGATGCCGATGACATGAAAGAACTATTCGATATCTGCAGGCGATTGAGATCAATCGCCCCTACCACGAATCAGGTTCTTTATAACCTCGAAAATCGGGAGATCGAATTCGATTTGCTTCCTCTTCTCACTCGTCACTCGTCACACGTCACTCCCATTATGGCGTACTCTCCGGTGGGCCATGGCCGCGGATTGCTGGACAATAGGACACTGAAGAAAATTGCCAGGCGTCACGAGGCCACTACAGCACAGATCGCGCTCGCCTGGGTGCTGCGTCAACCGGGAGTCATCGCGATTCCCAAAGCGAGTGATAAGAGTCACGTCCGCGACAATGCCCAATCAACGGATATCAAACTGACCAAAGAAGATCTCGCGGGTCTCGATCAAGCATTCCCGCCGCCGAAGTCAAAGAAATCATTGCCGACATTGTGATGTCACATCGAAGATGGACATCACAAACAAAGACGAAGCCAACACTCATCCGCTAGCGGCGATTAGTCATCGTGGTCGTCACCATGCTGCCAATCATCGCCATTTCTCTCTCCATCATCACCAGCATACTCGTCGCCACCGTGACCATGATATTTCTTCCATTTCACTTTCCATTTCCCGTGCTTGAATTTCACGACCGGTACCCAGCTTTCATACTCGCGAGGTGGCGGCGCTACATACGCTAAGTTCGCGTTGGATAGCCCTAGTGCGTCGAGCGTGCTCGCGTCGAGCCGGCCGGTTGGCGCAAGTCCTGACCCCAATTGAAACGCACGAACGGCGAATGCTGTCCGCCGTCCATAACTGCCGTCAATCCGTCCCCAGTAATATCCGCGACTCATGAGTTCACGCTGCATTTGCGCGACGATGATGCGCCTATTCATCCGAGGCGGCACCGATTGATAGGCGTTGCCGGACAAAACCGGATTCATTTCGAGCCGGCGCTCTGGTTCGGCTGGCGGGCGCGGCGGCGAGGGATTCTGGCCGAGCCGCGCGCTATCATCAGCACGAGCGCTGTTGGACTGAGTGACGGCAGGTTTTGACGTGGACTGCGACGACGCGACGGAATTCGAATTGATGCTGAGGGAGCGAAGTGTTTCTGGATTGGTCTCGCCAGTCACTTGCAGCCCGTTTCGAATTTGGTAACGCCGAACTGCGGCAGTCGTCTCGGAGCTCTTGTCGCCGGTAACTTCGCCGTAGTAAAACCCTTGGTCTTTGAGAGCCTGCTGCACGGATTGGACGGTCTGATCAGCGCGCACCAAGCTTGCAACGCAGAGAGCGACGACAAAATGCACAATTGTTCGCTTCATGGCCGGAGGGATTAAGTCCTCACTTGGGATTCGTGCGCGCCTGCGTCCGCGCGTGCGTCCTGCCAGAATCCGACGCTTTTGTATCCTTTCCGTCAATCGCCTTGAAATCATCGACAAAGGCTTGATACGAATGACAGCTAAAGATGAATGAAAAGGCTGAATCAAGAATGGAAATCACTGGTGGATGCGTCTGCGGCGGCACGCGTTATGCGCTGACGAGCGCGCCCTTTTCCCTGGGCGATTGTCATTGCATAGATTGCCGGCGAAGCGCCGGGGCGCCCTACGTCACCTGGGGATCGGTGCGCCGCGAAGATTTGGTCGTGACAAAGGGCAAACCGCGCAAGGTCGCGCATGCCAATCGGATTCGCTCATTTGCCGCATGTTGCGGCACTCACTTGTTTTTCGAAGAGACCAAAGATTCCGATACAATCGACGTGACGATCGCATCGCTGGACGACCCCGCGCCATTCGCGCCAGAGAAAGCGATCTGGCTCGAAGACAAATTGCCGTGGGTTAAGCTCGATGAATCGCTCCCGTCTTTCCCAAAGAGCTCGAAGACTTCCGGTACGTGAAAAATAATTCGACTCTCATCTTTCTTGGTCTGTTAGCTTTTATCGGTCCTGTCAGTTGCGGCCATGCTGCGTCCGAACAGAAGGCTTCGTACGGGACGCGGGTAAAATACCGCGTCGGCAAGAAAATCGAGTTCCCGGATTTCACAGTCGAGTATGTGGGCGAACGCCGGCAAAGCACGCCAGCGTATCCGAGAGGGTTTCTCTACTATGATTTCAAGGTCAGCAGGGGAAAGTCTGAGAAAGTGATTTCCTGGACTACCGGCACAGGGATCATTGATCCCACCGACTTCGAATTCGATGGCAAACGTTATCACCTCGAGCTACGCCGTTCGGAGAAGCTCGGAAAATTGAATGATAACGAATTAGTGATTTGGCAGGGAAGTTTCAGATCTCGCTGATCTCGATCACGAATTCCCTCCGCCAAAATCAAATCAGCCGAGCCCGACGCTGTGAATTCCTCGTCGCCTCTCCTTCGACCTTATCCATGGAAGGTTCTCACATGCTGGCTGTTAGCTTGAAAAAAACATTGACGGGAAGTGAAAATCCGGGCTCGATGAAGCGCATGAAAACACAAACGATTGGATTAACTCTGGCGTTTTGCTTCTTCGGAGCCGCAGCATGCGTGGCCGCCGATCCGCACATAGGCACGTGGAAGCTGAACGAAGCTAAATCGAAGATCACACCCGGGACACTGAAAAACACCACGGTGATTTACAAAAGTACGCTCGGACAGGTGAAAGTGACTACGGACGGCATCAACGCGAACGGTAAACCCGCGCATAGCGAGTGGTCGGGCAAGCTCGACGGCAAAGATTATCCCGTCACGGGCAGCCCGGATTCAGACGCGCGCTCGTACACGAAGGTGAATGATCGGACATTACAATTTACCGCTAAGAAAAACGGCAAAGTCATTACCACGGGTCAGAGTGTGGTCTCGGCCGATGGCAAGAGCCGCACTGTCACCGCGAGTGGAACCACTGCAAAAGGTAAGAAATTCAAGAACGTCGCGGTCTTCGATAAGCAGTAAAATTAGCCGTTAGTCGTCAATCGTCGGTGGGCAGTCGTGCGTGGTCACGACATGATCCCATCAGCCGCTGACTTTTGCTTGCGCGACGTAACGCTTGATCTCGTCGATGTCGGCGCCAACAACGGTGCCAACCAAACGGCCACGGCGATCGTAAACGTTCACCTGAGGAATGGAGTGAACATTGAATTCCTGCGCCACGGGCGTTCTCCAGTTGACGATGTCGATCTTGCGCAACGCAATCTCCGGATCGCTACTCGCCATCTGTTCCAGGCTCGGTGAGAGCCGTCTGCAGGGGCCGCACCAGTCCGCATAAAACTCGATAACGGTC
>WNGD01008988.1_pt1 | contig 13473 bp, 15 predicted proteins | sample 5400671 | NCBI WGS metagenome assembly WNGD01 (sample SAMN13153369, study PRJNA577476) | soil metagenome | isolation source: 40 cm soil or saprolite under grassland replicate 2 | place: USA:California | collected 2016-06-15
ACGCCGTGCTCACGGATCAGGTAGGCGATCCGATGGGTGAGCGCTCGGGTCTTGCCGCTGCCCGCGCCGGCGACGATCAGGACGGGGCCCTCCGTGTGCAGGACCGCCTCACGCTGGATGTCGTTGAGCGGCTCGAGCAGCGGGGACATCGGCAAGGACATGCGCGCCCAGTGTAGGAGTCCGAACGGACGCGACGTCCGGCCGATGTTGGACCGCATGGCTCGCGGTAGCGTTCATGCCGTGAGCGCCGTGGTCACGGACGTTCCCGCGCGTCGCCGTCTGGACTGGCGAACACCCGTCCGGTGGTTCGGGCTGCTCTGCCTCATGGGGGCGGCGTTCTTCGCCGGATACGTCGGATGGCTCCTGTGGGGAACGGGCCTGCAGACCCAACGGGCGCAGGATGCGCTGCGACCGGCGATCGAAGGACAGATCGCGGACCCACGACCGCCGTCCGAGGCCCCGCGACCCGGATCGCCGGTCATCCCGGGAAGCGCCTACGCGGTGATCAGGATCCCCCGGATCGCGCTGGACATGGTGGTCGTCCAGGGCACCGACTACACCTCGTTGAAGTCCGGGCCCGGGCACTACGTCGACACCGCAGACCCGTGGGACGGGACGGGTCGCGTCGGCATCGCGGGGCACCGCACGACCTATCTGCACCCGTTCTTCAACCTGGACCAGGTCCAGCCCGGCGACACCATCCAGTTGCTCACCGGGTTCGGCACGTACACGTACGCGGTCACCCGCAACTTCGTCCTGCCCGAAGCGATGGCCGGTGTCGTCCTGAACCAAACCACCCGGCCCACGCTCGTCCTGACGACCTGCAACCCGAAGTACGCGAGCTCCCAGCGACTGATCGTGGAGGCGGCGCTCACGCGTTCGCCCGCCTGAGCCCGTCCGAGGATTAGGCTCAAGCCCAGACGCCCGGAGGGCTCGTGACCGATCTACCGAAGTCGTTCCCCGTTGGGTCGTTCCTCGCCGGCCTCGAGCCGACAGACCGGTCCGAGCTCGTGCGCGGCGGACGTCCGATGTCGCTCCCTGCGGGCGCAACGTTGCTGTTCGAGGGCGACCTCTCCGATCGCCTGGTGGTGGTCGTCGCGGGAAGCATCCGCGTGTTCTCGACAGCAGCGAACGGTCGAGAGATCCTCGTGACCGTCGCGGGACCGGGAGAGATCCTCGGAGAGATGTCGGCCCTCGACGGCCAGCCGCACTCGGCCTCCGTGAACACGGTGGAGCCTGCCGAGGTCGTGCTCGTGCCTGCGGAGGCGTTCCGCTCGGCGTTGCGATCGAACGCACGGATCGCGACGGCGGTGGCGCTCCGGCTCACGCGTGAGCTCCGTCGCGCCGTGCGACGACGGGTCGACCTCGAGGCGTACGACGTCCCCGCCCGCCTCGCGCAGAGCCTCGTCGATCTGGCCGAGCGGCTCGCCGGCGGCGGGGAGGAGGTCGAGCTGCCGGTGTCGCAACGAGAGCTCGCGGAGTCGTGCAGCGCCTCTCGAGAGGCCGTCACGAATGCACTCGGCGCCTTCCGCGCTCGTGGCTGGGTCCGCACCGGTCGGCGGTCGATCACCGTGCTCGACGTCGACGCGCTCCGCACCCGCAGCGCCTGAGTCGGGGAGGATTACCCGGCCGAGCGGGTCGTCGTCCCTCGTTCGGTCGAACCCCTCGCCCTACCTTCGGGCCATCGAGGCGGACACCCCGCCCGGAGGTAAGGAAGGAGGAACGGCGATGCAGACCCAGGTGATTCACCAGCGCAAGGCATCCGTCCCGTGGTTCCCGGCGTTGGTCGCGGCGCTCGTCGTCGCGGGGATCGTCCTCACGGCGCAGCTCGCGATCGACCGGGCGGGAACGACCGCTCCGGCGATCACGGTCGCTCCCGTGACCACCACCACGGCCGACCGGGAGGTCGACGCACAGAAGGCCGGCATGGCGGCGGCGGGATACACGAACATCTCGGGCATCGATGCGTCCAGGGTCGGCGGTGGGCAGTCCTCGGGACCACACCCGCGGACCAAGTTCGGCCGGTCGGGGGGCGGGGGGACGCTCGAGAGCCGTGACGCAGCGCTCCAGGCGTCGATCACCAGGATCCAGATCGAACGGAAGACGGCAACGCTTCCCTGATCCCGGAGGGGACGCCGACCGTGGCGACGATGGGGCCGCTCCGAAGGAGCGGCCCCATCGTGTCAGGCTCGGCGCCATGACGGCGGAACCCGGACGGCCTTCACGGCCGCCCGGGCGCAGACGTCGTTGGCCGCGATCAGCGTGCAGCCGACGACGATCTTCCGCTCCGCCCGATCCACGACGCGGGCCTCGAGCTCGACGGTGACGTCGATCGGGGCAGGCATCCGATAGGTGACGTCGAGCGAGCCGGTCGCGAACCAGATCGTGTCGCCCCGACCGATCTCACGCCCCTCCCGTCGATACGCGTCCGCCACGGCCGTACAGACGCCGTGGCAGTCGAGGACCGTCGCGATGATGCCTCCGTTCAGGACGTGCCGCGGGCCTGCCATGTGTTCCATCCGCGGACGGAACGTCGCGATCGAGAGCTCCGGATCGTCGGCCGACCACCTGCTCTTGAGCCGAAGGCCGGCCGGGTTCTCGGCGCCGCAGCCCCAGCAATGGTTGAACGGCATCAGGTCTTGGAAGGCATCGCCGGCCATGTCGCCGGCCTACTCCCACTCGATCGTGCCCGGCGGCTTGGAGGTGACGTCGTACGCGACGCGATTCACGCCCGGAACCTCGCGAACGATCCGTTGCGCGATCCTGTCGAGGACGTCGTACGGCAGCCGCGCCCAGTCGGCGGTCATCGCGTCCTCGGACGTCACGACACGAACGACGACCGGATTCTCGTAGGTCCGGCCGTCGCCCATCACCCCGACCGTGTGGACATCCCCGAGGAGCACGCAGAAGGCCTGCCAGGTGTCCCGTTCGAGACCGGCGCTGCGGATCTCGTCGCGGACGATGCCATCGGCCGCGCGAACCTTCCCGGCGCGCTCGAGCGTCACCTCGCCCACGATCCGGACGGCGAGTCCCGGCCCGGGGAACGGCTGCCGTTGAACGATCTCCTCCGGCATCCCTAGCTCCTCTCCGACCTTCCGGACCTCGTCCTTGAACAGGTCGCGGAGCGGCTCGACGACGCCGTCGAAATCGATCTCGTCGGGCAGCCCCCCGACGTTGTGGTGGGTCTTGATCGTGGCTCCCGTCTTCGAGCCGCTCTCGATCACATCGGGGTAGAGGGTCCCCTGCACGAGGAATCGGGTGGCGCTGTGCGGTCCCGCTGCCTCCTCGAAGGCGCGGACGAATCCCGCACCGATGATCCGCCGCTTGTGCTCTGGGTCCGTCACCCCAGCAAGGCCCGCGAAGAAGGCATCCCCCGCCTTCACGTGGATGAACGGCACGTGCAAGTGCCGGGCGAACGTCTCTTCGACCTGCTCGGGCTCACCCTCACGGAGGAGCCCCGTGTCCACGAACACGCACGTGAGCTGATCGCCGACGGCCCGGTGCACCAGGAACGCCGCGACGCTCGAGTCCACCCCTCCGGACAGAGCGCAATAGACCTTCGCGTCGCCGACGGTGGCGCGGATCCGCCCGACCGCATCCTCGATGATGTTGGTCGGCGTCCAGTCGGGCAGGAGTCCGCACCCGTCCACCAGGAAGCGCTTCATGACCGCCTGCCCGTTCGGCGTGTGCGACACCTCGGGATGGAACTGCACGGCGAACAGGGCACGGTCAGGGTCCTCCATCCCGGCGATCGGGATCTGCTCGGTGGAGGCGGTGACCCGGAACCCCTCTGGGGCTCGCGTGACGGCGTCCCCGTGGGACATCCAGACGGTGTCGGTCGCCGGGAGATCGCGAAGCAGCAGGCTCGGCTGGGACACGTGGAGCGCGGTCGAGCCATATTCGCGTTGCCCGGTCGCCGCGACCTCACCGCCCAACGTCCGGGCCATCAGCTGATGGCCGTAGCAGATCCCGAGGACCGGCACGCCCAGCTCGAAGATGTGCGGATCCAGCTGCGGCGCTCCTGGTTCGTAGACGCTCGCCGGACCTCCGGAGAGGATGATGCCGGCCGGGCGCTTCGCTGCGATCCCCTTCGCATCCAGGTCATGCGGCACGATCTCCGAGTAGACATGCGCCTCCCGGACGCGTCGCGCGATCAGTTGCGCGTACTGCGCACCCAGGTCGACGACGAGGACCGGCCTGGGCTGCTCGGTCATCGACTAGTGGCCCATCCCCACACGTTGCTGGGTCTGGTACGTCTTCCCCTCGGTCTTGATCGCCGGAGCGATCACCAGCTCCGCCTTCTGGAACTCCTTGATCGTCTCGTAGCCGGTGGTGGCCATCGACGTCGCGAGCGCTCCGAAGAGGTTGAACGTCCCGTCGTTCTCGTGCGCAGGACCGACCATGATCTCTCGGAGCGACGCCACCTGCTGCGTCTTGACCCGAGCGCCGCGGGGAAGGGTCGGATGGAAGGTCGCCATGCCCCAGTGGTAGCCACGGCCGGGCGCCTCGAACGACCGTGTGAGCGGCGAGCCGATCATCACGGCGTCCGCCCCGCAGGCGATCGCCTTCGCGATGTCGCCGCCCGTGCGCATGCCTCCGTCCGCGATCACGTGGCAGTACCGGCCCGTCTCGTGCATATGCTCTCGCCGAGCGGCGGCAGCGTCCGCGATCGCCGTCGCCTGCGGGACGCCGACCCCGAGGACGCCTCGGCTCGTGCACGCGTTCCCGGGTCCGACGCCGACGAGAACGCCGACCGCTCCGGTCCGCATCAGGTGGAGCGCGGTCGCGTACGAGGCGCACCCTCCGACGACCACCGGGATATCGAACGACGGGACGAACTCCTTCAGGTTGAGCGGCTCGTGCCGACTGGAGACGTGCTCGCCCGACACGACCGTCCCTTGGATCACCAGGATGTCAAGCTCCGCCTCGAGCACGAGCTTCGCGTACCGCTCCACGCGCTGCGGGGTGAGCGACCCGCACGCGACCACGCCGCCGGCCTTGATCTCCTGGATCCGGCGACCGATCAGGTCCTCTCGGATCGGCTCGGCGTAGAGCTCCTGCATCCTCCGGGTGGCCTTGTCGTCCGGGAGTCCCGCGATCTCGTCGTAGATCGGGTCGGGATCCTCGTACCGGGTCCACACGCCCTCCAGGTTCAAACACGCGAGACCACCGAGCTTCCCGACCTCGATCGCCGTCGCCGGCGACACGGCCGCATCCATCGCCGCGGCCATCATCGGGAGCCCGAACGTGTACGCGTCGATCTCCCACGCGATGCTGACGTCCTCCGGATCCCGGGTCCTCCGCGACGGAACGATCGCGACCTCGTCGAACCCGTAGGCACGCCGCGCCGATTTGCCGATGCCGATCTCGAACTCCATCCGCCGTCCCCCCAGAGAACACGAACGCCCACCCGTTGCCGGGTGGGCGCCGAAGGCCTACATGGCGTGAGGGTAGCAGACGACCCTTCGTGCCCCGGGAGGTCACGAGCCGCGGACCGACTCGAGCGCCCGCCCGGCTTGCGCCAGATGGAATCGGTCATGCCCCGCCGTCAGCCGGAACGTCAGGTCGTAGCTCTCCGGACCGCGTTCGGCGTGCATCCCGACGCGGTCCCTGCGGTCCTCCGGGGTCCGACGCCACAGTTCGATGTTCGCCGCCCGCAGCGGTTCGAATACGGCAAGGAGCTCTTCGGCGGCCTCGGTCGGATCATGGAGCTCGTCGACCCACCGGTCTTGGTCGTACCCCAGAAGCGGCGGCGCGTCCTGGGCCAAGATCCAGCGATATCGCCCGCTGACCACGAGCTCGGCGTCGGTCATGTGCGCGATGCAGCGAACAACCGACCATTCCTTCGGTTCCGGTGAAACGGTCGCTTCGGCTCCGGCGACCTCGAGCAGGGCTCGGATCGATGCGGTCGTTCCCGATTGCACCGCGGCGGGATCTTCGTTGCCGAGAAGACCCAGCAGATGCTGTTGGTACCCGGCGGGATCGACGATCGGATCGGGCGAGTCGGCCGGCACGACCAGGATGGTACCGAGGCTCAGTGTTCCTTGACGACGTGCCCCGTCTCGTGGACGCGGAGATCGGTCATGCCCGAGTGCACACGCTCGCCCTCGATCATCGCCACGTCGTTGTCGAGATAGCCGAGCGTGGTCAGCGTCGTGAGCACGCGTTGGAGGGACCCTTCGGGTGTCTCCACCATCGTGTCGACGAGGAGCTCGGGGTTCTCGGGCGCCTCGTACGGAGCAGCGGGATCGACGCCCGTGAAGCCGGTCAGCTCCCCGGCGAGCGCCTTCTTGTAGAGGCCCTTCGGATCGCGGTGCGCCGCGATCTCGGCCACGGTCGCATGCACGTACACCTCGACGAACTCGCCGATCTCGGCGCGGACCGCATCCCGGGTCTGCCGGTAGGGACTGATCGGGCAGCAGATCGTTGCAACCCCGTTGCGAGTGAGGAGCTTCGCCACGAACCCGATCCGCATGACGTTGAGGTCACGGTCCTCTTTGGAGAACCCGAGCCCTTTCGACAGGTTCTGCCGCACGACGTCCCCGTCGAGGATCTCGGTCTTCATCCCTCGGGCTTGGAACTCATGGAACAGCATCTCCGCGATCGTCGACTTGCCGGCGCCGGACAGACCGGTGAACCAGACGGTGAACCCGCGATGCTCGCTCATCCGAGGAAACTCCTTCCGACGGCCCCGGGCAGAGCCGTGGACGCATCGATGTCGTACAGGGAAAGGATGGTCGGCCCGACGTCGACGAGGCGGAGCCCCTCGGTCTTGCCGGTGGCCTGACCGGGAGCGCCGCTCATGATCAGGATGCCGTCCCGGTCGTGGTTCGCCCCGTCCGGGCCGGTGTCGTTCTCGTACGTGAACAGGCTCGGATTGCCGATCGAACCCACGGAGCGCCACGACAGATCGCCGAAGTAGACGAGGAGGTCGGGGGCGACGCCGCGAACGTCCGGATAGACGTCCTGGGGCTTGAGGACCTTCGTTCCGAGCGGCGTGCCATCCGGTCCGGGGCCCGCTTCGAGCTTCTCGATCAATTCGTTCCGGGTGGCCTCGTACCGAGAGGGGTCGACCACGCCATGCGGCTCGCGACCTTTCACGTTGAGGAACAGGCGCCCGTAGTAGCCGCCGTCGCCCCACGCGACCGTTCGCGTCCAATCGATCGGCACGTCCTTGAACGGCACCGGGCCTCCGACGACCTGTTGCTCGAGGGCCAGGTATCCCTCCTGGATCAGCCAGTCGTTGAAGCAGAGGCCACCCATCATGGGCCGGGCGCCGTGATCCGACATCACGATCGTCACCGCATCATCGGGAACCAGCTCGATCAGCGACGCGAGCTCGCGGTCCAAGGATCGGTAGTACTCCTGGAAGACACCCTCGTACCGGTTGCCGGGCTCGTGGAGCGGATGTGTGGGATCGACGTATTGCCAGAAGACGTGGTGAAGCCGGTCCGGCGCGATGTCGCACAGCATGAAGAAGTCCCAGGGCTTGTTCCGGATCAGCCGGCGGCCCACCTGGAAGCGCCGCTCGGTCATCTTGAACACCTGATCCAGGGTGACGTCGAAACCGGCCGTTCGGAAGTTCGGGATGTCGAAGATGTACCGGCCCTTGCCCCCGAGCTCTTCCTCGATCTCCGCCTCGAGATCCTGCGGGAAGGCGTACCGGTCCGCGGAGGGCGGCGTGAGGAAGCATCCGACGCGCCATCCGGGGAACTCGGTGGGCGGCGGGTACGAGGGCGGCACGCCGATCAGGACCGAGCGCATCCCCTTGGCGCCGAGGGCGTCCCAGACGGCGGGTTCCTTCACGGAACCCGAGTGGGCGATCGAGAGGCCGTCGTAGGTGGCATCCTTGCGGTTGCGGAATCCGTAGATGCCGAGCTGCCCCGGCGTCTGACCCGTCATCCCGCATGCCCACGCGGGAACGGTGATCGGCGGTGTGATGCTGGCGAGATCGCCGTACATCCCGTTGTCCATCAGCTTCGCGATCGTCGGGACTTCGGAACGGAGATCGTCGAACAGGAGCTTGGGGGTTGCACAGTCGAGGCCGATCACGACGACCCTGGGGCCGTGCTGCATGTCGCTAGTTCCCCTCCCCTTCGGATCCGGCGGGCGGACGGCGGGCGCGCTCACGCAACAGGGGCCATCCGCGGTTGGCGTATCCTACCAGCGACTTTGGGCCGCTCCGGGCCCGACCTGGCGGGGGGGGCCCGAGACGGCGTTCCTGCGGCGCGCATTGCAGCTCTTCGCAGCGGTCTGGGGCGCGAGCGGCATCGTGATCGCGGTCGTGCCACGGTGGATCCTGGTCACCGTGTTCGATCAGGTGCCCTATCCCGATCACACCTACGTCCGGATCTGCGGCATCGCGGCGCTGGCCTCGGCAGCGCTCGCGGTGATGATCTCGCGTCGGCTGGACGACGTCTGGTGGTGGTCATGGGCGTTCGTCCTCGAGACCGCTCTGACCGCGTTCGTGACCACGCTCCACGCGATCGTCTCGGTCCCGCCGGGCTCGGCTTCGTGGTTCTGGTGGATGTTCGCCATCACCAACATCGTGCTCGCCGCGACCCTCGTATCGGGCATCGGTCGAGCCGGTACGGAGAAGCCGATCGTCTGAGCGCGGGGTGTCCCAACGGCGGGCCGGCCGTATGGTGGGTAACCGTGGGAACCGCTCCTTCGACCACCAGAACGACCGCCGACCGGACGGGTGACGGTGTCGTCATCCGTGCGACGCAGTTGACGAAGGTCTACCCGACCGGGGTCAAGGCGGTCGACGCCCTCGACTTGGAGGTTCGTGCCGGCGAGATCTTCGGTCTTCTCGGACCGAACGGCGCGGGCAAGACCACCACGGTGGGGATGCTGACGACGCGGGTGATCCCCACGTCCGGTTCGGCCGTCGTCGCCGGGATCGATGTCGTCGCGGACCCGCCCTCAGCGAAAGCGCGGGTCGGGGTCGTCTCGCAGACGAACACGCTGGATCGGAGCCTGACGGTCCGGGAGAACCTCTACTTCCACGGACGGTATTTCGGGATGGGCGCGCGGGCCGCGGCGCACGCGGCCGATGCCCTCCTCGAGCTCTTCCGGCTGTCCGACCGGGCCGACGCCGACGTCTCGACGTTGTCCGGCGGGATGGCCCAGCGCCTGCTGTTCGCCCGTGCGGTGGCCCATCGCCCCGAGGTCCTGTTCCTGGACGAACCGACCTCCGGACTCGACCCGCAATCGCGACCGGTTGTGCCAGCGGGTCGCGATCATGGACCACGGCCGGATCTTGGCGCTCGACACGCCTGAGGGCCTCAAGCGGACGGTTGGCGGCGACACGATCGTTCGCGTGCAGGCCGGTGACGAGCCCGATCGGCTCGCGGCCCACCTCCGCGATATGGAGGGCGTGACCGGGGCCACCGTGCTGGGCGGCACGGTTCAACTGACCGTTCGGGGCACCAGCGGCTTGCTCCCGCGGGTGATCCAGGTGGCTGAGTCCGGGGGATTCCAGGTGCGGGATGTGTCGCTCGACGAACCCACCCTCGAAACCGTGTTCATCAATCTCACCGGGAAGGACCTGCGCGAATGAGCGGAACGACGACCGCCACGATCGAGGGGCTCCCGGAGACGGGGACCTTCCGGAGCACGCCCGCGGTGGCGTTCGGCGCACTGCTCCTGCGCGACATCTCCGTGCTTCGCAAGGAGTTCGTGCAATTCATGGCGCGCACCGTGATGCAGCCGCTGCTGTTCGTCTTCGTCTTCGCGTACGTGTTCCCGAAGATCGGGCAGGGCGTGGGAGGCGCTGCTGGAGCCGCCGCGTTCTCCAGCATCCTGGTTCCCGGCGTGGTCGCGATCGCGTGCATCTTCCAGGGCATCCAGGCCGTCGCGTTGCCGCTCGTTCAGGACTTCGGCTACAGCAGGGAGATCGAGGACCGCGTGATGGCCCCGCTCCCGGTCTGGAGCGTCGCGGTGGAGAAGGTGGTGGCCGGAGCGCTCCAAGGACTGATCGCCGCCGCGATCGTGTTCCCGCTCGCTATGGTCGTCCCGGCGACGCCAGTGCATCTCGACGTCCGCCCGCTGCTGCTCTTCACGCTCCTCCCCCTCGCCGCGGTTACGGCCGCCTCGTTGGGGATGGTGCTGGGCACCCGCGTGAATCCTCGACAGGTGCCGCTGCTGTTCGGGATCGTGGTGATCCCCATCGTGTTCCTCGGGGCCACCTACTACCCGTGGTCGAACCTGACCCCCATACCCTGGCTCAAGGCCCTGGTCCTGCTGAATCCGCTCGTGTACATGAGCGAAGGGATGCGGGTATCGCTGACGCCACAGGTCCCGCACATGTCCTACTGGGCGATCTACGGCGGGATGATCGGCTTCACGACGCTGTTCCTCGCCCTCGGGATCGACGGGTTCCGCAGGCGGGTCCTGTCGTAGCCGGGGGTACGGAGCTCAGCCGGCAGGGCCGGCCGCGAGCCGCGCGAGTGCGAGCCGGTCGGCTGCCTCCGCGGTGGTGATCCCCTCGGCGTCGGCGGTTGCGAAGATGCCCGCCAGGGTCTCGCCGATGCCCGCCAGGCGCGCGTGCATCATGGCCTCGTCCCATCCGAGCGTCTCGTAGCCCGCCAGGTGGATCACCCCGCCGGCGTTGATCACGTAGTCGGGGGCGTAGAGGATGCCGCGCCGCGCGAGCAGCGCGGCATCCCCCACATCCCCGAGCTGATTGTTCGCCGCTCCGGCCACGACGCGGCACGCCAGCCGCGGGATCGTGTCCGGCGTGAGGACCCCTCCGATCGCGCACGGCGCGAAGACGTCGCAGACCGCTCCGACGACGGCGTCCGCCTCGACGATCGCGCCACCGACGCGCTCCGCGGTCTTGCCGGCACGCCCGCCGTCGACGTCGGCGACGAGCACGTTGGCGCCCGCCTCGGCGAGATGATCGGCGAGGCGATCGCCGACCGAGCCCGCGCCCTGCACGAGGACGACGACGTCGTCCAGATCTGCCGAACCGCTCTCGTGGCGCCACGCCGCCCGGATCCCGTGGAACACCCCGAGCGCCGTGCCAGAGGCCGGATCCCCGGATCCTCCGCGGTCCCGTGAACGCCCGAGCACATGCGTCGTCCGCTCGCCGATGATGTCCATGTCCGGCGCGCCGGTGTTCATGTCGGCGGCCGTCACGTAGGTCCCGCGGAGGGAGTCGACGAGCCCCGCGTACCGGAGCAGGATCTCGCGTCGTGCCGACGAGCCCTGTGCAGGAACGCTCGGGGCGGCCAGGACGGCCTTGCCGCCACCGTAGGGAAGGTTCGCGGCCGCCTGTTTGAAGGTCATCGCCTGTGAGAGACGAAGAACGTCGCCCAGACCGTCTCCAGGGGCGGCGTAGGCCTTCATCCGAGTGCCGCCCATCCCGGGTCCCAGAGCCGTCGAATGCACGCCGACGAACATCCAGGTCTCGGTCGGCCCGTCGAACCGAACGACCACCTCCTCGCCGTCCCAGCCCGCGAGCAGGTCCTCGAACACGGACGGAAGTGTAGGCATGAGGTGGCGCGCACGGGGTCGACGAACGAGAGGGGCGGGGCCTGCGCCCCGCCCCCATGCCACGCTGGCCCGGCCGGCGTCAGTGCATGTGACCGGCGCCTGCGGGTGCCTGCTCTTCCTCCTCGGGCTTCTCGACCACCGCGGACTCCGCGGTGAGCACGATGGCCGCGATGGAGGCGGCGTTCTGCAGTGCGGAGCGGGTGACCTTGGCCGGGTCGATGATGCCGGCCTTGACCATGTCTACCCACTCGCCGGTCGCCGCGTCGAAGCCGCGGCCGTTGCCCTCCGTACGGATCTGCTGGACGATGACCGCGCCCTCGTAGCCGGCGTTCTGCGCGATCCGCCGGGCCGGCTCGGCGAGGGCGTTGCGAACGATCTTCGCGCCCGTCGCCTCGTCGTCGGTCAGGTCGAGCTTGTCGAGGACCTCCTCGGCGCGGATCAGCGTGACCCCACCGCCGGGGACGATGCCCTCCTCGACCGCAGCGCGGGTCGCCGAGACGGCGTCCTCGATGCGGTGCTTCTTCTCCTTGAGCTCGACCTCGGTGGCCGCCCCCACCTTGATCACCGCGACGCCTCCGCTCAGCTTCGCGAGGCGCTCCTGGAGCTTCTCGCGGTCCCAGTCGGAGTCGGTCTTGTCGATCTCGGCCTTGATCTGGTTGATGCGACCCTGGACGTCCTCCTCGGACCCGGCGCCCTCGACGATCGTCGTGTCGTCCTTCGTCACGACGACCTTGCGCGCCTTGCCGAGGAGATCCATCGTCACGTTCTCGAGCTTCAAGCCGACCTCTTCGGACACCACCTGCGCGCCGGTAAGGGTCGCGATGTCCTGCAGCATCGCCTTGCGACGGTCGCCGAAGCCGGGAGCCTTGATGCCGACCGCGTTGAACGTCCCGCGGATCTTGTTGACGACGAGCGTCGCGAGCGCCTCACCGTCGACATCCTCCGCGATCACCGCGAGCGGCTTCCCGGTGTTCAGCACCTTCTCGAGCAGCGGGAGCAGCTCCTGTGCGCTGGAGATCTTCTTGTTCACGATGAGCACGTACGGCTCCTCGAGAACGGCCTCCTGACGCTCGGGATCCGATACGAAGTAGGGCGAGATGTAGCCCTTGTCGAACTGCATCCCCTCGGTGAACTCGAGCTCGATACCGAAGGTGTTCGATTCCTCGACGGTGATCACACCGTCCTTGCCGACCTTGTCCAGGGCCTCGGCGATCGTGGCGCCGATCTCGGTGTCGGCGGCCGAGATCGCCGCAATCTGCGCGATCTCTTCCTTCGACTCGATCTCCTTGGACTCGTTCTTGATCGCCTCGACGGCGGCCTCGACCGCTCGCTCGATGCCCCGCTTGAGGGCCATCGGGTTGGCGCCGGCAGCGACGTTCTTCATCCCGCCCTTGACCATGGCCCGAGCGAGCACCGTCGCCGTCGTGGTGCCGTCACCCGCGACGTCGTTCGTCTTGGTGGCGACCTCCTTGGTGAGCTGGGCGCCCATGTTCTCCCACGGGTCCTCCAGCTCGATCTCCTTGGCGATCGTCACTCCGTCGTTCGTGATCGTGGGTGCGCCCCACTTCTTGTCGAGCACCACGTTCTGGCCCTTCGGGCCGAGCGTGATGGCGACCGCGTCGGCGAGCTTGTCGACACCGGCCTCCAGCCCGCGCCGTGCATCCTCGCCGAACTTCAGCAGCTTCGAAGCCAACCTGGGCCTCCCTTACTTGCCTGCGACGGCGAGCACGTCACGGGCCGACAGGATGAGGTACTCATCGCCATCGACCTTGACTTCGGTGCCGCCGTACTTCGAATAGATGACCGTGTCACCGACCTTCACGTCGAGCGCGACACGGCCGGTGCCGTCGTCGTTCCACCTGCCGGGGCCCGCCGCCACGACCGTGCCCTCCTGGGGCTTCTCCTTGGCCGTGTCCGGGATCACGAGGCCCGAGCTCGTCGTCTCCTCGCCCTCATTGGGCTTGACGACGATCC
>WNGD01004650.1_pt1 | contig 13470 bp, 9 predicted proteins | sample 5400671 | NCBI WGS metagenome assembly WNGD01 (sample SAMN13153369, study PRJNA577476) | soil metagenome | isolation source: 40 cm soil or saprolite under grassland replicate 2 | place: USA:California | collected 2016-06-15
ATGAAGGCGATTCTTACGCTCACGCTTACTTTCTCTGGTGGGATTATCATCAGACCTTCCATGACCCGCTACATCTCTTCGACGCCACCATCTTCTATCCTTATCGAAACACGCTCGCCTTTGGTGAAAACGACTATGGCATCGCACTCTTGTTTTTCCCTCTTTTTGCTTTCGGGCTTCGGCCCCTGACCATGTACAGCGTTGCGGCTTTTCTTAGCTTTCCTTTTACGGGCTACGGCATGTTTCGCCTCGCGCGAACGCTTTCTGCATCAAACTCCGTCGCCTGGGTGGCAGCGATTGCGCTGATTTTCATTCCCTACCGCTTCCATCATCTTGCTCATCTGCCGCTGATCTTCGCGGGTTGGATTCCGTTGCTGTTCGAAGCGCTGATTCTGTTTGCGCGTGAGCGAAGTTGGCGGCGCGCCGGTTGGCTGGGCGTCACTTTTTTCATGAATGCGCTGACGTGTTTCACCTGGTTCATTCTCGTCTTGATTCCGCTGGCAGTTTCCGGAGTGTTGCTGCTGGCGCGTTATCGCGCCTGGCGTGACCCCTCTTTCTGGTTGCGCGTGGCAATCTCGCTGTGCCTGTCGTCGCTGTTTTTGATTCCGTTCCTACTTCCGTTTCGTCGCGCCGCGCAGTCCCATGGGTTCGTCCGCGGCGCGGCTGAGGTGCAAGTGTTTTCTGCGTCCGCCGCTAATTGGTTAGCGGTCCAGGAGGGCAATCGGTTCTGGAAAGGATTGGGCGCGGGCAGACTAGATTACGAAATGGCGCTCTTTCCCGGCGTCGTTATCCTGCTGCTCGCGTTAATCAGCATCGTCGGATCCGTGTGGCTACTCACTCGCCATCGGTCGAGGCGGATCTCAAACTCTGCCGCACGCGCCACGACAACTCCCAACACTGAGTTATTAGTCCATGGTAGCGTTTGGATCGTGATTGGTTTCTGCGGCTCGCTCGGTTTGAATTTCTTTGTCCATCGGCTCCTTTACGAATTCGTTCCGCTCTTCCGCGCAATGCGCGCCGCAGTGCGCTGGAGCATGATCTGTTATCTCGGCCTCGCTCTGCTGGCTGGTTTGGGAGCACGTTGTTTGGTCCAAGCTCTGCAACACTATTGGCCCAGGCTGCCGGCCGCGCCGATCTACGCTTTGCTAATTCTGTTTGTGTTGCTGGATCAGCGAGTAGCGCCATTGCCATTGGTTCGCGGCCAGGTGGATCCGGACGAGATGACTGTTTACTTGAAAGAGAAAAAAATGTCTGGCGGAATTGTTGAACTGCCTGCCGGCGACAGTAGTACCCTTTACATGTTGCGCGCTGCCGACCACCAGCACCCATTGGTAACGGCCAGAAACAGTTTTACGCCGCCCATTGATCAAGAGATAGAAGCGCTGACAACGAATCCCCCCATTCCCGAACGACTGCTTGATTTGCTTGAGACAATTCCGGCGTCGTACGTGACTATCCACAATGCCTTCATGTCGCCGGAACGACGAATGGAAACCGAAGACTTTCTCAATCGTGGCATTAATGCCGGGCGTTTGCGTTTCATCAGGAGCTTTGACGGTGGCATGCGAAGCGGGCTGCGACAGCGAAACGATCTTTACGCGGTAGTAAAGACGGAACCGGAAGCCCTTACCGAAGGACCGCGCCCGCCGCCGGTGTCGCGCGCCGCACGCGAGCCATTGTTCACCGGTTTAGTCGCCGACTTTCAACAAACCAGCTTCTTCCTCTATCGGCTCTATGAGGCTTCTTATGGCCGGGCGCCGCTCTTTGCGGAGTTCCTGCCCGACGTCCAACTGCTGAAGCAGGATGGTAGCGATGAAAACCTCGAGGCCGGCAAACAGAAATTTATCGGGACATGGATCGAGCGACCTGAGTTCAAAGCGAAATACCAGTCGCTGAACGATGAACATTATGTGGACACGCTCTTAGCTGACGCCGGTCTAACAACGAGGGGCGCCGACCGTGACAAGCTGATCCTTGATTTGCGAAACGGGGCCACCACGCGCGCGGCGATTCTCAGAAACGTGATCGAGAACAACTCCTTCGAGGTGCGCGAGTTCAACCGGGCCTTCGTGTTACTGCATTACTTTGGTTATTTGAAGCGCGACCCCGACGAGGGCGGCTATCAGTTCTGGCTCTACAAGCTGGATCGCCACAACGACTATGCCGGATTCACTGAAGCATTCGCGGCTTCCACGGAGCGGCAGTTGAAGATCGAGCAGAAGTGAATGCTCCGCAGTCTTTTGAAGGGCACGATTAAGCAAAGGCAAGCGTCACGCTGCTCGCCAGCATTGCGCTCATCAGGCAAAGCAAGCCGACGAAGATCGCTTGAATGACTTGATCGATTCTTGTTGAGCTACCGGCCCGCGCCAGCACTATGTAGACCGGAAAGATCACCATCACATAACGGGCCAACGACTGCAGCAGTGGTTGGTAGGACAGCGGAACAACAATCGAAACGAGCGAGAAAAGACCCAGAGCCCACTCGCGCCGCTTCATAAGTACGATCGAACAAACCAGCGCAGTAATCGTAGCCGCGAAGTTGAGTAAACGGAAATCCCACCCCGCGCTCACCTGCAGCGGATCGCGGAGGTAGGTCAAAAGCGGCTGCCAGAAAAATCCCGCGGTGTGGCCCCAAGCCACCTGAATATGAGCAAAGGCGAAAGCGTCGCCAGTGATGTGCTTGAGAAAGATCATGAATGCAAGCAAGCCTGTGGGCACCAGGAGTAGCGCGATGACGTCGGTCCTAATTTTTTGTGAAGACCGTTTAGCGTCGGGACTTGTCCCGAGGGCGTTGGTGCGAGAGGCCTGCCAGTAAAGAACGCCAAGTGGAATGGTCAGAAAAACTCCGGCAAAGCGAGTCGCGGAGGCGAGGCCACCCAGCATTCCCGCTAACCACCACCGCTCACGCTTTGCGGCGTAGACACAGCTCACCGTCAGCAGCAAAAACAACGACTCTGTTTGTGCGAGTGAAAAAAAATAGCTGACTGGGAAGAAGGCGAGATAGAAAACCGTGCGGTTCGCTACCAAAGCGTCGCCACCAAAGGCCCGCGCCGTCTTGTAGACCAACACCAAAGCGCAGAAAAGAAAACAATTCGAAAGCACGATCCCGGTCAGAGGGAATTCGCCCGTTAAGCTGGCGCAAAAGCGCAACAGCAGCGGATATAGCGGGAAAAACGCCCATTTGTGTTGGGCCGTCGTGTTGAATGGTTCTCTCTCGTAACCATCGCGGGCAATGTTGATAATCCAAAGACTGTCGGCTCCGAGGGTCACGCGTCGCAGCACCTCGGTAACACCGCGGCGCAGTAAGATGTTCGAATTGTGCACGTCGCCCACTGGTCCGCGCACCGGCGCGTCGAACAAAATGTTTGCCGTCAAGACCAGGATGAATAAAATGAGCAGTCGCGACAGCAGAAAAGCGAAGACGCTGGAGCGCAGCGCAGGGTTCGCACAAGCGGCGCGAGTTGCGCCCCACCACCGCGTACCCAATGAGTTCTTCTGCGTCGTGTTAATCTCCAACAGACTTGATTCGCCCGTTTGTCTGAATGCTCATAACTGCAAAGGGCGGTGCGTGGTCCTGAAAGGCTCAACGACTACTCGCCTCTGCTGGTTGAAAACTTATAGAGTGTACGGCGATTCCGAGATGCCTGGGATCATAACTAACCCTCAACGATCGCGGTGACGTGGCATTCGGCAGATTCAAGCTTAGAACATTTTCTTGCTTCAAATCACTGGCCGAAAAGCGCAGCGTCAAATCATATTCTTTGGCTTCGTCCATTACAAAGCTGCCAACCATTTTGTCGTTCAAGCTGACGCTCAAACTCTGTCGCCCTACTTTTCCCGGAAACAGAAAAGGGCTGGCCTTGATCTTGAGCAGCAAGTCGGCCGGGTTTTCCAGTTTGAAGATTACCGTCGCTTCGCCGGCGCGCGTCCAGCGAAACTCTGGCTCCGGACCGCTCCAGCCGTACCACAAAAACTTGTCGGCGTCATGCGAAGTAAAATCAATCGTCGCAGGTTCGCGGACGGTGGGAAAGTTCGGGGGCACAGGCGGACGAACCAGGCCCGCGAGGAACTGAGGATAGCGCCAGTCCCAGACGCGCCGAGCATCGAAATCAATGTTCTCCGGCGAGTCATTCCACAAAGAGGTTTCGTAAGAGATCGCGCCGCGCGCATTGATGATGACGCTTAAAGCTAGTAGCACTCCACCCGCGATCAGTTGCGCGAGATATGCTTTCCTGGACGGCTTATAATCCAACATCGTTCGCAAGCCGAGGATGGCCAACAAGACAAACCACGGCACCAGTCCCGTCGTGTACCGTGGTCCAAAACACCCGCCGCCATGCCACGGCACAAACGCCGCGACGATTAACAGATGTCCCACTGTCAAAACCAGGGAAAGCGCCGCCAGGCGCTTCAGAAACAATTTCTTCCAGAAACGTGAGAGTAGATAAACAACAAAGAAGAGCACGGGCACAAACACAAATAAGCCGCGCGACGGACTGATAAGGTTGCCGGCCAGGGCCTCCCAATACTGTCCAGAGTGAAGGCGATTAGCGCGAAAGTAATAGGGCAGGGTCTGACCAAAATTATGCCAGGAATAAATCATGAACAATCCGAACCATGCGGCGCCGGTGATCGCAAAGCCGGAAAAGATCTTTCGCTGAAAAATCAGGAGGTAAATGGTTACCGCCACGATCGCGATCGAATTAGTCGGCCTGACAAAATAACTCCACGCCAACAAGGTGGCCAGCACTGAGGCGGACCAACCGGTCCATATCCGACTGTTCTCGCGACTCAAGAGAATCCATATCACACCCGCGATCAATACGATGGCCAGGGTATCTGACCACATCACTCTGGATGCCGTGCTCCATACTTGCGTGCCGAGCGCGCCGCCCAGGGCGACGATTACGCTCCAGCCAGGCGAGAGCGCGAGACAGCCCAGGTAGAAAAAGATCACTGTCGCAGCAGCCATCAGGAATGCTGCGAGACTGCCCTGGATCGCTAACTCGCCCTCCGGGTTGTAGCTGCCATCTTCATTCGCGGCTGACACTCCCAACTTCTTCATCAAAGCCGCGTAAGGCAACGAAAGCACCGGCGTGCCGGGCGGAAAGTAATAGAAAAGATGACTGTTGACGGATTCGATCTGATAGACAGTTGTATTGGCTCCCAAGCCGGAACGGTCAATGGTCCGGATGTCGGGGAAGCGATAACGGTCGAGCTTGAATGTGTGATATTGGAAAAGAGTCTGGCTGGTCAGCATCGTGTAATTCGAATCCGTCATTTCGCGAACTGGCGAGGCCCGAAAGATTAAAAACGTGATCAGGAAAATGGCCGTTGCGAGCAACAGCTTAAGACGTTTCCCCGAAGTATGCGTCAGCCGGTTTGCTTCCATCGGAAGGGTTGAGAATACGACGAGGCGATCCTTCAAAGCCAGGGTTTTCGGCGAACCGCTGCTATACTGTTACTTCATTTATGCGATTCCGAAAGATTGATGGCCTGGACTACAAGCGTGGAGCCGTCGAATATTCGAATCGACTGGGCCCAAGTGATCGCCATCATTTGCTGACGAAGCCCTTCTACAATCTCGCCTACAAACACGCACGCTGGTCAGGCGAAGGTCTTGATACAGACACTCATCGTCACTTCTGCGATTTCGCCAATATGGCGGTCGCGCTTGCGCTGCCGCCCGGTTCGCGCATCCTGGACCTAGGCTGTGGCTCCGGTTGGCTGTGCGAATATTTTGCGCGGCTCGGCTACCAAGTCACCGGCATCGACATCAGTCCTGCTCTTGTAGCGGTGGCGCGTGAGCGTTTGAGCAAAGTGCCCTACGGTCTCGATCATGAAAAGATCTTGAATTATCGTTTCCTGGTCCATGACGTTGAGGCTGAGCCACTCAAGGAAGCGTTCGAGGCGATCATCTGCTACGACTCCCTGCATCACTTTGAAGACGAGCGTGCAGTGTTGAAAAACGTCGCGGCGATGCTCGACTACGGCGGTCAGCTCTTCGTCCTCGAAGGCGAGCAACCGCCAGAGGGTTCCGAGACCGAAGTCGAACTGCGCAACGCGATGCGTCAGTACGAGACGCTCGAGTCGCCTTTTAGCCGCGACTACCTCTTGAGCTTGTTGCGCGAGCACGGATTCGCGGTCGTTGGCGATTACATAAGCGTCAATGGGCTCTTCGATCGCGAGACGCTAAATGGCGATCGTCTCTTGCCCATCGAAACTCCGGCGTTTAACTACCTGCTCTGCAAAAAGGTGTCGTTGAAAGGGGGAGAGATTCTCGACAGTCGGAATCCGGGCGAGTTGCGAGCGAGATTCACTCTCCGGGGAGAGCTCCCCTCAATTGTCGTTCCTGGCGCGGCCATTAATCTGCCGATCGAGATCGAAAACGCTGGCGACACTCTGTGGCTGGTGAGTCGCGCGGCGCCAAAAGGCACGGTGCGTCTCGGCGTGAAGATCCTAAACGAGATGAACGAAGTAATCGACGAGACTCACGGCTCGCCGCCTTTGCCGCGCGCCGTCGCGCCGGGAGAAAGAGTACAGCTAAATGTGAATCATCCGGCGCCGGACAGCCCGGGCCGTTACACGCTCAAGATCGATCTCGTCTGTCAGGACATCTGCTGGTTTGAGCAACAAGATTCAGAGCCGCTTGTGCTGGCGTTCGAGGTCGTTTCAGCAGTGCTAGAATAGCTGTTCCAACAATTGGGGCGATGTAGAGTGTTGGTTTTATGCTTGATTCGAAGACGCAGAAATCTATGAACGCAGCATTGCCGGGAAACGACACGATCGAAACAGGCTTGCGAGATCTGCGCGAGGGTCGCGAGACGATCGCGGCCCTGATTGTCGCGATCGGCGCGCCCAGGCTACGACGCGCAGGGTTCAAACTGCCGGACCAGTTGCCAAAAAACCCTGAGCATCGCTTGTATGCGCTCTTAGCACAGGAAGGATCAGACTCAGCCCACACGCGCTATAACGCTCTGATCCGAAGATTGGTCAGTTTCGAACGGGCAGCCGAATGCGTCAACCGGTAACGTTCACGCGATTACAGGAGTTCATGAGAGCGCTCGGAACCGGCGTGACGAGCCCCTATCGCGTCTATCTTGTCGGCGGCGCGACAGCAGTTTTATTGGGTTGGCGCGACTCCACCATAGATGTCGATCTGAAGATCATTCCCGAAAGCGACGAGGTCTTCAGGAGCTTGCCACCCCTCAAGGAACGTTTCCAGATGAACATCGAGCTGGCTTCGCCAGATCACTTTATCCCCGAGTTACCCGGATGGCAGGAACGAAGCCAGTTCATCCAGCAAGAAAGTAAGCTCGCATTCTTTCACTACGATTTCTATGCTCAAGCACTCGCGAAAATTGAGCGAGGTCATACGGTCGACCAGTGGGACGTCCGTGAGATGATCCGGCGCGGTTTGGTACAACCGCAGCGGCTGCTCGAACTGTTCACTGCTATCGAAGGCCAGCTTTATCGCTATCCGGCCCTAGACGGACCATCCTTTCGCACAGCAGTCGAGCGCGTCGTGCGCGAAACCGAGGTCGACTCGATTAGAACAGATTGATGCGGGAGCGACAGTCAGTCATGCGTCAACCGCAAGCGTCGATCTCGAACGCCCCACTCAACGCCCTCGCAACGCGACAGCCATTAAGAGGCCTATGCCTATCAAAGCGCCGATGCCAATGGCTAACCATACGCCGCTTGAAAGATTATTACCTTTGACCTGAGTGACATTCGGATAAGCCACGGTTGTGGAGATGCCGGTCTTACAATCGACGATGACGAAACTATTCTCGTTCGCTTCGCTTATGTAACCTGCGAGCTTCGTACCGTCTCGCAGCTTAACCTTTACGATTGCCTGCTTGCCTGTGCCAAGCTTGGCGATGCCCGCTTTGACCTTGTCGGCCAGGTGTGCTTCTTTCTCGGCTCGGGTGCTCGCCACCGCGGTAGTGCTCGCGCAAGTCACTTGGACCAGCAGGATAACTAGTGCCATTGTCATGAGTTTCTTAAACATTGCTGGTAACTCCATATTGTCCCTCAGGGACGTGTCTCGAGGCATTTGAGCGGGAGTTCAACCTCATTCGTCACCCGCTTCCGGCAAACTCCGGCAAACTCTCACCAAACATGAATCTGGTGAGTGTTTCTTAGTGTTTGGAATCGCTGACGGACGAACTCACTGCAAGACTGAGGCCGTGAGGAAACTCGCTGGAGATCGTTCTGCTGGAAGTCTCGCTGCCTTTATTTTCGGACAGTCGCCTGCTATGGCCCACACTCGCCATTCGTGTGCGTCATAATCATCCCGAATCGTGATTGGTACTCAGTTGAAGACACAAACGCGCAAACCATCGCGCGATAGGCTAACGTATCGTTGGGCAGTTTGTTGTCTAAGACGTTCACCCAGAAATCATAACCACGCTGATCGGGATCGCGCCGCAGGTAGCCAAAGTATTGCATCAGCACAAAGGCTCGATCGTATTCGCTCCGGGCAAATGCCGCGTTCTCAGCCACCTCACGAATGATCGCCGCCCGGCCCGCGTTCGTACCGTCGTAAAGCCCGATCAAATGCGCGCGCTGAGCAGCGAGGTCGATGCCGGAGTTCTGCGCGACGCTCGCCAGCAACGTATCGACAAATCGATCGGCATCCATCGAGGCCGGGAACTTCTGGGCGAACTCGCGCCGCTGAACCAGCGCTCTGGCAAAGGCCTGCTTGCTCCCTTCGAGATTCGACCCAACGAGCATCTGGCTGCGGTCCGCGAAGAACTGGGCGAAGTTTGGTCTGCGACCAAAAGCAGACTTGTAGAGCCGATAGACAAACGATCCCGTCTCTTGAAACTCCGTCTCGATAAAGAATGCCGCCGACACATCAAGGCGCCGCGAATGAACGCAATCAGCGTCAGTGCCACACTGCGCGATTTGACTGGTCCAATAATCGAGACCGGCTTGATCCGGATCGCGACCGAGGAAATCTCGATAGTGTTGCCGTACAAAGAACTGAGCGTCGTCGACTGGATTCGGTGTGACCGTGTTGACTCCAGGATCGACCGTAAGGCCGCCGACAAGATAGGCTACCTCGCCTGAGTTCGCCTGCATGCGAATGCTATAGTCGCCAAACTGTGCATTCGGCGCCACCCTCACCTCAAAACTGATCACCGGAAATGACGCGCCGAATTGCTGGAGCGTCAAGCTAATCGGATTCACAATCATAAACGGCGACGTCACTGTAATCGCACTTCCCAGGACTTGATCCACTCCTTCACCGCCAACGTAGACCGTGTAGGTCTTGCCTGCCTCGACCGCTACCGCAACATTCGAAAGCTGCGCCTTCATTCCCAGTAATCTCGGTTTCAAAGTCGGCGGGGAGTTCTGCCGCGCACTTAGGATCGCATTCAAACTCGCGGTCGCATTTGGCATGACACTGATCTGATTTGCGAGCTCCGTCGTTTGAAACGCGGGCTGTGACGCCATGCCAACATACGCCCCGCCCGATGAAGCGATTTCGCTGGCCATCACCGCGCCATCCAGATACGCCACGACGAGGCGATACTGGGCGGGAGGAAGACTCTCGATGCGATAGCTGCCATCCGCGAGGGTGATGCCGCTGGCGATCACTCGACCCGTCTGAAGGTTTTCAGCCCAGAGGTGCGCGCCATAAACGCTCCCGCCTGAGCTACCCAGGATCCGTCCCTCGATCGCACCGAGGCCCTCGTGCGGTCCGTAAATCCCGCGCACCGCCGCTCGATCATCCTCCGACAATGTGCGGTTGGTTGCCGAGGGCAGATTGTAGAGTCCATTAACCCCCTGCCGTGCCTGCATCGTGGCGGCGATTACGCCCGAGTGTTCCAAACCCAGAAGATGACCAAGCTCATGCGTGAACGCTGATTCGAGATCGTAAGTACCCGGCGTTCCGTCGGTCGAGAATTGAGCGGGCGATCCATCAGCAGAAACCGGATGGGGGTTGATGACGACGTCAGCCTCGGTGATCGATCCGGTCGCAGAGTCATAAAAGACCCGCGTTCGGCCAGTGTTGCTGCCGACAGCGAAGGCGGCGTTGTTCTCGGGTGTGTCGGCAATTGTGATCAGGCTGATCCCATCGCCGCCTGCTGAGGGACTGATTGATTGGGCATTCGATACGGTTTCAACAAACTGAATGTTCGCGACGCCGGACCATCTGGACATCGCCCTGCGCGCCGCCCCAGCGACGTCGCTGCCCGGTTTGATATTGGCTCCAGGCGATATCAGGGAAGTAGAGAGCGCAACGTTGATCGTCTTCTTGAGCCATCTCACTTGCAGGTTCCCGGACCTGTCCGTTAGCTGCACTGTGTACGGACGGACGGCGATTGTCGAACCGAGCAGCATAGAAAAGAGTGTGATTATGCTAGCGGAGCGTCTCATTTGAACCCGGGGGCGATGGAATCGAAACCGTCGAACTGGAAGCTGAGAGCGTCTTCCTGCTGAGGCGCATGGTAACACGCTTCGGGGCGCTGGGACGACATTTTTGACGACCGGCGCCGGAGGATTGACGCATATGCACGGCAGGAACGAATACTGGCGATAACAAGGTCGGCCATTGGCTCGACCGCAGCGTCTAAGAAGGCGTGCGACCTTGTTGGGAAAGCGCGGGCCTCGCCTCGCTGTCCGTCCTTTGGGTGGCGCCGGTAGATACGGGCCTTTGCCTGAATCTCGAGAGGGATTCTGAGAGCCGCATCGCATACAGTCAGTTTGATTGAAACAGGTGGATTCCCCAACGATTTCGTTGACAGGCGAGTCATCGCAAGCTAAACTGGTTTGCGTCGTTACGGGCGCAGCCCCGCACTATTGGAACAGAGAAGCAACCTACCTTGTCTCTAAAGTTACTAAGGACCGAAAACAGTCCTGCCGCTACTAGGAGTCTTGTGATGCTTAAGCTGACAGTTATTACCCTAACGATTGCGCTCGCTGCGGTCTGCGCCATGGGCCAGGCGCCAACGTTGCAAATTAAGACGCCGGACGGACCGAATCTTCCCGCTGACCTCTATTACGGAAACGTCAAGGTCAAGCCCGTTCGTCTGCGGCCGGGCACAAATCAGGTGATCACCATCGACGACGCGGATTTCTTCGTTAATCAGTCGTACGTTGATTTCCTCAATCGTTTTCCGGATGCCGGCGGGTTTTCTTACTGGATATCTCAGATTTCAGCCTGTGGATCGAATCAGGCATGCATTTTCGCCAAGCGCATCGACGTTTCAAACGCGTTCTTCTTTGAGTTGGAGTATCAGAAAACCGGTGCGTACGCTTATCGCTTGTACCGGATCGCTTTTGGCAACAGTCAGCCCAAACCCAATCCATTTCCAGACTCAAATTTTCCTGGCGAGAACTTGAAGATTCCCAGCTACGATGCGTTTAAGCCTGATCGCGCGGCCATCGACGCTTCAAACCTGGCCCAGTCGCAATTGGCTTTAGCCAATGACTTTGTGCAACGACCTGACTTTATCAATAGGTACGCGGCAAATCTTACGCTGGATCAGTTTGTCGATGCCGTGCTCACCACGATCAAGAATGATCTCGGGGTGGATCTGACATCGCAGAAGAGCGCACTCGTCGCGTTGGGGAGCCGTGGTGGTGTGATCTATCGCCTCGCGGACGATAATGCGGCCAATCCCATCAGCAATGGATCGTTGATCAATGCAGAATACAACCGCGCGTTTGTCTACTCGCAGTATTCGGGTTATTTGCGGCGCGACTCGGACATCTCTGGCTTCCGGTTCTGGCTGGGCCAGGTGAACAGCGGACCGCTGCGCGATGTCAGCAAACAGCATCAGATGGTTTGCTCGTTCATCACCTCCGATGAGTGGCAACTGCGGTTCGGCAATACCGTCACCCATCACAACTCTGAGTGTCCGTAATTAAATCGCTTCTCATTTTTGACGTGCAAAGGCTAGCTTCCATCGAAGCTAGCCTTTTTTGCCAATATCGCATTGACTGTGGCTCGCAATCTGACATATTCTCCCCGGCGCTTCGCAGAACTGGCTGGTCCTCAAGAGTCTGCGATTGTCGCATTCCCCCTGTACCAGCTTTAAAAATTACCCTGGGGGCTCGAACGTGTGCGCAGCGGTTCGTTCTCTGGCCGGTGGTGAGCTCAAGCACTTGCCATTGGTCTCGCAACTTCCAAGCGCTTCTTTGATCCACGCATCTTAACTCGGACGAGGAGTCTAGCCATGGCCAAAATAAGAGGATTGAAAGCAAAAGTTGAAGCCCACCCGCGATACGGTGTTCCCGGCCGGATCTACGATATTGAGACGAAGCCGAGCAAGCAGGAGCCGGCTCAGATCGCTGAATCCCTGCTCAAGAAGATTGCTCGAGACCTCCAGATCAATCCTGACCTGTCTCAGTTGAAATTCGATCAAGTCAAGCAAAGCATCCTTGGCAGCCATGTGCTGTATCAGCAGTACCACGAAGGCATGCCAATCTCCGGCGCCTGGATAAGAATCGACATTGATAAAGACGGTAAGGTTTACAACATCCAAAATGATCTGGTGCCCGAACCGGTCATCGCTAAGAGCAGAAAGGTGAAAAGAACACGCGATCTAATGACCGCGCCAGTCAAACAGTTGTCGGCAGAGGAAGCTACGTCCCGGGCGCTCGAAGTAGTGGAGGCTACAAGCAAGAGTTCCAGGGATGTGTTGGAGAACGAACTGCTCTACTTCCCATATAACGGCGTTCCGACTTTGGCCTGGAAAGTCATCGTGAAAACTACCAGTCCTCAAGCAGAGTGGAAGATGTACCTGGACGCTTACTCGGGAGCGATTCTGGAAAAGGTCAATATACTCAAGACTGTTGACGGAAAGGGGAAAGTATTTGATCCCAATCCGGTCGTCACTTTGAACAACACGCACCTTAAGGACAGCTCGCAGATTCCCGCGGCGGCTTATTCCCAGGTGATCCTGAAAGACCTTAAGAATACCGGTCTCCTTGATGGTCCCTTCGTCAGCACTCGCGGCACCGCCAAGCGCGTCAAGAGAAAAAATCTCCAGTTTCTTTTCACCAGACAAGACCGCGCTTTCAAGGAGGTCATGGTCTACTTTCACATCGACCGTGTGCAGCGCTACCTCCAGGAACTAGGCTTTAACAATGTGCTTAACCATCCGATTGAAGTGAACATTGAGGGAGAAACGGATGACAATTCGCACTACAGTCCGGGAACCAAGTCTTTGAGCTTTGGCACCGGAGGAATCGACGATGCCGAAGACGCCGAGATCGTCCTTCATGAGTATGGTCATGCGATTCAGGATAATCAGGTGCCTGGTTTTGGCGCCAGCGCGGAAGCCGGGGCAATGGGCGAAGGCTTTGGTGACTTTTTGGCCGCCAGCTTCTTTTCCGACGTTAAGCCCAAGAATATGAAACCGACTCTCGGTAACTGGGATGCAGTCGCTTATAGCGGCGCCGAGCCACCATTCCTCAGAAGGTTGGACAGTAATAAGAGATATCCGAAGG
>WNGD01004651.1_pt1 | contig 13469 bp, 17 predicted proteins | sample 5400671 | NCBI WGS metagenome assembly WNGD01 (sample SAMN13153369, study PRJNA577476) | soil metagenome | isolation source: 40 cm soil or saprolite under grassland replicate 2 | place: USA:California | collected 2016-06-15
CACCGTGTAAACATCGTTGTCGGTGAGCAGGATCACCGCCATCATCGCTCCCGGACCGGCGATGGAAGGGACAGCGAGCGGAAAGACGGCCAGGTCGCGCCCCGGCTCGGGCGCTCCCGCTTCCGCATCCAGTCGTCCGAAGAGCATTTGCAAACCGAACAGGAAAAGAATGATCCCACCTGCAACTTTGAGCGAGTGCAGGTGAATGCCGATGGCATCGAGAATGATCTGCCCCGCCACCACTGCGACGACAAGAATGACCGCGGCATAGACCGTAGCACGCAGCGCGGTGCGACGCCGCTCCGCGCGGGTAAGCGATGCCGTCAACCCGGCAAAAATTGCAACGTTACCGATAGGGTCAATCGTCGTCCAAATAGTGGCGAAATCTTTGCTAATCTTAATAAGCAAAGGAGACATGGTGAATCGCGGAACGGCTTACACCAGAGGTTGAGCGAGAGCGAGGGAAACTTACGACGTGGGGGGAAACAAACGGGGTGGCGTCTAGAGCATTTCACATTCAACCTTCGGTGACGTGAACAGTTAAACCGTTGAAGCGGGAGGAAAAAAATGGCTAGAGAGGCTCCGGTTGAAACCCGCTCGTTGCCCACATTCACTCACTGCTTCCCTCGCAGTCAGGCGGCTGCCGGATCGCTCCTCCCAACTCGCTCGATTCGCCGAAATTGCTTCGGATTTGAAGAAGTCGTGCTCGCAAAGAGCGCGAGCACCGAATAGTTGGTTGTCGATCTAACGTAGATCGGCCCACTTGCATGAAAGGATTGTTGTACGTCGCCGCGCTATTGCTGTCGTTGCCTAATCTGATCGCAGGGACGGCGTCGCTTCTTCTCAAACATACGTTCGCGACACGGAATCCGCTCCAGATCATGACTGATTTTCTTTTTCAAGTGGTGTGGGGTTTGCCCCTGGCGGCGCTTCTCTTTTTCGTTCTGCTCGTGCTCGGGATTGTCGAGCGGACACGGCTGTATACCGCGCTCTTCGCGTTCGTTCTCAACGTGACCGCGCTCGCATTCGTAATTTCAGTCTTCGGGCTCCCGCACGATTTTGACCAAGCCCTTTTCTTTATTCCCGTTCTGCTGGCGCTGATCGGATTCGCGTGGGTCGCGTTACCGATCTTTACGCAGCGAAGAAGTTGATCCGCCTTCGCCTGAAGCTTCGGCGCGGCGGGCAGGCCAGAGGTCAGCTCCGAAATTCTTCGCGAGCAGGCGGCGTTACAACTGAGGTCGCGCGGCATTCGGGCCTTGGCGAACCCGGAATTTTGCGGTCGCCGCGGCGACCGCCGCTACCCGCCTTCGTCCGATTGTCCCCGAGACTACGGCATGGCAAGCAGCAACCTCTCATCCATCGTAAGCGGCTTATGATGGATGACTACCGGGACGCTGATGAAGGTGCGCTTGACGTATTACACCGGCGCGGTCTTCCGCCTCTATCCTCAAATTCCCCCGTGGATTGACGCCTATCGGAGAAAATGCTCACATCGCGCAGTGAGAACGAATCGTAATACGCTAGCGGCACTGACGGTGTTGTTAACAGCAACCGCAGCAACCTCTGCTGCCAATCCCCTCATGGGCACTTGGAAGCTCAACGAAGGCAAATCGAAGTTCGCGCCCGGCGCAACCAAAAATACTACGGTCACCTACACCCCAGCCAAAGGCGACATGATAAAGTGCACGGTGGATGGAGTGGATAAGGATGGTAAGCCCATCCACTGGACTTGGGTGGGGAAATTCGATGGCAAACCGTACCAAATTAAAGGGAGCCCATCCTTCGACACGCTGACCTATAAGCCAGTGAAAGACCGTACCAATAAAACGACGGCCAGGAAAGCCGGCAAGGTGGTGATGACAGGCACGATCACCGTGGCGAAAGACGGGAAGTCGCGCGTGGTCACGCTCACGGGGACGGATGCGAACGGACAGAAGTTCACTAACACGACTTACTACGACAAGCAGCAGTAGTAGGGCGCGAGTGTGAGTTAGGAGTTAAAGCCGCTGCTCTCCCGGTGGCTTATCCATCGATCGCAAACCCACAGCGGGGTAGTGCCGTAAGGAGGAACTGGGGTCGCGTCCAAACTCCGAAAACATTCGCCCGTCGCTCACCGCGGCGACCAAGCTTTGGGCAGGCTGAGCAGAGCATTTAACATTTGAACTCGTTAGGCCGTATCGCTCCGGTTCACACAACGGTCAGCGGCCCGTCAAAGGTTGTCAGGCTGATGACTTCCGTGCGCGCAGCATGCGGGCCGTGACTGACTCAGAATTTGCAGCTGACACAGCCGCCTCTACAGCACGCGCTCTCGTCAACGCAAAAGCGACGTCAAAGGTCAGGTCATCAGCGCACGCTGCCGGACGCGCGCTGCGCTTTCACGTAGCGCGGTCCGCTGCGATTTGCCTACGAAGCCACTGGCATCGAAACGATACGCTTCCAAGTCAGACGCCCGCTACCCTTCCGACCTTGGAACAACATAGGCGGTGTCGAAAGAGTTAACGTGCCTTTATTTATGTCGAGTTGGGCATAACGATGCTGATCGGTTCCTACCCAGTTCTCAAAGGAACAGAGCCTTAAGTGGTGGATAACTTCGTTCTCCGAGGCAATCGAGAACGGACCACAATAAGAGAGATAACCCTTGGCGTCTAAGGCCACGAGTTTTGGGTCGCCTACAAAGGGGTCATCAATTGGGAGGCGAACACGATTGGGCGCGGAAATATTGACCGACATAAAGCCAATAGGATGATAGGCAATAAAACCAGATGCCTTTTCTCCCAAAGGGTAGCCGACAACGCTGTCGTCGACCACGGTTTCCCAGGTCTGCAGTTCCCAAGCACCAATAATTGTTTCTGACAGCATCGAAAATTCTCCTTCTCTGTTTATGAACGTTGTGGCTTTATGCTTTCAAACTCACAAAGTAGCGCACCGAGTGGACTGACTCAATCATCGAACGGAACAGAGAAACGGGGTCGCATCTAACCATTAACATTCCGTTTTCGTTAGGCCGAAGCGATCCGGTTCACACAACGGTCAGCGGCCCGTCAAAGATTGTCAGGCTGACGACTTCCGTGCGCGCGGCATGCGAGCCGTGGGAGCAGAGCATTTGAGCAGAACACCGCAGTCAGTGACAGCGCCGAAATTCTTCGCGCGCACGGCGCCTACAGCTTTTTGCAGGCTGATCTGCCGCAGATGCAATTAATGTAAGACCGCAGTCATCGCCAGCCTACAGCTTTGGTTATCGCCAGTGATGATGAGAACGCCAGTAAGCGTGGCGCCCATAGAATCTGTGGCCACGATAGACGCCGAACCGCGGTCCGTAGTAGCCATAGGCCGGGGCAACGACCACGCCAACTACTGGAGGTGGAGCATAGAAGACCGGTCGCGGCGGTGGCGGCGGCGCGTAATTGTAAGTCGGCGCGGGAGCGCTGTAAGGCTCAATCATCTCGGTGCCGGCGTTCGAGCGCAGAGCAGATGCAAACCCGAATGCAAACACCGCCAATGCTATTACAATAAGTTTCTTTCCCATGATCGGATATCCCTCCTGTTGCTTGGCCGATTGAACCCAAGAATCACCGCGAAGTTGCCCAAAGAATCGGTGCCACGCCTGCGCTCGCCACTCGCCGTGGCGAGTAAACTTGGAGCAAGCTTGGGGCAGACTGAGCTAGGCCGCGGTCAGCGACAGCGGCAACCAACATCACCGCGCTCGCGTCAACGCAAAAGCCGGCCGGCAATGACATCATAGATGTATATACACTCATCATGACTTGGGACAGGTGCTGTTGCCCACACGGATTTGACCATCCATCTCGCTCGTTCCCACGGCTCGGTTCATCGGAATCGCATCTGACTTGAAGAAGTAGTGCTCGCTAGAACTCCGCAGATGTAGTTGATTCGTGTCCAGGTGCGAAAGAAAGATTCAGATGTTCACGCTCGTTGCCGAGTGTTGGTGCTGGTGGATGAATCGAACGTCGGCAGTTCTGTGCGGACCGCAGGACGCGGCCTCGATTGGTTAAAGCTCCGAGATTTTCTGGCCGGACCAAACACCGGGCGTGATCTGATCGAGATGGTTGTCTATGCCGGATTGCCGCCTGCCATCCCGATGTGGCAGGACGAACGGGACAGGAAAAACAAGTTCGTCCATTGGCTGCGTTCCAATGGATTCATGGTCGTGACCAAAGATGGTGCGCCCGCCGAAGAAGGTCATTACAAAGCGAACGTGGACGTGATGATGGCGATCGACGCGCTCGAGCTTTCCATTGAGATGCGGCCCGATGTTGTGATCCTCGTGACTGGCGACGCCGATTTCGCTTATCTCGCCATCAAGCTGCGCCGACACGGGATCCGCGTGGAAGTCGCGTCAGTCGCCGCAAATCTCGGGAACATATTGAGATCAGCCGCGAACGACGTGATCGATCTCGCCCCGCTCTTTCGGACGTTCGAGATCATGAACACGCGCGACGCGGGACGCGCGCGGGTAGGCGGCCAAGCAGCTAGGTCGCTGGCGCGAGCGCGGGATGAGCGAGTGACCAAAGTTCAGGATGCGTCGGCACCGATATCGCATCGAACGCAGTCCGCCTCAGGCGGACACAGACGCCGGCCTCGGTTTCGCCCGGTGTGACGTCCGCAGACTTCGGCTGCGAGGCGCCATGGACACCGACTGGACTCTACCCCTAACGAACAACTTGGCGCCGGCGCAGAATCCGCCTGCGAATTGCTGCGGCGCGACAAGCGGGCGAAGGTAGAAGGTTATGGGACCCAGTCACGGCAGAGACAACGCTAAGAAACGCGCAAGACGCCGGAAAAAGACGGAGCGCCTCGCGCTCGCGAAGCAGCCTTCGCGCGAGGCTACGGCTCGCCAAGGAAAGAAGGCGGCGAAATAACGCTTCCGAACACCGCGTGTGGATCAGAGCTTCCAATCGACACTCATTTACAGCGGGAATGCGGGAGCGGAGAATTTTTCTGTTCCCGAAAAGGAATGCGCCCAGCCCGTTTACGAGTAGATTATGGCGATGCCGACTTACATTTACGAAACCACCGACCCCGCTAAACCGGTCCGTGCCTTCGAGTTAAGCAAAGCGTCCACGACGAGCGGCTTTGCAGCGACCCGGAAACTGGCGAAGGAGCGCGGCGTGTGATCTCGGCTGGTTGCAACCTTCTCATTCGCGGAAAATCTGTTGCTCCTTCGGTCGGCTCGGTCGGTTCACACCGAACCTTGATCTCGGCAGGGTTGCCAAACATTTTCCGACAGTTAAAATATTCGGCGGGAGAAAAACGGGGTGGGTCGCGTCTAAACTCCGAAAGGGTTGATTCGCTCGCGTCGCCGCTCGGATTCCCCTTCCACCGGGCCCCTTCCTCAAAGTGCACAAGATTCGGGTCGACTCTGACAATAAGCGGTGAGCGCAATGCACCAAGATGGCTTTAACTCAATCCAAATCATGGTCTCGAAAATTATTAGCCGCACAAGATGTCTGACCGAACTCACTTCCAATTCCAAATCGTTCTCCAACTGCCCAGACCTGCACGGTGGTGTTCCGGGCTTGTCCGGAGATGGAATCCGTATGAAGCCTGCTCCGGGTAGAAAAAGGTCGTCCCGTTGCCAATTTCAAGCCAAAACGGCTGCAAATCCTCGGTGTTAAGCGCCATCAACTTAAATTTTGCGGCGGCTTCCCGGCGTGTGACCACGGTTTTCACGATTACGAATTTAGCTCACGTTTGATGCTCGTTTTCGATAGCGCTACCTAAGCGCAGCTCAGACCGCCGCGGCAGCAGAACCCGCTGCGCGTGACCATCGGTCTCCAAAGTTATGCATAATGAAATAGGTCATGTTGATATTTCTTGCGCGCGCCATGGTCGAGGTCGGCATATCAATGGTGCCTGCTCATTCGATTCTCGGGTTGGTTAACAATAGCCGTTCTGATCGGAAATTACGATCCGCTCTAGAATACTCCCCAATCCCGGCGAAATCGCCGAGCGTTCGCCTTCCACCGCGCCTGCTCCTCAACGTACACAAGATTCGGGTCAACTCTGACAATAAGCGGTGAGCGCGATGCACCAAGATGGCTTTAACTCAATCCAGAAAGGTAAATATATATGAATAAATTAATAACATGGAATCCACTTAGAGAAATGGATGAAGCGCAAAATCGCCTCAATCGGTTTTTCTTGGACGGATTTCCGAACAGAATGGGCAGTGGCGAGATCCACAACCTGGCGGTCGCAGATTGGTCACCAGAGGTTGATATCAGTGAGGATGATCACGGGTATCTCCTAAAAGCTGACCTGCCTGAAATGAAGAAGGATGACGTTAGGGTAACAGTCGAAGATGGCATCCTCAACGTTTCCGGAGAACGCAAAACCGAGAAGGAAGATCAGAAGAGAAAATTCCATCGCATCGAGCGATCCTTTGGCACTTTCCGGCGCAGCTTCACGCTGCCTGAAGATGCCGATAGCACGAAAGTGACGGCGGAGTTCCGCGACGGAGTGCTGAAAGTGCACCTCCCGACGACGGCAAGACCAAGATCAAAAGCCATCCAAGTTAAAGTGGCGTAATGCGATAACACTGACGGCGAGCGTGCGGAAGGTTCCGTGCGTTCGCCCCACCAGTGTAAGGCGGCTAACTTAGTCGCCTCCTGCTTTTTGAATCAATTTCGGCGGCCCGATATCGGTTGCTGCTAGTCCGCGAGTAAATAGGGGTCCCCTCAGAAGCTGAGAGCGTGGTCACCGATGCTGTGATCTGCGCATCGGCCGTTATACTGAGCGTCGCAGCTTCGGAAGCGATTTGCGGAATTGCGAGGGAGAGCGACCGACGATTCGCTTAAACGCGCGATTGAAGTTCGTCATGGATTGAAATCCACATGCGAAGGCAGCTTCATTAATTCGCGAGTTAGGATTGAGCAAGAGCGTCTTCGATTTCTCCACTCGGACTCTCGAGAGGTAATCGATAAAATTCATGCCGGTCGCTTTCTTGAACATCTTGCAAAAGTAATGCCTGCTGATGTTAGCCGCGTGGGCCACCCGTCCGAGCGACAGCGGCTCCGCCTGATGCGTCTCGATGAATTGCCGCGCGCGCGCCATGTTCACGGACTCGTCCTGTTCGCGCCGTACGACCAGTTGATTCGACAAGATCGAAAGGTGTTGCGCAAAAATACTCAGGAGCCGCAACATCGCGCGATACCGGTCTGGCGATAAAACGCACGTCCGAAAATAAGCCCGCTCCAGCTGTTTCCAATCCGTCTTGTAGCCCCACGCGCGGAGCTGCCGGGTAATGGTCGCGAAGTGTTTCTTTGTCGGGTTCTTGAGCATCACCTCGCCCGTCTCGAGAAAACCAAGAATATGATCCCCTACGTACACCGGCACTGCACTTTCGGAGAGTCCCGCAAACCAGGTAACGGTGCGCGTTGTCGAATTCGGTTCCCGAGATGCGTCCGTTTGGGCCCTTAAGCATGCGGCGCGAGCCTTGTTGAAACGAGCCAGAATTGACGCGAGTGAATCGCGATCCTCTTTTCCATGGTGTGCCGGCGACCAGGAATTGTGTCCTCGGATATTAAGCGGCAAACCCATCGCTTCGCTGAAAGCCCGTTCATAATCTTTGAAAATTTGCGAGCGCGAAAGATGCCGCATGACTTCCTGATCAGAGGATCGGGATGCGCTTCGTTTACTCATTACGCCTTTCGAAGTGGTACGTCTAACCGGGTGTCGCATCACCGCGCGCATACTAAAACGCGAACCCTGTCAGCGGCAGTTGTCCTGATCGAAGCCCTTGTGCGATGTATCCATTGCCGCACGTCTGCTGCTTAACATCGCGAGTCTGATTTGGAGGTGAAGCGCGAAGCTGCCGGAAAAGCGCAGCTCGACATTTCGAGCGTTTATGCCGCTTGAAATAAATCGCGCTGCTTTGTTTGGCTGTTGGCTGCATTTTTCGTTACGAGGACTTTTACACAGACTCCGCTCGTCTCTTAGTTCGCTGTGCGCTCGCTCGCAGCCATTGTAAGCTGGAGCCACGATCATTGAAAGCCGCATCTCAATCCGATGAACTGATCGGATATTGCTTTAAGGCTTTTGACATCGCACTCTTGTCGCCGGGCAAAATGACTAGAAAAATTACTAAACTTTTGACATTCGGTCTAGCTGGGATCACCGACAGGCAAAGCCGCGATCGCCGCACCGGCTATATTTGCGCCTACTCGTAGACTCGTTCGCTACGCGCTTGACTCGCATGCATCGTAAGCGGCTTACGATAGATGCATGGGAAAGATTTCGGACATCCGGTTTCGACCTGCCGCAGACCGCCGTGGGTCTGGTAACTTGTTCTTTAGGCCTGGACGGAACAAACCTAACTTTTACTCTTTCTATAAAGCCAGGGAGCGAGAATAATAGCAACCAAAAGAACTAACTGAATTACTAAGGTGGGTGTGTCAACGGTCATTTACTTCGCGTAGCTACGATAGCCCCGGCCTCCTAAGTAGAAGATTCCCAGACAGATTTTTACCTTCAAGTCACTGCCAGTTCGAGTGCGCGATGAGTAGCAGCGATCGGTCCGTTGGCTTCCGTTCGCATCGAAGCGCCGAGCAGCTCCGTGAGGCGCGACTCGTAAGAATCGCACATGGGAGACTCGCCATTGGACTCGACCCATTCGGGATGTTGGATCCGCAGATCGTCGTGAATCTGTTGCTGGAGCTCGGTGTAGGTGTGGATTTGGTGATACATGGCTATTGTCCTGGTAAGATTCAAGTGTGGCGCGGGACGGTTCCGACAAAGGGCTCGGCAGAATCGCCGACGAGCATTGGCGCCGTGAGCGCGCGGTACGGCCAAGTGAGGGTCTTCCAAAGGGAGGCATGCATGTGTTTGCGGTGCGCACGACGCTGGGCCAACCGGATTACTTCGCTGCGCTGGCGTTGCAGCAACACGGCGAGCAGTCCGCTTTGCGTAAGGGTCGGGATTAATTGTTTCATAACGTAGTCTTTCTGTTTTTCTTGTCCGAAGGACTCTGTAGTTTACGCCGATCGGTGAGTGCGCTCTGGGCGTATTTTCCGAAAGATTAACCGTTTCTTGTCGTGCGAATCTCCGACTCGGAAGGGAGCCAACGAATCTTTGACGCCTGCTCTCTACTCTATCCCGCGAAATACTTCGCGACGAGGGACTGCACACCCGCGCCTAACACCCTGGCTGCTGCTTTGCTACCCAGCAGTTTTCGTAACAAAGATCTCGCTTCATTTTTCTCCTGTTCCGACACATCGGCTTGATTGATCGCAGTGATCACTTTCTCCAGTGCCTTCGTAATCGCCTGCTGCTGCGGAATGCTCGCTGTGATCGGCGCTTGTTCCTGCCGGGCGACAGTGGGTCGTCGGCTCTCATCGATAGAGATCGAGATCGGGGACGCGACGCCAGCTTCGAGCACTTTGATTCCGAAGTCGTTTATCTTAGCAAAGCCGGACAGCAGGCCCATTCCGCTCTGATCTTCAAGAGGAGTCCAGTCGATGAGGCGATACTCTGAAAGCTGGGCTACGGCGCGAAGCCAGTCACGGCGATTTATACCTTCTGGCGGCGGGACCGCCTGCTCACCGTGGCCGAACGGAATGGAACCTTCGCTTCGACGCTCATACAGAAGCTGCAGCACGTATCCCCTGACGACAGAATCCTTCATAAACTATGCCAATATGCTCCGCATCCCCCGCACCAACAACTCCGCTCGACGGGTGCAAGTCTGTATCCGGAAATGCGGGGTCGCGTCTAAACTCCGACAGCCTTGACTGTCTCGCTACGCGCTTGACCGCATGCATCGTAAGCCGCTTACGATAGCATCAGCGAGAATCCTGGCGACGTCTAAAATTAGCGGTCCGGCCAAACATGCGCCACCTTTTTTCGCGGTGTGCGTTCTCTCCTTGACAGCTTAGGAGTCGTGCGTTAATCTCCTAATCAACTTAGGAGGACACATGAGTAACGAGGCCGAACTTCTCCCGGGGACACTGGATCTTCTGATTTTGAAGGCGGTTTCTCTCGGACCGCTGCATGGCTACGCGGTTCTGTTGCGCATCGGGCAAATCTCCAAAGGAGCGTTGCTCATCGAGCAGGGAGCGCTTTATCCCGCATTATTCCGTCTGGTGCGTCAGGGCCTTCTGAAAGCAAGCTGGGGAAAATCGGACAACAATCGTCGCGCCAAGTTTTACGAACTCACGTCGAAGGGGCGCAAGCGCCTCCGGGAGGAAACCGAGGGATGGAACCGCCTGGTCGCGGCCATTGCCTCTGCCCTCGCCGCGCAACCGCAGGAAATATGAAGTGAATGACGAAGCACGAATGTCGAAGGACGAAGGAATGACCAAATGTCGAATGTCCAATGACGAATGATTCCCGCGTATTTTAGATCCTTGGCGGCGCGATTTTTTCACCGTTCTCAAACCGAGAATGACTTGGAAGAGGAGCTGCGCTCACACATCCAGCTGTGCGCTGATGATCTTGAACGCTTTGGATTAACACGCGCTGAAGCAGAACGCCGAGCCCGGATCGAGTTTGGGGCGCATGAGCGCTTCAAAGAAGAATGCCGTGAATCGATCGCCGGCAATTTTATTGACGTTCTCTTGCAAGACCTTCGGTTCGGTTTGCGCATGCTTAGGAAATCTCCCGGCTTTGCGGCCGTTGTTATCCTGACGGTTGCGCTCGGCATTGGAGCGACAACTGCGATTTTTAGCGTGGTAGACGCGACGTTGTTGCGTCCTCTGCCCTACTCGCAACCAGAGCAGCTGGTCAGTATCCAAGCCGATCTGCCCGGTCTCGGCGCACGGGATGTCGGAATATCGCAGCCCGAATGGAAGGATCTCCAGGAGTCCGGAATTTTCGAATACGTTTCGCCGACCTGGTTCGATGAAAATAATCTCACCGGCTCATCTCAACCGGCGCGAGTGCGATTGCTTATTGTCGCGCCGAATTACTTTGCGCTCTTGGGCGTGCAACCAAAATTAGGGCGCGGTTTCGATCCGAATGATCACTCGCCTGGGTTCATTCCTGAAGTCGTCATCAGCGATGGGCTCTGGAAGCGCGCGTTCGGGAGCGATCCAAATATTCTGAGCAAGAGCGTGCGCATGGACACCGACTTGTATCGGATCGTCGGCGTGATGCCGGCGGGCTTCGATGCGCCTGGCCGGACAGCGGAAGAAAGAAATATCGAGGTCTGGGCGGCCACAAGTTTTTACGGCGCACCGTTATCCGATCATCCGCCGAGGAATCGGCGCAATCTTCCGACTGCAATCGCCCGGCTCAAACCTGGACTGACAATTGCGGCGACGGAAAGCCGAGTCGACGCGCTCGTTGCATCTTTACAGAAGCAATTCGCGGCCGATTATCCGCTGCAAAACGCATGGACGGTCCGACTGGTGCCCCTTAAAGAGAGAGTGGTTGGCAATGTTCGCCAGCCGCTGGTTCTGTTGCTTGGCGCGGTCGGATTGGTTCTTTTAATCGGCTGCGTGAACGTTGCCAATCTTCTGCTTGCGCGTGCCAGCGCGCGAGGACGCGAAATTGCGATTCGGCGCGCGCTCGGGGCGGGGCAAGCGCGATTGACGCGACAGTTGTTGACCGAGAGTTTGCTGCTTTCTCTTTTCGGCGGAATCGCAGGTTTGGCAATTCTGTTCTCTTTGAAAGATTTTCTGCTGCGGCTGGTGCCCGAGAATTTGCCGCGTCTTAATGAAATATCGATCAGCTGGAGCGTTTTACTTTTCGTTCTCACCGCTTCCGGCGTTTCCGGCGTCCTCTTCGGTTTGGCTCCAGCGTTGCAAGCTGGCCGAATCGATTTGAATCATGCGCTCAAGCAGGAAGGCCGGGCCTCAACCGGCTCGGGCGAACGTGCACGGACACGGCGCGGCCTGGTGATCACTGAATTTGCATTGTCTTTGGTGTTGTTGATTGCTGCCGGTCTTCTCCTGCGGAGTTTCTGGGATCTACTGAACGTGCCGTTAGGATTCAATCCTCGAAGTGTGATCAGCGTTCGCACAAGATTGCCCGAGCCAAATGATCCGAATGTCGACAAATACGCAGCGGCTTCTCAGGAAGCGCCTTTCATACGGGAACTGATTCACCGATGCGCAATGTTGTCCGGTGTCGAAGAAGTAGCGATCGGAGATACGGCGTCTATTCCTTTGGATGAGAGTCTGCGCGATCTAAAACTAATCTCGGAAGGCCAGTTCCTTTTCACGGTCGAGGGACGCGATGTTCAGAGCGATCACTCCACAGTGGTCGAACGGTCAAGCGTTTCGCCAAACTATTTTCATTTGCTGGCAATCCCGTTGCTGCGCGGTCGCTTGTTTAATGACTCGGATAACGACAACACTCCGCGGGTCGCGCTCATCAATCAGGCAATGGCGCAGAGTTATTGGCCTAACGAAGATCCGTTGGGCAAACGCTTCAAGGCAGCCAAAGCGGACGCTCCGTGGATTACGGTTGTGGGCGTGATCGCGAACGCACGAACACAATCGCTCGCGCAAGCGGATCTGCCGCAAATCTATTTGGACTTATACCAGACCGGGGCCAAGCGTCTTGCGATACTTCTGCGCGGACATTTGCGCGCCGCTGCGATCGCAGATGCAGTGCGCGAGCAGGTGCAGTCTCTCGATCCAACGCTTCCCGTCTCGGGTGCGCAAACTCTCAACGAAACGGTTTCCGCATCTCTAGCCCAAAGGAGATTCCTGATGGAAATCGTGGCGCTCTTCGCGCTGACCGCCTTGCTTCTCGCCGGGCTCGGAATTTACGGAGTGATTTCGTATCTCGTCAGCGAGCGCACCCACGAGATCGGGATCCGTCTCGCCCTTGGCGCCGGGAAGATCGATGTCATGCGCCTGGTAATGGGTCAGGGAGTGCGCCTCGCTATTACTGGCGCCGCCGTTGGATTGATCGGAGCGTTAATCGCCTCGCATTTAATGGCTGGCCTCCTTTACGGAGTGAGGCCGACTGACCCTCCCACCTTCGCTGGGGTTGCGCTGCTTCTTATGGGCGTCGCTCTCTTTGCCTGTTACGTCCCCGCGCGCCGCGCCATGCGCGTCGATCCGATTGTCGCTCTTCGCGAAGCATAAACCCGTCGAACCGCCTCTCATCTTTACAAGGAAGACCTAACCAAATGCGCAAATTGTCCAAATTCCTGGCCGGGTCACTTGTCGCTTTATTTTTAGCCGGGCAGCTCACGGCCCAAACGTCGGCTCCTGTAACGCTGGTAAAAGCCGCCCACTTGCTCGACCCCCGGACGGGAAACGTGCTCTCTCCTGCTGCCGTGCTGATTGAAGGTGGGAAGATCAAGGAAGTTAGCCCGCCCTCCCAGGTGCAAGCGAAAGCGCCGGCGGGCGCCAAGACGATCGATCTCGGCACCGTGACTCTGCTGCCCGGGCTGATCGACAGTCACACGCACTTGCTGGTTGACCCGATCGGCCCAGCGGAAGTCGAGTGGGCGCGTCACTATAACGGCGCCTTTCTGCCGGGGCTCTTGCTGGCGA
>WNGD01006236.1_pt1 | contig 13469 bp, 10 predicted proteins | sample 5400671 | NCBI WGS metagenome assembly WNGD01 (sample SAMN13153369, study PRJNA577476) | soil metagenome | isolation source: 40 cm soil or saprolite under grassland replicate 2 | place: USA:California | collected 2016-06-15
TTACTTCCTGCAGGACGAACACGTCGATGTCGTCCTGGCGCGCCATCTTCAAATATTCAATGACCTTCAAAATTCGCTTGTCACGATCGACCACATCCGCAGGAATGGGAGCGTATTTCTCCGGCTCGGTCCATGAGGCCGCCATGATATTGAACGACACTATCCGAATGTACTTGCTTTTGTTCACCTCATTTGAGCCGGTCTTTGCGATGGGCTCATTTCCGAACGCTTGGTAGCCTGAATGAACAGCACCCGGCGTTGAGGTGGGATTGTCAGCGTACGCTGACCCCGCAAAGCCTATTGCGGCCAGAGCCGCCAAAACGAGAATATACCGTTTCATCGTTCCCTCTGACGCGGTTGTGATTATTGTGTCATGAACCGACAGTGAGTGCGAACCAATTATTCTCAATTTCAGTGCGCTCTGATTGTTGCGATTGCACTGCGGTTCATGTCGCAATCTTAACAAAACAACGAACGGATTGACAATGCGCGCGTGAAATTCCTAACCTCGACTCGTGAAGAGGTTTATGCCGTTGGCTCTGATTAGCTGCGTACTGATCTTCACGCGGCCACTGAATAGCCAGGAGTCTGCAAACTTCGAAAAAATCCGTGACATCTCACCGGATGGAAAGTTCGCTGTGCGCATTTCGTGCAGCAGGGAACCAGAAGATCCTGACAATATTGATCGCAGCCTGATCACCGCTGTCGAACTCGTGTCACTTCCGTCGAAAACAGACGTCGTGATGCTTCTCCAGAATCAGGATGGCGTATCCGGTTTCGAGCCTTCGGTTTGGTCGCAGGACTCGAACTGGTTCGCCGGATCCTTTTCCAGTGGTGTACACGATAGTGATACTTCTGTTTATCGCCGCTCCGGCGAAAACTTTGCCGACCTTGCTACCGACAACCTACACATCGATGTCAGAAACGATGTCAGGAACGAGTACGTTGACCCGATTCGCTGGCTAGAACCGTGCGTCCTGTTGCTTGAGCAACACAGCATCTTTTACGGAGGCGGTGGAGACGTTCGCTACCAGTTCACCGCGAAATTTGATGATAAAACCGGCAAGTTCCGAATCATTTCAAAGAAGAAAGTCCGATCGAAGAAGTAGGTCCTTCCGTGCCAACCCAATGGATCCTTCCACGATTTGTCTTCGCCGGCGTGTTTGCGTTTACGGCGACGCTGTCGAGAAAGATCATATCTGCTAGCACAATTTGGATCTCGGCCATTGCTGCATTCCTTCTGTTTGCAAATTCGGTTGTTGGTTTCGCCAAGCCGCAAAAGAAATCGGCAGCATCCGGCCAGGAAATGCCGCCGGCGCTGTTGCTGGCTGGCGCGCCGTTCGTCACCGACGACCCGGAGCCGCCGGCACCTGGCGGATGGGAAATCAATGTGCCGTTCATTCTGGAACGTACGCCAGGCACAACGGACATGAACGCGCCTCTGTTCGATTTGAATTACGGATTGCCGGGCATCCAACTGAAGTTGGCGGTTCCGGTCAAAATCGTGCACGAGGATAGCAGCGGCACGGTGGCTGGCATCGGCGACATGTTGATCGGAGTGAAATGGCGCTTTTTCAATAGCAAAAAGTCGCAACTTCAGCTCGCGATTTCTCCGCAGTTGCTTGTGCCATCGGGTGATCACGCCCGCGGATTAGGTGAGGGTCGCACTGCATTCGTGCTGCCGTTGGCCGCGCAGAAAACTTGGGATAAATGGACGCTTTACGGCAACGTCGGTTTTTGGTGGCGAACCGCAGCCGAAACGCACAATTACTTTTACGCGAGTGCTGTGCTGGAACGTGAAATCAATGAGCGGTTAACGCTGGGCGCGGAGTTGTTCGGCAATCCGCCGACAGAACCCGGCGGCCATTCTGACGTCGCATTCAACGTCGGCGGTAGCTGGCCCGAGATTGTCGGGCCGACAAGTGAAGTAGTCGCGCTCGAACGTTCCGGGAATTTTATCCGAGCGATAGATGCAACGTTCGCGCGCATTCACTCCCAAACTTGAAAATTCACGAACTCGATCTGATGACCGACGATTTGCCTGGAGCGGATTACGATTTCGCTTGGTGCCGTTGGGTTATCTCCTTCGTCAGCGATCCGGCGTTGCTGATTCGAAAGTTGGCGCGGGTGATGCCAAAAGGCAGCTCCACCCCAAATCCGCAATCCGAAATTTTAACCGATGGCACGTCTTCGCTTATTGAACATTGGACGTTGGATGCTGAATGTCGGATGTTCGCCACGCAAAAGCGGGCCTGTAGCTCAGCGGTTAGAGCAGGGGACTCATAATCCCTTGGTCCCAGGTTCGAATCCGAATTGATGTGGGAGCACGCGGAAGCAAACGGTGCGTGAAGGAATCCGTCTTAAACGCCTGGCAGCGTCGCTGCGCCTTCTTGAATTAAGGAGTCGAGCTTGTTTAGGTCAATCGGCTTTACAAGGTGATGCTGGAATCCTGCCTCGTAGCTCCTACGAATATCGTCTTCCATTCCGAAACCCGTGAGAGCGATCCCCAGAAGCGGCTGCTTGGAGTGGAGCTTCTGTATCAGATCGATTCCATTGCCATCGGGCAAAGCCAGGTCGCTGATGAGCACATCAAATTGCTCCTTTGCGCTTAGATCGACGGCAGATTGAAAGCTTAGCGCTGATTGCACATGATAGCCGCGCCGCCGAAGCAAATTCGTAAGCGAGCGGTTCGTATCTTCGTGGTCTTCGACAAGCAGGATGCGCATGGGCTGGCGTTCCGGTAGCGTCGGTGAAACAGCCGGGGCGATTTGTGCCTCCACCTTTTCGCAGGTGGGAAAAACCAGCGTGAACGTCGAGCCTTTATTTCGGCCGGCGCTTTGCGCGCTGATCGTTCCCTTGTGCGATTCCACAAGGGTTTTGCTAATGGCTAGTCCGAGGCCCAGACCTCCAAGCTGGGTCCGGCCGCCTTGTTCGAACGCGTCGAAAATTTTCGGCAGCGCTTCCGCCTCGATCCCCAGGCCGGTATCAGCGATTTCGACACGCAGTTGTCCGTCGGAATCATTGCTGGTGGTAATGGTAATTTTCCCGTTCCTCGGCGTAAACTTCACCGCGTTATTGATCAGGTTCCAAAAAATCTGCTGCAATCGTGCCGGGTCTGCCCGCATATGGACCTTTTTTGCGCCGAGGTTGAGGGAATGCCTCAGATGCTTTCGCTCGATTTCTGCCTGACAAATCTCGAGGGTGCTTTGCAACAGAGTGTGCGCATCAACGACCTCGAAATTGAGCTGCACCTTGCCTTGATCGATGCGCGTCAGATCAAGCAAATCATCGATCAGCCGCGCTTCCAGTTCCACGTTGCGGCGGATCATTTGCAACGATTCGTGAATGTCCTGCGGCAACTCCGGCTCGCTCTCCAGGGCGAGAGCAGAGGCGAGCACGGGCGTTAGAGGCGTGCGCAATTCGTGGCTGAGCATGGCTAGAAATTGGTCCTTCGCCAGATTCGAGCGCGCCTTTTCCTCGAGCTCCAGGTTTGTCTTCTGCAACTCCGCCGCGAGCGACTGCGATTGTTTGAGCAGGTTTTCTGTTTGCGTGCTGGCTTCGATGGTATTGAGCACAATGCCGATGCTCTCGGTTAATTGATCCAGGAACGCCTCGTGGGTCGGACTGAATCGCTCAACCGACGAAAGTTCCATGACCGCTTTTACCTGGCCTTCAAAGAGAATCGGCAGAACCACGATGTTCGTCGGATGAAATTCGCCGAGGCCGGAACTCACTTTCGCGTAGTTGTTCGGTACATCAGTCAGAAGAATGCGTCGTTTTTCCAACGCCGCTTGTCCCACGAGGCTCTCACCCATTTTGAAGCGGTTCTTCGCGCCATTGCCTTCCTGTGAAGCGTAGCTCGCTAGCAGCTTAAGCTCCGATTCTCCGTTAGAATTATCGATCATGTAGAAAGCGCCTTGCTGCGCTGAAACCAGCGGAGCGAGCTCGGATAGAATGAGTTTGCCAACCGTTAGGAAGTCGCGCTGTCCCTGCAGCATGCGGGTAAATTTGGCGAGGTTCGTTTTGAGCCAGTCTTGTTCCTTGTTCCGCAATGTGGTATCCCTCAGATTACGGATCATTTCGTTGATGTTGTCCTTAACGAATGCAACCTCGCCTTGTGCTTCCACCTGAATTGAACGGGTGAGATCGCCTTTGGTGACTGCTGTCGCGACATCAGCAATAGCACGAAGCTGCGTGGTCAGATTTGCTGCCAGTCGGTTGACGTTGTCGGTCAAATCCCGCCACGTACCCGCGGCGCCTGGCACGTTCGCCTGCCCGCCGAGTTTTCCTTCCACGCCCACTTCGCGCGCGACCGTCGTAACCTGATCGGCGAACATCGCCAGTGTATCGATCATGTTATTGATCGTCTCGGCGAGCTCGGCAATTTCGCCCTTGGCTTCGAGGAAGAGTTTGCGTTTCAAATCGCCATTTGCGACTGCTGTCACCACCTTGGCGATACCACGCACCTGATCGGTAAGGTTGGATGCCATAAAGTTGACGTTATCGGTAAGATCTTTCCAAGTTCCCGAAACGCCTTTGACCACGGCCTGGCCACCGAGCTTGCCTTCCATGCCCACTTCGCGCGCGACGCGCGTGACTTCATCGGCGAATGACGATAGTTGATCCACCATCGTATTCACCGTGTTCTTCAATTCTAGAATTTCGCCTTTAACATCGACGGTGATTTTCCTGGTCAGATCGCCAGTCGCAACAGCAGTGGTCACGGCGGCGATGTTGCGCACTTGTGTCGTGAGGTTAGAGGCCATGAAGTTGACATTATCGCCGAGGTCCTTCCATACGCCCGCCAGTCCGCGCACATCGGCTTGTCCGCCGAGCTTGCCTTCCGAACCGACTTCGCGCGCGACACGAGTAACCTCCGATCCGAACGAGCGAAGTTGGTCCACCATCGTGTTGATCGTGTCCTTTAGCTCCAGAATCTCGCCTTTAACATCGACGGTGATTTTCTTGGACAGGTCGCCCATCGCGACGGCCGTGGTTACTCCAGCGATGTTGCGAACCTGCGCGGTAAGGTTGGACGCCATCGAGTTCACGGAATCGGTCAGGTCTTTCCACGTGCCGGCCACACCGCGCACATCGGCTTGTCCGCCGAGTTTGCCTTCGGTGCCGACCTCGCGGGCCACGCGCGTCACTTCCGCTGCAAAAGATGAAAGCTGATCCACCATCGTGTTAATGGTGTTCTTTAACCCGAGAATCTCGCCTTGTACGTCCACGGTGATCTTTTTGGACAAATCGCCGCTGGCCACTGCGGTAGTCACGTCGGCAATGTTGCGCACTTGTGCCGTAAGATTCGACGCCATCGAGTTTACCGAATCGGTCAAATCTTTCCAGGTGCCGCCGACCCCGGGCACCTGCGCCTGGCCACCGAGTTTTCCTTCGGTGCCGACCTCGCGCGCCACACGCGTCACTTCCGCAGCGAACGAGCGAAGTTGATCCACCATGGTGTTGATCGTATCCTTGAGTTGGAGAATTTCGCCGCGTACGTCCACGGTGATCTTTTTGGACAAATCACCCTTGGCCACAGCGGTTGTGACGTCGGCAATGTTGCGAACTTGGCCCGTCAGGTTGGACGCCATCGAGTTCACTGAATCAGTAAGGTCCTTCCACGTGCCGGCCACGCCCCGCACGTCCGCCTGGCCGCCAAGCCTGCCTTCTGTGCCGACTTCACGAGCGACGCGTGTCACCTCCGCCGCGAACGAACTGAGCTGGTCGACCATCGTGTTGATTGTGTTTTTTAGCTCTGAAATCTCGCCTTTTACGTCGACTGTGATTTTCTTTGAAAGATCGCCATTCGCGACTGCGGTTGTTACCTCAGCAATGTTTCTCACTTGGCCGGTTAGGTTGCCGGCCATGAAATTGACGCTGTCGGTGAGATCCTTCCATGTGCCTGCGACGCCTTTGACGTCGGCTTGCCCACCGAGTTTTCCTTCGGTGCCTACCTCGCGCGCCACCCGTGTCACTTCCGATGCAAACGAACTGAGCTGATCAACCATCGTATTGATCGTGTTTTTCAGCTCGAGGATTTCACCCTTCACATCGACTGTGATCTTCTTCGACAGATCCCCCCTCGCGACAGCAGTCGTGACGGCGGCAATATTGCGCACCTGTCCGGTCAGATTGCGTGCCATGAAATTAACCGAATCGGTCAGATCCTTCCACGTACCGGACACCCCTTCCACGCGAGCTTGTCCGCCTAGAATTCCCTCAGAACCTACTTCGCGCGCCACGCGCGTTACCTCCGAGGCAAACGACCTAAGCTGATCCACCATCACGTTGACCGTGTCTTTCAGCTCAAGAAACTCACCTTTCACATCGACTGTGATTTTCTTGGTCAAGTTGCCGTTTGCCACTGCAGTCGTGACCGTCGCGATATTGCGGACTTGAGCCGTGAGATTGCCGGCCATTAAATTCACATTTTCTGTTAAATCTTTCCAGGTGCCGGCAACACCTTTCACTTTTGCCTGGCCGCTGAGCTTTCCCTCCGTGCCCACTTCGCGCGCCACCCGCGTGACTTCCGACGCGAACGCGCTGAGCTGATCGACCATCGTGTTTACAATCTTTGCCGTGCGCAAAAACTCTCCTTTGAGCGGCTGTCCTTCGATCTTAGTGGCCATCGTTTGGGACAAATCCCCCTTCGCGACGGCGCCGATCACGCGCGCCATTTCGCTTGTCGGACGGAGCAGATCCTCGATCAAAATATTGATGCATCCGATGGCGCCGGCCCAAGCGTCGGACACGTTGTTCAGCGATGCCCGCTGTGTGATTCGGCCTTCTTTTCCGACCACATGCACGATGCGTTCTAATTCCCGGGTCATGCGCTCGTTGCTTTCGATCACTGTGTTAAACGTGTCGGCGATTTTGCCCGGCACGCTCGTCAAATCCTCCGGAAGTCGCGCGGAAAAATCGCCGCGCTTAAATGCCATTAATGCGGCAAGCAATTGCCTCATATCGAATTCATTTTCGTTAGTCTGCGCGCGATTCCGCGGTCGGGCCTTTGTGGTAAGGGGAGCTTTCTTCATAAGGTGGGAGATGGTTAGAAAAGGGGACTTCTCTTTGCCGTTGCGAATCCGAGGCGCAACATGAGACGGTTCATATTCCAGAGCCGTAGTGTAATCGCCCAATCTATCACACCAAGCCGCATTTTTTTAACAAAACCACTGCGAACGCATTTGGTCGCGCAAAAAACGCACGCGCCGCAGGAATACGCTATAGACGATGGGATGAAACATCCGGCCGCGTCAACCGCCGGGTCCAAAAGCTCGTGTCCAAGCCGTTGCCGACCTTGCTCGTGCTCTTTCGCGCCGGCCTTGAATGCCGAAGCAAGAGCAAGAGGAAGAACTAATTTTCTGCTGACTAGCGCACAGGCAACGCTGGCAAGCTGCGCAAACGAAGGCCAAAAATTATCGCTAGAACACCGAATATCACTGCGTACCACGCCATAATCCAGATCAGCGTCGCCGCACCGAGGACCGGGTTCCATAAAAGTAGTATCGCAAAGACAATTGAAGCCAGGCCCATCAAGATCAGGAACCATTCGCCTTTGATTTCCCGGCGCAGCTTGATTGCCACCGCGATTTCGGTTGCGCCAATCATAAGCGCCCAAGCTGCGATATAAATGACTAGCGCCAGCGCCGTTATCCCGGGTGCATGGAATGTGAGGAATCCGATGATAATTCCGAGAATTCCGATGATTAGATTAAATCCCCAGTCGGAATCGGATGCGCGATGTCCAATCGCGCCGACGATGCGAAAGACGCCGTCGACCAACACCCAGGCTCCAAATAACAGCACGAGCACCGCGATCGTTAAGCCAGGATAGACGAAGGCGATTACTCCGAAGATGATTGCAGCGATACCCCTTATGACCGGAACCCACCAATGACGTTTTAAGGTTTCGATAAGCATTCCTTCCTTTTAAAGATCGGTTTGTAGTGACGCAAGCCAGTTTTGAAAGATGGCTCCGCTCAGGAGCCGGCCGTCCGAACCACCGCGCTCAGCGAATGATCAAAGCCCGCACTTTGTGCCGGCTTCGGCAATACTGGAACGGGTCCGAAGGAGAGACGCTAAATACGTATCAACCAAAGGCGCGTTGTTGATTTGCGCCAGATTCGCAGGCGTCTCGAGACGCGAAAAAATGGCGTAGGCGATCTTGCTTCGTGGAACAGATTTCTCACCGTAACCTGCCGGAATGTTACTCGACCAATATCGGACATACTGGCCGTCCGGTCGATTCTCCGTTCCGAGAAAAATCGTGGAGTGTCCGTGCTCATTTTTTCCGACCTGGCGCGACCAAAAAATTTTCATGAAGTCGCCCGGCTTGGCCTGATCGAAATTGTCGAAGTTCCGCCCTAACTGAAGCTCGTGAAAGAGACGCGCCGTGCCCGGCCCATTTGCATTCCATCGGCCCCAGATTCCTTCGCCATCGCGTTGATCGCGAATGATCAGCTTTTCGAGCGTCGCATAGTCCAGATGAAGCTCACCTCGGGCGCGCAAACCCTCGATTGTTCTGATGAACACCAGATACGTTGCGCCCGAGCAGAAACTTGGCCCCGACGGCAGAATGAAGAATTTGCCGGACTCGAAATGTGCCGAAGACTGAAGGCGGATTTTTGCGAAGTGCGAAACAGAATAACGGCCGCCTTGCGGCATCTGCTTGATCTGCTCGAGAATCAATCCGTTGCAGTCTCCAGCCAAGAGCCTATGCGGCGTGAATGCAAAGATCGCAAGGAAAACGGAGGCCGCCAGTCCCTTCACGGCAGAATAAGTAATCATCAAAACCGGATCTGGCAACGGCTGAGCGCTTGGTTTGTTCTCCGGCACGGCTTTTTGTCATTCCGAGCGACGTGGAGGAATCTCTGGCTGTCAAACAACAATAAGAGATGTCTCGAGTACGCTCGACATGACAACAGATACAGCCACCGCTAAAATCAGAGTCATGCTGCGTTTCACGAAAATGAACGGCGCGGGAAACGATTTTATCCTGGTCGACAACAGGGCAGGGGACATCCATCTGGATCGCGGCCAGATTGCGCGTCTTTGCGATCGTCACCGCGGCGTCGGTGCCGACGGAATCTTGTTACTCGAAAAGGCATCGAACCAAGCCGACTTTCGGATGCGCTACTTTAATGCGGACGGAGGAGAAGCAGAGATGTGCGGCAACGGCGCCCGCTGCTTTGCGCGTTTTGCAAATAACATTGCCGGAGCACAGGCAAAAATTTCTTTTGAAACGCCGGCGGGCGTCATCGCGGCGGAGCTGGTGGGCGAGCTTGTGACGCTGCAGATGACCAAACCGACCGATTTACGGATAAACATGAAGCTTCCCGTGGCGAACGAAAACAAAACCATTCACTTCATCAACAGCGGGGTGCCGCACGTGGTTATTCCCGTTCCGCGAATCGACGAAGTTGGTGTGCAGCGCGAGGGTTCAGCCATTCGTCACCACGACATGTTTTCGCCCAAAGGCGCAAACGTGAACTTCCTGGAAAAACGCGGGCCGAATAAAATCGCCATCCGCACCTATGAGCGCGGCGTGGAAGACGAAACTCTGGCTTGCGGTACGGGAATAGTCGCCAGCGCGCTGATCTTCGCCGCCATTGAAAAGGTCAATGGACCTATCAACGTGATTGCGCGCGGCGGAGATGAACTTCAGGTTGGATTTGAAAAGATCGAAAACGGTTTTCGCAACGTCACGCTCACCGGTCCCGCGGAATTTGTGTTCCAAGGAACAATCGAGGTTTGACCTTCGTATCGTTGCCGGCTTTGTCATTCCGAGCGAAGTCGAGGAATCTCTAATTTTAAGCGAGAAACAATCCGAGATGTCTCGACTTCGCTCGACATGACAATTGAGTAGGCCGCCCTACAATTAACCAACATGTTTCGCGGCACGTTCACGGCACTGGTCACGCCATTTCGCGATGGCGGCATTGACGTTTCTGCTTTCGAAAAACTGATCGAGACACAAATCGCGGCAGGGATCACAGGAATTGTCGCGATCGGAACCACCGGCGAATCGCCGACACTTTCTCACGAAGAACGTGAAGAGCTGATCCGGCTAGCGGTCGCAACGGCGAACAAGCGTTGCCTGGTTCTTGCGGGAACAGGTTCAAACGCCACGCAACACGCTGTGGCCGACACGAAGACGGCCCAGAAGCTCGGCGTCGACGGCGCGCTGCTGGTAGCCCCGTACTACAACAAGCCAAGTCAGGAAGGGCTCTACCGCCATTTCAAAGCAATCGCCGACGCCACATCACTGCCGATCATCCTCTACAACATTCCTGGACGCTGTAGCGTGGACATCTTGCCGGATACTGTGGCGCGCTTGGCAAAGGAGTGCCGCAATATCGTCTCAATCAAGGAAGCCAGCGGAAGTGTCGAGCGCGTCAGCGAACTGCGCCGGTGTTTGCCAGAATCGTTTACGATCTTAAGCGGAGACGACTCGCTCACGCTGCCGTTCATGGCCGTAGGCGCAGCGGGCGTGGTAAGCGTAGCCTCGAATTTGTTTCCGTCTGAAGCATGTGCACTCGTCCGCGCGTGCGAGTCAGGGGATTTGAAATCGGCTGCAGAATTGCATCGGAAATTGCTGCCGCTGTTCAAAGACTTGTTCATTGAGCCAAACCCGGTTCCTGTGAAGACGGCCCTCGGCTGGCGCGGCGCGATGTCTGGCGAAGTTCGCTTGCCGTTGTGCGAGATGAGCGAAGCCAACCAGGCCTGCTTACGCAAAACGCTCGAACAATTCGAGCGAGACAAATGAAGTCGCCCGTGCGCGTGTTGCTCATCGGCGCGGCTGGACGCATGGGGACAACGATCATCGATGTTGCCAAAGCGGATTCGGAGATAGACATCGTCGCGCAATGCGATCTTAGCGATTCAATCGAGCCAGCGATGAAAAATTGCGATCTGGCAATCGATTTCAGTCACGCCGATGCCATCACTGAAGTCTGCCGCGCTGGGTTACATCATAATAGGCCGCTTGTCATCGGGACGACTGGACATTCCCCAGAGCAATGCCGCCTGATCGAGAACGCCGCGCAATCGTTGCCGATTGTGTTCGCGTCGAATTTCAGTGTTGGCGTCAATGTGCTCTTCTGGTTGACGCGCAAAGCTGCGGAACGGCTCGGCCGCGATTTTAGTGCGGAGATTGTTGAAACGCATCACAAGATGAAAAAAGATGCGCCCAGCGGCACAGCCAAAACTCTCGCTGAGGTTTTGAAAGCGGCGCAAAAAATCAGGAACGAAATACCGATTCAATCAATTCGCGAAGGTGACGTAGTCGGCGAGCACACCGTAATTTTCAGCGGGCCCGCCGAGCGCCTTGAGCTCACGCATCGTGCAGCGAATCGTGAAATTTTTGCCCGCGGAGCATTGCGCGCAGGGAAATGGATCATGGGAAGACCGGCGGGTCTTTACTCAATGCAAGATGTGCTGGGACTGTAGTGGCGGCCGTGCCGGCTGCATTTCTCGGCGCGTTCGCAGGCGACACGCCTGCCTCTACAGGAATCGACTATGAGAACCGCGGTTGCCCTTGGATCGAACGTCGGCGATCGCTTCGGCAATTTGCGCGCCGCACGAAAGGCGATTCTCGGTCTCTCGGATGTAAAGCCGCCGATTCTTTCTTCGGTAATTTACGAAACCGAACCAGTCGATTGCGAACCGGGAGCAGAGAAATTTTTGAACGCAGTTGTTGAATTTGATTACGAAGGTGATGCCGCAAGTTTGCTTGAGCAACTCATTCGAATCGAAGGAGCGTTGGGCCGCGGGCGCGATCATCCAAAAAATGTTTCACGGACGATCGACATCGACCTGCTCTACTGCGGCGACCGGGTTGTTGAAGATGAGCGGTTGCGACTGCCGCACCCGAGGATGCACTTGAGAAAATTTGTTCTTCAACCGCTGGCCGATATCCGGCCAGACCTGATGTTGCCCGGCCAGACAAAAACGATCAGGGAATTGGTCGCGGAATTAAGGGAACCTGGCGAGGTAGTTCTGGTCGCGGACGACTGGTGAATTTCGGAGGAATCTAACCGACGCGAAAAGCGACGCGAGGACGCGTCGCACTCCAAAGCACTTCGTGCGAAATTCTTTGGAAAACTAATTTCATATCGCGCTAGTTTTCGGAGTGCTGGACGTCCTCGGACCGCTTTTTCGGGGCGAGCTTGCGTTCTCAAACCAGAAGCTGATCTTCCGAACAGGCAGGATGAAAGATTTTCGTCAAATGAAGCAACGCGGTGAGAAGATTACTGCGCTGACGGCCTACGACTATCCTACCGCGCGTTTGCTCGATGAAAGCGGCATCGACATCATCCTTGTGGGCGACTCGGTGGGCATGGTCGTGCTGGGCTACGCGGATACGACGAATGTGACGCTACAAGAGATGTTGCACCACACGCGGGCCGTGGCTCGCGGGGTGAAACAGGCACTGCTCGTCGCCGATATGCCGATTTACACCTATGATACGGTCGAGCAAGCAGTTGCCACCGCGCGGCAATTTGTTGAGGCCGGTGCGCAAGCGGTGAAGCTCGAAGGCGGGACGAGCCATGTTGCGCAGATTGAAGCCATCACACACGCAGGCATTCCGTTCATGGCTCACATCGGCATGTTGCCCCAAAGTGTGCGCGAGGAAGGTGGCTATAGAATCAAGGGCCGCACGCAATCGGAGGCCGAAGCTCTGCTCGCCGATGCGCGCGCAGTAGAAAAGGCCGGGGCATTTTCTGTGGTGCTGGAGATTGTGGTGGCAGACATCGCAAAGCAAATCACAAAGGCAATCGGCATCCCGACGATTGGCATCGGCTCAGGCAAACATTGCGATGGACAAATTCTGGTCACTCACGATTTGATCGGGCTGTTTCCCTGGTTTACGCCGAAATTTGTCTCGCCTGAAGCGCGCGTGGCAGATGAGATTCGTGGCGCGGCACGCGCGTTTATCGAGCGCACACGGGCAAACGCAGCTGCGCGTCCCGTGGCTCAAGCGCCCAAATGTGATATTTTAGGAGCCGAGTAATGAGAGTTTCCGATTTCGACACCTTCGAGACCGAAGGCCTGCTCACGGGCACCAAAGAACGCAGTTGGATTTGGTTCGGATTGATTGTTTCGCTGGCAATACACTTCGCGCTCTGCGCTTATTTTTATCGAACACGTTTCGCGCCTATGGAGGCGGCGGTCGCCCAAAACGAGCAGACGCCCATGTTCAAGGTCAGGAGCATCACCGAATCCAACCTCGACAAGAGCAGCGCCGATCAAACAACTCAGGCGGCGAAGCCGAACCCTGACAACACCGACGTGCAATTGCCGGACGAGAAGAAGTCGTTCGACAAATTGTTGCAGGACGTTCAGGCGAGCGCCGCGCTACCGGACGACATGCGGGACGTTTTGCCTGACCAACCGAAAGTGGACCAACCGGAAGTCAATTCGGTGCTTAATGAAATCGAACGCTCCACAGCGCAGTCTCTCTCAAA
>WNGD01007742.1_pt1 | contig 13464 bp, 9 predicted proteins | sample 5400671 | NCBI WGS metagenome assembly WNGD01 (sample SAMN13153369, study PRJNA577476) | soil metagenome | isolation source: 40 cm soil or saprolite under grassland replicate 2 | place: USA:California | collected 2016-06-15
GGCGAGACTCTGCGCGAGCATGAGGGCGTCGCGCTCTATGAGCTGGAGGAGTCGATCCGGCTGCGGACCAAGGAGCTCCGCCAGCGCTACGACGCCGGCGAGGAGGTCGCGCTCGTTGCTGAACTCGGGCGGATTCCCCTGGAGGATGCCGCCCGGCTGGTCCGGGCATTCGCGACCTACTTCCAGCTCGTCAACCTTGCCGAGCTCGAGCGGCAGGCTCGATCGGTGGCCGAGAGGACCGAGGACCCGGGGGAGCTCGACCGATCGGTCGCTCGCTTCGCGGCGCATCGCATCCCTGCCGAACGTGTGACGGCGACCCTGGAGCAACTAGAAGTCCGGCCAGTGCTGACGGCGCATCCAACGGAAGCGGTGCGGCGCAGCATCCTCGACCACCAGGACCGCATCGGCCAGGAGCTGGCGCGCCTGCGCGCACCGCTCTCCGCGCGAGAGCGCGATCGAGTCCGGCAGCGGATGGCCACACAGGTCGAGGTCCTCTGGCATACGGACGAGGTCCGATCCGTCCGGCCGCGCGTGCTCGATGAAGTCGGGAATGCCCTCTTCTACCTCGAGCGCACCTTCTTCGACGCCATACCGGACGTCCAGCAGCAACTGGCCGAGGCGCTGATTCGCTATTACCCGGGCATCCGGGTGCCCGCGGATCCGCCGATTCGGCTGGGATCGTGGGTCGGAAGCGACCAGGACGGCAACCCCAACGCCAACGCCGCGTTGCTAAGCGAGACGCTGCGCCTGCAACGCCGCACGCTCCTGACGCGGTACCGCGAGCGGGTGCGCGAGCTGGCCCGGGACCTCAGCCAGTCCACGCGCCTGACGAGAGTCAGCGATGAGCTGGCGGCCTCGATCAGGCGCGATGAGGAAGAGCTGGCGGATTATGCCGAGACCCTGTCGCCGGGGACGGCCGACGAACCCTACCGGCGCAAGCTCTCCTTCATCTGGTGGCGGTTGGGCGCGACGCTCGATGGCAAGCCCGCTGCCTACGCGTCCGCAGACGACCTTGCCGTGGACCTCGACCTGCTGGACACGAGCCTTCGCCGCCACCGGGGCGTCGCCGTCGCGGACGGCGATCTTCTTCGTCTGCGCCGCCAGGTGCGGGCCTTCGGGTTTATCGGCGCACGCCTCGATGTCCGCCAGCATCGCGCCGTGGTTCGCGCCGCCGGGATCGAGGTCGTCAACCGCCTCGGCGCCGCGTCCGACCGGCGTCGGAGCGCGACGCTCAATCCTCCGCCGATCTCGCTCGATGCGGGCCGCTGGTCAACCGCGACGGGCAACTTGCTCGCGACGCTCTCAGCGATGGCGACGGCGCAACAGGCGGCGCCCGGCTCAGCCCAGACGTTCATCCTGAGCATGACCGAAAGCGGCGACGACGTCCTCCAGACGCTATTCCTCGCGGGCCTGGCAGGACTTCACGACCTGGCCACCGACCCGCCGCGGAGCGACCTCGACATCGTCCCGCTCTTCGAGACGTCCGAGGCGCTCGAGCGCGGTCCGGCGATCATCGAGAGCCTCTTGAGTGATCCCGTCTATGCGCGTCAGCTCGACGGCCGGGGTGGCATTCAGGAGGTAATGCTGGGTTACTCGGACAGCAATAAAGAAGTTGGATATCTTTCCGCGGCGTGGGCGCTCGACCGCGCGCACGAAGCCATCGCCACAGTCGTCGCACGTCACGGACGGCGGCTGCGGATCTTCCATGGCCGCGGCGGGACCGTCGGCCGCGGGGGCGGCCCCACTCATGAGGCGATCCTGGCGCAGCCCGCCTCGGCCCCCGATCCCAGAATCAAGATCACCGAACAGGGCGAGGTCATCCACCGAAAATACGCGCGTCCGGAAACCGCGCGGCATAATCTCGAGCTGGTGCTCGGCGCCACCCTCGAGCACGTCCTGATGCCGGCTGAGGTCCGCGAACCGCATCCGGCGTGGCGCGACGCGATGGATGCGATGGCGGAGGAGAGCCGCCGTCAGTATCGCGCGCTCGTTTACGAGGACTCCGGCTTCCAGTCCTATTTCGAGCAGGCGACACCGATCGAGGAGATCGCGCAACTCAACACCGGCTCGCGGCCGGTCAGCCGCGGCGGCACGCTTGCCGTCGAAGATCTGCGGGCGATTCCCTGGGTCTTCGCCTGGATGCAGAACCGCCACCTGCTCCCGGCATGGTACGGCGCCGGCTCGGCAGTCGCCGCGTTCGCTCGGCGACCGGGCGGCCTCGAATGCCTGCGCGACATGTATCAGCAGTGGATGTTCTTCCGCTCACTGGTGGACAACCTGCAAATGGTGCTCGCGAAGGCGGACATGCGGATCGCGCGGCAGTACGCGAACCTCGTCGTCGATGGGCGCGAGCGGGAGCGTCTCTTTTCCATCATCGCTGCGGAGTTTCAGCGGACGCATGACGCCGTGCTGCAGGTCACCGGTCAAGCGTCCGTCCTCGAGCGCCAACCCCAACTCCTGGCGAGCCTGCGGTTGCGGGATCCATACATCGACCCGATGAGCTATTTCCAGGTTCGACTGCTGCGCGAGCTCCGGCGCCTTCCGGCCGGTGACCCGCGACGCGCCGCGCACCTGCAGGCGGTTCTGCGGACGATCAACGGCATTGCCGCCGGACTGCAGAACACCGGCTAACATCACACGTGGCCGCCCATCTCCACAAGCGGCTGGGGTCGGCGCACCCTTCGGGCGCGGCCGACCATTCCCGCAAGCGGCTGGGGTCGGCGCACCCTTCGGCGTGCTCGACTGGCCGGGCCAGCTAAGCCGGAATCGGTTCGACATCGGCCGGCGTAAACGCCTCTACCGCGCCTGTTCAGAACCGGAGTGCAGACACTCGGCTTTCGCGTGGCGGCCCCGGCCGGTCTCCGCGCACCGAAGGGGACCTGCGCCTTCCCGCCGCTCGCGGTGGTTTGCCGTACGCAGGTGGTCAATCACCTACGGTTCGGCGGGCGAGCGTCGCTTCTTGCTGCGGCGTTTTGGCGGAGCGGCCGGCGGGAGCGCGCGGGCATACGTGCCCAGCACTTGCAAGAACGTGGTGGCGTGCCGCGCCGCGCGCAGCGATGCCGCGACCGGCTTCTCGGATCGGCCGCCGTCCAGGTCGAGGTAGAAGAGGTACTCCCAGGGCGGGTCGCGGCGTGGTCGTGACTCGAGCTTGGTGAGATTGACGCCCGCCTCGGCAAAGCAGGCAAGTAAGCGGAACAACGCACCCGGTTCGTTGGCGACCGCGCAGACTACGGAGGTCTTCTTGCCGTAGCGAGGACGCTTGATGCGCGGCGCCTTGGGCCGGCGCGCTCCTCGCCGCGTGATCAAGAAGAAGCGCGTGATGTTCTCCTGCACCGTCTGGATCCGTTCCGCCAGGATTTCCAATCCGTAGAGCTCGGCGGCCCGCCGCCCGGCGATCGCCGCCTGGTCCTTGCGGCCCTGCTGTTGAATCTGCTTGGCGGCTCCGGCGGTGTCATACGCCGGAATGGGTTCGAGGTGCTCGCGCACGATGAAGGCCTCGCACTGCGCGAGGGCCTGGGGGTGTGAGAGCACCCGCCTGATCTCGTCGCCTTTGGCACCCGGCAGCGCCAGAAGGCAGTGATCGACCTGCAACGCAACCTCGGCCACCACCAGGGCGCGGTATTCGAGGAGCAGGTCGTAGGTCTCGAGGACGCTACCCCCCTGCGAGTTCTCGACGGGGACCAACGCGAAGGCTCTACACATGAGCCAGGTCAATGTGATCGTGATCCACGTGCGAGCCAAGCAAGCGGCCGAGTATGAAAAGTTGTTTGTCGAACGTCAGCTACCGCGCTGGCGCGACTACCAGCGGCGGGGCAAGTTCATCAGTGCCCGGTTCTTCCGGTCCCAGTTCGGTTCGGACGAACGCAAGTCCGTTGTCAAATACGTCATCGTCGTCGAGGTCCCCAGCATGGCGGAGCACCACGAACATGACTCCGATCCCGATTTCCAAGAGTTTGACCGGCTGGCCGACGAGTTCCAACCCGAGGGTCCGCTAGTTTTCGGCGGCGATCTGATCCATTCCGTGGGCTGATCTCGTCGAGTGATGGTCTGCCGTCCCATCCTTCACCGAACCAGGCCGTTGGCCGCACTCGCGTTGTACGCGATCGCCCTCGGGATATCGGCTTGCGACGGGCGTCAGGCGTCGCCGTCCCCCTCGCCATCCGCCAGTACGACCGCCTCGCCGAGCACCGAGACCGCATTTGTCCTCACGTCCAGCGCCCTCTCCTCCGGCAGCTGGCCATCGGCGGACACCTGCGATGGTGGCGATGGCGTCCCCGACCTACATTGGACCGCCGGTCCGGCTGGAACCGGCTCCTATGCCCTGCAGCTCTTCGACGTCGACGCGCCGAATGGCGGCTTCACGCATTGGATGCTGGCGAACGAACCGGCCAGCCTCCGCGAACCGACACCCGGCACCGGAGTGAGTGGGAGAAACGACTTTGGTCGCGAGGGCTACGCTGGACCGTGCCCACCGAAAGGCAGTACGCATCGCTACGTCTTTACGGTGTACGCCGTCGATCGTAGCCTGCAACTCCATCCTCTCTACAGCCACGCGGAGTTTCAGACGGCGCTCGAGAACCACGTGCTGAGCCAGGCGACGCTGACGGCCACCTATGCACGCTAGGTGTCGTTGGATAGGAAATTCTCAGTCGAGGGCTTTGAGGCGCGGCCAGGCCTTGTCGAGGGAAACGAATGGGCTGCGGCAGATCCAGATCGCCTTCCCGTATTCCTCGTTGCGCAAACCGAGGGAGTTCGTGATGGTGCCGGCCTGCTCGATGTCACCGAAGATCGTGGCCAGGTACCCGCGCTGGTATCCGACCACGATGACGGTCGACGGCGACATCTTCGCCGGCGCCCAGTAATAGTAAGTAAGGTGTGGCGACACCACCGTTGGCAGACCACGGCCGTAGAAATCGAGCGCGCCGGCCTCGCCGTAGTTGCTCGCCAGGATCATCACCGAGCCGCGGTCGGACAGGGGCAGTCGCTGGTAGACGGTGGTCACCTGCTCGACGAGGTCGGGCCAGCCGACCATGTCGGCGAAGTCTTTCCGCGCCTTCCAGATTCCGGAGTCGGCCATCGCCTTCGCCGGCAGAATCGGAAGGCCGATCGGGAGGAGGACGAGCGTGAGCGCGACGGCGCCGGCCACCGCGAGGCGCCGGATCCAGCGCCGGCGCATCAACTCGACGAACCAGATCGAGCCCGCGGCAAAGGCGAGGGGATAGATGGGCGCGGGATAGTAGGCTTTTCCGCCGATGAGGAAGAATAAGAGCTCGACGGCAATGATCGTGACAGCGGCCGCTCTCAGCCGCTCATCGCGCCAGAGCCACCACACGCCCATGACGATGATGGGGAGGAGCTGCGGACCGGCGAGCAGCAGCTGCTGGAGCACGTAGGCGATCGGACCGTCCGTCGCGCCGCGGTGCGCGATCGTGTACGCGACGCTATCCCAGTTGTGACCCACCTGCCAGGTGAGGTTCGGCCCCAGCAGAAGGATGGCGATGCCGAGGCCGAGCCAGGGCCAGGGCCTGGCCAGGTGCCAGCGTGATTTGGTGGCGAGCAGCCCGACCAACATCGCGACGCCAAGCCCGATCACGGTGTACTTCGTCTCCAGGCCGATGCCAAACACCAGGCCCAGCAACAGCCATTCCCTCGTATCGGTTCCGGGCAGCAGGCGCACGAACAAGAGGCACGCGACCGCCCAGACGAGCTGGTCGAAGCTGACCGTCTGAAAGAGGATGTTGGCCCCGACGAACATGGGCGAGATGAGGACCGCAAGCGCCGCGAGGGTCTGCGCCAGCTCGTTGCCGCCCAGCTCTCGCGCGATCAGTGCCGCGATGACGATGATCGCGGCGCCCGCCAGGACCGTGAGCAGCCGCAGCGCCGGCAGCGAGCCCGGGAAGATGGCCTGGTCGAGCCGGGCCAGCAACGGCGTGATCGGTGGGTAATCGACGTAACCGAGCGCGGGATGCCGGCTCGAGGCGAGGTAGTAGAGCTCGTCCCGGTGCCAACCGTAGCGATCGGCGACGGCCATCGTCACGCCCACCTTGGCAGCGACCAGCAGGAGCAGGGCCGTCCAGGGCGGGCTCGCTTTGATGGTGCCAAGCTAGCACAGGCATAATTGCGCTGATGGACGCGAACCAACTACCGGGCGTGACCGCAGCCGACGATCACTTCCTTGCCGCCTTTACGGCGGGGGAGATCGCCAACCAGGACTTCCACCATCGCGACCACCTCCGGCTCGCGTGGATCCAGATCCGCCGGCTTGGGTTACCGCGTGCATTGGAAGCCGTCACCGCGGCCATCCGGCAATTCGCCGCCGGCCACGGGCACGGTGACCGCTACCACGAGACGATGACGCGCTTCTGGCTGCTCGTGGTCGCCATGGGCATCAGCCGCCACCCCACGCTCGCCTTCGACGAGCTGCTCGCCGCCGAGCCACACCTCCTCGACAAGAACCTGCCGTACCGTCACTGGTCGCGCGAGCGGATGGGCAGCGAAGACGCGCGGCAGCGCTGGCTGGAACCGGATCTTCGCCTGATGCCCGCGTCGTAGTCCCTGTCCGACTAGGTTCGCGCGAGCGGCGTCTCGTTGAGCGGCGGCCGGGGCATGCGGCCGTGGACGATCTCGAAACCCGTCGTATTGCCGACGACGTCGACCTCATCGCGCCTGAGACGAAGCTCGACCGCGCCCTTGCCGGCGCGCAGATTCTTCAACGTGAGGTCCGGCAGCCAGTCGGGCAAGTCCGGGTTGATGTAGATGACCTTCGCGGTGCCGGCGGTGTGAATCCCGCAGAGGATCGCGACCAGGCGAAAGATCGAGGCCGCGGCCCATGCCTGCGGCACGTTGGTCCCGAGATAGGGAACCGGATAGGCGCCCGGCTCGCGCGCCACGCCCGCCCAGAGTTCCGGCAGGCTGTAATGGTCGAAGCGCTCGGCCGCCGCGAAGATGCCCTCGGCGATCTGCTGTGCCTCGGTGTGCCGGCCCGCCCGCCGGAAGCCGCCGGCGATGGTGGCATTGTCGTGCGGCCAGACCGATCCGAGGTGGTAGGAGTAGGGATTGTAGGAGGGATGCTTCATCGAGAGCGTGCGGATGCCCCAGCCGCTCCACATGTCGGGCTGCATCAGCCGGTCGACCACGCGGTTGGCGCGATCGGACGGGACGATGCCGCTGGCGAGGCAGTGCCCCGCATTGGACGCAACTGATCGGATGGGCCGCTTCTCCCCGTCGAGGCCGAGATAGTAGGTGCCCTCCTCCTCCCACCAGAAGCGCTCGTTGAAGTCCTCGTAGAGGCGGGCGGCTCGCTGCCGCAATTCGCCCGAGCGCGCGGTATCGCCCCAGATCTCGAATGCCTCCGACATCCGCAGCAGCGCGTCGAAGGCATAGCCCTGCAACTCGCACAGAGCAATCGGCAGCGGCGCGATCGTGCCGTCCTCGTGCCGGATTCCGTCGTGCGAATCCTTCCAGCCCTGGTTATAGAAACCGACCGGCGAGCGGGTCTTGTACTCCTGGAACCCGTCACCGTCGCGGTCGCCGTACTCCAGCATCCACTTGAGCGCAGCCTCGGCGTTCGGCCGGTAGCGGTCGAGGATCTCTTTGTCGCCGGACCACTGGTAGGCGTAGGAAAACACAATCAAGAACAGCAGCGTGGCATCGGCCGTCCCGTAGTACGGCGTGAAGGGCAGGAGTCCGAGGCTGGCCAGCTCCCCATAACGCAGCTCGTGCGGGATCTTGCCCGGTTCTTTGTCCTGTTCGGCATTGTCGTCGGTCGCCTGCACGCGCGAGAGGCGATCGAGGGCGCCGAAGGCGAACTCGGGAAAGCCGCTGATGCTTTCCATCGCGACCACCAATGAATCGCGACCGAAGAGCGTGACGTACCAGGGGATGCCGGCCGCGGGAATATAGACGCTGCGCCGCACGGCAAAGTCGGCCATACGCAGCGCCTCCATGTCGGCGACCGCCTGACGCCAGATGCGGGGTAACGTGGCATGGCCGGTGGCGGCGAGCTCGACCGCCGGGAGCACACCGGTCGCCATCTCGGGGTCGCGGTTCTGGATGGCGCTGCACGGCAGCACCCGGGCGCGCTTGCCATCGATCACGGGCAGCCATTCGACACAGGAGTGCCAGGTCTGCTTTGGTTCGAGGTTGATCACGAATTGCATCCGGCCGTTGGCAAACTCCGGGTGGGAGTCCTCCCGCTCTACGCACACGTGCAGCTCGCGCTTGAACGAGCCGTTCGTGTAGGTCGTCCGCAACTCGCCCGCCTTCTCGTGCCAGGAGCTCTGCAGGTTGCCACGGCGCAGCAGCCGCTTGCGCCGGACGTCGAAGATATCGGCGAAGTCGGACTCGATGGCAACCTCGAGGATCAGGCGGACCGGATGCGACGCATAGCTGACCAGGTCGTAGTCCTCGTGGACCCCTTCGAAGATCGTGCGGTCGAGCCGGAAGCCGATCGCCCGCTCCTCGAGGACGACGTCGTGTTCGGCGCCATTCTTGGTGCCCGCCAGCGGGAGCTCGGGCGAGGTGAACTCGTGGCGAACCGAAAAGTGGTCAATGGTGCTGGCGTCGAGCAGGAGCGGTACCCGCCCGCTGATCGTGACGGAGTAGCCGGACACGAAGCGCGTGTCGCGGGCGAAGAAGCCGACCGCGCCGGTCGGCACCATCGTGGCGTTGGGGTCGGACACCAGGAACTGATGGTCATGGTTGATGGTGACCGTCGGTACGCCGTGAGTGACCGGCACTGCAAATGATGTTAGGTCAGGATCACTGCCATGTCACCGTAGACGGCGTAAATGGCCTCGAACGTCGGCTTGTCCATCCACTCGACGCCGTCGCGACGAAGGTGGCGAAGGGATCGCCCCCGTCTTGCAGTTACGCGGGCTGCGGCGCGGTGTGAATCCTCGCCAGGCGGTCGATGACCTGCTCAGCCTCGCGGACGATATCGTGCACGATCTGCCCTGCAGGCCTGATGTCGCGGATCAGGCTGCACGTCTGTCCCGCCCAAAAAGGCAGGTACTCGAGGTCGCTCGTGTATTCAGGAGTGGGCGTCAGGCTCGCGTATTTCGTGATCGCCATGGTCTGACCGGCGCGCGTCCGGCTCCCTACAGTCGTGCCCTCGCCGGGTCGCTGGCCAACCGGAGGCTTGCCGGCGGCCTCCCATTCTCGAACGATGGCGTTGCGCAGTACACGATGCGGCGCCTTCTCCCAGCCAACGTTGAAAAGATCCTCCACGTAGATGGTGTCTTCGGCGACGCCGCTTACGATGCGCTCTTTGTACAGGCGTGGGACGAAGGCTTCTTCGCTGGCCACGAACCGGGTGCCCATCGATACACCCTGGCCACCCAGGCTGAGGGCGGCCACCAGGCCTCGACCGTCGGCGACACCTCCCGAAGCCAGCACCGGGATCGCCGTGACGGCGTCGACTACTGCGGGCAGCAGCACGGACAGAGCCGTTGTGCCCCGCACGTGACCGCCGGCTTCGAGGCCCTGGGCGATCACGAAGTCGACACCCGCGGCGGCGGCCGCTCGAGCCTCATCGACAGACCCGACCTGGATCGCGACCTTTACGCCATGCGCATGGGCCGGGCCAACGTAGGGTGTCGGATCGCCCCAGAAGAAAACCAGGAGTGGGACACCCGCATCGAGACATGCCTCGATAGGGCCCTCCGCGATGTCTTCGAGAATGAGGTTGACGCCAAACGGCTTTGTGGTCAGCGCCCGCACTCGCCCGATCAGCTCGCGAAGATAGGGCACGCTGAAACCGCTGGCGCCGAGCACGCCGCAGCCGCCCGCGTTCGAGACCGCCGCCACAACGTCCGGTCCGGCGCCAGGGCCAAACCCGGCCGACAGGATCGGGTGTTCGATCCCGAGGCGCTCGCAGAGTTCTGTCTTGAGCATGACGGTTCCCTCCTCCGACCCGACCGATCGCTCGTATGACTTTAGAGGACTTGCGGTGGCAGGCGTTGACTTGCGATCGCGAGATACCTGCAGTCAAGCCACACTGGCCAGGTCCGGCGAATGTTGTGGTGAGCTAACGCGGCGGCATGATCGGCGGAGGGCCGAGCGTCACATCGTCGATATCCGCGTGCGCGTTGACATAGGAGTCGCTTTCGACGATCTGCGTCTTGAGGCGCGCCAGCCTGGCCGCGCTGTCGCCCAGCTCGCAGCGGGCATAGCGGTGCCTGAGTTCGTCCCAGAAGATTCCCACCGTGAGATGCACGCAGGATCCACTGCTGGGAATCGGCCGGTCTTTTAACGGATCCGGTGGCAAGTTGACCCGCTCGAACGTGGGGCATTCCCCGAAGTCCTCCGGAAACGGGCGCGAGTAAGGGCAGGCGTCGTCTGGAAGCTTCCCGATATCTTATCCACACCACTTCTGGACCGCCTGTGTCAACGCGGCGAATTGAGGCGAGACTTATTGCTGAGCTTGCCCGGCGAGGTCTACGGCTGGCGCTGCGCGGGGCCCGCCACCGGTACGGCGACCAGGTGGTAACGATGCTCGGGCCGGCCGGGCGATCCGTACCGCATCACGACTTCGACCCGGCCCGACTGCACCAGGTGATCGAGGTAGCGCCGCGCCGTGACGCGGCTGAGGCTGGCGAGATCCGCGACCTCCACTGCCGCCAGGTCGCGGCCGCCCTCCTGCAGGATGCGGGTGACGAGGTCGAGCGTCGGCCGCGACAGGCCCTTTGGAAGTGTCTCGCCGCCTCCGTGCCTGAGGATGGTGTAGAGGGTGTCGACCGCGTGCTGGTCCGCCTCTGAGAGTTGCTTGAGCCGCTGGTGCATCGCGGCGTAGCTCTGCAGCTTCTCTTGAAGGGCGGCGAATCGAAAGGGCTTGATCAGGTAATGGACGACGCCGCCGTGCATCGCAGCACGCAGGCTCTCCACATCGCGCGCGGCGGTGATGGCGATCACGTCGACCCGCGAGCCGACGCCTTCGCGGATGGTTCGCATCACGTCCAACCCCGAGATGTCGGGCAGGTAAATGTCGAGGAGGACGAGGTCAGGCTTCGACTGCGCGATCAATCGCAGCGCCTCCCCTCCCGTTCCTGCCTCGCCCACGACGGTGAAGCCGGGTACCTTTTCGACGTAGGCGCGGTGGAGCGCCGCGACGCGGAAATCGTCGTCGACGATCAGCGTGCGGATCATGACGCACCCACCGACACGGGCTTTGCGGTGAGGGGCAACCGAACCGTGAACAGGGCGCCGTCCTGGTTGATCACCGTCACCTCGCCGCCGCGGCGTGCCGCCACCTGCTGCACGAGCGCGAGGCCGAGCCCGCGACGCGAGCCCGGGCCGGCCAGCTTGGTCGTGTAGCCCTCGGAGAAGATCCGGCCGAGGTCACCGCGGCTGACTCCAGGACCGGAATCATGCACCTGGATGACGACGTCGCCGTCCGCCTTGCGGATCGACACTTCGACCCAGCGTGGACCGCCGTTCGACGAGGTCGCGGCCGCGTCCAGCGCATTGTCGATCAGGTTGCCGACGACCGTGATCAAGTCGCGCGGATGCCCTGCGTCGCCGTCGAGGCGGCTGTCGGGCGATAGTCGGAACTGGATGCCACGCTCGGCGGCGACCGCCGATTTGCCGAGTAGGAGCGCGCCGAGGACGGGATCACCGACGCGCTCGAGGAGCGATTCCGTCAGTTCCTGCGACACGCTGGACGATTCCGTCGTCATCTGGATCGCCTCATCCTGTCGCCCAAGCTCGATGAGGCCTGCAATCGTGTGCAGCCGGTTCGAGAAGTCGTGCGCCTGCGCGCGCAGCGCTTCCGTGAGGCTGCGGGCGTTGTCCAGCTCGCGCAGCAGGCTCTCGAGCTCGGTCCGATCGCGGAAGGTCGCGACGTATCCAATAGTTCGGCCGCGGACCACAACCGGCATCCGGCTGACCACGAGCACGCGGTCGGCCGCCAGCACGACTTCGTCGGCTCCAGTGACTTCCCCGATCAGCAGATCGCGGACGCGGCCCGGCGGCAGGACGTCGGTCATGGGCTTTCCCACGCTGTCCCCGGAGAGCCGTAGCAGCCGGCGCGCCTCGTCGTTGATCAGCGTGATGCGGCCTTCGATGTCGGTTGCGATGGTGCCTTCCCGGATGCCATACAGGCTCGCCTCCCGTTGTTCGAGGAGCGTCGCGATCTCGCCCGGCTCCAGCCCGAAAGTCTGCCGCTTGAGCCGCCGCGCCAGGAAAATTGATCCGGCCACGCCGAGGGCGAGCGCCACCAGGATGTAGAAAGCAAGCTGCGGAAGCATGGCGGCGAGCTGCTGCGAAAGCGTTCCTTCAAGGAAGCCGACCGACACGATCCCCATAACGCGGTTCTGCCCGTCGAAAATCGGTGCCTTTCCGCGCGCTGACACGCCGAGGGTGCCGTGTTCGACACCAATCCAGGTTTTTCCGGCAAGGACGGTGCGGAAGTCCTCGTCGATCGGCTTGCCGATCATCGCCGAATTCGGGTGCGAGTAGCGGATCCCGTTCGCACCCGCGATGACGACGAAGCTCGCGCCCGACGCTTTGATGATGCCTTCGGCAAGCGGTTGCAGGGTTCGCGACGGATCTGAGTCGCGAAGTCCGTCTCGAACCGACGGCATGCCGGCCACCGACTGCGCGATGGTCAGCGAACGCTGCTCGTAGCGCTGGTCGAGCTGCCGGCTTTCGTTGAGGTAGGAGGCGGCGGCGCCAATGATCAGCGCTCCCAGCACGATCGCGAGCTGGAAGACGAGGATCTGCGACGCCAGGCTGAGGCGAGGTCGGCGCACCGGCTTCATCGTATCCCGTCGTCACGATTGAAGGGCGCGACCACAACGACCAAAACGGTCGCAAACTCCGCAAGGCTTTTCAGCGGCCGGGTGGCCCATTTACGGTGGCGACGATGGCCAGCCCGGCGATCGAGCTGCATGGTGTCACCAAGCGGTTCGCCACTCCCAAAGGCGGGATTTACACGGCACTGCGCGACCTCACGCTGGAGGTCGCCAACGGCGAGTTCTGCGCCGTGGTCGGGCCAACCGGCTGCGGCAAATCGACCACGCTCGCGCTGATTTCCGGCCTGGAGCCCGCCAGCACCGGCGAGGTCCAGGTCGAAGGCCACCCGGTCAAGGGCATCGCCGACGGCGTCGGCTACGTTTTCCAGAGCGATGCCGTCTTTCCCTGGAAGACGGTGCTGGAGAATGTCGCGGCGGGACCCAGGTACCACGGTGCGCCGGGTCGCGACGCCCGCGCCCGGGCCAGGGAGTGGATCACCCGCGTCGGCCTGGCCGGCTTCGAGGATCGCTATCCGCATCAGCTATCGGGCGGTATGCGCAAGCGCGTGGGTCTCGCGCAAAGCCTGATCAATGGTCCTCGCATCCTGCTCATGGACGAACCGTTCTCGGCGCTCGACGTGCAGACGCGGACGCTGATGGAGAACGAGCTCCTGTCGCTCTGGTCCTCGACGTCGGCGTCGGTGGTCTTCGTCACGCACGACCTCGAGGAAGC
>WNGD01012636.1_pt1 | contig 13464 bp, 13 predicted proteins | sample 5400671 | NCBI WGS metagenome assembly WNGD01 (sample SAMN13153369, study PRJNA577476) | soil metagenome | isolation source: 40 cm soil or saprolite under grassland replicate 2 | place: USA:California | collected 2016-06-15
CCGGATTCCTGGGGCTGATGCCCGGCTGGCGCGCCGGGGACCAGGACGGGGCCGCGGCGTTCGCGCTCAAAGCGGTGTGCATCATGCCCGGCAACCCCGCGCGCGGGCTGGACGCGCACCAGGGGCTCGTCACGCTCTTCGACGGCGAGACCGGCGTGCCGACCGCGATCCTCGACGCCTCCGCGGTCACCGCCGTCCGCACCGCGGCGGTCACCGCGGTCGCGACGAGGCTGCTGGCGCGCGGCGACGCCCGGGTGCTCGCGATCCTCGGCGCCGGGACGCAGGCGCGCGCCCATCTTCGGGCGCTCGCCGGCGTGCGGGACTTCGCGCAGGTCCGCGTCTACGCGCCGACCAGGGCGCACGCCCAGGCGCTGGTCGAGCAGGGCGGCGTGGCGCGCGGGGAAGTCGGCGTCGCGGCGAGCGCGGAGGAGGCGGTCCGCGACGCCGACGTCGTCGTGACGGTGACCAGCGCACGGGAGCCGGTGCTCCGGCACGGCTGGCTCAAGCCCGGCGCCCACGTCAACGCGGTCGGCGCCAGTACCCCGCAGGCGCGCGAGCTCGACACCGCCACCGTCGCCGCGAGCGCGCTGTTCTGCGACAGCCGCGAGTCGCTGCGCAACGAGGCCGGCGAGTTCCGGCTCGCGATCGCCGAGGGCCTGATCGCGGGCGAGGGGCACGTCCGCGCCGAGCTCGGTGAGGTCCTCGCGGGCACCGCGCCGGGCCGCCGCGATGCCAGCGAGCTGACGCTGTTCCGCTCGCTTGGCCTCGCCATCGAGGACCTCGCCGCGGCCGAACGCGCCGTGGCGACGGCCAGGAAACGTGGCATCGGCACCGAGGTGGAACTTTGATTGAGCTTCCGGCGATCGAGGCGGCGCGCGGGCGGATCGCGGGCGCGGCGATCCGCACCCCGCTGGTGCGCCTGCACGTAGAGAACGCCCCGGCCGAGATCTACCTCAAGCTGGAGAACCTCCAGCCGATCAACTCGTTCAAGATCCGGGGCGCGACGAATGCGATCATGCTCGCGCCCGCGGCGGAGCGGGCGCAGGGCCTGGTCACCGCCAGCGCGGGGAACATGGCCCAGGGGGTCGCGTGGGCGGCGCGTGAGCTGGGTGTCCCCGCCACGATCGCGGTGCCCGAGCATGCGCCCGAGGCGAAGCTCACGGCGATCGAGCGCCTGGGCGGCCGGGTGCTGAAGCTCCCCTACGACGACTGGTGGAACACGATCATCACGAGCCACATCGACGGGGTCGACGGGCTGTTCGTGCACCCGGTCCAGGACCCGGGGGTGATGGCGGGCAACGGGACGATCGGGCTCGAGATCCTGGAGGACCTGCCCGACCCGGACGCGGTCGTGATCCCGTACGGCGGCGGCGGGCTGACCGTCGGCATCGCCAGCGCGGTCAGGGCGTTGCGCCCGGCCACGAAGATCTTCACCGCCGAGCCCGAGACCGGCGCCGCGCTCGCCGCCGCGGTCGCCGCCGGGCACCCGGCCGACGTCGACTACCGCGCTTCGTTCGTCGACGGCGCCGGCAGCCGGCGCGTGCTGGACAGCATGTGGCCGCTCGTCGCCCCCCTCGTCGACCGCGCCCTGGCGATCCCGGTCGGCGAGGCCGCCGCCGCCGTGCGCACGCTGGCCGAGCGCGCCCGGGTGATCGCCGAGGGTGCGGGCGCACTCGCGCCGGCCGCGGCGCTTGCCGGGCGGGCCGGGACCGGGAAGGTCGTCTGCGTCATCTCAGGCGGCAACATCAACCTGGCCAAACTCTCGGAGATCCTGAACGGCGCTGCCGGGTAGCGGCCGTCCCGCGGGCCGCGACCCCGGACAGCGGCGGGCCGGCTCAGGTCCCGCGCAGCCCGGCCAGGGCATCGAGGAGGCGGTCGACCTCCTCTTCCGTGTTGTAGTGGATGAAGCCGATCCGCACCGACTTGTCGGCGTAGCCGAGCCGCCGGTACAGGTCCAGCGAGTACCAGGAGTCGTGCGCCCAGACCCCGATCTGGGCGGCGGCAAGGCGTGCTGCCACGTCCTCGGCCGCCACGCCGTCGACGTTGACGAGGAACGTGGGCACGCGGCCGTCCATCGCCGGCAGCCCGTACACCGTGATCGCGCCGGAGATGCCGTCGAGGAACCGCTGGCCCAGCGAGCGCTCGTAGGGGACGATCGCCGCGAAGCCCCCGATCGACTCCAGGTAGTCGATCGTCGCATTGAACCCGGCGAGCAGCTCGTACGGCAGCGTGCCGGTCTCGAACCTCCGCCCGAGCGGGCTGGTTGGCGCGGGACGCGCCTTGTACGGCCGCCAGCGCTCGATCACCTCCGCCCGCCCGTAGGCGAGGCCGAGATGCGGGCCGCAGAACTTGTACGGCGAGCAGATCAGCACGTCGGCACCGATGTCGCGGACATCGATCGGCTCGTGCGCCGCGTAGTGGACGGCGTCGATCCACGCCAGCGCGCCCGCGTCGTGCGCGAGCCGGCACACGCGCCGGGCGTCCACGATGGTGCCGATCGCGTTGGACGCCCACGCGAACGCGACGACCCTCGTGCGCCGCCCGAGCTTTCGCTCCAGATCCTCGAAATCGAGCGTCGTGTCGTGCTTCAGGCCGACATGCCGGACGACCAGGCCGGCGTCGTGCGCGAGCTCCAGCCACGGGGCGACGCCGCCGTCATGATCCAGCGAGGAGACGAGGATCTCATCACCCGGGCTGAAGCCGCGGGCGGCGGTCCGCGACAGCATGAAGTTCAGCGAGGTCATGTTCGGCCCGAAGATCACCTCGTGGGGTTCGCAGCCGAGGAACCGCGCAGCCTTGCGCTCGGCCTGCTCGAGGATCTCCCCGACGCGCAGGCTTGTCGCGTAGCCCGCGCCGAGGTTGGCGCTGGCCTCGCGCAGCGCCCACGCGATCGCCTCGCCGACCTCGTCGGGCACCTGTGACCCGCCCGGGGCGTCGAGGAACGCGAAGCCCCGCAGGGACGAGAAGCGATCCCGGACGGCGGCAACGTCGATGCTCGTACGGAGTATGTCGGTCATCGGGCAGCGTTCCTCTCGCGAAGGGCACCGGCGAATCGTCCAGATTGCGATCGAATCACAACTGCCGGCCGATCCTCAAAGGCGCTTCCTTGCCGCGGCCTGCCGCGCATGGTTTGATCAGCCATCTATCCGACCGCTGGGAGGGCGTCTTGAGCTTCCGCGTCGTCCGCAGTGCCCAGGCGAGCTGGCAGGGGGCCGTGGCGGACGGTAGCGGCCGGATCGCGCTCGGCAGTGGCGCCTTCGACGGGCCGTATTCGCTGCGGGCCCGCGTCGAAGAGTCCGGGCGGGCGACCAATCCCGAGGAGCTGATCGGCGCGGCCGAAGCCGCCTGCTTCACGATGTCGCTCGCGAACCTGCTGAGCGAGGCGGGCCATCCCGCGCGGGATCTGCGCACCACCGCGCGGGTGACGCTCGCTCAGGTCGGCGCCGGTTTCAACATCACCCGCATCGAGCTGCGCACGGTGGGCGAGGTTCCGGGTGTCGGCCAGGCTGCGTTCCATGAGCTGGCAGAGCGGGCGAAGGACTGCACCGTCTCGCGCGCCCTGGCCGGTACCGAGATCACGCTCGAGGCGAGCATTGCAGGTGGGTGACCGGCCAGCCGGGCTTGAGACCGCCTGTGACCCAGGCATCGCAGTATCCGGATAACAGAAACATGGAGAGGCGTATCTATGAAACGAAGCGCGATCATCGCCGCGACGGCGCTCGGCGCGCTCGTCGCGGCCGGCTGCGGCAGCAGCGGCAGTAGCACCAACGCGGGCGGCACCGCCACCAAGTCGTGTGTCGCCACGATCGGCATGGAGGGGCCGCTCACCGGCTCGGTGGCGTTTCTTGGCCAGGAGCAGCTGCACTTCGCGCAGCTGGCCGTGGCCAGGGACAACCTGGCCAACCACACGAAGATCTCGCTCACCCAGGGCGACACCCAGCTGAACCCCGCGCAGGCCACGACCGTCACCCAGCAGTTCACCTCCAACCCGAAGATCGTGGCCGTGGTCGGCCCGGCCGGCAGCCAGGAGGTGCAGGCCGTCGGCCCGCTGATGGCCCGGGCGGGGCTGGCGTTCGTATCCGGGTCGGCGACCGCCGCGGCGCTGACCACCGGCAAGTACCCGACGTTCTTCCGGACCGTGTCGAAGGACAGCGTGCAGGGCCCACAGGACGCCAACTACATCGTGAACAACCTGCACCCCAAGGCCCTGATGATCGTCGATGACCAGGAGGCCTACTCGACCGGCCTGGTTTCCGTGATGGTGCCGATCTTCAAGGCTGCCGGGATCAAGGTCGACCACCAGTCGGTCTCGCAGAAGGTCACCGACTTCTCGTCGCTGGTGGCCAAGGTCACGCCCGACACGACGGTCGTGGTCCTGCCCTGGCAGGTCGCGGCCAACGCCCAGCAATTCGGCCGCAACCTCGCCCAGCAGCACAAGAAGGCCCTGATCTTCGGCACGGACGGCCTGTACGACCCGAAGAGCTTCACGATCAAGGGCTCGTATGTGTCCTCGTTCGGCCCGGACATCACCGCGATTCCCGCGGACGCGCCGATCGCCGCGGCCGCGACGGCGAAGTACGGCTCCTTCGGCACGTTCGGCCCGCCCACCTTCGCCGCCACGCACGTGGTCGACCAGGCGATCGCGGCGGTGTGCAAGTCCGGGCAGACCCCGAGCCGGGCCAACGTGCTGGCACAGATCAAGAAGACGAACCAGCCGGTCACGATCCTCGGGCAGCCGATCAAGTTCGACTCCAACGGGGACCTGGTCAACGGCAAGTTCTTCCTCTTCAAGATCAACTCGGCAGGCAAGTACCAGCTGATCCCCAGCGGCTGATCGGCTGGACGTAACGAGCTGCCCGGCGCGCGCCGGCCACGAGCGGGCGCGCCGCCGGCAGCGGGACGGCGGGCAGGACCCTCACGTATGGCCTTCTTCTTCCAGGAGCTGGTGAACGGCATCACTACCGGCGCGCTGTATGCGCTGGTGGCGCTGGGCTTCACGATGGTCTACGGGGTGCTGAAGCTGCTCAACTTCGCGCACGGCGACCTGTACATGATCGGCGCGTACATCGGCTTCTTCGTGATCCAGTGGTTCGGTGGCCCGAACGCGCTCACGATCCCGGTGCCGCTGCTGCTGGTGATCATGTTCGTGCTGGCGGCAGGCCTGGTGGGCGGCCTGGGCGTCGCGATCGAGCGCTTCGCCTACCGGCCGCTCCGCGACGCGCCGCGGATCGCGCCGCTGATCACCGCGATCGGCATCTCGTTCTTCCTGGAGAACTCGGCCCTGCTGCTGTTCGGCGCGCAGCCGCGGATCTACAACACGCCCCAGTTCATCTCGTTCTCCAGCGGGATCCCTGGTCCTGGTGCTCGGCCTCGTGCTGATGGTCGGCCTGCGGCTGCTGGTCAACCGGACGAAGCTCGGCAAGCAGATGCGGGCCGTCGCCGCCGACCGGGAGGCCGCCGAGATGCTGGGGATCAACGTGAACTTCACGATCGCGGCGACGTTCTTCATCGGCTCGGCGCTCGCCGGCGTGGCCGGCGTGATGGGCGGGCTGCTGTTCAACCAGGTGACGGCCACGATCGGCTTCATCGCGGGCCTCAAGGCGTTCACCGCGGCCGTCGTCGGCGGGATCGGGTCCATCCCCGGCGCGGTGCTCGGCGGCCTGCTGCTCGGCGTCGCCGAGTCGTTCATCACCGGTTACATCTCGTCGACGTACACCAACCTGTTCGTGTTCGCGCTGCTGATCGCCGTGATGCTGGTCCGGCCCAGCGGGCTGCTCGGCCGGGCCCAGCTGCAGAAGGTGTAGCCCGTGAGCCTCGATTCGCAGCCCCCGGCAGCCGGACCCCAGGTCGGCGCCGACGAGTGGGTCGCCAGGCAGGCGCACCGGCGCGAGCACCTGCCGTCCTGGCTGGGCACCGGGCAGCGCTGGCTCGAGCGCGTCGGCTGGTGGCCCCGGCTCGTGGTCGTGGGCCTGGCCGGGGCCGCGCTGCCGCTGCTCGGCCTCGGCGGGTTCCAGCTGCAGGTAGGGATCGACGCGCTGGTGATCGTGGGCTGGGCCGGTCTGCTCGACCTCGGCTACGTCGCGTTCTTCGGCTTCGGTGCCTACGGGTTCGCGCTGCTGTCCTCGAGTCAGATCGGCCCGAACGGCATCCACCTGCCGACCTACCTGTCCGTGCCGATCGTGATGATCGGCGCCGCGGTTCTCGGGCTGCTGGTCGGCTGGCCGTCCCGGCGGCTGATCGGCGACTACCTGGCGATCGTCACCCTGTTCTTCGGCGAGGCATTCGTCGAGTTCACCAACAACGTGGCACCCAGCGTGCTGGGCGGGCCCAACGGGATCGTCGGCATCGACCCGATCAGCGTCTTCGGGCGTCAGATCACCACCAACGCCGGCTACTACTACCTCCTCGTGATCGTGCTGGTGCTGGCGATGGCGGTGCTGCGGCTGCTCGACACCTCGCGCACCGGGCGGGCGTGGCGGGCCGTACGCGAGGACCCGCTGGCGGCGGCGTCGATGACGATACCGGTCAACCGGGTGAAGCTGATGGCGTTCGCGTTTGGCGCCGTGGTCGCCGCGCTGACCGGCACCATCTTCGCCGCGCAGCAGATCAGCGTCTTCCCGACCGATTTCGACACGCCGATCCTGATCCTGATCTACGCCGGTCTCATCCTCGGTGGCGCCGGCAGCATCGCCGGTGCGGCCGCCGGCGCCCTGGTGCTCATGGTCATCTACGACGGGCTGCTGCGCAGCCCGACCGATTCCGGCTACCTCTTCTACGGCCTGATCCTGCTGACCCTGGTGGTCAAGCTGCGCCCGTGGCGCAGGCTGGCCGCCGTGCTCGCGGCGACCGTCGCGCTGGGCTTCGCCGCCCACGCCATCGCCGGGGCCATCTCGGCACGGGCCGTCGCCGGCGGGCCGCAGTCGACCGGCTGGCTCGCCGCCGCGCTGCGCGACTGGGTCGTGGTCCCGGCGAACGCCCAGGTCCTCGGGAACTGGGGTTATGTGCTGCTGGTGTGCCTGCTGGTCGCGCTCGTGCAGGTCGGCAGGCGCTGGCGGACGATCCTGCTGCCCCCTACGATCTGTCTGGCGTCGTTCGTCTGGGAGACCCGGCTGGCCGTCGAGCCGGCGGTTACCAGGCAGCTCATGATCGGAGCGATCCTGATCGTCATGATGAATGCTCGGCCGCAGGGGCTGCTCGGAACACGCCGAGTGGAGGTCATAACGTGAACGCGCAGCCGGAGCGGCCGGGGCAGGCCCGCGACCCGGCGCAGCCCGGGCACGGTGACGGCGGGCCGCCGGCGGAATCCGTTCTGAATCTCGATCGTCTCTCGCTGTCGTTCGGCGGCCTTCGCGCGCTTTCCGAGCTGGACCTGCGGGTTGACGACGGGGAGATCGTGAGCCTGATCGGGCCCAACGGCGCGGGCAAGACGACGGTCTTCAACGTGATCACGGGCGTGTACCGGCCGAGCTCCGGGGACGTCCGTTTCGCCGGGCAGCCGCTCGCGGGGCGGCCGCCGCACCGCATCGCCCGGATGGGGATCGCGCGCACCTTCCAGACCCTCCGGCTGTTCCTGAACATGTCGGTGATCGAGAACGTGATGGCCGCGACCTACGGCAACACCAGGGCGATGCCGTGGGAGTCGGTCCTGCGCCTGCCCCGGGCCAGGCGCGAGGAGCGGGAGGTGCGGGCGCTGGCCGAGGACGTGCTGTCGTTCTTCGGCCAGCGGCTGGCCGGCTACCGCTGGGACCAGCCCGCCTACTCGCTGTCGTACGCGAACCGCCGGCGGCTGGAGATCGCCCGCGCGCTCGCCACCCGGCCCAGGCTGCTGCTGCTCGACGAGCCCGCAGCCGGGATGAATCCCGCCGAGACGCACGAGATCACCGAGCTGATCGCGCGGCTGCGCGACGAGCGCGACGTCGCGGTGCTCGTGATCGAGCACGACATGCACGTGGTCTCCGGCTGCTCGGACCGGGTGATCGCGCTCGACCACGGCGTCAAGATCGCCGAGGGCGGCTTCGACGAGGTCGCCAGCCATCCGGCGGTCGTCGAGGCCTACATGGGGCGCGACCCCGAGGCCCTGTCGGACGCGGGGTGAGCGGCGTGCTGCTGAGCCTGGAGGACGTCACCACCTACTACGGGCAGATGCGGATCCTGGAGGGAATCTCGCTGCGGGTCGGCGACGGCGAGCTGGTGTGCCTGCTCGGCGGCAACGCCTCCGGCAAGTCCACGACGCTGAAGACGATCCTCGGGATCGTCCGCCCGCGCGCGGGCAAGGTGCTGCTCGGCGGCGAGGACGTCACGCGCTGGCCGGTGCCGCAGCGGATCGCGCGCGGGATCGCGATCGTGCCGGAGAACCGCCGGCTGTTCGGCCAGATGACGGTCAGGGAGAATCTCGAGCTCGGCGCGGTGCTGCGCGGCGGCGAGAAGCTCGACAACGACTTCGACCGGGTGCACGCGCTGTTCCCGCGCCTGTACGAGCGCCGCAACCAGCTTGCGGGCACGCTGTCGGGCGGCGAGCAGCAGATGGTCGCGATGGGCCGCGCGCTGATGTCGCGCCCGCGGCTGCTGCTGATGGACGAGCCGTCGATGGGCCTCGCGCCTGCGCTGGTGCAGCAGAACTTTCAGATCATCAAGGAAGTCCACGCCTCCGGCGTCGCGGTGCTGATGGTCGAGCAGAACGCGACGATGGCGCTGTCGATCGCCGACCGCGGATATGTCCTGTCGACGGGGGTGATCGTGCTCGAGGGCGCGGCGTCCGAGCTGCTGCGCAGCGAGGACCTGAAGCGCGCGTATCTGGGGCGGTGAGGAGGCGGCAGGACGATGACCGGCGGCGGTGCAGTTGTGCGGACCATCCTGGACACCGGCGCGGGAGACGACGGGCGGGACGGGCTGGTCCGGCGGCTCGTGGAGCTGGACGCCGGGTCGCGGTTCGAGGGAACCGCCGGGCCGGGCGGCGAACTCTGGTTCGTGATCGTGGGCACCGGCCGTCTGGAGCCCGGGACCGGGCCGGCCATGCCCGTCAGGCGTGACACGGGGGTGTGGCTGCCGCCCGGCGCCCGGTACCGCCTGTCGGCCGGCGGCCCGGGCGAGCTCACGCTCGACAGCGTCTGCCTGCCCGCCGGGGCCGCGGGGAGTGACGGCGATGCCACCCAGCCGCGGCTGTCGGAGCTGCGTGACTGCGCGGTGGAAGTCACCGGGGACCGCCGGTTCCGCGTCCTGCACGGGCCCGGCAACGGATGCAGCGCGGCCACCCAGTTCGTGGGCGAGATCCCGCCGGGCCGGGCGCCGGAACACAGCCACCCATACGACGAGGTCGTGCTGGTCCTGGCGGGCGAGGGCGTGCTGCACGCCGGGCCGGCCGACCACCCGCTTGCCCCCGGCAGCTGCGTGCACCTGCCGCCCGGGCGGCCACACTGCCTCGAGAACACCGGGCGGGCCACGCTGCGGGTCCTCGGCGTCTTCCACCCCGGCGGCAGCCCGGCGTCCAAGAACGCGGGGTAGGCGGACGTGGGGGCGGGCGCGGTGCTTCCCGATCCTGCCCTGGTGGTGCTGGTCGGGCCGTCCGGGTCGGGGAAGTCGGCCTGGGCGGGCGAGCGTTACCGCCCGCACGAGGTGGTCTCGTCCGACCGGCTGCGCGCGCTGGTGGGCAGCGGCGAGCACGACCTGGACGCATCGGCCGACGCCTTCGCCCTGCTCGACCAGATAGTCGCGGCCCGGCTCCGCCGCGGGCTGACCGCGGTGGTGGACACGCTGGGCCTCGACGCCGAGCGGCGCCGCGGCTACCTGGAGCTCGCCAGGGGCAGCGGCATGCCCGCCGTCGCGGTGCTCGTGGACACCGATCCGGCGGAGTGCCGCCGCCGCAACCGGGCGCGCGACCGGGCGGTGCCCGCGCCCGTGCTCGACGGCCAGCTGCGGCGGATGCGGGCGGCCGTCACGGAGATCGGCGCTGAGGGGTGGGATCTGGTGGTCAGTGCCGAGACGGCGCAGCCCGAGCCCTCGCACACCCCCGGCGCGCGGAGCGCGGCCCGCGAGCAGCGGCAGCAGCCGGTCCAGCTGGGCCTGGTGCTGCAGCTGTCGCGATTCCCCTGGGGTGAGGACCCGGCGGGCCCGGCGCACTGGCTGGCCTCGGTGGCCCGCGCCGCCGCCGAGGCCGGCCTGCAGGGAATCGCGCTGATGGACCACCTCATCCAGATTCCCCAGGTTGGCCGCGCCTGGGAGCCGATTCCGGAGCCATGGGTGACGCTCGGGATGCTCACTGGCCTGGAACCGGGTCTGCGCCTCGGCACGCTGGTGACCCCCGTGACGTTCCGCGCTCCGGGGATCCTGGCCAAGACCGTGGCCACCCTGGATGCGCTCAGCGGCGGGCGATCGTTCTGCGGCATCGGGGCCGGCTGGTGGGCCCGCGAGCACGCGGGCTTCGGCCTGCCCTTCCCGCCTGCCCGGGCCAGGCTCGACCAGCTCGAGTCGGCCATCGAGACGCTGCGCGCCCTCTGGCAGCCCGGCACCAGGGAGTACCGGGGCGAGCGGGTCCGCCTGCCGGAAACCACCTGCTACCCGCGGCCGGTGTCGCGGATCCCGGTCATCGTCGGCGGCGGCGGAGAGAAGCGCACGCTGCGGATCGCCGCCCGGCTCGGCGATGGCTGCAATCTTCCCGCCGACACCGGCACGCTGGACCGCAAGCTCGCCATTTTGCGCCAGCACTGCCTGCAGGCTGACCGCGATCCCGCCCAGGTCGAAGTGACCGTGCTCGACGTCCCGGTCATCGGCCGCGACCGCGAGCACGCCGCATCGATCGTGGAGAAGCTGCGCGGCAGCACCGCCGCCGCGGCGTTCGCCCGGCGGCACCACGCCGGCACGACCGACGACGTCATCGGCCGCTACCGGCTGCTGGCCGGGCGCGGCGTGCAGACCGTCTTCGTCTCGCTCCCCGACCTGGCCGGCCCCGAGGACGTGCTGCGCCTCGCCCCGGTGGCCGCCGCGTTCGCCTGACAGCGCGCCCGCCCGGGTCCGCCGGGCCACGCTCCGGGCGGCAACCCGGCGCGGTTATCCTCGCCGTCATGCCGACATTGGCTGTTGTGGGCGCGGGGCCGAAGGGGATCGCGATCGCCGCCAAGGCACGGGCGCTGGCGGCGGCCGGCCTCGGCCCGCCGCGCGTCGTGCTGGTCGAGCGAAGCGCCGTCGCCGGGAACTGGAGCGGGCAGCAGGGTTACACCAGCGGCCTGCTGCCGCTCGGCACGCCCGCGGAGAAGGACGTCGGCTTCCCGTACGCCGACAGCTGGGGGACCGCCTCGCCCGCGGTCACCGCGGCGATGGCGGACTACAGCTGGCAGCGGCACCTGATCGCGCACGGCGTGTACGCCGACTGGGTGGACCGCGGCCACCTCCGTCCGACGCACCGGCAGTGGAGTTATTACCTGCGCGAAGTCGCTCGCAGGGCGGATGCCGAGATCGTCGCCGGGGAGGTGGCCGGCCTCGAGGCCGTCGGCGACCGCTGGCGGCTGGCGCTCGGCTCGGGGGAGGTGATCTGGGCCGACGGCGTCGTTTTCACCGGCGCGGGCCCGCCGGTCCGCGTACCGGGCCAGCCACAGCGGCATCCGCGCGTGCTCGACGGACGCAGCTACTGGCTGCACAAGCGAGCGCCCGGCAAGCACGTCGCGCAGAGCGTGTGCGTGATCGGCAGCGGCGAGACCGCGGCTTCGGTCGTCATCAGCCTGCTGGGCATGTCGCACAAGCGCTCCACGGTCGACGTCTTGACTAGCCGCGGCGTCCTCTACTCGCGCGGGGAGAGCTACGACGAGAACCGCTTCTACTCCGACCCCGGCGACTGGCCGGGGCTGGCCGAGTCACACCGGCGCGAGTTCCTTGAGCGCACCGACCGCGGCGTGTTCTCCCAGCAGGCCGAGGCGATCCTGAACGCCTCGCGCGGCTTTCGCACGCTCGCCGGGCGGGCGGCCGCGATCGACGCAGGCGAGCGGCAGGTGGTCGTCACGATCGAGTACGGCAGCGAGCGCGACCGCGTCGCCTACGACCTCGTCGTGGTCGCGATCGGCTTCGAGACCCGCTGGTTCGAGCCGCTGCTCGGCGGCGAGGCTCGCCGCCGGCTCGGCGACGCGCTCGTCGGCGCCGACCTCGAACGGCGGGTCGGGCTCGATCTGTCGGTCGCCGGCCTGCGCCCGCCGCTGCATCTGCCGCTGGCCGCCGGCCTCGCTCAGGGGCCGGGCTTTCCCAACCTGAGCTGCCTCGGCCTGCTGAGCGACCGCATCCTGCGCACTTATGTCAGGCAGGAGGAGCCGGCGGCCACTGCGCCCGGAAGGAGGGACCGTGTCTGAGACGACCGGTGAGGTGTGGGAGAGCGACGATTGCGTCCGGCGCGCGGTGGTCATGCCGATCGCGCTGGCCGAGCGGCTGGCCGCCAGGGCCGAGCAGCGTGACCTGTCGGTCAGCGACCTGCTCGTCGAGTACGCGGAGGAAGGCCTGCGGCGCGACGTCGCGGACGGCTGACCGCGCTCTCGGCAGCCGTTGCCCGCCGCCTACACGAAGTGCATCTCGGCGTGGCGCGGCTCGCTGTCAACGAGCTGGTCGCAGGTTGGGCAGTACCAGCGGGCCTCGAGGGGGGTGCCGCACGCGGGGTGGCGGGGCGTGTCCGCCGGGTCGGTGTGCCCGGCCCCCCAGTGCGCCAGCAGGCGCAGCGCCCCGGCGAGCTCCCTGCCCTCCGCCGTCAGCTGGTAGGCGGCCCGTGGCGGCCGCTCGGAGTAGGGCCGGGCCACCAGCAGCGCCTCGCGCTCGAGCCGCTTGAGCCGCTCAGACAGGATGTTCGGCGCGATGCCCGGGATCTGGCCGAGAAGATCGTTGAACCGGCGCGGCCCGGCCAGGAGCGCCTCCACCACCAGGAGCGTCCACCGGTCGCCGACCCTGGCCAGCGCCTCGGCGAGCGGTGAGTCGTGCTCGGTTTCGGCCATGCCCCCGATCGTAGCCGGTTGACATGTGACGAGTTAGTAGTAATTTGCAAGTTACTACTAACTCGACCGGCTGGAGGCGGCGATGGCGATCCTCGACGAGATACAGGCAAACATCAGGCAGCTGGCCGAAGGCGCCGGGCCCTCGGTGGTGGGCATCGGGCAACGGTGGGGCATCGGCTCCGGCATCGTGCTCGCGGACGGGCGGGTGCTGACCAACGCGCACAACGTGCGCGGCGACCAGGTGACGGTCACCTTCGCCGACGGGCGGACCGCGGACGGAAGCGTGGCCGGGCACGACATCGACGGCGACCTGGCCGTCATCGACGTCGACACCGGCGGGACTCCGGCGCTGCCGTGGGCCAACGGCCCGTCCGCGGAGCTGGGGATGCCGGTGTTTGCCCTGTCCAACCCGGGCGGGCGTGGGCTCAGGGTCACGTTCGGGTTCGTCTCGGGCATCGAGCGGACCTTCCGCGGTCCCCGCGGCCGGCGCATCACCGGCAGCCTC
>WNGD01010456.1_pt1 | contig 13462 bp, 11 predicted proteins | sample 5400671 | NCBI WGS metagenome assembly WNGD01 (sample SAMN13153369, study PRJNA577476) | soil metagenome | isolation source: 40 cm soil or saprolite under grassland replicate 2 | place: USA:California | collected 2016-06-15
CTATTTGTTTGAACCTGCTCGACGGCAGCTCATTGGCAGACGGTCACGCAAACGATTCAGCGTAGGCGATGAGGTCTCGGTCTTTGTCGCCCGCGTTGACACGTTCAAGCGGCAGGTGGATTTCGCAATTGCGCTGCCTTCGGAAGCGCCGGGGAAAAACAGCCGCATAAGACGGCGACCCAACATTGCTTCTGTAGCCAGGTGAAACCGATCACGTTTATTCAGCGTTCACTTGAATCATGGCGGACAAACTGAGCAAACAGCCCGAGAACGTGCCAGGACAGTGGTATGTGGATACGAGCTGCGCATTGTGCCGAATGTGTCTGGAAGAAGCGCCGAATCTCATCACTTACAATCGCGACGAGACTGCTGTTCATTTTCTTAAACAACCCGAAACACCTGAAGAAACCGCCGCCGCGCTGCGGGCCATGGAAGTTTGCCCCACGCTCGCAATCGGAAATGACGGGTGAAATTTGCGACACTGGCGAATCACCGCTACAAGAGTTGCCATGACCGAAGCTACAGCCACTGCTACTGCTGCCGTTGCTCCTCCGCGCTACACTCGGGCAAACCCATTTCTCGCTCGCATGCTCGTTAATCGCCGTCTCAGCGGCCCGGAGTCTGAGAAGGACACGCGCCATTTCGAAATCGATCTGACCGGATGGGGTTTGAGCTTTGAAGTCGGCGATTCATTGGCGGTTTATCCAAGCAACGACCCAAAACTAGTCGATGAAATCATCCGTACGCTCGGCGCGACCGCCGCTGAACAAGTGCCACGGCCCAGGGGGGAACCAACGACATTCCGCGAAGCATTGCTGCGCGATTACAGTATCACCCAGCCAACGCCCAAGTTCTTAAGGGCCGTTGCCGAGCGCGCTTCGGCTGCGCCTACGTTGAAGTACTTGCTCGCGCCAGACCGCAAACACGATCTTGAGACTTACCTGTGGGGCATGGAAATAATCGATTTCCTCTCGGAACATCCTTCCGCCCGCTTCGCTCCACAAGAGTTTGTCGGCTTGCTGACGAAATTACAGCCGCGGCTTTATTCAGTGGCCTCGAGTTTAAAAGCGTACCCCGAAGAGGTGCATTTTATCGTGGACGTGGTCCTGTACGAAAGTAATGGTCGGCTGCGCAAAGGAGTTTGCTCATCCTTTCTCGCGGAACGCGCTGACGACGTGCCGGTGCCCGTGTTCCCCACCGTAGCAAAACACTTTCATTTGCCGGAGGACCCTGACACTCCAATCATCATGATCGGTCCCGGAACCGGAGTGGCGCCGTTCCGCGCGTATCTGCAGGAGCGAAAAGCCACCGGGGCACCGGGGAAAAACTGGCTCTTCTTCGGCGCGCAGCATGAGAGATGCGATTTTGCCTACGGAGACGAGTTCAGCACGTACCTGAAAGAAGGACTTCTCACACGGCTGGATTGCGCATGGTCGCGCGACCAAACCCAGAAGATCTACGTCCAGCATAAGATGACGGAAAACGCCGCCGAAATTTGGAAATGGATCGACGCCGAAGGCGCGTACTTTTTCGTGTGTGGCGATGCGCGCCGGATGGCCAAAGACGTCGATGCTACGCTGCGAAAAATCGTCCAAGAGCGGGGCGGCAAGAGCGTCGAGCAAGCCAATGAATACGTTGAAAAGCTAAAAAATGAGAAGCGGTATAAGCGCGATGTGTATTAGCAATGACGAAATCCGAATGCCGAATGACGAAACAATGTCGAAGCCCGAATGACGAAGGAGATAGTCCCAGCCCTGTCTCGGGATTTCGTTCGTTATTCGGCATTCGGCATTGGTCATTTTTTTCATCTGTGGCATACTAATTTAGAACCTTTTCCGATCGACGAGAGGAGCTCGTTCGTTCCAATAAATTCAGAGATTCCTCGACTTCGCTCGGAATGACAGGAACACGAACCATGTACGAGAACACTGAATTCACATTGAGCCGCGACTGCGAAGCGATCCAGATTCCAAGCGGACAGAAGACTACGATCCCAGCGGGAACGCAGGGAGTGATTACGCAAAGCCTCGGAGGAAGCTACACCGTCGCAACTTACCAGGGCCTGGCGCGCGTTGCAGAGAAAGACCTTGATGCGCTCGGTCTGCAAAAACCGCAGGCGCAAACAGCTCAAAAACCTGCGAGCACTACAGACGGTCAAGTTTCAGAAGAAGACGTATGGAACCAGTTGCGCCAATGCTACGATCCGGAGATCCCGGTTAATATTGTTGATCTCGGCCTCGTTTACGATTGCCGGTTGATCAAAGAACCGGACGGCGGCACCAAAGTGGAAGTGAAAATGACTTTGACGGCCCCAGGCTGCGGCATGGGACCGGCAATCGCCCATGATGCGCAGAGTAAGATTCTTAGTATCGACGGCGTGGATGAAGCGGATGTTCAGCTGGTTTGGGATCCGCCATGGAACCAAAACATGATCAGCGAAGCAGGGCGCATGAAACTTGGAATGATCTGAGCTAGCGCCCGCGTTGCCTGTCATTCTGAGCGAAGCAAAGAATCTCTGATTATCTGGACGGCCAGCGCAATAAGTGACAGCCAGAGATGTTTCGCTCCGCTGAACATGACAGCCGAAAAGAGCGTGGTGATTGCTCGAATCACTGCGCACTGCGAAATTTTTTTTGTGAATTTTTTTATTCTCGCGTTGACACGACTTCACTGAATTCTATACTCGACACCCGCAAGGCCCCTCAGACTTGGGCGCGCTTTATTTAAACCAATATGCCTTTGACTGAACTCATCTTGACTGAAAATGTCCCCGGACTCGGTGCTGAGGCCGACGTCGTCAAAGTGCGCCGCGGTTATGCGCGAAATTATCTTCTGCCGCGCGGAAAAGCATACGAGGTTACACTAGGCGCATTGCGCCAGCTCGATGCTCTCAAGCAAAAGCGCGCTGAGCGCGAGGCACGTGAGCTGAACGAGGCAGAAGAAGTGGCGCGTCGAATCGGCAAGGCGCGGTTTGTCTTCACGTTGGAGACCGGCGAGACGGGCAAAGCGTTTGGATCAGTCACGGCGCAGGACATCGTGAACCGCATCAAAAACGAACTCGGCGCGGAAATTGATCGGCACAAAATTGTTCTGGAGCGCCCAATTAAAGATACCGGTGAACACGAGGTGGCGATTAGGTTGCATCATGACGTAACCGCGCAACTTACTTTTCAGGTGAAATCCGCAGAAGAACCGAAGCCGGAGGCAATGAGCGCCGCGGCTGAGGAACCAAAAAAACGACGATTTTTCCGCAGAAAAAAGGAAGAGAAAAAAGAGACGAAATAAATGGCGCCTCAATCGTCCGCGTGGACAGGAGAGAAGCCTCGTAAAGCGGGAAATGGCGCTGGCCGAGGTTCGGCGGCACGAAGCGGTGAAAAAGTTGTTCCCATTTCGCCCACAGGTTCTGCGCAGGATATTCACCGGACCCCGCCGCACAGCGTTGATGCGGAGCAGGGCGTTTTGGGCTCGATGCTTATTTCGCCGCGCGAAACGATCGCAGAATGCGTCGAGAAAATTAACGAAGATTACTTTTACGTTCCCGCACACAGGACGATTTATGACGTTCTCGTCGATCTTTGGAACGCAGGACAGGCAATCGACCTGATCACGTTTACCCAAGTCCTGCGTGATCGCCACCTGCTTGACAGCGTAGGGGGCGCGGCCTTCGTCACGAGTCTTTTCACCTTCGTTCCAACCGCTGCAAACGTTGGGTACTACCTCGAAATCGTTCGCGACAAATACATCCTGCGCGAAATCATTTCCGCGAGCACGGAGAGCGTGCGGCGTGCTTACGAGGAGCAGGATGAAGTCAATAATCTGCTTGACGAAGTAGAACAGAGAATCTTCGCGGTCGGTGAAGACCGTTTCAAAGGCCAGATGCTTTCCATGAAAGACCAGGTAATGGAAGCGATCGAGTCAATCGAGAAGCTTTACGAGCGCAAAGGCGGCATCACTGGAATCTCGACTGGATTCGTCGAGTTCGATCGGATGACCAGCGGCTTGCATCCGTCGGAAATGATCGTAATCGCCGCGCGGCCGAGTATGGGAAAGACCGCGCTGGCCATGAACATCGCCGAACACGTGGCCATAAATGAAAAACTTCAGGTCGGCGTCTTCAGCCTGGAAATGAGCAGCCAACAGCTTGTGCAACGCCTGCTTTGCTCGCGGGCAAGAGTGAATTTGCAAAAAGTGCGTGACGGATTTTTGGGTGAGCGCGATTTCCCAAGCCTGACTGCCGCAGCGTCGAAACTCGCCGAAGCGAAGATTTTTATCGACGACAGTGCAAGTCTCAGCATTCTCGAGTTGCGGGCGAAAGCGCGTCGGCTCAAAGCCCAGCAGGATGTGCGGCTCCTTATTGTTGATTATCTGCAACTCCTAAGATCGACATCTCGCCGCGCGCAGGACAATCGGCAGCTGGAAATATCCGAAATTTCCGCAGGGTTAAAAGGGTTGGCGAAGGAATTGAAGATTCCAATCATCGTGGTGGCGCAATTGAACCGGCAACCAGAGCAGCGCTCCGGCGGTAAACCGCGCTTGAGCGATCTGCGCGAATCCGGCTCGATCGAACAGGATGCCGATCTGGTCGCTTTGCTTGTCCGGCCAGAGCTCTATGAGGAAGACGAAGAAGCGCGTGTGGAAAAAGCCGGGGAGGCCGAATTGATCATCGCGAAGCAACGCAACGGACCGGTCGGCGAAATTCCGCTCACGTTCCTTAAGGAATTCACTCGCTTCGAAACTAGGGCACGGAATGTAAGCGAACCCGAAGAAGCGTTTTAGGGTAATAAAAGCAGTGATCTGTTGGGGAGCACAAGGCTGCCAGCCTGTAGATCTCGGCAGCTTGCCGAGATCGGGAGATGACGGCCGCACAAAATTGCGTGCGCAAAGATGTTGCCGGCAGGGCTGCCGGCAACTACAGGCTAGCAGCGCTAGCAGCCTGTGCTCCCCAGAGTCATGCGATCACGCGTCAAAGACTTTTCGCAGCCTCAATCACGTGCTGGGCGTCAATGCCACGTTCTTTCATCACTTCAGCACCAGGCGCACTTAGCCCGAATTCGCGTAGTCCGACGACTTTTCCATCGAGACCGACGTATTGATACCAAATCTCGATCACACCCGCCTCAATTGCGACGCGTTTACGGCACTCGTCAGGCAAAACTTCTTCGCGGTATTCTTGCGGCTGGCGATTGAATCTTTCGAAGCACGGCATCGACACAACGCGCACGCTCTCCCCTAGTTCTTTTGCTGCCGCAAGTGCATGCTGCAATTCGCTCCCGCACGAGAGGATGATCAGATCGAGCTTGCCGGTCTCTCTTTTCGCCACGTACCCTCCGCGTAGCACTCCTTCGCGACGCAAATTTGGATCGATCTCGTTCAATATCAGAACGGTCTGACGCGTAAGCGCGAGCAGAGTCGGTCCTTCGATGCGCTGCATCGCCGCGACAAATGCGCCTGCGGTTTCTTCGGGATCAGCTGGCCGAATCACGTCGATGTTCGGCATCAAACGAACTGAGCTGACAGTCTCGACCGGTTCATGGGTCGGCCCGTCCTCGCCGACACCAATCGAGTCGTGGGTAAAAATGTAAACGTTGGGAAGCTTTGCCAGTGCGCTAAGCCGAATGGCAGCGCGGCAATAGTCTGTGAACACCATGAAGGTTGCACCTGAGGCGCGGAATAGCCCATGATAGGAAACGCCATTCAGGATTGCGCACATCCCATGTTCGCGAATGCCGAAGCGAATGTTGCGGCCACCGGGAGTGTCCCGCGTAAAATCGCCGCCGCCCTTGATGTAATTCATTGTCGATCCGTACAGATCGGCGCTGCCGCTGATCAGCAGCGGCATTGCTTTCGCGATGGGCTGCAACGCTTCGCCGCCGGCCTTCCGCGTAGCCAGCTTCGCATCCTTCGGAAACTCCGGGATCTTCGCTAAGAGATCGACAGGAACTCTTCGCGCGAGACCGTCATCAAGCATTTTCGCCTTATCAGGATTTTTCTCGCGCCAGGCATGGTAGGTTTTTTCCCATCGATCGTAATCAGAAAGGAGCTTCTTTTTGTGCTCGGCAAAATAGTCGTATAGGTCCTGCGACACGAAATAATGTTCCTCCGGCAATGCGAGTGCATTGCGCGCAGCGTCGACAAATTTCGCGCCAGCTTCGCCGTGCGCCTTGTATGTCCCTTCGACTTCCGGGATGCCTTTGCCGATGAGCGTGTGCGCGATGATGAATTGCGGTTTTCCGTTGTCCCGCCTCTTCGCAACGTTGAATGCGTCGAGAAACTCTTGCATGTCGTGGCCGTCGATTTCCTGGACATCGAATCCATATGCCTCCATGCGTTTGCCGGTATCTTCGCTCTGCGTCTCTTTTGCCGCGGCGTCGAGGGTGACGGCGTTGGAATCGTAGATGAAGATCAAGTTATCGAGACCCCAATGGCCGGCGAGCGCACACGCCTCGGAGGCGACGCCCTCCTGCATGTCACCGTCGCTGCACAAACAGATCACATGCTGATCGAAAATTTTGTGCTCATCCGTATTAAAACGCGCTGCAGCCATTTTTGTCGCCATCGAAATCCCGACCGAGTTGCCCACGCCTTGGCCGAGCGGCCCGGTCGTGCATTCCACTCCGGGAGTTTCGCCAAACTCAGGATGGCCCGGCGTCTTGGAATGCAATTGCCGGAACCGTTTGATCTCCGACATGGGCAAATCGTAACCGCTCATGTGTAGCCAGGCATAAAGGAACATGCTGCCGTGCCCACCTGACAGGACAAAGATGTCGCGATTGATCCAGCGCGGCTGGTACGGATTGTATTTCATTGCATATCCGAACAGCACCGCGCCTATTTCGGCGCAACCGAGCGGGAGGCCGAGATGCCCCGACTGCGACGCCTGCACGGCGTCCATACACAAACCGCGGGCCTGATTCGCAACTTTTGAAAGAATTTCAGTGTTCAAACTCATGGTTGTTTCTATAAGCAGGGATGAAGGGAAGGGAAATCATTTCCGACTTTCGCTTTTATCGCTCCACATCGAGAATTTTGTTGTGAAGCGAGTTTGTACCCGCCAATCGTGGAGATGAATCAGACGGCCATTTTGCACATAGTTGAGCGACTCGAACGCCTGGTGACCAGGCTGCCCGAGAAGATTCGTCGCCCGGTCTTGCGTGAGCTGACGCCGCTAAAGGAATTGTTCCTGCAACAACGCCCGCCTCGGTTCCTCTTCATCGGATCGAGCAAAGCGCCGACCCACAGAATCATCGACACGCTTTTTGCGCCCGGCGCGCCAGAGCAAATGAATGTTGCTCTGATGCCGGTGCATCGATGGGTCGATTGGGACATATCGGGCCATGGAACAATTTCCATCCTGGATGCTCGTGACGCAGCCGATTCAGCCACAACCCAGGTCGAAGAAGATCTCAAACGTCAGCCGCCCGACATCATATTCCTTTTCGACGAGGGAGAATCGAGTCCTGAAAGATCAGCAACCGGCAAATCCGCCGATGTCCTGTTGCATTTCCAACATGACATTGGCGGAGCGCTGGCCGACGCCAAAGTCATCGGTGTTTCCTTCGGATCGGAAAAGCGCGCCGCGCAGCTGCGAGAAGTTCTGAAAACGCAGCCAGCGATCCGCGATCGTTTGCTGAAGGTCGTTCAATTCACCGACATGCATTCCGCTGAAGCGCGCGGTTTGTTGTCCGTTCTGGCAGAGAAACTTCCAAACCAAGCGAAAATCGAAATGATCCGAATTTCGCGCGATCGCGAAGCGCAACATCATGTCGCACAAATGCTGATAAAATCGACGACCGCGATTTGCACGGCAATTGGCGCGCAACCGATCCCGCTGGCAGACATGCCGATCCTCACCGCGCTTCAGGTGGTGATGGTCTCGGGGATCATGCACATCAGCGGTCGAGAACGAAGCTTGCGCGCTGCGACAGAATTTATGACGGCGCTCGGCGCAAACGTCGGCGCAGGAATGCTTCTCCGCGAAGGCGCCCGCGCGGTCCTGAAGTTTTTTCCAGGTTGGGGCAATGTGGTCTGCGGCATGGTCGCCGGCGCCGGCACGTACGCAATCGGTCGTGCCGCGAGCGCGTTTTTTATCGGCGGCGTCTCACTGAAGGAGGCACGCCAAAAATATCTGTCGAACCGGAAGAAGGCCTCGCACAAGCTACGTTGGGCGGAGGACTCTGTGAGAGCCTCTAGGCGCATTGAATAACTTGTGAATAAGTTCTCGGCTCCTACGGATTTTGTTCACAGAATCTTGTGAACAGATATACGGATTTCAAGTGCCACAGGGCGCGGCGCCCACGGTTCACATGAAGCTTTCAGACATCCGAACCGCGCTTCGAGAAATACGTCTGTCACCAGCCAAAAGACTCGGTCAAAATTTTCTGCATGACCAAAATCTTGCCCGCTGGATTATCGATCAGGCCCAGATCACGCCCGACGATTACGTGGTCGAGATTGCGCACAAACTTTCGTCATAAACGACTTGAAATACTCAATATGGATGCGCTGGACTTCGATCCGCGCTCTCTTTTTGCGCATCGCACAGTGAAACTGCTTGGCAATCTTCCGTATAACATTTCGAGCCCGTTGCTGTTGAGGTTCCTCGAACAGCCAAATCCCATATCTCTGTGGTTGTTGATGTTACAAAAGGAAATGGCCGCACGCCTTTCGGCATCTCCATCTACCCATGATTACGGAGCGTTGACGTTGCGCGTGCAACTACACCATCACGTAAAATATTTGCGCACTGTTTCTGCAACCGTTTTTTTTCCGCAACCTGAAGTCGGTTCCGCGGTGCTGCGAATCTTGGCACGTGATCCGCTCGAGTTGCCTCAGCGCGATGACCCGTTGCTTCTGAAATTGATCCGAGCCGGGTTTTCTCAGAGAAGAAAACAGTTAAGAAAACTGGTTCGCCAACACATCAATGACTGGGAAACAGTCTCGCGCCGTTTGAACATCGCCGCCAACGCTCGCGCGGAAGAGTTATCGTTACTGCAATGGATTGCCCTGGCCAATTCCATTGCGCCCCCTCCGCGGCTCGAGACACGCGTGACGATGGATGAACGCTTCCCAATCGTCGATAAAAACGACCGAATTTTACGATATGCGAGTCGTGCCGAGGTGCATGGGAATAACTTGCGCCATCGGGCCGTCCACATCCTGATATTTAACCAAGCCGGTGACGTTTATTTGCAGCAACGCTCGCGCTGGAAAGATCGGCATCCTTTGAAGTGGGACTCAAGCGCTGCGGGCCACGTGGCCGCCGGAGAAACTTATGATGACACGGCGCGACGCGAATTGAAGGAGGAACTCGGCGTTCTTGTGGCTCTTCAGAAGATTGCAAAACTTCCAGCCTCCCAAAAGACCGATCAGCAGTTTGTGTGGTTGTACCGAGGCTTCGCTTCTGGCGATGTGGTACCCGACAAGTCTGAAATCGAGAAAGGCGCATTCATGCCTCCGACGATTATCGACGGCTGGACCTCGGCACGGCCGGAAGATTTCGCTCCGGGTTTTCTGGAGTGCTGGAAGACCTATCGACGGAAGACGCGTTCCCGTAGCGAAGCGCAAATCTTCTCTCACCACAACGGCGCAGGACCATCCAACTAAACTTTCAGCGGCTGTAGCGTGCGCTGTCTCAGCGCATGCCGCCTTAATCCGCTGCTGACAGCGCGGACTCTACAGAGCATCAGTGCCCGCCCGAGGACCCAATGCCTGACGTTTCTGGCGAAGGCAGGTTCCAAGACTTCCATTTTTTATCGTATTCGACGGCTGGCAACAGTGCGTAACAAGGATGGCGGTTCGCTCGCAGCCACGTGATCAGCTTCACCAAGTTTTCCCTCGCCATTGTCGTACAGCCAGTGGTTGGCCGATCGACGCCGCGGCGAATATGAAAAAAAATCGCGCTTCCTGCGCCGGGCACCGGCGGATCGGAGTTGTGTCTGATTTCAACCAACCAGTGATACGCGAAGTCAGCCGAGCGCATCTTTTCGTGGCTGTAATTGTCTGGCGGATTCTTGGGATCAATCACAATATGCCGGTTGTAATTCGGTGAGCGCGGGTCATCGCTCCAAACGTCTGCTTCAGTGACTTGGTGATAAGGATAATCAGCTCCCGCAGGCAGGTGCGGATCGTATCCGAACACCTGGCCGATCGCGAAGACTCCCGCAGGCGCGCGGCCATCTCGTTCTTGCTTTCGAAGACCCGGCTCGTTTTGGCCGGCGAGCCCCGTGCCCCAGGCGACCCCGTTTTTTCCAAACAGCACCGGGACAGGTCCAGCGACCGCAACCCACTCTCCGCCGCGGTCTTTCTCGAATAATCGTAACTCCCCGCGCATGGAGCTCCATGTCGGTGCGATTCCGAGGATCAGCTGGGTGCAATCAGCGGGAACGCCTTCGGCATCCGCGTTGACGGCAAGCAGCGCGAGCAAACAAATCGCGAGGCTGCGCAAGATCGACATAAGTTCTACAAGGAAGTCATTTTAACTTTCCCGCCAGTTGTTTTCACATCCGTGGCAACGACACGTAGCGATTCTTGTTTGCCGGCTCACACGAGATTGAGCCTAAACACATATCGCTTATGAAAACATCATTCGCATTCGGAGCCATGCTTGGCGTTCTAAGCTTGGCCGTGGCTCCTACAATCGCGCAAACGCAAACCACCAGTACCAGCAGCAACACCACTTACATCGAAACGAGCAAGTTCATCGGAAAGCCCGTGAAATCGTCCGAAAGCCCGTGAAATCGTCCCAAGGGGAAGAAATTGGCACAGTCAAAGATGTCGTGCTAGACCGCAATACCGGTTGCATGGCTTACACCGTCCTTTCGACTACGGGTGGTGGTGGCGGGGGTGTGAGCGGGGGCGGCAAAATGGTTGCCGTTCCCTGGACCGTGTATTCCCCTACAAGCGATCTTAGCGCTCTTACAGTCACAGTCGATCAGCAGCGAATCTACAACGCACCGGTGTTCGATTACGCTCGCATCGAAGAATATTCCCGGCCTGAGTACATCAGTAGCGTGTATAGCTATTATGGCGTAAGCCAAGGCGCTGCAGTTGGTGTTGGCGTTTCCGGGGGCACTTCAACGACCACAACCGGCGCGGCCACGACAACAACAGGTGCCGCGACAGGCGCGGGAGCAAGAGCCGGCGCAACAACTAGTCCCGGCGCAGGTGCACCCTCACCTGCAGGAACTCCGCCGCCTGCCGCAACAAGGTCCCCAATGGGAACGGCTTCGCCTGGCAGGTCGCCGAATCCGCACGCCACAGCAGGACGAAGCCCACATGCGACCCCGTCTGGGAGGGCACGTGAAACTCCAAGCACTCGCGGCGGAACAACAGAACGTTCACCGGCGGAAGGGACCCGAGGAACAAAGAGCAGGGAGGAAACGACCCCGCCAAGTAGTCGAGGGGAGGCCGAGCGCAGCGAAACCGGAACGCGATCTGAAAGTGCGCGAGCTCCGTCAGAGGAGGGCACTACTGGTGAAAAGGCAGCTAAGTCACAGAATCGCGAGCGAGGAGGAAAGCGCGAAGCCACTCCGCCGCCGGAGAAACCCGAAGGACAATAATCACCAATCCGGACTCGATCAAGAATTCTAGATTCTCACAAAAAAGCCCGGAAGCATTGAACGCTTCCGGGCTTTTTTGTAGTCGGTAATTCCGGCGCTACTCGCTTTGTGGGCCTTCTACCGCGGCTGTATCAGCCGGCAGATATTTCACTCCCAAGAGCCATACTACACCGGAACCAAAGATGATTCCGGACACAAACAGAAATGCCACATGCATATTGGTATGACCACCGATGTAACCAAGGAGCCAGAACGCCTGCACGTCGCCCAAAGCGTGGACGACGAAAATGTTTACCGCGAACGCGGTCGCGCGCACGGCGGGCAGCGAGACGTTGGCCAGCGCCGTGTTTGATGGACCTGTGTTCAGAAACAAGAAGAAGATCGCGAAGAACATCGCGACCCACGCAGCGGGAAACGGAAGGTAAAGGGTCGCAATGAAAAACGGACATGCGATAAGCATCCCTACTCCTGAGACCCAGAAGTAGGAACCAGGGAAACGCGAACGCAACTTATCGGCGATGACGCCGCCCAAAAGCGTCGAGACCAGGCCCGCGACTACCGTAATCAAGCCAAAGATCGTCATGCCTACCGCAGGGCTCTGATGGCGATAACGCAGATATGCCGGCACCCAAAATCCCAGGCCGCCCTGTACAAAAGTCATCAATGTCATGGCGACGCAGTTGATTAGATAGGAGCGTGTGCGGAACAAATTCAGGTAGTCACGAATGCTGCGCCGCGGTGTCTTTTGTACCAGATGGTCCGCGGCGACGCGCGGATCGCGTTGCCAGAAGCACAGCAGGCCGAGCAGCAAACCCGGCGGGGCGACGAGATAAAATGCCCAGCGCCAACCGAGATGAGCGCCGACCAAGCCGCCGATGACATATCCCAGCGCGCTGCCAACCGGAATCGCTGCGCAAAAAATCGCCATGATGCGACCCCGCGTTTCGATTGGGAAAAGATCGGACAAGATCGTCGGCGCCGCTGGCCCATAGCCGCCTTCGCCAATTCCGACACAAATTCGAGTTGCAAAGAGAATCGCGAATGTTGCTGCGAGACCGGAGCCGCCGCTGGCCAAGCTCCACAGAATCACAGCGGAGCCGATAATAATCCACCGCGAGAATCGATCGGCGAGCAAACCGAGAATCGGCGCGCTGACCATGTAAGTGACGAAAAACGCGTCGCCAAGCAGACCAGTCTTCGCCATCGCGTTCACGTCGCTCGCTGAAAAAAAAGTTTCTCGAATATCAGGCTCGAGCGCCGCCAGAATCTGCCGATCGATGTAATTGAAAAGATTGATCCCGAGAAGCAGCCAAAGTGCAGCACGCGCACTACTTCCTACTCGCTCGCCCGGTTCCATCGACAATTGCCGATTGCAGTTTGCCCGTCGCCGATTGTAAATCATAAACAATGGCTTCGACGTCTCGCATTGAACGCGTGCTCTATTTTTTCGGCCGGCTGCTCGTGCGCTGCTTTTATCGCGTCACTGCGATCGGCATGGAGAATTTGCCGAGCGGCGGCTTTCTCCTGGTGCCCAATCATATCAGCTGGGTGGACGCTCTCGTTCTACAGCTCGCCTGTCCGCGTCCGATCCGTTACGTCATCGACCAGCAGTATTATCACAAACCGATTTTACATCCGATCTTGCGTGCCCTTGGTTGTATCCCGATCAACATCCGCCATTCGCACGCTGCGGTCCGCGCCGCAGCGGAAAGAATTGCCGATGGCGAAATCGTTTGCGTTTTTCCGGAAGGCCAGCTGGAACGCAGGGGAGTTCTGTTGCGTTTGCACCGCGGTTACGAATTGATCGCGCGGCACGCGGATGCGCAGGCCGTTCCGGTTTGGCTGGATCAACTCTGGGGGTCGATCTTCTCATTCCAAGGCGGTAGATTCTTCACAAAGTTTCC
>WNGD01010221.1_pt1 | contig 13456 bp, 13 predicted proteins | sample 5400671 | NCBI WGS metagenome assembly WNGD01 (sample SAMN13153369, study PRJNA577476) | soil metagenome | isolation source: 40 cm soil or saprolite under grassland replicate 2 | place: USA:California | collected 2016-06-15
AGACAGATCGCAACCAATATCGTTGTAAATGAGTTCCTGCACTGCGTCGTAGACGACACCTGCTGCTCTCTTGTTTTTGAAGCGTCCTGCAAGGGAGTAGGGGACTTCTTCCTGTGTCATAGGGTTTTCTCCTGTACTGTGGAATGAACAACTGCAACCTGCTTGGCGTATCGGGAGGACTTCAAACGTTTTGCTTCATTCCAGTGAGTCCATCATCTTCTCCTGTATGATGCGCAACAACATACTCGGTTGCCGTCTTAGCATCGTCCCAGAATCCATTTTGACAGTAGTAATCAGCCATTTTTGAGGCGATGTGTTGCATGTGTGCGTCCGTGAGTTTTTCAGCAATGGTTCGCGGAATGCGCGCTGCAACCAGGTCAGCCCTGGTGACGCTGGTAATGGGAAACTCCATATTCCAAAAATCAGGATCACTCATCTAGCCCTCCTCTTGTCTGATTGTCTATATCATCTTCACCAACATAAAAGGACATAAGGAGTTTCACCTCGTCATTGAAATCAATCCCTGCTGCACTCAGAAGATTTTCTGCAAGCGTTTCAGCGATTGCCTGCATGTTCTCGTCAGTTAAGGCATTGATCTGCTCGACAGTAAATCCAAGATCACGCAGGACAAGGCGGCTGATACTCAGGATTTCAAATTTTCTACTCCATTCGAGTAAGTCCAATAGTCACTCTCCTTCCTTTCTGCTGCGGAAATGCACAACTGCAACAACTTATCAAAGTGCTACAAAGTGGATGTGGTGCTTCTTCACACCGTCTGTTTGATAGCCGCTTGAGTATACAGATGAGGAGCGGAGATACCAAAGGTAAACGCAACAGTAAAATGCGGAAAACTGAGTAGCGGCGTAAGCCGTCTACTCACCACAGCGAGCGTAGCGAAGCTCAGCCAGAGGCTAGCAGAGAGAGAAGAGGGAGAGAGTGAGGCACGTCCTGGCGGGGAAGTGGCGTGAAGCCGTACTACCTTGACCATGTGGTAAACTCGCAGAGCGAAACGAATGACCGAAGGTGGGGGGGTGCGTCGGTCGTGTCGGTCGGTCGTTTCGGCACGCAGTGCTTTACCACGTGAAGTCAAGGTGGAGACGGTAGCCACGCGGGGAGGGGAGTATCAATTCGCGTAGCGTTCCTTATTTCACTTGGGAAGCATACCGCAAAAAGCGGCTCACCTGAAAAACAGGCAAGCCGCCGGAATAGTAACAGCCTTGAGGATAGGGCGATATCTCCAAAGACTGCTAGTGGAAGTGTTGAGCCAGTTCGTCAATCAGGTCTTGCGTCTGCGCTGTGCAGAGGCCGTTAACGCTCGTTACTTCCCAAGTGCGGCAGTGCCGCGCGACGATCTCCTTGAACTTTTCAACAGACGGTTGCTTTGGCGTAGGCGTAGCCTCTTGATTAGTGGCTTCACGTTCGTTAGTGATTACACCCGTTTCATCCATGTGAGAAATCTCCTTTTTTTACTCGATTGTGATAGGTAAACATTTCACGCTGCGTGGCTAGCCTTTACTTTCGCCCTTGAAAGCACTGGGAGAGTGCAATCAATATTTGTCATTTCGCCTCATGACAAAAAGCAAAGACGAGAGAGAGGAAAAACAGTGCTTTCCTGCCTGTAGCCTTTGCTTAGAGCGGAATGTTTTATGGAGAAATCAACACGCTTTCAACGTACAAGAGTTTTCTGAAACTGCTGGGGTATTTTAACAAATAGTGATACTCGTGTCAAAAATTATAGGCTTCACGAGGGAAGATAATTCCCGAACTATCCCATAATGCAAAAAACCCCAGCCTGTAGTAGTGATCTTTCGGGAATACCAGCTTCACAGAGGTGCGAATGTACCCTTCTAAAATTAAATATTGTGCGGCGCGAGAGGCAATTGTTATGGGATAGATTTGTATTTATCTTTGGTCATTGTTATAATACACAATTGATGAAAAAGACTTTTTTATATATTCTCATAATCATAGTGTGTATTTATGGGGCATATCTTTTATTCCTCCTTTCCCCTTTGTATGTAGAAAACTACTGTAGTACTAAGGCGAAAGCAATAACGGGGAATAACGGGAATAAACAAGTACCCATGACCACAGCAGACGTAAAACAAGCTTCTATTCTTCAAGGCAATACCAGCAGAAAAATATCACGGCAACTAAGCGAGGAATTAAAATGCGAACGGGAACATGGTTTAATTGTTTTCTAATGACACTCTTCTAAAAACCCCAAAAAAAAGCGGAATATCCTCAAATAAGGACAATCCGCTTGTTGAGAGAAATTGTTTCTCAAAAACTGTTAATAATTTAATATGTATATGTCAGCAGCCCACGTAGGGTTCCATGTCGCATAGCTCGTTTCAATGACAAATCTGGTATGACCTCCATAGTTGCAACCCCAATTGTTGGCAGAAAATGGCGGCCATGCGTTAGGTGCCAAAAGCACTCCTTTCGTTGCGTCATAGATGGTGTATCCACTTGTTTTACACATCTGAAAACTTGCTTCAACCCACCTGCAATGCTGCGACCACGGGTGCGCGCAATTTTGCTGTGGTGTCAACCAAGCTTGATTGGCTGGAATATGTGAAACTTTTGCGTTCTGCTGTGTTGCATGAACCTGAGCGTTCGTTGTGTGTGCTGATGCAGTTGGTGTATCTACTACCCTCATACCAAGTAGCATAGCAGCAAACGCGATTGCAACTACGATCATACGTAAACGTGCCACGGTTTGTATTTCCTTTCTGAGAAACTGGCAGGTGTTATCCTGCAAACATTAAAAAATTGCTATTCCTCGCAACTGAAAAATAGCCAGCGTATTATAGCAAACGAGCAGTAAAAATACAAAACAAGAGATATTACTTTGTTTGATTGCTTCTGCTCCTGAAAAGTTTCAGCTATGTAGAGTGTCGTGGAACGTATTCGTTTACGACGTAGGGGAGTGGGGCTATGGGATAGGAGAGAGAATTTATGATTTCTGATATAGAGAAAGAAAACCCATCCCCCAGCAGGAGCAGGGGAATGGGTACGCCTCAGATGGTTCTCGCTGCTTGCCGATGTGCTGCGAGTGCCTGGGTAGCCAGTTGGTAGTAGAGATACATTTTGTACCTCTCTGCATTGACAAGTCCGGCGTTGCGCAGTTTTGCCAAGTGGTAGGAAATAGCACCGTAGCTGATGTCTAGCACATCTGCTATTTCAAATACACAAAGCCTCCTGTCATTATACGTCTCAAGCAACTTTATGATCCGTTGCCTCTTGGGACTACGCAGAACCGAGAGCCGCTCTGCTTGGGCTTCTGCCTGATCTTTGGATAGCGCAATGGTGAAATTGCGAAGCGGTTCACCACCTTTACGGGTAACGCTTTCTTCCATGTTCCCTCTCCTGAGAAACACGAGCGTGCATACACACGCTGAACAATGTTCAAGCGAAAGAAAACAAGGATAAAGCAGGAGAGGGTTAATCTGCCGATCAGCCGTTTTATCCTGTCTCTTACGCCGCGTGAGTATAGACACTCTATGTCAAGTGGTCAAGTAAAAATATAAACTATAGGATTGACAAATAGGCAGTGTTTTGCTAGAATTGCAGAGTTTTACGCTCTTCAAGTCTATTTGCCTAGTTGAATTCCCTAACTCAACATGGAAGCAAGAGTAAATTCTCTCTTGTGAACAGGTGCGGTTAGGAATATTCAAAAACAAACAGAGGAGGCAAATATTGTCAGATGTCATTCCTGGGATCAAGCTGATCCTGCATAACGCTGGCGGCGTGTACAATCCCGACGATCCTTCCTATCCCTATAAGCTGGAAGCTTCGTTTAGCCCTCCAGAGTTAATGGAGGTTGCTTTTGTCGCTATTCATGGTGGCGGTGAGAAGATTGTCGTCCGCGGCATGACCCGCGAGGCGTTGGAACAATTCGTCGAATCGAACAGGCTTCAAAACCACCCTCGACTTCAGAGTCTCACAATAACAGGACCCTGAGGTACAGAGACCAGCAAGGAGAACATAGTTTTCATTGTAAAACAAGATAAGTTGGGCAACCCATGTGGTTGCCCATTTTCTTACCACAATTACCTGCTTTTATGAAGAATGAAGTAATAGTTTAGACAGCACTATGTTATCGTTGTTCTCGGTAGTCCTCACCGCTTTTAAGCATGCTGTAGACGATACAGGCGGTATTTTTCATCAGACACCGCAATGCATGTTTTTTGGTTTTACCCTCTTTGAGCTTCTTCTCGAAGTATTCCTTTGTGTTCGGGTTCCACTTGAGTTGGTTTAGAGCAATCCAGTACAGTGTTGTATTAAGCCTTCTGTTGCCTTTCTTGCTTTGGATATGGTGCTTTCCTTTGCCTGAACTTTTCTCAACGGGAGCAATACCAGCATATCGCAGGAACTTATCGCGATTGCCAAACCGTTCAATGCCATTGGTATGGGCAACCAGTTTAGCTGCGGTAATGGTGCTAATACCTTTGACGGTTGTCAGGTTGCTACCATATCCTTGCAGGAGTACTTTTAATTCTGCTTCAAGCTTCTTCTGCGTTGTGCGTATACGTTTCAATTCCTGCTGCTTTTCTTTGATGATAGTACTGAGCGCGTGCTGCTCTTCCTTGCTGAAACTCAACTCTTTTTCTCTTTGCAATTGATGAAGTTGGTTTTGCAATCGTGTTCCCTGCATTGTTTTTTCTTCATAAAACCACACCGTCTTTTTCAGACAGAGCATGCGGGAAGATAGTTCATTAGATGTTATCTTTGGCAGCTCATTGAGTTTTTTGGTTAACACTTCAGCAATGAGTTTAGCATCAAACGGATCTGATTTATCGCTTCTTGTGCCAAAGACCCGCCGCTGCCTTGTATACAACGGATTGACTTCGTAGACATGATCGTAGCTTTCTAAAAGCTGAGAGAGCAATCCATGCCTGGTAGAACTGCCGCCTTCTATCCCAACAATAATTTTGTCTGCCGTGGTATCAATAGTTTCCAGCCATGCAAGAAACTGCCTGATGCCTTCCTTGGTATTCTCGAAGCGCAAGTGTCCTTTTGCTTCTTCAAACCTGTTCATTGCCAGAGCGGTGTGTTCCGATGGGTGCGCATCAATGCCAACAAATGTGGCAAGATTAAGATTGATCTGTTGCTGCATATATTCACCTTCTTTCTTGCCAAGAATGGCTGGTGAATGAAACCGAATGCTTATGTAGCTTTAGACGCTCGTTCAGGTAAAACCTGAACGGCGTAACACTCTATTTGTCAGTTTTCACTCAAGAAAAAAGGGCAGGTGGTAGTCTATACTGTGTCGCTCCAAACATAGATAGTTGGTCGAAAGCAACCGAAAAACCTATCCTACCCTCTTTTCTTATCCTAGCAAGAATTGGTTTCGTTTTAAAACTATAGGGAAACGAAACCATTTGAAGAGTAACACATAAGCAACCGACCAGTGAAAATGCAAAAGAGGAGATAAAAGCATTGCATACTCATGGGTTTTCTGGCAAGAGTCATTTTTGAGTGGGGACGCACATTTACGTTAAGGCGACATTGAGGAGCAGCGAACCTAGAATTAACTCTTAACTCTGGTTAGTTATAGGTAAGGGACAGCTTACTATTCTAATTCAATTTCCATTAACTTCGCTGACATTCCTTGACAATAGTAAGTCATAAACCCTTGAATTTTTTTTGTTTTATCCTTCCTCTTATAACGCATGCCTCCCAGGTAACGGGCGATACCATTCGGATGGATAACATTAACATTATTGTCAAAACTAATAGTAGGCGCACCATTGTTTAACTCAGTCACATTTTTTATCTCAAATCCCAAAATACCAATAAGTTCAATATTGTCATCAAATTGACATAAAAATCCACAATGTTGTGCTGTCCACCGTCCTTCGTTTGTGAATGCGAACTTAACTTCTTTCATTTCAGGGTCATCACCAGGAAAGTCACCCGAGTCGATATGCAATACCAATAGTGGCCTCTGTCGTCTGCCAAACATATCTTCAAGGTCAAAGTGTTCAAGACGGTAAAAACCTTCTGTGCTCCGTTTATAATATTCTCTTCCTGCAAACATTGCCCTGTGAGGGGTTTTATCACTTTGAGGAATAAGACATTTAACGAAGCCAATCTGGTCGGATGCATCAGTAGGAATTTTCTCAATCAAAACATTGTCTACAAAAGGTTGGACAAAGTTAATAAGGCTTGATTTAAGGCTTCTTATAAAACCATCTACATCTGTTATGGGTTTAAGACTCATCGCGGACTCATCTCTTTTATATGTTTCTATTCCCCAGATTAAAATACCACCATCTGAATTAGCAAAACCTGATAATGCCCGCGAAAAGTTCGATTTATCATCATCGTCCAACTGAGCGTGGCGTCTATCATGTTTTTGTTTAAACTCCAAATACAAATCTTCCTTAACCCGATCTGTAATCATCCTCTTGAGGTCAGACTCGGAATTAATCGAATGAAAATAAGAAATCAAATCGCTTGTTTGCATGTTAGTTATGAAGATAGGGGGTTCCTCCTTCGCTACAGTCTTTACGAGCGCAACGTCTAGGATTTTTCTTGCACACTAGTATAGAGATTACTTTAACGACTTGCAACTAATCAGCGTTAGTTTTATTTCTTTGTTATAATCTTTCCATGTGTGGCCGCTACGCAATTCCTGACCCTGCTGATATTCCCATCCGCTTCAAGGGTACTCGCATTGGCTATGACTTGAAACCGCGCTATAACGCTGCTCCGAGCGAGAACTTACCTGTGATTGTCAATGATACACAAAAGCATGTCGAGTTGATGCGATGGGGTCTGGTGCCGTTCTGGGCGAAAGACATAAATATTGGCTACAAGATGATTAATGCCAGAGCGGAAACCTTGCAGGTCAAGCCGTCATTTCGCAAGGCGTTGTCACTACAGCGTTGCATTATCCCTGCTAGCGGGTTCTTTGAGTGGAAGAGGGTAGACAAAGAAAAAGCTCCGTACTACATTTTCCTGAAAAATAAGGAATTGTTCGGCTTTGCCGGACTCTATGACACATGGCACGACAAAGAGGGGAAAGAGCTAAAAACCTACACCATTATCACCACTGAGCCGAATGCGCTTGTTGGGACAATTCATAACAGGATGCCTGCGATACTTGAGAAACAGGATGAGGAGGAGTGGTTAAATCCCGATGAAACAGAACCAGTGAGGCTTGTCAAACTGCTGCATCCCTACCCTGCAAGTGAGATGGAAACATACCCTGTTTCACGGTTGGTCAATTCTCCAAAAAATGACACAAAAGAAGTGATCGAGCCTGCAACGGCTTAACTGCATGAAGCACAGAAGAAATATTTTGCTGGTTTTGTTACCATTATTCTTCCTATTAGGTTTTGGTGCTTGTTTTTTCGTATTTAACACTTTTCTCTCAGCAGAGAATAACCGTAAACCGCAGGTTAAACCAACTCCAACAGTAAATCAAAATAGTTTTTTAAGTATCGAGGAGCTGGAAAAGGTTAATGGTGTTAAACAGGTTAATACTACACCTCAAGAAGCGGATATATATGAAAAGATATCATACCGAATGTTGTGTAACGACGTACAACAAGAAGGCGTTAAACCCAGTCCAGACCTGGCTTTCGGGCTTTTCTGCTATGTACTATTACACAAAATATGGTATGGCATCTATGAAAATGTCGTCCGCCAATTTGAGAAACTTCAGATAAACCATAATGTATTGGGTAGATTAAGCATGTTTACACCCCCGTCTACGGATCAGGAGAAATCCGATTTAGCGTGGCTAAGCGGTACTGATACACAACCCCCCTTTCCGAGATTGGATAGTATTAATATATTAACATATAAGCTCAACTGGTACTCTTTTAATTCTGTAGAAAAAGAGTCTAACGGAAATTTTCTAATAAACGTGCTGGAATGTAAAACTTACTACTCCGCAATGCAGGATCCGCTGACAAACCCGGATCTTTATTTTACTTACCAACGGCATTTTGTTTATGAAATCAATCAGAATAAAAAAATTGTTGAGTATTATACGCTTCCCAAACCGCAAGGAGGGAATATAACGACTAAATATAATGGCTTCATTAATTATTAACACGTAGGGGTAGTACCAGCGCTGCTGTCACCAGGTGCCAGTACAGATTCTTGCTTTATCACTGCCTCTATGATAGAGTAAGCAGCCAGAAACTGCATAATAGGGACAAGTAGATGAGTGACATTAAATTATTCCACGTCAGCAGCGGATCAGCCCAGGAACTGCAAGGCACATCCATTGCCATTGAGAAGACGTTGCAGACATTAATCGAAACTCACCTCGAAGTATTTCTTGGAGTACGCTTCCTCGCGACTGAATATTCAACAGGCAAGACCCATGGAGGCCGGATTGACACGCTTGGCATTGATGAGAATGGCAGTCCTGTCATTATTGAATATAAGAGAGCATTAAACGAAAATGTCATTAACCAGGGTCTCTTCTATTTAGATTGGTTGATGGATCACAAGGGAGAATTTGAGCTATACGTGTTGAAGAAGCTGGGGAAAGAGGCGGCAGACTCAATTGATTGGAGTGTACCACGGCTCTTATGTATCGCGACGCTATGGCAATGAACTCATCCTTTTTGAGCTGGTGAATGCAACGACAGCCCAGGGACAATCTGAGGGGAATACTATTGAGAATGGCGTCAAGCACAAGTCGATCACAAGTTACAAAACCACTACAGAGCTTCTTGAGCAAGCGTCACCTGAACTGCGTGACAGGTTCGAGGCGCTGAAAGCCTTCTTACTCGCATTGGGGGATGACGTGCAAATGAAGGAACTCAAACTCTACCTCGCGTTTCGACGTATCAAAAACTTTGCTTGCGTTGAAGTGCATCCGCAATCCATGCGAATTACCATGTGGGTAAAAGTTGACCCCTCAAGTATCCAGCTAGAGAAAGGGTTCACCCGTGATGTTCGTGCAATAGGACATTACGGGACAGGTGATTTGGAAATAATCATTCAAAACAATGACGATCTGGAACGTGCCAAGCCCCTACTACTAAAAAGCTACGAGGTAAGTTAATCTGAAAAATATCAAATTGTAACTGCTCAGGTAGGATTGACAAAGCTGCTAAAATGAGGCCATTACAGCAGAGGAACGGATAAGTAGTTACATTTTTACCCAATTCGTATTACATGTTCGAAAAAAGTATAATACATGGGTAGTTTCAGGAAATAAGATAACTCATGAATAACTTTAGATTTTGCCGCTTGTCGTTCTCAAAAGACTAGATTCTGTCTTAGCTCCCACAAAAGAAAAAGTACTCACGCAATATGCACAGGTGCAATCCCTAAAGGTAGGAAATATTGACCCGATATTAAACCGGGTTGCTGGTTTAAACTTCCACAATAAAAGTAAATTTGACTTCCAAAAATTACTGGCCGATCCTGATAATCTTGCCGCAAATCTCAGAAATTATATAAATGGGTTCTCTTCTTCTGCAAGGGATATCATTGAGCACTTCCGGTTTGACGAGCAGATAACAATTCTTGATAAAGCAAACCTCTTGTATTTGGTGATTAAAGAAATGAATACGGTAGATCTTCACCCAAGCAAAGTAAGCAGTATGGAAATGGGGTATATCTTTGAAGAGTTAATTCGCAAGTTTGCTGAAGCTTCCAATGAAACAGCAGGTGAGCATTTCACCCCTCGTGAGGTTATCCGCCTCATGGTTAATTTGTTATTTGTTAATGATAAGGATATCTTAACAAAAAAAGGGGTTGTGAAAACACTGTATGATCCCGCATGTGGAACAGGAGGTATGTTGTCTATTGCGGATGAATATTTGCATGAGCTAAATCCTGACGCACAATTAGAACTCTTTGGTCAAGAACTAAATCCTGAGTCATATGCAATTTGCAAGTCAGATATGCTCATAAAAGGGCAGAACGCGGAGCACATTAAGCTTGGTAATAGTTTCACTCAAGATCAATTGCAAAACGAGAAATTTGATTATATGCTCTCCAATCCGCCTTTCGGTGTTGAATGGAAAAAAGTTGAGAAAGAGATAAAAAAAGAACACGAGGAAAAAGGTAAAAGTGGGAGATTTGCTGTCGGATTACCAAGAATCAACGATGGAGCATTTCTTTTCTTGCAGCACATGATTTCCAAAATGAAGCCCTCTAATGGTGGAGCGAGGATTGGGATTGTCTTTAATGGCTCTCCGATGTTTACAGGCGGTGCTGGAAGTGGAGAAAGTGAAATACGACGCTGGATTATTGAAAATGACTGGCTGGAAGCAGTCGTGGCTATGCCCACAGAGCTTTTTTATAACACGGGTATTGCAACATACATCTGGATCGTCACGAATAGAAAAGGTGCAGAGAGAAAAGGGAAAGTACAGCTTGTCAATGCAGTAAGTTTTTATAAGAAGATGTCAAAAAGCCTGGGAAATAAACGGAATGAAATCAGCAATGAACAAATTATAAACATAACTCAGATTTACGACACGTTTAAAGAAGGGGAATATACAAAAATTTTTGACAATGATGACTTTGGTTATTGGCAAGTAACGATAGAAAGGCCCCTTAAAAGGGCTGATGGAGATGTCGAATTAGACAATAAAGGCAAACCAAAAGCAGACGCCTCACTACGTGATACTGAGATTGTCCCTCTGAAAGAGGATATCGATGAATACTTTCAAAGAGAAGTTTTACCTCATGTGCCTGATGCATGGATGGATAGAAGCAAAGATAAAAAAGGTTACGAGATAAACTTCATAAAATATTTTTATAAAATCAAGCCATTACGGTCTTTGGAAGAAATTAGAGATGACATTTTAAAACTAGAAAAAGAGTCAGAAGGACTCTTAAATGAAATTATTAAAAGATGAAAAATTTTCCAGTTGAGAAACCCTCAAGGTCTGATTTGAACGGTAATTTTCCTGCAAGTCGGGAAATTACAAAATTAAAATGGGTATGCGAACTAAAATATGGTAGCTCGTTAAGCGATGAAAATAGAATAATAGGTAGTATACCTGTATATGGCTCGAATGGGATTGTTGGTTATCATAATATGTCTATAACACAAAAGCCAGTAATAATAATTGGTCGAAAAGGATCGTTTGGAAAAATTAATTATTCTAATGAAAAATGTTTTCCAATAGATACCACTTATTATATAGATCAAACTGCAACTCGAAATAACTTGAGATGGCTATTTTATGCTTTAAATACACTTGAATTAGATTCAATCTCAAAAGATTCCGCTGTGCCAGGCTTGAGTAGAGAAGAAGCATATAAAAAACTCGTAGTCTTCCCTTCGTTAGACGAGCAAAAAAAGATAGCTTTGTTTTTGGATTCTGAAACTCAAAAAATTGACTCGCTCATTTCCAAAAAACAAACATTAATAGACCTTCTTAAAGAAGAACGTGCTGCTATTATCAATCAAGCAGTAACCAAAGGGATTGATCCAAATGTGGAAATGAAAGATTCTGGAATTGAATGGCTTGGAAGAATACCAAAACATTGGCGACCAGTTCCACTTAAAAAACATTTACTATCTGTAGTTGATTATAGAGGTAAAACTCCCACGAAAAGAGAGGATGGTGAAATATTTCTTGTTACAGCAAGAAATATTAAAGGTGGGATTATAAACTACACTCTATCACAAGAATATATTTCTAAGGATGACTATAATCAAGTTATGCAAAGAGGAAAACCAATTATTGGTGATGTACTGTTTACAACAGAGGCTCCATTAGGTGAAGTCGCCAGTGTGGACAGAGATGATATTGCATTAGCCCAAAGAATTATTAAATTTCGAGCAAATCCAGAATATTTAGATAATTATTATCTTAAAGAATGGCTTTCGTCTCAATCATTTCAAAATAATTTGCAGAGTTATGCAACTGGATCTACAGCTTTAGGCATTAAAGCTAGTAAGTTAAATTTTCTAAAATTATTATTACCTCCGTTAGGCGAACAAAAAATGATTTTGTATTATATAAGTGAAGAAAAAGCAAAAATTGATAACTCAATTGTTAATATCCAAAAAGAAATAGCTCTTCTTCAAGAGTACCGCGTGAGGCAGGAGGTTGTTTCATGAATATAGCAAGAGAATTTACATTCGAAGATGCGATTGAAAAATATTTGATAGACCATGGTGGCTACCGAAAGGGGAATACAGAGGAGTTCGATAGAAACCTGGCATTGAACAAAAATACCATTTTTGCCTTTCTCCAGGAGTCGCAACCGAAAGCATGGGAAAAACTCACAAAAATTCATGGCAAAGAGATTGAGACAAAAGTCATTCAGCGTTTATATAAAGAGCTTGAGCTACGAGGGATGCTTGATGTCCTGCGGAACGGGTTTACCGATTATGGCGTCACGTTTCAGATGGCCTACTTTAAATCAGAAACTTCTCTGAACCCCGAAACAATTCGCCTCTATAACTTAAACAGACTGGAAATCACCAGACAGGTAAAATTCAGCCCGAAAAATGAAAAATCATTAGATATGGTTATGAGTCTCAATGGACTCCCTCTTGCCACGTTTGAACTGAAAAATCAATTCACCAATCAAACTGTCGAGAATGCCAAAAGACAGTACATGCAAGACAGAGACCCGCGTGAGTTGCTGTTTCAATTTAAGAAACGTGCACTGGTGCATTTTGCGGTTGATTCGGATGAAGTGTACATGACCACAAAATTAGATGGAGCAAATACCAAATTCCTCCCCTTTAATCTAGGAGATCACAACGGCGCTGGTAATCCTCCCAACCCGCATGGGTATAAGACTGCGTATCTGTGGGTGGCAATGTTGCCAAAAGATAGCTGGATGGAAATACTTGCAAAATTCCTCCACCTACAAGTTGAGGAGTTTTACATCGAGGGGAAAAAAGTCGTCAAAGAAACCATGATTTTCCCCAGGTTTCATCAATTAGATGTGGTCCGGAAATTGGTTGCTCATGCAAAGCTTCATGGCGTTGGGAAAAATTATCTTATTGAACATTCCGCAGGAAGCGGGAAAAGTAACTCTATTGCCTGGCTGGCCTACCGCTTGGCAAGTTTGCATAACGCAAACGATGATAGAGTCTATGACTCCGTTATTGTCGTCACTGATAGAAACGTATTGGATCAGCAACTGCAAAACACCATTTACCAATTTGAACATAAACTTGGTGTCGTGCAAAAAATAGACAAAGACTCGACGCAACTGGCAAAGGCGATCGAGGATGGCACCGGAATTATTATCACAACGCTGCAAAAGTTTCCGTTTACCGTTGATAAAATCAGTGAGCTGCCAAACAGGAAATACGCAATCATTGTCGATGAAGCGCATAGCTCTCAAGGCGGGGAAGCAAGTCGGAAAATGAAAGAGGTGCTTTCGGTACACTCCCTGGAAGAAGCAGAAAGAGAGGAAAGTGAAGCACCGGAAGAAGAACGGGATATTGAAGATGAGATTCGACAGACGCTCCTGTCGCGGGGAAGGCAAACAAATC
>WNGD01004661.1_pt1 | contig 13450 bp, 12 predicted proteins | sample 5400671 | NCBI WGS metagenome assembly WNGD01 (sample SAMN13153369, study PRJNA577476) | soil metagenome | isolation source: 40 cm soil or saprolite under grassland replicate 2 | place: USA:California | collected 2016-06-15
AACTCGGGGCGGCGCGATTTACGACGGCTTGCGGCCGATTTCGATCACGATGACGTTGGGCCGCTGCTCCATGCGTGGCCCGGCGGATGCGGTCACGCCGGCGATGAGACCTTCCGCCATCAGCGCCGCGGCCAAGGCGTGCGCGATCGGCGCGAGCTCGTTCGCCCGGCTCGCCGCGACGAATACGGTCACGCCGGAGTTGGGCGAGAGCGGGATGCCGGCCGGAGGATCGCCGACGGCAAGGCCGGAGGGCGCGACTCTCACCCAATTCGCCGCGCGCAGCGCCTTGTCCAGCTCTTCCCATAACGGGCGCGCATCCTCCGATCCCGGCGCGACCTGGCCCTCGAATTCCTGGCCGGAGAACTTCTGCAGCGACGCGGCGACGCGGCGCTGGGCTTCCGGCGTCAGCGTTCGCGGGGTCTTCAATTTCGCGAGTTCAAGCTCGGCCTCGCGCGCGCGCTCGCGCGCCTCCGACAGCAGCGCATTGTTGCCGAAGCGCGCAACGCCGAGGCCCGCGAGCACCACCGCGATGAAGAGCAAGGCGAGCCCCTTCTGCAGGCCACGCTTGCGATCCAGAAGGAGAATGACGGCAACGGTACCGATCAACCCGACGCCCAACAACGCGTAGCCGCAGTTGCGCCAAAATTCCGGGTCGGCAATTCCGAGGAAGAGGTCGCTCATGGGCTAGCCCGCAGCCGTAGGGTGGGCAAAGCGAAGCGTGCCCACGCGTCGAAGAAGCAATATCAGCGGGCGGCGGCACTGACGAGTCGAGAACGACGCAGGCGAGGTCGCGTGGGCAACGGCGAAGCGGCCGTTGCCCACCCTACTTGCGTGCGCGGCGGGCCGCGCGCGGCGCCTTGCGCGGCAGCGCCAGAAAGCCGTGCAGCTCGGCGAGCAGCAGCGCGCCGATGTGGAGCTGGGAGAGGAACACGCCGCTTTTGATCAAGCGCGCGATCTCAGCCGGCGAGACGAGCTTCACGCTGATGCCCGGCTCCGGCTCGAACGCGGCGACGCGCTCGCCGGCCTCGACGAAGAAATTGTGGATGCGGTTGTTGAGGCGGCCGGTGCAGGCGGAATTCTCGCCCAGCGCGTGAACGGCGCGCGCGGTGAACCCGGTCTCTTCCATGAGCTCGCGCCGGCAGCCGTCAGCCGGATCTTCGCCGGGATCGACGAGGCCCGCCGGCAGCTCCCAGGCGAATGCTTCGAGCGCCGGACGGTACTGCCGCACGATCGGAATTTTCCCGCCGCGGGTGAGCGCGACGATCGAGATGTAATCGGGCTGCTCGACCGCGTGATAGGTCTGCGGCGCGGCGCCGCGCGCAAACTCCACCTCGCGCGCGATGATGCTCACCCACGGCGACACCGCCGTGGTGCGGCGCGAGCGTATGCGCGGCCATTTCATCTCGACGGTCTCAATCGCTGACTCGTCATGCCCGGGCATAGCGCGTCGAAGACGCGCGTAAACGCGCTTATGACCCGGGCATCCATCAAAAAAAGCATTTCATTGAAGGGATGGATTGCATCGGAACTCGGGCTTGCCCGAGTTCCGCAAATTGAAGTGCCGCAAGTCGGGTAAACCCGACTTGCGGTGTCAAGCCCGGCAATGACGGTGGATAGGTCGGCGCCGACGGCTGTTGGTCTCATCTCCGCGGCTCCTTGAGCGTGACCGTGCGCGGCGGCCGCCGCAAGAAGGTGGTGGCGAAGGCGTAGCCGTACCAGCGCAGATAGGCCGGCAGCCACTTGAGGACCCGGAAGCGGCTTTCGCCGCTCTGGCGCTCGATCCACGTCACCGGCACCTCCGCGACCGTCCAGCCGAGGCGATGGGCCTTCACCAACAGCTCGATGCTGTAGCAGAAACCTTGGGTCGACTCGATTGCAATTCGATCGATCACCCGGCGCGAGAACATGCGAAAGCCGTTGCTGGCGTCGGTGGTGGGGAGCCGCGCGACGTGCCGCAGGGTGAAGTTGGCGCTGCGCACCAGCACCGCCTTGAGCCAGGGGCAGCCGATCATCGCCCCGCCCGGCATGAAGCGGCTGGCGCAGACGATGTCGCAGCCGTCCCGCGCCAGCGCCACCATGCGGTCGAGCATGGGCGCGTTGACGTGGTCGTCGGCGGGAAACATCAGCACGAACGGCGCCGTGCTCGCGGCAAAGCCGGCCAGGACCGCGCCGTGCACGCCGCGGCCGGTGGTGTTGCGCACGAACTCGACGGGCAGACCGGCGTGCGCCTGCGGGTTGGCGCGGATCGCGGGCAGCGTGTCGTCCTCGGCGTGGTCGTAGCAGATGAGCACGCGCGCCGGCGATGTCACTGAGCGCTTGAGCGCGGCCAGCACCGCCACGATGTTGCGGCCTTCGTTGTAGACCGGAATAACGATGTCGAGCTCGGGCGTCATGCGATCAGTCGCCACGATCGCGGAGATGCTCCCATGCTGAGGAGTCTCTCCGCCCTCATCCTGAGGAGGCGCGAAGCGCCGTCTCGAAGGATGAGGGCGGCCCCATGCTTCGAGACGCCCACCTTCGGTGGGCTCCTCAGCATGAGGCCGAGGAAGCATCGCCGTTGGGGCTGGTAGCGCGTCATGATTCTTTATCTTGTGGCCCTTGCAGGGTGCAGTCGCCGCCGCTTCGCCAGCCGATGAAGCGAGCCGAAATCACCGCGAATCAGCGCTTCCTTTTTTGCACGCGACCAGCCCTTTACCTGCCGCTCGGCTGCGATGGCATCGGTAATCCGCTCAAACCATTGGGAGAATACCGGGGTTACCGGCCGACGTTGCGCCGTATAGTCGCCGTACGTTCCGGCGTTGTGCTCCGCGACCCGCTGCTCGAGACCTGAGCGCGCCGTCCCGGTGTAATAGCTGCCGTCGACGCAACGTAAGATATAAAGATAGGCGCCATCGCTCATAGCTTGTCCTTAGTCTCTCGCCCGCCCTCATCCTGAGGAGCGGCCCGAAGGGCCGCGTCTCGAAGGGATGGGGGCGGCCTCATGCTTCGAGCCGCCACCTTCGGTGGGCTCCTCAGCATGAGGCCGAAGAAAGCGCGTCCTCAAGTTGCGCGGCCTCATGCTTCGAGACGCCGCACTTCGTGCGGCTCCTCAGCATGAGGCCGACAGAGTCGTTACCGCGGCGCATGTCAACATTTCGCGCCCGCAGTGAGCACGAACGGGCGCAGCCGTTCCATGACGGGAAGGCCGAACAGCGCGCGGTCGATGAAATTATAGATCGGCAGCGCGAGTTGCGCGCGCCGTGACGCCACGTAGCGGTAGGCGAGGCCGGAGAGATAGTGCGACGACACCGCAAAGCCCGCGCGCTCGAACACGGCGGCGACCTCGCGCGCGAGCACGGGCCGCTCGTTCTCGGTCACGCCGACGGAGCTGTAGAACGGCGACGCGCGGTCGCGGTAGAGCCACATGAACGGATTCATCCGATTGGGGTCGAAGGCGAGAAAGCGCCCGCGCGGGCGCAGCAGGCGAAAGGTCTCGGCCGCGCAGGGCGAGGGGTCGGGGAAGTGGTGCACCACGCCGCTCAACAGCGCGCCGTCGAAGCTCGCCGCGGGAAACGGCAGGCGCTCGATGTCGCCGGCGACGAATTCGATCTGCGGATGCTTGCGGCGCCCGACCGCGACGAGCTTGGCGGAAATGTCGAGCCCGACGCAGTCGAAGCCGGCGCGCGCGAGCAGCGCGGTGAACGTGCCCGAGCCGCAGCCGAGATCGATCACCCGCGCGCCGGGAGGAAGGCCGGTCAGCTTCACGAACGCGTCGACGAGGCGCGCGCTCGACTGCGGCGTAAACACGTCGTAGTTGTCGTCGGCGGCGTGGCCGTCGAAGAACGCGATCTCCTTCTGCTTGTCTTGCGTCGGAGCGGGCATGCCTTGGAGCGCACCGAGTCTTTGGCGAGTCAGGCGCTCGCGGAGAATTTGCGCACCGCGGCCACCAGCTCCTGGGGTGCCTGGTCGGCGACGTCGTGCTGGGAATCAACCGTCGCCCATTCGATGCTGGGATAGTCGCGCGAAATGCGCGCGATGATCTCGGGCGTGTAGCGGTCGGAGCGCAGCCCGCGCACGATCATGGTCGGGCACTTGACGGCGGCAAGCTCCTGCCAGACGTCGCGGCGCGCGCGCTGCGGCAGGTTGGCGCCCTCGCCCTGCGGCTTGGTGTTCTGGAAGTCGGGATCGCGCTTGAGCATGTAGCCCTTCTCGACCTTGACCAGCGCGGCGAGCGCGCGCTCGCGGTCATGCGAGATGCGCGGCGGGTTGGAAAGCTTGGCGAAGTGCGTCATCGCCGCCTCGACCGATTCGAACACCAGCGGCGGATTGCCGACCGTGGGGCGTCCGCCGCCGCCCTCCTCGCGCGCAAGCCCGCTGTCCACGACGACGAGGCGGGAGATCTTGTCGGGAAAATTCGCGGCGAAGGATATGGACAGCCGGCCCGAGGCCGAATGCCCCACGACGATCGCCCGCTCCCACTTCAACTCGGCGATGACTGCGAGCATGTCGCCCATGTGGGCGTCGACGGAATAGTCCTTGCTCGGGCTCCAGCCGGTTTCGCCGAAGCCGCGCTTGTCGAAGCTCGCCACCTCGCGGTCGCTCGCGAGCGCCTCGCCGACGCCGATCCAGTCGTAGGAGTCGAAGTAGTTGGCGCCGTGCATGAGCAGGATCGGCGTTCGCCCGCGCGCGCCGAAGGCGCGGTAGAAGATCGATACGTCGCCGGAATTCACCCGTCCGTTGCGTTGCATGGCTGGCGTCTCCTCGTTCGAGCCGTTTTGCTTTCGAGTTTGTCACATCGCCGCGCGCTCCGCCACGCGGCTACGCGTGCGGTGAGGCGGCGCCCGCATTCGTGTGAGGTGGAATCAGCGCGAATGACGAACTCGGTCTGCTCCCTCCCCCAACCAAACCCCGTCCTGCCGGGGTTTGGTCACTTTTAAGATCTGCCGGAAGCGGGCAAGCCCGCAGCCGGCTGGGGGAGGGTTGGGGAGGGGGGTGGTGCGGTGATGCACCAACGTTGCCTCACACAATCACCCCCACCCCCGACCCCTCCCCACAAGGGGGAGGGGAGTGCACCGAGTGCTCGGCGTCATGTGCATCAAGCACAACGAACCTGCCCTAGCCGCGCAGCTGCAGCAGGTCGCGCAGATCGCGCACGTTGGTCGTGCTCTCGAGCGCGAGCACGCGTTCGATCAGCGCGGCGCATTTCGCCGCGCCTAGCACCGGCGTCATGAGGTCGCGGCATTTGGCGACGACCTCCGCGCGCGGCATCGGGTTGTCGCTGGTGCCGCGCACCGCCTTGACGTGCTCGGTGAGCTCCGTGCCGTCGGCGAGCACGACCTCGACGATCGCCTCCCGGCGCGGCGCGCGGGCCTCGAGCTCCGCGTCGCCGACGAGCTCCACCTTGGCGCGCTCGCGCAGCACCGCCGCATCGCGCATGCGCGCCACGTCGTGCGCGGCGTCGAACGAGACGGTGCGGTCGATCAGCATCACCGCGACCATGTGCTGCAGGCAAATGTCCGGGATGTCGCGGTTGTTCACCACCGAGGCGCTGCGCGTGCCGAGCCGCACGACGACCTTGCGCACCTCGCCGGGGGTGAACGGGCGGCGCTGCAACAGCAGCTCCAACGCATCGAGCGCCGCCTGGATGGGCGAGCCGACCGACCATTTCTTGATGTTGGTGCGCATGACCTCGTAGCCCTCGCCGAGCTTGTCGGTGAGCACCGCCGCGTCGGCGCTGCGCCCGTGCGCCAGGAGGAAGTTGTCGGGCCCTGAGAAAATATCGTCGATGCCGGTCCAGCCCGCGCGCACCAGCAAGGCCGACGTCACGCCGCTGCGCGCCGGCATGCCGCCGAAGACGAAGGCCTTCTCGATGTGATCGCTGTCGCGCTGCCACGCGGCGATGCCGGAGGATTGCTGCGCGGTGTAGTCGAGGAGCCAGCGCATGCGCTGCGCGTCGAGCGCGGCGGTGCAACCGGCAGCGGCCGCCGCGCCGAAGGCGCCGGCGATGCTGTGGGAGCTCAAATGCGCATCGCGCGAGAGCGCTGGAACGCCGAGGCACATGGTGACGCGCGGCCCGACGTCGTAGTCGAGCGCCACCGCGCGCAGGACATGCCGGCCGTCGATGCCGAGCGCTTCGCCCACCGCCAGCGCCGCCGGCACCACGGCGCAGCCGGGATGGGACAGCGAGGGGGCGTGCGAGTCGTCGGTCTCGTCGGCGTGCGCCAGCACGCCGTTGGCGAGCGCTGCCTCGATCGGTCCGCACAGCACGTCGGAGCCCGCCACGGTCGCGACGCGCTCGCCGCCATAGCCGCGGGCGAATTGGATGGCGGCGCGGCCGGGGGCGAGCTGCGCGCCCGAAATCATGGCGGCGAAGGTGTCGAGCACGTGGTGTTTGGTTTTCTCCGCCACCTCGTCCGGCAGCGCGCGCTCGCGCGCGGCGCCCATGTAGCTGCTCAGCGCCGCCATCACCGGTCCGACCGGCTGCGCGCCGGCGGCGCGGCCGGCGGGAAGCGCGGCCACCGCCGCGTCGCTCTGCAGGACGCGTCGCCGCGTCACCGACGAACCACGGCGCGGCGCTTTCCTGTTGCCTTGACGGGTCACGTCCATGCTCCTTGCGCGGGCGGTGCGAACCGGCTCTCGGTCACGGCTGCCGGGAATCGATCAGCGCAAACAAGATGCGGCACGGCTGCGTGCCGCGGTTGATCCAGGCGTGGTTGGTCGCCTGCTGGACGATCACATCGCCGGCCCGCACGTGCACCACCGAGTCGTCGAGCATCATGTCGATCTCGCCGGACAAGACGACGGCGTAATCGACGGTGCGCGTGCGGTGCATCAGCGGGTGCCGCACGGGAAGGCCCCTCCTCGGCGCACGCTCGCCGATGATCTTCATCATGAAGTTGGGGTCCATTTTCGCCTCTTCGGCCGGATCGAGCGGCGGAAATTCGACCACGAGCAGCGCGGTGCCGAGGTCCGGCGGCAGCGCCGTCGGCTTGGCGGCGCTGTCGTCCGTGAACGAGAGTGCCGCCGGGGCCGTGTCGGTGACCCACAGCTTGGCCGACGGCGTCGCTCCGGGCTCGAGCGTGACGCGGCTGTCGAACAGCACAATCGCCTTGTCGTGGGCATCAAGCGCGGTCACGACGCGGCGGATGTCGGCCGCGGCTGCGCTGGAGCACGCCAGGACGAGCGCGACGATCGAGCCGAAGATCTTGCTGGTCATTGCGTCCTCCTCTGCCCACTAGAGCAATCCCGTTCGAGCCACCTTTTCCGCTCATTCCCGCGCAAGCGGGAATCCAGGGCCGCCTGCTCGCGACTCGCAATCTGGGTCCCCGCTTTCGCGGGGACGAGCGGCATTCCACAACCCGGGCGCCCGCTAGTCCACGCTGATGCCGGCGGCCTTGATCGGCGCGCCCCACTTCGCGATCTCGCTCTCGACGAAGGTCTGCAGGTATTCCGGGGAGCGCCGCTCGGGCGTGACCAGAGTGACCCCGAGCTCGTGCATGCGATCCTTGAGCGCCGGCGTGTTCATCGCTTCGATCGTCGCGTCGTTGAGCTTCTTGACGATGGCCGCCGGGGTGCCCTTCGGCATAAAGAAGGCGTTCCAGGTGATGGCTTCGAAATTGGCGAGGCCCTGCTCGTGCGCGGTGGCCAGCGTCGGCAAGAGCGGCGAGCGGCTACGCGCCAACAACGCGATGCCTTTGAGCGTGTTGCCCGTGATCTGCGGAAACGCGCCGGCGCTGTTGGAGCACATGTAGTGGATCTGTCCCGCGATCAAATCCGCCGTCACCGGTCCGCCGCCGCGATAGGGAACATGTGTGATGTCGAGCCCGGTCGCGCTATTGAGCAGCGCGCAACTGAGGTGGGTCGTGGAGCCCACCCCGGCCGAGCCGTATTGCAGCTTCGCCGCGTTCGCCTTGGCATAGGCGATGAACTCCTGCAGGGTATTGGCGGGAAAATCCTTGCGCGTGAGCAATACCATCGGCTGCTCGACGAGCAGCGCGACCGGGGCGAAATCGGTGGCGGCATTGTACGGCAGCTTTTTGTAAAGCGTCTGGTTGTAGGCATGGGTGCCGACGCTGCCGAATAGGAACACATAACCGTCAGGCGTCGCCTTTGCCACGCGGTTGGTGCCCACGATGCCGGCCGCGGCGCCGACGTTCTCGACGATCACCTGCTGGCCTAAGCTCATGCTGAGATGCGGCGCGAAGACTCGAGCCAAGACATCGAACGCGCCGCCGGCGGCGAACGGCACCACCATGGTCACCGGCCGCGTCGGCCAGTCCTGCGCCGGCGCGGACGAGCATAAGGCTACGAGGGCCGCCGCGGCGGCCGCAATCCTGATCCTCGGCATGGGCGTCCTCCCTGGTTGATCAAATGCTTTGTTTGCGCGGGGGCGCCGCGCCCGGGACGCCGGGTCACGCGCCGCGCTCACGGGCGCAGTCCCGCCGCCGCTTTTTTCACCGCCGCCGTCGCCGGAAAATAATCGCCGAGCCAGCCGCGCAGCAGATCCCAGACGCGCGTATTGCCCTCGCCGAACATGAAATGATCGGCGTCGCTGATGAGGTGCAGCTCGGTCGGCTGGCCGGCGCGCTTGAACAGCTCGATCGATTGTTCGGTGGGCGTGACCGAATCGTTGGCCGCGTGCAGCAGCAACAGCGGCCGCGGCGCGATGCGGCCGACCACGTCGTCGGCGCGGAAGTCGAACATGCTCTGCGCGGTCTCTGCCGGGAACGACTGGATGGAATTGCTGGCGAGGTTGTTGCGCAGATGCGGCGGGATCGGCACGATGTCGTAGCGCGGGACCATCAGCGATTTGCCGGTCCGGGCGCGGTGCTCGCGGCCCTCCTTGAGCATGTTGGTGAACCGCGCCCACTCCTGCGGACTCTTGTGCTGGCCGCGAAACTTGCGCTCGCCGTCGCCCCAGCCGCCGTTGGAGATGACCGCGGCGACGCGTTGATCGACGCCGCCGGTATAGATCGCCACCGCGCCGCCGAAGCTCGATCCGATGAGGCCGATGCGCTCGGGATCGACCGCGGGGTGCCGGGCGAGGAAGGTCAGCGCGTTGCGCGTATCCTCGACCTGCTCCAGGCAGATCACGCGGCCGAATTCGCCCTCGCTGTCGCCGCAGCCGCGCATGTCGAAGCGCAGCACCACGTAACCCAAGTCGCTCAGCACCTTGGTGGGCTGCACGGTATTCGACGAGGTCTTGTTGCTGCCGAAACCGTGCAGCGCCAGGAAGGTGCCGCGCCGTTCGGACGGCCGCATTCCGCGCGGGACGTGCACCACGCCCGAGAGCTTGAGACCGGCGGACGGAATGGTGACGGCTTCTTCGGTCATCGGCGTGGTCTCCGTTGTGGGCGGGGCGGCGACTTTATCGGAACGGCGCCGGCAGCGTCACCCGGCTCTCGGCTTGCCAAGGCCGAGTTCGCTCCAGCGCGCGTAAGCCTTCTCGATGTCGTCTTTGTCCGGCCAGACCGTCGGCGGGAAGCGGGCGCCGCCGTAATCCGGATCGGGGTCGTAGTCGAGATTCATGGTGGCGTCGATCAGCACCCGGCTCCATTTGCCGGTGCCGAACAGCGTGGGATTGCGGTCGCGCTTGCGCACCGAAGGGTCCAGCCCCAAGCCGAAGGTCGCGGGCATGATGACGACGTCGTTTTCACCGGCGTTCACCCGATGCGCGATCGCCCAGTCCACCGCCGCATAGTCGTGGATGTCGATGTCGTCGTCGACCACGGTGATGTGCTTGTAGCGCACGTGCGCCGCCGAAGAGCCCCAGATCGCATTGGCCGCCTGTTTCGCCTGATTGCGGTAGCTCTGCTTCATCTGGATCAGGAGATTGATGCCGGCCTGCACCGGCGGGCACCATACGTCGGTTACTCCCGGCACGCCGGCGCGGTCGAGCACGTTCCACGCGGTGGCCGCGCGCATGATCGATGAGCACATCGCGTTCTCCGAATAGCTGCCGGGCATCGCGCCTTCGATGGTGCCGCGCAGGATCGGTTCGTTGCGGTGGGTGATGGCGGTGACGCGGATGGTGGGCTTGGGCGAGCGATCGCCGGCAAGGTAGCCGGTGAACTCGGCGTAAGGGCCTTCCATCATATAGGTCGCGGGATCGAGGCCGAGATAGCCTTCGATCACGATCTCGGCCGTTGCCGGCACGTAGAGGTCGACGGTTTCGCACTTCACCAGCTCGACCGGCGTGCCGCGAATGGCGCCCATCACGTCGTACTCGCACACCCCCTTCGGCACCGGCGCGCCCGCGCAAAAGTCGAGCGACGGCTCCGAGCCGATCGCCACCGCGATCGGCATCTCGGCGCTGCCGCCCTGCTGCCAGGCGGTGACGTGATGGCCGATATGCTGCGCGCGCCACATCAAGATCGGAATTCGGTCATGGCCGGCGACCATGCCGCGGTAGATGCCGACATTCATGATGCCGGTTTCGGGGTCCTTGGTGACGCAGCCGCCATAGGTGAGAAGGTAGCGGCCGCCGTCGAGCCGGTTCCAATAGGGCGACGGAAACTCGTAGAGATCGACGTCCGCTCCCTTGAGGATGTTCTCCTTCACCGCGCCGGTGGCGACGATCTTGGGCGCGATGCTGCCGGTCAAGATGGTGCGGCCGATCTTGACCAGCTCGCGCGGATGGGTGTCGGGCGGCAGCCCCAGCATCATCGCGATGCGGCGGTAATTGTTGAGCGCGGAGCCGAAAATGCGCCGGCAGCGGCTCGTCGGCGTGTTGTAGTCCTTGATGTTGCTGAAGATGAGCGCCTTGCCGGTGCCGGGCCCTTGTGCCAGCCGCATGATGGTGCCGAGCTCGATGTTCCAGTCGACCTCGGCGTCGATTTCGGCGAGCTCGCCTTGCGCCTTGAGCGCCGCGATCCAGCCGCGCAAGTCGCCGAAGGCGACGGGCTTTCGCTCGGCGGACATGTCCTCGGTGCGGGATTGGAACATGCGGCACTCTATAGCATGCGCGACAATGATTAGCCCGTTAGGACTGGCCTGTGCACCGTCATTGCCGGGCTTGACCCGGCAATCCATCCCCTTGAGCGAAGCGCTTCGTTTCGATGGATGCCCGGGTCGTAAGCGCGTTTACGCGCGTCTTCCGACGCGCTATGCCCGGGCATGACGAATGCAGGATCGCGGCACGCGATAGGGCGCCGGTACTCGGTCACGCGGGGCGAGGGTTTTGGCGCTTGCGCGCGGCGATCTTGACCGCGTTGACGATCTCGGGATAGGCGGCGCAGCGGCAGAGATTGCCCGAGAGATAGTGCCGGATCTGATCCTCGTCCGGGTCGGGATGCGCATCGAGCAGCTGCGTCGTCATCAGCACGAAGCCCGGCGTGCAGTATCCGCACTGGAAGGCGCCTGCCTCGATGAAGGCTTCCTGCACGGGATTGAGATCGTGCGCGCTCGGGTCCGCGAGCGACTCGACCGTCCTCACGTCGGCGCCGTCGACGAACGCGGCCAAGTAGAGGCAGCCGGAAACGGCCGCGCCGTTCACCAGCACGGTGCAGCAGCCGCACATGCCCTGGCCGCAGCTCTCGCGCGCGCCCATCAGATTGAATTCGCGCTGCAGCAGCTCGACGAGGTTGTGATGCGGCTTGATCTCGGCCGCGACCTTCTCGCCGTTGAGGATGAAGCTGATCGTGCGTGTTGCAGAAGCTGCCATGACTTTCGAGATTCTCTCAGCGGTGCGGGAGAAGTTCGAGCCACAAACTCGGTCTGCTCCCACCCCCCTTGTGGGGGAGGGGCGGGGAGGGGGGTGATGCGGTGAAGTAAAGATCGCGCCAGCAGCGAAATAATCGCGCGACCCCCACCCCCAACCCCTCCCCAGCCGAAGTCGGGTATACCCGACTTCGGCCATCTAAAATGCCGAACTCGGGCAAGCCCGAGTTCGGGTGGGGAGGGGAGCGCACCGAACGCGCGGCGCCGTCGTCGATCAAAGAAACGTGCTCTCGCGTCATTCTTCGTCCCCGAGCGGCTTGTTGGCCTTGGCGCGCAGCGCGCGGAACACGGCCTCGGCGTTGAGCGGAAGCGCGGTGAGGCGCACGCCGCAGGCGTCCTCGATGGCATTGGCGATCGCCGGCGACACGCAAAACGTCGCGGTCTCGCCCACGCCCTTGGCGCCGAATGGACCGTTCGATTGATGGGCGTCGACCGCCTCGTTCTCCATCACCCGCGGCACGTCGAGGATCCCCGGGATCTTGTAGTCGGCGAGCGAGGCGTTGGTCACCTGGCCGGCGTCGATGTGCATCTTCTCGAACATGGTGAAGCCGAGCTGCATCAGCGCGGCGCCGGAAATCTGCGTCTCGACGATCTTCGGGTTGAGCGGGCGGCCGCAGTCGACCACGGTGATGAGCCGCGCAATCCGCACGTGTCCGGTCTCGGTATCGACCTCGACCTCGGCGCCGGAAGCGGCGCACATCCAGAACGGCGTCACATTGGGGGTGAGCCCGGTCGCCGCGTCGGGCGGCACGTAATCCGGCTTGTAGATGCCGGTACCGACGATATTGCCGGCCTGCATGCCGTATTTTTTCTTGAACAGTTCGGGGAGCGGAATGTTGCTGCCCTCGGGCTCGCCGACGTCGCGCGCCAGCGCCTTGATCTTGTCGCGCGCATCCTGCGCGGCGAGCCGCACCGCGTGCCCCATGTGGAACAGCGAGCGCGAGCCGAGAGTGCCCATGTCGTAGGGGGTTACGTCGGTATCGCGCGGCACGATCCTCACGCTCTGCGCGGGGATATCGAGCACCTCGCCGACGATCTGCGCCATGGCGGTGTCGGAGCCCTGGCCCATGTCGACGGTGCCGCAAAACAGGGTGGCGCTGCCGTCGGCCGCGATGGTGATATTGGCGACCGAGGTCGTCGGCGAGATCACCGCCTTGATCGCCACGGCCAGCCCGCGGCCGCGCCGCACCGTGCCGCTGCCGCGCTCGAGCGGTTTGCCCCAGTTCAGCCGCTCGGCCACGCGGTCGAGCACGGCCTCGAGCTTGGCGTCCCGCACGATCTGGCCGGTGGCGTGCGGCTGCCCTTCGCGCAGGAGGTTCTTGCGGCGGAACTCGAGCGGATCGAGCTTGAGCGCGCGCGCGATCATGTCGGTGTGACTCTCGTACCCCCACACCAGTTGCGGAATGCCGAAGCCGCGCAGCGCCCCCGCCGGCGGCAGGTTGGTGTAGAGCGCGTAGGAATCGACCCAGACGTTGTCGATGTCGTAGGGGCCGGAGGCGGTAAAGCCCGACTTCTGCGTCACGCGCGGGCCGACGTCGGCATAGGCGCCGCCGTTCCAGTACACCTCGCATTTGCGCGCGGTGATGCGGCCGCTCTTGTCGACGCCGGTCTTGATGCGGAACGTGCTGGGGTGGCGAGTGATGGTGTAAAACTGCTCTTCCATGGTGAGCGCGACCTTGACCGGCCGACGCGCGATCATGGAGAGCGCGGTCGCGAGCGCTTCCATCTTGATGTAGAGCTTCGAGCCGAAGCC
>WNGD01013322.1_pt1 | contig 13450 bp, 12 predicted proteins | sample 5400671 | NCBI WGS metagenome assembly WNGD01 (sample SAMN13153369, study PRJNA577476) | soil metagenome | isolation source: 40 cm soil or saprolite under grassland replicate 2 | place: USA:California | collected 2016-06-15
CGTCGTCGGAGGACCCCGTCTCGATGGCGGAAACGCTCAGGGACGCGGGGGCGCGACGCTTCATCCACACCGACACGGCGCGCGACGGAACGTTAGGCGGGGTCGACCGTTCCGGATTTTCCGCGCTGCTTCCTCTCGGCGTCCCGGTGCTCGTCGCCGGTGGCGTCGCGAGCTATGCCGACCTGGAGGCGATCCGGGATGCCGGCGCCGAGGGTGCGATCGTGGGGCGGGCGTTGCTCCAGGGGAAAATCGAGCTCGGCCCTGCGCTCAGGTTATGACCTGCGGCTAGGGCCGCAAGGGCTCTCCGGGGAAAGGAACGCCCATGACCGACAGCTTGGAGTTGGCTCCGGCGTCCGTCAGCGAAAGGTTCGTCATGTAGACGGCACGCTCATGAAAGACGAGGCTGGCGGGGAAGTCCAGATCATGCTGACCGACACCGTCGTAGCGCGCGATCAGCCGGCCCTCGGGCGATAAAACCTGAAGCTCGCCGGGCAGGCCGGGCGCCGGGTGCTGCGCCGAGTTCGCCGCGACATAGAGGTTGCCCTGGACATCGAACATGATTCCATCTGCGCCGTGCAGCGCCTCGGTCGTCCCCTGGGTGGCGTCGATCGCCTCGCCGGAGGCAAACAGCTGCAAATCTCCGGCGCTACCGTCATCCATTACGCGGATCCGGTAGATCTTGCCGTCGGCGGTCGTCGCAACGTAGAGGAAGCGCTGGTTGCGATCGAAGGCGACCCCGTTTGCCCCGAAGGGTGGCCCCGCCCCAGGTTGTGGGGTCAGCCTTAGATCCTGCTTCCAGACGGTGGTCGTCCCGTCGGGCGCGACCTTCCAGATGACTCCCTGAAAGGAATCTGAGATATAGAGGCTCCGGTGACGGTCCTGGGTCAGCGCGTTGGGCGCCTGAAACCCGGTCGCGACCACGCTGACCGCGTGGGTACCCGGATTGACGAGCAGCAGTCGGCCATTGCCTGGGGCGCCGTTCGCGAAGTCGAGCACATAGAGACCCTGGCCGGGTTCGAACAGCTCGCCGAGGAGCGACGCGACGCCAGCCGAGCCGGCGGGCACCGGGATGACGTCGACCAGCACACCGTCACGATTGACCACGCAGATGTTGGCGACCGGCTGGAACGCGAAGGAGCCCGCGTAGAGATTCCCGGTCGGGTCGATGGCAATCCCTTCGGGGTTATGGCAGCTCGCCGCCAGGGGCGGGCCGAAGTTCTGGACGACACCAACCTCCGTTGGCGAGGCCGCCGACGCGGGAACGGCAAGCCCAATGGCGATCGCAGCAGCGGCCAGCAAGGTCAGTCGGCGCATGAGTCTTCCCTCCCCGGTCGAATGGAGCCGTTCGAAACCCCCGATGCCATTTTCGCCACTAGCTTCATCGGCCGTCAACGTCGATCTCGGACTCCGGCCTAGACACTCGCCGGTTCGGGTGCTATACCTGAGGGCGGCAGGCTTCGGCACGTAAATAGGAGGTGGCTATGAGGCGCAGGGTTGCTGTCACCATCAATGGCACCGGGCACGAGCACGAGGTCGAGCCTCGGCTGTTGCTCGTGCAGTACATCCGCGAGTTGGCGGGGCTGACCGGGACCCATGTCGGTTGCGACACCAGCAACTGTGGCGCGTGTACCGTCGAGCTCGACGGCCACAGCGTGAAGTCCTGCACGGTCTTCGCCGTCCAGGCCGATGGGGCGCAGATCACGACGATCGAGGGCCTGGCCAAGGGATCGACGCTGCATCCCTTGCAGCAGGCGTTCTGGGACGAGCATGGCCTGCAGTGCGGCTTCTGCACGCCCGGCATGATCATGGCGGCGAAGCAGCTGCTCGAGCGCAACCCCAACCCGACCGAGCAGGAGATCCGATTGGGGCTAGAGGGCAACCTCTGCCGCTGCACCGGCTACCACAATATTGTTAAGGCGATCCAAGCCGCGGCGAAGACGATGCCGGCTGCCGCCGGTGTCGAGAAGCGAGCCCCGGCTGCGGTTTCGTGACGGAGGAGGCACCATGGCAATCTCTCAAATCATTGGCGCCTCTATTCGGCGCCGCGAAGACCCGGAGCTGGTTACCGGGACCGGCAGTTATGTCGATGATCGGCCGCCAACCGGCGTCCTCCACATGTACGTTCTCCGCAGCCCGCACGCGCATGCGCACGTCCGCGGGGTCGAGGCGGGGGATGCGCGGCAGGCTGCCGGAGTGGTCGCCGTCTTTACCGGCAAGGACCTGATCGGCGAGTTCAAGGCACCGCTACCGGTGACGGCGTCGTTCGTGCCGGACAAGAAGAGCCCGGCGCAATATCCGATCGCCACTGACAAAGTCCGATACCCGGGCGAGCCGGTCGCCATCGTCCTCGCCACCAGCCGCGCGGCGGCCGAGGACGCCGCGGAGCGGATCGACGTTCGCTACGAAGAGCTGCCCGCGGTCGTCGACCTGGAAAGGGCGCTGGAGAAAGGGTCACCGCTCGTCCATGATGAGCTCGGCACCAATCTCTCCTACGACACGAAGTTTGCGGGTGGCGATATCGACGCGGCCTTCAAAGCTGCCGACGTCACGATCAAACAGCGGATCCATCAACAGCGTCTCTTCCCCGTCGCCATGGAGACCCGTGGCGTCGTCGCTGAGTACACCCCGTTTGGCAAGCAGCTGACAGTGTGGTCGTCAACCCAGGTGCCCCATTTTCTGAAGATCTTCCTGGGGATCATCGTCGGCATTCCGGAGCAGAACGTCCGCGTGATCGCTCCGGAGGTTGGCGGCGGATTCGGTTCCAAGCTGCGGGTGTACTCCGAGGAAGTCCTCGCCTGCGTCGCCGCTGTCAAGCTCGGCCGGCCGGTGAAGTGGATCGGCGACCGCAGTGAGGATCTCAAGGCGACCACCCATGGGCGCGCCCAGACCTGGGACGTCGAGATCGCCGCCAAGCGTGACGGAACCGTCCTCGGCCTGCGGGCCACGCAGTGGCTTGACCTGGGGGCCTACGTTGGCATGTTCGGCACGTTCCAGACGGTAGGGGTGCTGCTGGCGCAGGGAGCGTACAAGTTACAAGCGCTGGACGGCCGGGCGGTGGGGGTCTTCACGAACAAGACGCCGACCGATCCGTACCGGGGCGCCGGGCGACCCGAAGCGACACATCTGATCGAACGCGTGATGGATCTGGTGGCGTACGAGGTCGGCATGGACCCGGCGGACGTCCGCCGGAAAAACTTCATCGCGAAGAACGAGTTTCCGTACACGAATTTAGTCGGGCTGATCTACGACTCCGGTGACTATGCCGCCACGCTCGACAAGGCGCTCGCCATGGTCGGCTACCAGGACCTTCGCAAACAGCAAGCCGAGCTGCGCAAGCAGGGCCGATACCTTGGCATCGGCCTCTCCACGTACGTCGAGATCTGCGGCGTCGGGCCCTCCGGGCCAACCGTAGCCGCAACCGGCGTCGGACTCTGGGGCAGTGCCGTCTTGCGGATGCGGTTTACCGGCAAGGCCGAGCTGATCATCGGCAGCTCCCCGCATGGCCAGGGTCATGAGACGACGTTCGCCCAGATCGCGGCCGACGTCCTTGGCCTGCCGCTCGAGGACATCGAGGTCGTCCACGGCGACACCGCGGTTGGTCCGATGGGAATGGACACCTATGGCAGCCGCAGCCTCTCGGTTGACGGGACCGCCGTCTACCTGACCGCGCAGAAGGTCAAAGAGAAGGCGCGCAAGCTGGCCGCCCATCTCCTCGAAGCCGCCGAAGACGACGTGGTCTACGAAGGCGGTCGGGCCTATGTCAAGGGCGCGCCGTCCCGGGCCAAGACCATCCAGGAGCTGACGATGGCCTCCTATCAGGGGACCAACCTCCCGGCCGGCATGGAGCCCACCCTGGAAGCCACCACCTTCTTCGACCCGCCGAACTTTGTCTGGCCATTTGGCGCCCACGTGTGCGTCGTCGAGGTTGACGCGGAGACCGGGGCGCCCCGAATCACGCGCTACGTCGCCGTCGATGACTGTGGGCGGCGGATCAATCCCATGATCGTGAACGGACAGATCCAGGGCGGTATCGTCAACGCCATCGGACAGGCGCTCTACGAGGAGGTGGTTTACGGCGAGGACGGTCAGCTGCGCACGGGCACCCTGGTCGACTACATGATCCCCACGGCGGCCGACCTGCCCACCTTCGAAATGGCGGAAACGGTGACGCCAAGCCCCAGCAATCCCATGGGCGTCAAGGGCGTCGGAGAGGCCGGCACCATCGCAGCCAGCCCGGCCGTGATCAACGCCATCGTTGACGCGCTCAGACCCTTCGGCGTCAAGGACGTCGACATGCCGGCCACCCCACAGAAACTGTGGCAGCTGATGCGCAAGAACGGAGGGAGGAAGGACCGATGATCCCAGCAGCTTTCGATTACATCGTGCCGAAGACCCTTCCAGAGGCGACTGCGGAGCTCGTCAAGCACGGCGGCGAAGCAAAGGTCCTCGCCGGCGGCCACAGTCTGATCCCGTTGATGAAGCTTCGGCTTTCGACCCCGTCGTTCCTGGTTGACATCGGCCGGATCGGGGACCTCAGCTACATTCGTGAGGCAGACGGCCATATCGCGATCGGCGCTCTGACGACCCACCACGACATCGAGTTCTCTGAGCTGCTGAAGAACAAGCTGCCGCTGCTCGCGGCGGCGCACGCCGACCCATTCGGCGACTTCCCGGCCTGCCTGCTCGCCCTCGATGCCGAATTCACGGCGGTAGGGCCGCGCGGGGAACGGTCGATCGCCGCGAGGGATTTCTTTGTCGACACCTTCACATCGTCGCTCGAACCCAACGAGATCCTGCGAGAAATCCGCATCCCGACGCCACCTCCGGGTAGCCGGGGCACCTATCTGAAGTTCAGCCGGCGGTCCCAGGACTGGGCGATCGTAGCGGTCGCCGCGCAGGTGCGAGTGACCGGCCACGAAGTCACCCAGGTCGCGGTCGGTCTCACCGGGATGGGCAGCCGCCCGATCCGGGCGTCCGGGGTGGAGCAGGCGCTACGCGGCAAAGCCGGCCATGACGATGAGCTTCGTGCGGCGGCCGAGCGGGCTGTGGACGGAACCGACCCGCAGCAAGACCTGAACGGTTCGCCGGATTACCGCCGGCACCTGGCGCAGGTGCTGACGCGACGGGCGCTGGAACAGATCACCGCGCACCACTAAGAAACTGGGAGAGCGGCGGCACCGCGCTGCTGCTCTCCCTACAATTCGCTCATGCAGGACCTTCCCTTCGCCTCGATCGAGGACGTCGAGCGTGCCCTGAAGGCGCACCGCTACGTTGCCGATCGCAGCCTGGCGACAACGATCTTCCTGGCCCTCACGCTCGACAAGCCGCTGTTGCTCGAAGGTGAGGCCGGGGTCGGCAAGACGGAAGTCGGCAAGGTCCTCGCCGAGATCCTGGACACCACCTTGATCCGGCTGCAGTGCTACGAGGGGATCGACGTGAACAACGCCGTCTACGAATGGGCCTATGCCAAACAGATGCTCCACATCCGCTTGCTCGAATCGGCCGGCGCCAAGCGGGACGAAACCGAACGCGAGATCTACAGCCACCAGTTCCTGGTCAAGCGTCCGCTACTGCAGGCGATCGAGAGCGACGGGGCCAGGCCACCGGTCCTGCTGATCGACGAAATCGACCGCGCCGATGACGAGTTCGAGGCCTTCTTGCTCGAGCTGCTCTCGGACTTCCAGATCTCGATCCCCGAGATCGGCACCATCAAGGCCAAGAGGCCGCCGGCGGTCATCATCACCTCGAACCGAACCCGCGAGATCCACGACGCGCTCAAGCGCCGCTGTCTCTACTTCTGGATCGACTACCCCTCGGTGGAGCGGGAGTACGAGATCATCACGGCTCGCCTGCCGGACGTGCCGGCCAAGCTGGCACGCCAGGTCAGCGAGTTCATCGGAGGGGTTCGCCGCCTCGACCTCTATAAGTTACCCGGGATCGCCGAGACGCTCGACTGGACCCGCTCACTGATCGCGCTCGGCGAGAGCGAGCTCAGCGAAGCCGCCGTGCAGGCGACGCTCGGCGCGGTCGTCAAGTACCAGGAGGATCTCGAACGGCTGCGCGGCGCGGGCTCTCGGGAGCTCCTCGCGCGAGCCGTCAATGCCTGACCCGGGCGCGGTCCTGACCCGCAACTGGTTGCATTTCGGACGAATCCTGCGCGGACTGGGTTTCGACGCCGGGCCGGCGCGCATGCTGCCGTTCCTCACCGCACTGACGGTGATCGACCTACGCCGTGCCGACGATCTGCGGACGGCTGTTCACGTTCACTTCGCCCGCAGGCGGATCGAGCTGGCCATCCTCGATCGCGCGCTCGCCGCCTTTCTTCGGGGCTACGCGCCGGATGCGGAGTTGTCCTCCTCCGCGACGACGGCATCCGAGCGAGGAGTCATGGTCACGATCACGGGCCAGCAGTTGAAGGTGCTCGACGACGACGGCGCCGCCGAGGGCGCCGAGGAGCAGGAGGTGGCGAGCTACTCGCAGGCGGAGGTACTCCGCGAGAGAGACTTCGACACGCTGACCGAGGCCGAGATGGCCGAGGTGCGACGGTTGATCCGGCTGATGCGGCTGCCGGCGGGGCTGGCGCGATCGCGGCGCGCACGGGCGGGCGGCCACCACCAGCTCGACATGCGCCGCCTGCTGAGGCGCAGCCTGCGATTTGGCGGTGAGCTGCTGGTCTTCAGCTGGAAGAGCCCGACGCTTCGGCCGCGACCGCTGGTTCTGCTCTGCGACATCAGTGGATCGATGGAGCGCTACACGCGCCTGCTGCTCAACTTCACCTACGCACTGAAGAACGCCAGCACGCGGGTCGAGGCGTTCGTGTTCGCGACGCGCCTGACCCGCATTACTCGGGTGCTGCGCAGCCATGATGTCGACGGCGCGCTCAGCCGGGTGATGGCGTCGGTCGACGATTGGTCGGGCGGAACCCGCATCGGCGAGGCGATCGAGACGTTCAACCGGCGCTACGCCCGCCGCGTGCTGAGCCATGGGGCGACCGTCGCCATCATCAGCGACGGCTGGGACCGCGGCGATGCGGCGCAGATGCGGCGGGCCATCGCTCGGCTGCAGCGATCCTGCCACCGTCTGATCTGGATGAACCCCCTGATGGGCGCCCCCGGCTACGAGCCACTGACCTTGGGGCTACAGGCGGCGCTCCCCTTCGTCGACGATTTCCTGCCGGCGCACAACCTCGCGAACCTCGAGGCGCTCGGGATTCTCCTTCTCGAGACGGCGAGCCGGCGCCCTGTCCGACGCCAGACGCTGCTGACCGCATCGGCCTGACGGCCCCCTCCCCGACCCTCCCCCGCAAGCTGGGGAGGGAAAATGTAAGCGCACTACACTTTGAGGCATGCGCGACGTCATGACCGACGTCAAGGCGTGGCTCGAGCAAGGCGAGCCCGTGGCGGTTGCGACCGTGATCAGCACCTGGGGGAGTGCTCCGCGGCCGGCGGGATCACGGATGGCCATCAGCCAGTCGGGAAAGATCGCGGGTTCGGTCAGCGGCGGATGTCTCGAGGGCGAGGTCTTCGAGCAGGCCCAGGCGATCCTTCACGGAAAGCCGGCCAGCCTCTTTCATTACGGGGTCAGCGACGACCTCGCCTGGACGGTCGGCCTCAGCTGCGGCGGCGAAATCGATGTGCTGGTCGAGCCACTCGGCCAGGTGCATCGCGATCTCATGGACGCGCTGGCGGCCGAGCATCCGGTGGTCCTGAAGACAGACGTCGGTGAGCGCCCCGGTGCGCGCCAGCTCCTGACGCCGGCCGATCCGACGGTTCCCGACCTTCTCAACCGGGAGAACCCGGTCCGCCAGGACGGCGTTTTTCTGGAACCGTTCCCGCGACCGCCGGAGCTCCTCATCTTTGGCGGCTCGCACGTCGCCATCCCGCTGGCTCGCCTGGCGAGCGCGATCGGGTTCCGGGTGACCGTGGTCGATGCCCGGTCGAAGTTCGCGGACCGGGAGCGCTTTCCGGAGGCGCGTCGTGTCATCCACGCCTGGCCTGATGAGGTCTTGAAGGACCTGCCGATGGACGGCTCCAGCTACGTGGTGATCCTGACGCACGATCCCAAGTTCGACGATCCAACGATCACCGCCGCCCTGCGCGGGCAGCCGCGCTATATCGGCGCCATCGGCAGCAAGAAAACGCATCGCGACCGGGTGGCGAGACTGGTCAAGGCCGGCGTCAACCCGAGCGAGATCGACCGCGTCCACGCGCCGATCGGCCTCGACCTCGGCGCGCAGACCGCGGAAGAGACGGCGCTCGCGATCCTGGCGCAGATGGTCGCGGTCCGTCATGGCAAGCAGGGAGGCCCGATGCCCGGCCCCGCTGCCGCGGCGTGAAGGCCGAGTCCCTGCGGGGCTCGCGCTTGAGCGCCGAGGGGATCGCGGGCGCCGTGCTGGCCCAAACGCTGCTGGCGCCCGACGACCACCATCGGGTCCTGTTGCTCAAAGGCCGCATCCTCACGAGGGCGGACTGGCCGGTGGTTGCGGACGCCCATGTCGAGGAGCTCCACGTGGTGCGCATGGAGCAGGGCGATGTTCACGAGGATGCGGCCGCTCGCCGTCTGGCAAAGGTGGTCGCCGGGCCCGGTGTCATCGTGCACGGCCCGGTTGAGAGCCAGGTGCGGCTGAGTGCTGAGGTCAACGGCATCTTCAAGGTCGAGATCCAGGGGCTGCAGGCGCTCAACAGCATCCAGGACATCTCGATCTTTACCCTCTTCGACGGCCAGCTGGTCTCGAAGGGCAAGACCATCGCGGGGGTCAAGGTCACGCCCTTCGTGGTTCCCGAAGCCCGCCTGCGCGAGGCAGAGCGCGTCGCGACAGAGGCGGACGGCGTGATCCGGGTGCTGGCCTTCCGGCCGATGCGGGTAGGAGTTCTCGTCCGCGAGCGGCTGGACCCGGCGCAGCGCGAGAAGTTCCAGGCGTCGATCGAGATGAAGGTTGCCTGGTTCGGCTCGGCGATCAGCGAGATCCGCTACGTCGCGGACGACGTCGAGGCGCTGGAATCGGCGATCCCGGGCCTGCTCCGAGACGCGGACCTTTTGCTGACCGCCGGCGCGAACGCCACCGACCCGCTCGACCCGACGCTGGTAGCGCTCGAGCGACTGGGCGCCCGGACGGAAAAACAAGGCGCCCCGGCGCACCCCGGTAGCGCGGTTTGGCTCGCCTATCTCCGGGACACGCCGATCTTCGGCGTCGCGGCATGCGGGATGTTCTCCCGGGCGACGGTGCTCGACCTGATCCTGCCGCGACTCTTCACCGGGGCGCGTGTCACGGCGGAGGATTTCAATCGCTTAGGCCACGGGGGGCTGCTCTCCAAAGACATGGCCTTCCGTTTTCCCGCGTACGGCGCTTTCGACACGATCGATCAATAGCACGAACGACGTTAGGCATTGACAACACTGAGGCACCCGAATAGGGTGAAAAGGCTCGGTCATCCGGTTGCGCGTGCCACAAGGAGGGGATGTTCATGTTGCCGGCTCCGTTCGAGTACCACGCTGCCAAGTCCATGGACGAGGCGCTCGGCCTCATGGATGAGCTCGGCGAAGACGCCAAGATCCTGGCGGGCGGCCAGAGCCTGATCCCGCTGCTCAAGCTGCGCTTCGCCAGTCCGGCGCACCTGGTCGATATCAACGGGATCAAGGATCTGGACTATCTCGAGGAGCGTGACGGAACGCTTCGCATCGGCCCGCTGTTTCGCCACAAGTCGGCTGAGCGGTCCAGCCTATTGACCTCGAAATACCACGTCATGGCCGATGCCGCCCCGCAGATCGCCGACCCGATCATTCGCAACCGTGGCACGATCGCCGGATCGGTCGCCCACGCCGATCCCTCCGGTGACTGGGGATCGGTGTTGCTCGCGCTCGATGCGGAGCTTGTCCTGCGCTCGAAGTCCGGGAGCCGGACGGTCAAGGCCCGCGACTTCTTCAACGGGCCCTTCAGCACCGCCCTCCAGCCTACGGAGATCCTCAGTGAGATTCGGATTCCCGCCGCCGGGCCGCAAACGGGCGGCGCCTACCTCAAGCTCGAGCGCAAGGTCGGTGACTTCGCCACCGTCGCGGTGGCGGTCCATCTTGAGATGGATGACGGCAAGGTGGGGGACGCGGGAATCGGCCTGACGGCGGTCGGGCCCCAGAACATCAAGGCGGAGCGGGCCGAGGCCGCGCTACGGGGTGCTCGGCTGGACGACGCCTCCATCAAGAAGGCCGCCGCGCTCGCGGCGGAGGCCGCCGAGCCGAAAGCCGACCATCGCGGGTCCGTCGAGTACAAACGCAACGTCGTCCGGGTCTTTACCGAGCGAGGACTCAAGCGCGCTTACGAGCGCGCCCGCGGAGGTGGATGAGCATGGGCCAGCCGATCACCGTCACCGTCAACGGCGACAAGAAAACCGCGGAGGTCGAACCGCGGCTCTTGCTCGTGCATTTCCTTCGGGAGACGCTCCGACTGACCGGCACTCACATCGGGTGCGACACCACGCACTGCGGCGCCTGCACCGTATTGGTCGAGGGAACGCCGATGAAGTCCTGCACCATGCTCGCCGTCCAGGCCGATGGTCAGCAGGTGACCACGGTTGAGGCCCTGGCCGCGGGTGGCACGCTGCATCCCATCCAGGCCGCCTTCAAGCAAGAGCACGGGCTGCAGTGCGGCTTCTGCACCCCCGGCATGATGCTGACCAGCATCGCGCTGCTGCAGGAGACGCCGGACCCCACCGAGGACGAGATCCGCTGGGCGCTCTCGGGCAATATTTGCCGGTGCACCGGCTACATGAATATCGTCAAGGCGGTCAAGAGCGCCGCCGCTCAGATGAGGACGTCAGCGGCTGTGCCCGAGGCGGCCACCGCCGCGGCGAGGAGCTGAGCAATGGCTGTTGAAACCCCGCTCAAGGGAAACATCGGCGACAGCATCCGGCGCAAGGAGGACGATCGCTTCATTCGGGGGAGAGGTAACTACCTGGACGACATCGCCCTGCCCGGCATGCTGCACATGGCGATCCATCGCAGCCCCTTTGCCCACGCCCGCATTCGGTCGATCAACACGGAGGCCGCCCAGGCGGTGCCCGGGGTGGTCGCTGTCGTGACGGGGGCGCTGCTCGCCCAGCACAAGCTCGCCTGGATGCCCACGCTTTCCGGCGACACCCAGGCGGTGCTCGCCACCGACAAAGTGCGCTTCCAGGGCCAGGAGGTCGCGTGTGTGATCGCGACGGATCCGTACGTCGCCCGCGACGCCGCGGCGCTGATCGAGGTGGACTACGACGTGCTGCCGGCTGTTGTCGACCCGCACAAATCGCTGCAGCCGAACGCGCCCCTGATCCGCGATGAGAAGGAAGGTCAGACCTCCAACCACATCTACCACTGGGAGGCGGGCGACAAGGCGAAGACCGACGAGGCCTTTGCCAGGGCCGATCGGGTCGTGAAGCTGGATACGTTCTATCCGCGCTGCCATCCCTCGCCGCTGGAAACCTGCGGCATCGTCGCCGATATCAACTCGGCGACCGGCCACGCCACTCTCTACATGACCTCGCAGGCGCCCCACGCCCACCGCACGCTGTTCGCGATCGTCGCCGGGCTGCCGGAGCAGAACATCCGAATCATCTCGCCCGACATCGGCGGCGGCTTCGGCAACAAGGTGCCGATCTATCCCGGCTACGTCGTCGCGACGGCGGCTTCGCTGCTGATCGGCAAGCCCGTGAAATGGGTGGAGGACCGCAGCGAGAACCTGATCTCGACCGGTTTCGCTCGCGATTTTCACATGAGCGCACGTCGAGGCAGACGGTGCCTACACGAACAAGGCACCCGGCGGCGTCGCCTATCGGTGCTCGTTCCGCGTGACCGAAGCTTCCTACCTGATCGAGCGCCTGGTCGAGAATGCCGCGATCGAGATGAACATGGACCCGGCGGATATCCGCCTCAAGAACTTCATCAAGCCCGACCAGTTCCCTTACGTGTCGGCCACCGGCTTCGAGTACGACAGCGGTGATTACCCGAGGGCCATGCAACTCGCGCTCGACAAGCTCGGTTACCAGGACCTGCGTAAAGAGCAGGCCGAGAAGCGGAAGAAGGGTGAGCTGATGGGGATTGGCGTCGCCAGCTTCACGGAAGTCGTCGGCGCCGGCCCCGGCAAGCACTACGACATCGCCGGCCTCCGCATGTTCGACTCCGCCGAATTGCGCGTCCATCCCACCGGCAAGGCGATCCTCAAGCTCGGCGTCAAGAGCCAGGGCCAGGGGCACGAGACCACCTTCGCGCAGATCGTCACGGAGGAGCTCGGCATCCCGGCGGCCGACATCGAGGTCCAGGAGGGTGACACCGACAACACGCCCTACGGGCTGGGCACCTACGCGAGCCGGAGCACGCCGGTCGGAGGGGCGGCCACCGCGATGGTCTCGCGGAAGCTGCGCGACAAGGCGAAGAGGATCGCGGCCCACCTGCTCGAGGCCTCCGAGGCCGATATCGAGTTCGATCACGGCAAGTTCTTCGTCCGCGGCTCGCCCTCCAAATCCAAGACCATCCAGGACGTCGCCTTTGCCGCCTACACGAACCTGCCCGATGGCATGGAGGCCGGCCTCGAGGGCGTGACCTACTACGATCCGCCCAACATGACGTACCCGTTCGGGACCTATCTCGTGGTGGTCGACATCGACCGTGGCACCGGCCAGGTCAAGGTCCGCCGCATGGTGGCGGTCGACGACTGCGGGGTGCGGATCAACCCGATGGTCGTCGAAGGACAGATCCACGGTGGCCTCACCGAAGGTTTCGGCATCGCGTTCATGCAACTGATCACCTTCGACGAGGAGGGCAACTGCCTCGGCTCGAATTTCACCGACTACCTGTTGCCAACGAGCTGGGAGACGCCGAAGTTCGAGATGGGCGAGACGGTCACGCCGTCGCCGCACCACCCAATCGGCGCCAAGGGGGTCGGTGAGTCGGCCACGGTCGGGTCGCCGGCGGCTTACGTCAACGCCGTGATCGATGCGGTGGGCCACCTCGGCATCACGAACATCGACATGCCGGTCACATCGGACAAGGTCTGGGAGGCCTTGAACGCGGTCGGCGCGGCCGAGTAAGGCGGTAGGGATGTCACTCGCTGACGACGTGCTGGACCGAGCGGCGGAGCTGCGGCGGCGAGGGGAGACCTTCGTCGTCGCGACCGTCGTCCGGGTCGAGCCGCCTACGTCGGCGCGGGCCGGCGACAAGGCGCTGATCACCGCCGACGGCAAACTCTGGGGCTGGGTCGGCGGCAGCTGCTCCGAAGGGCTGGTGCGGCGCGAGGCAGTGGTCGCGATGGGGGACGGCCAGCCGCGCCTGGTCAAGATCGCACCTGACGAGTCGCCCGATCATCTCCCTGGGGTCGTCTCGCATCTCAGCACCTGTCCAAGCGCCGGTAGGCTGGACGTCTTCATCGACCCGCAACTGCCACGACCGTTGCTCATCGTGGTCGGTGATACCCCAGCCGCCC
>WNGD01010317.1_pt1 | contig 13444 bp, 14 predicted proteins | sample 5400671 | NCBI WGS metagenome assembly WNGD01 (sample SAMN13153369, study PRJNA577476) | soil metagenome | isolation source: 40 cm soil or saprolite under grassland replicate 2 | place: USA:California | collected 2016-06-15
TCGCCATGGTCAAGAAGCTGTTCGAGGTGCTGGGGCCTCGCTACAAGGAGCGCGACGGCGGCTACACCCGGGTGCTCAAAGCCGGGTTCCGCTACGGCGATTCCGCCCCGCGCGCGGTGATCGAGTTCGTCGACCGCGACGAGGCCGCCAAGGGCCAGGATTCCGGCCCGGTCGGCGGGCGCTCCGAGGCGGCCGAAGCCGCAGCCTGAGGTTCGCTACACGGGATTGCCTAAAGAGGGCGGCGCTGCCGCCCTTTTGCATTTGGTCCCTGTCTTTCAGACTAAGCCGCGTGGGCCTTGGCCCATTCCGCGACTTCGCGGTGGGTCGCGAACCACACCCCGGCGCGCGCCTGGGCGTGGCGGATCACCTCCTCGACGATGAAGATGCGCGAGCGATAGCCGATGATGTGCGGATGCATGGTGAGCTGGAAAATGCCGCCCTGCTCGTAGGCCGCATCGAACTCGCGCAGAAAGATATCGAGCACGTCCTTGGGCGGCGTATAGGGGCGGAGCGACTGGAAGCGGTGCATCATGAAATAGACCGCGTCGTCGCGCACCCATTCGACCGGCAGCTCGACGATGCCGGTGGGTGAGCCGTCGAGCAGGAGCTCGTAGCAGTCCTCGTCCGCCATCAGCGAGGAATCGTAGGCGAGCCCCATCTCCTTCTCGATCGCCAAGGTCGAAGGGCTGAAGTCCCAGGAAGCGGTGCGCACCCCGACGGGGCGCACGCCGCTGATCTTCTCCAGCGTATCGGCGGAGCGCAGCATCAGGTCGCGCTCGGCCTCGTAGGGCAGGGTGGAATTGAGCTCGTGGATCCAGCCGTGGATGCCGATCTCGTGGCCCTCGCCGATGACCCGGCGCTGCTCCTCGGGATGCAGCAAGGCGACGACGGCCGGAACGTAGAAGGTGGCGCGCACGCCGTAGCGTTTGAGCAGCGCGAGGATGCGCGGCACGCAGACGCGGGCCCCGTACTCGCCCCAGCACAGCCGCCCGATCGATTTGCCGCCGTCGCGCAGCTCGTTGGTCTCGTGATCGGAATCGAACGAAAGCGCCACCGCGCAGCGCGCGCCGTCCTTCCAGGATTTCGGCCGATAGGCGCGGCCGGCGCGCACGTGGCCGACCAATTTGCGCCAATGTTCCTCCGGCCATTGCCACGGTTCGAGCTTGGATATCTGCTCCGTCATTTCTCGCTCCTATTTCAAGCGATGGGAGAGCCGGTGACCGGTAGCACCTGGCCGGTGATCCAGGAAGCGTAGTCCGAAGCCAGGAACAGCACCGCATAGGCGATGTCCTCGGGCGTTCCCATCCGCCGCATCGCAGTGCGGTCGAGCAACTGCGCCTGGAACGCCGCATCGTAGCCTGCCCATTGGCGTTCGTAATCCGGGCTCGTGGGCATGAACCCCGGCGCGACGGAATTGACCGTCACCCCGAATGGCCCGAGCTCCTGGGCGAGCTGCTTCACCAGGCCGAGCTGGCCGTGCTTGGCGGCGGCATAGCTCTGGATCCCGGTCAGGCTCGTCGCCAGCGCCGCGCGGCTCGAGATCGTGACGATGCGGCCCGAGCCCGCGCGTTTCATCCCCGGCGCGACCGCCTTGGCGAACAGGAACGCGCCGGTGAGGTTGGCGTCGAGGATTGCTCGCCAATCCTCGGCCGACACGCGCTCGACCGGCTGTGCCGACTGGCCGCGCACGCCGCCGGCGACATAGACGAGAACGTCGATCGTGCCCTCGCGTGCCGCCGCCGCCACCAGCCGCTCGATCGAGCCGGCGTCGGTGACGTCGACATGGGCGGCGTGCACCTCTCCGCCGCCGGAACGCGCGCCGGCGAGCGGCTCGATTTCCTCGACCAGCAGATCGCAGGCCCAGACCTGCGCCCCGCGTTCGGCAAAGGCTTGCGTGATGGCGCGGCCGATGCCGCGCGCCGCGCCGGCGACGATGACCCGTCGGTTGGGGAACTCGACCTGCACGGCGCAAACTACCGCAGCGCTTCGCGGGCGGTCTCGCGCAGGCTGTAGATGACCGCCCCGACGGCCTGGCGAACTTGGATTTCTTTTGGTTCGTGCATGGCTTGCCCGCTTGGCGGCCGAACCCGGGCCGCTCCCGTGCGCAGCATATCGCCGGGCCGGTTCGGATGCGAAGGAGCATGGAGGCTGGGCTGAGCCGGCAACGCGTTCCCCTCTCCCGCAAGGGGAGAGGGGAAACGCATTTGCGGCCCGCTCCCTGCCAACGGGGCAGGTCACGCGTGCCCTTCTATTACCGCCTTCGGGGCTTTATATCTGCGCCACATCTGCGGCTATTGCCTTGGGGGATCATGACCTTCTCTTCGCGCCTGCTCGCAGCCTCGTTTCTCGCGCTCGGCCTGCTCGGCTCCGGCGATTTCGCCGCCGCCCAGGAGCGCCGGGTGCCCAATTCGACCGCCGAGCTCACCCTCTCCTACGCCCCGGTGGTGCAGCGAGTCGCCCCGGCCGTGGTCAACGTCTACGCCGCCAAGGTGGTCGAGAACCGCAATCCGTTCTTCGACGATCCTTTCTTCCGCCGGTTCTTCGGCGGGCCGAACTCGAGCCTGCCGCGCGAGCAGGTGCAGCGCTCGCTCGGCTCCGGCGTCATCGTCGATCCGAGCGGTCTCGTGGTCACCAATAATCACGTCGTCGAGGGTGCGAGCGAGGTCAAGGTCGCGCTTGCCGACAAGCGCGAGTACGAGGCCGAGCTGGTGCTCAAGGACACACGCTCGGATCTTGCGGTGATGCGGCTCAAGGGAGCGCGCGAGAAATTCTCCGCGCTTGAGTTCGGCAATTCCGACGAGCTGCAGGTCGGCGACGTGGTGCTCGCGATCGGCGATCCGTTCGGGGTCGGGCAGACCGTGACCCACGGCATCGTCTCCGCGCTCGCCCGCACCCAGATCGGCATCACCGATTATCAGTTCTTCATCCAGACCGACGCCGCCATCAACCCCGGCAACTCGGGGGGCGCGCTGGTCGATATCCGCGGCCGGCTGATCGGGATCAACACGGCGATCTTTTCGCGCTCCGGCGGCTCGCAGGGCATCGGCTTTGCCATTCCGGCCAACATGGTGCGGGTCGTGGTCGCCTCGGCCATGGGCGGGGGCAGCGCGGTGAAGCGGCCGTGGTTGGGCGCCAAGCTTCAGGCGGTGACCCCGGAAATTGCCGAGGGGCTCGGGCTCAAGCGGCCGATCGGTGCTTTGGTCGGAAGCGTGGCGCCGAACAGCCCGGCCGCGCGCGCGGGATTGAAGAGCGGAGATCTGATCCTGGCGGTCGACGGACAGGCCGTCGAGGATCCGAACGCGTTCGATTATCGCTTCGCCACCAAGCCGCTCGGCGGTGCGGCGCAGCTCGGCGTGGTGCGGGGCGGCCGGGAGGCGAAGGTCCCGGTCGCGCTCGAGACCGCGCCCGATACCCATCGCGACGAGGTCGTGATCCGCTCGCGCTCGCCGTTCCTCGGCGCCAAGGTCGCGAACCTGTCGCCGGCGCTCGCCGACGAGCTGCGGATCAATTCGCCCAACGAAGGCGTCGCCATCGTCGAGATCGCCGACGGGTCGGTCGCCGCCAACGTCGGCTTCAAGCCCGGCGATCTGATCGTCTCGGTCAACGGTGAGAAGATCGCCAGCACCCAGGACCTCGAGCGCGCGACCAAGAATCCGAAGCGGCTGTGGCGGGTCACCATCCAGCGCGGCGGCCAGCAGATCTCGGTTGTGTTGAGCGGATGAGCCCTCCGCCGATGCATTTTGATTTACTTGTAGAATTTGCCGATAGTTCCACCGGCCACTGTACGTACCCATGTAGGATTGCCGCGCCAGGACCCTACAAAGCCCGCTGGCGGCGATCGGGTGTTTTCGGGTACCCTTTGGGGGCCCCTGGTACTCTTGGACGTCCTAGAGCCTTCCTGCCACGCGACGGCGCAATCATCTTCGACGGACTTGATCGGCAAAACCCGACGTGTCCTCAAGGACCTGCGGCAGGCGACGGTTGAGGGCTGATCCGTTTGACAAAACGGCGGGCCGCAGCGCGCTGAGCCGGTTGTCGTGGCGCCCCGTCGTCGTAATGGCGGTGCAGGAGTTTCGAGCGGCTGAAAAGAATCGAGCAAAGGCCCGCAACCTTTCGCAACCAGGAAAAGGCTAGCCCTAAAAGTGATCGCCTCAAACGGCAAGACGCCTCGCTCAGAAAAGGTCGTTCAGTTTGGATACTTTAAGTGAGAAGCGATGGCCATCCGAGCACCCGCCCGAAGTGGGGGACTTGGTCCAAGTCCGGTCCAGAAGGTGGCTGGTTGAAGAGTTCGTCCGACCGGAGACTCCTAATCAGTCACCTATCGTGCGTTTGGCTTGTGCGGACGATGATGCGCAGGGCCAGTCCGTGGAGGTGTTCTGGAACTACGAACTCGACCGTCAGATCCTCGAGGAAGAGGGTTGGCAGGACCTCGCTGCCAAGGGTTTTGATGCGCCCCGCCAGTTTGCGGCTTTCCTCCATACTTTGCGGTGGAACTGCATCACGGCCACCGATCCGAACCTCTTTCAGGCGCCGTTTCGGGCCGGGATCAAGATCGACGCTTACCAGATGGAGCCGTTGCGCAAGGCGCTCCGGCTGCCTCGCGTCAACCTTTTCATCGCCGACGACACGGGCCTCGGCAAAACCATTGAGGCGGGCCTCATCGCGCGCGAGCTGCTCCTGCGCAAGAAGGTGAAGACCATAGTTGTCGCGGCGCCGCCCTCTGTCCTTGAGCAGTGGAAGGGCGAGCTCGAGGAGCGCTTTGGGCTCGTGTTCGAGATCCTCGACCGCGCCTACTTGACGAGAACGCGCCGAGAGCGGGGGTTTGGCGTGAATCCCTGGCGCACCCATAGCCGCTTCCTGGTCTCCCACAACCTCCTGATCGACCCGACTTATGCTGACCCGATTGTATGGTCCGGCCGTGCGTTGCAAGAGGTCTTCATGATCTGGCTGTGAGCGGTCTTGCATCAATGTATCCGGCCTTTGATTGGAGCGCTTTGTGCTCCTGGCCATCATGGATATCAGCGCGCGTGCATCTCGTCTCGTCCTCTCGCAGACCTCGGCAGGTAAGGGCTGTTGGCTACGTCATCGATAATCCCTCATAAGGCCGCCGCCCCTGGCCTACCCTCCCATAGGGCCCCTGGCGCGGGTGGTGGTGATCGGGGGAACCTCTCAAGATTTCCCGAGAGGTATCGCGATCGATACGACGCCCCGCGTGGGTGAAGACGTGGGTAGGCACCAAATCCCCTCGTGCGGAATTGATAGTAATCGCTGCGGCGCTAGGCTTTCCTGCATCGATAGTGGCGGATCTCCGCCTGCGGGGAACTTGACCGGTTGGAACCGGCCAAGTCCGCGCCTACTAGGGGCGCTCCCGCGCTTCCCCCATTGCTTCCCACGCAGGAATCATTTCCGGGAAATAACGAGGAAACCCTTGCGGCGCAGGCGTTTCCCGCGAGCTATGCGCTAAGATCATAGCGCATGCCGCCGAAACGGCCACTTTCGCGGCTCCGCGGCTTCCCATGCGCGCGGCCCTTTGGCCCTCCAGTGGCGCGGCGATAACGCCCCCATGGCGCGGCGTTGAACCCCTGCCGAAGCCCCTCCGAAGCCCCTCCGAACCCCCTCCTACGCCTCGCCTATGCGCTGCCAATGCGGGGCCAATGCGGGGTTCGCTAGAACGGAAGGTTCTGGCGGCGGCGCCGCGCTAATGGCACGTTAATTCCGCCAGAACGGAAGGCTCTGACGTGCAGATACGCGCGAGTTTATAGGTAGATCATGACCAATCACACGCTAGTCGATGACGCCGAAAGCCGCGCGCGCGCCCTGCGCAAAAGGATGCACGTCAAACGTGGGCCGCCATCGCGGGCGGTCCGAATTGCCGTCGCGCGCGCTGTGGGGCTCGCCGTCGCGGCCGAACGGGCGAGGCGGCAATTTATGAACGGGGAAGGCAGCGCGGAATCAGCTTGGAGGCTAGACGCCGCCGCGAGCCGTGCAGAGGCCGACGCGCTCGGGCTCACGACAGCGGCCACGGTCGAGACGGAGTCCGCGATCGAGTTGCCTTCCGTCGCCGAGCTCATGGCAAGACAGCGAGCCAATGGCTGACGGCATTCTCGACGATCTCTTGTCGCGCTACGCCGATAACCCGTCGCCCGTGACGCTGGCCGTGTTGCGCAAGCTGGCGCAATTGTTGTCCGACGACCGTTCGGACCCGAAAGACCTTGTGAGCCTGGAGCGGCTTCTCCCCGCGCCCACTGGTGCCGTGGCGGATTCAAATCCTGCCTGGGTCGAGGCGCTCAGTGAGCACGAATACGCGCTGTTGGCCGCGATCTATGCGTGCGGCGAAGTTCTGCACGCATCCAAGGCCGCTGGCCTGGAGCCGTCGTGGACCGATAGCCACGGGCTGATCGAGAACGCGGTGCTGCAATTCCCGCTGAGCTCGAACGGCCACTTGTCGGTTGCGGCTTATGCGGCGGCCTCGAAGGCAGTTGCGGGCAATGAGCTTTGGCGAATGCGGGCGGAAATCGAGCGCCAGCGTCGAGAGGCGCAAGGTGAATGGTCCGCCGCGAGGCTAGCGAAGCCTCGATGCGGCCGACCTGGCCGGCGGTCTGTGGCACGGCCGGCAGCGGCTTCAAGGACGGGTCGGATCAGTCGGTGACCCGGTCGCGCGATCGTCCTGAGCAGCGCCGCGACAGCTTTCGTAGCCTTTGCAATGTCTCCTTTGTCGCCCGATACTGCGGCACGATCCAGGACCGCCTTAACATAGGCGAATTGCGGGTCCTCCCGTCAATCCTCTGCCAGCTTGGAAATGTAATGCACCGCATCGTCCAGCGTCACGAGCAAGGGCCAGTTGTTGGGCTTCAAGCTCCGCGCCAGTGCAAGATTAAGATTGCGCGTGCGGCCCGGCATGATCGGAGGTGGGCGCGTCAGCATCATCGCCCGTGCGTGGATCCACGGTTCCGGAGTTGCTCCAGCAAATCCGCGAGCCGTTTCGGCAGCGGCATTCCTTACAATCGTCGTACGTGGCGCGAAGCTCGTGACCGATCTTGAGCCGCGCTTTCAGGTCGAGCCGCTCGATATTCTTCCGCGCCCTTGCTGTCACGTTACGCCGCCCGATGCAGGTCGCTGGTTGCCCGGTCCCCCATTTTCGCCCAACGCTGCGCAAGCCGGATCATCTGCTCGCGCATACTCGGGCCGGCCCCTGTTGCCCACTCTCCAAATACGTTTCTCGGAAATCGGTTCCCCTCGAATGTGGGGCGCGGCATCGCCGGGAGCCTAAAGGCCGTGAGCCCGGAGGCGGGGCACCGGGAAGGCAGCCGCGAGCCCGGATCGGTGGGACTGGGGCGAGATTTGCCCAACGGGTTAGAGCGCGCCTCGGCACTCGCTCTTGACGAGTAGCAACGCCTGACTAAATTTTCCCCCGGAATTCGATTGGCATTGTGGAGGGATGCCATGACCAGCAATTGGGAGAGAGCTCGGCGCTACCGCGACCGAGCGGAGGAATGCCTTCGGCTTGCCGAACTGGCTACGGTGCCGGAGATCAGCAAGAACTACCGCCGAATTTCCGAGCACTACCTTGAGCTGGCTGAGGCCGAAGAAATGGTGAAGACCAAAGGAGACATTCGAAGATCGGGCGATCCGACGGCGGAACCCGGCCTATAAGCGCGGCCCTGTCTTGTATGCGAGAGAGAGCTGAGGATTTCCGACGCTCGGCGGAAGAATGCCGCCAGCAAGCAGAGCGGTGCATCAGCCCGCTAGACAGGGAGCGTTGGCTGAAGAGGTGGCGGAGGAGTGGCTTGAGCTCGCGAAACAGGTAGAGGCAGCCCACCGCACGCGCTGAGATCGCCTTCCCCCCGCCTGCCGCGCTTCCCCGATGCCCAGAAGAGCCGATCCCGACCTCACCCTCCCGCTCGCCCAGTCGATCACGCTGCCGCGCGGGCCGTGCTCGCAACGACCGATCCATGCCGCACGTGTAATGTCGGATATTCCGCAACGCGGCGGTCAAACTCGGCACTGGCAGCCTCGAAGCTCTCGACGCGGAACGTGAACGTCCATTCGCCCAGGCCGCCAAGAACGTCGATATGCCTGCTGTGCGTGACCGGCTCGTTCCAGCATTGGCGCCTCCACTCGTGACATTTTCGCCGAGAGAGGTACCGAACGGCATCACCGCGGGCCATGCTCGTGGCCGGAGGGAGACCTCCGAAACCCGCGGACAAGCATGCCAGACAAAGACGTAGAAGCGGCCGTAACGATTTCAAGACGGAGCCGAGAACCAGAAACTGCGACCAGGCGCTCCGTTCGGCGGACCGGGCGTGTACTTTGCCGGGCTCCCAGGGGGCTCCGAGGGCGGGAGCCGGCGCTGCGCCAATTTGGCGGGCTCCGACCAAAGGCGGGGGCCGGGGACGGCACTGCCTTTTCCGCCGTGGCGCCTTCCTGGCGGCCCGTGGTCGCCCGCCTTTGGTTTGCCGAGTGATTTAGTTTGAGCATTCGCGCACGCAAGTAGCGGCCCGCATGCCGCCATCGTGCCGACCGGACGAGGAACAAAGATTTGCTTGGTGCGTTTGCTCGGTGACCCGCGCGCCGCGATTCAGCCGTGCAAGGTCACTACCTCATCGTAAACACTGACGGCCGCAGGCGACTACCGTGGGGTTACCAAATTCGCCCCACGTCATCGTGGTTGGGAACGAGAAGGGAGGCTCAGGCAAAATCACGATCACGATACATATCGCGCTTGCCTTGATGAAGGAAGGCCGGTCAGCGCGGTTGCCACGATCGATCTGGGACAGCCGCCAGAGGAGCCTCACCCACTACGTCGAGAACCGCCGCGCCTGGGCCCGGCGGACCGGTCTCGACCTCGAGCTACCGGCGCATTTTGCCGTCGCCCGCGCCAAGGGCGCCAGGCTCGATCAAAACGAAATAGCGGAATTCGCTGAGTTCGACAGGGTCGTTACTGCGGTGCAGCACGGCGGGTACCGGCTGTATTGAGCGGGGCTACCGAACGCGAACGCCCTCTCGGGACATGCCCCCCCACCGCCACCTACCAAGTCGCGAGTTGGCGTACTTTCACGACACAGAAATCACACGGGGTTTGGCTTCCTTCGTCTTTGGCAGAACAAGATGGAGTACGCCGTCATTTATCTTGGCGCTAATCTTGCTCTGGTCGATCCTGCTCGAAAGCTGAAAATTTCTCGCGTAATGGCCGACGTTGTATTCAGTGTAAACAGGCTGCAGTCCTTCATAGTCCGAGAAATTCAGCCGGCCATAGACTTTCAACACATTTTCCTCGACAGCTACATCAATGTCATCTTTTTGCACTCCCGGCATCTCCATGACAACCGTCAAATTGTCGTCGGTCTCGTAGATGTCCGTGTTCGGGAGAAACGTCCTGGCCGGAATCGTTTGCTCTTCCTTCTTTTCTACTTCGCGCTTCTGTTGCACTTGGAGTTCTTGTTTTGCAGCCATGTCACCATCCTCCGTCGAATTCAGCCGCCGTCGCCTCACGCGATCTTGATGCTGCGGGGTTTTGCACTTTCGGCCGTCGGGATAAACAACGCAAGAATACCGTCGTGGTATTCCGCTCTTATTCGGTCGGGATCTATCTGGACCGGAACCGTCAGGGTGCGATCAAAGTCGCCCGATATGCGCTCGCGACGATGAACACTCGCGCCCTCCTCATAACCGGTCGATTTCTTGCCCGCTATTCGGATCGCATTGTCTTTGGCTTGAATTTGCAGATCGTCTTTGTTGATACCGGGAAGCTCGATGATCGCAACAAAGTCTTCGCCCTTCTGGAAGATGTTGATCGGAGGAAAGGGGCCCATGCTTGTCGTTGAATCACGAAGCCAGTCGCTCTCTAGTCGTGCTTCCAGCGCCCTCTGCAGACCAAGCAAGACGTCGAACGGGTCGCTATAAGTCATGCTCATGGTTGCACCTCGCAAACCGCGGGACGAAAAACTCGTCTTTCGCCCATTTCGCCACGCTCTACATTCGATTTGGGCAGTCCGTTGTCACAGTCAAGGGCAAGAGTGCCAGCGAACCCAGCGGAGCATCCGCGAGCAATGGCAGGCCGGCATTGGGGGTTCGGGCGCTCGCTCGGTAGAGCATCGTCTCGCAGGTCCACCAGGCGTCTCGCCCCGTAGGGGCGAGTAAGTAACGCGAAGTCGGACGTAAGAAGGCCCGTGATTGCCCGGGCCTTGCTTACTTGAAAGCGTCGCCGCCTTCAGTAGTCCATGTCGCCGCCGGCTCCCGGTGCGGGCGGCTCCTTCTTCTTCGGCATTTCGGCGACCGTTGCCTCGGTGGTGATGATCAGGCCCGCGACCGACGCGGCGTCCTGCAGCGCCGTGCGCACGACCTTGGTCGGGTCGATGATGCCATTCGCCACCAGATTGCCGAACTCGCCGGTCTGGGCGTCGAAGCCGTAGGCATAGGTGTCCTTGTCCAGGATCTTGCCCACGACCACTGAACCGTCCTCGCCGGAGTTGATGGCGATCTGCCGTGCCGGCCAGCTCAAGGCTTTGCGGACGATCTCGACCCCATGCCGCTGGTCCTCGTTCTCGACCTTGATCTTGTCGAGCGCCTTGATTGCGCGCAGCAGCGGCACGCCGCCACCCGGCAGGATGCCTTCCTCGACCGCGGCGCGGGTCGCATGCAGCGCGTCGTCGACGCGGTCCTTGCGCTCCTTGACCTCAACCTCGGTCGCGCCACCGACCCGGATCACCGCGACACCGCCTGCAAGCTTCGCGAGGCGCTCCTGCAGCTTCTCGCGATCATAATCGGAGGTGCTCTCCTCGATCTCGGTCTTGATCTGCTTGATCCGCCCCTCGATGTCGGCCTTTTTGCCGGCCCCGTTGACGATCGTGGTGTTCTCCTTTTCGATCATCACCTTCTTGGCGCGGCCCAGCATGTTGAGCGTGACGTTCTCGAGCTTGATGCCCAGATCCTCGGAGATCATGTTGCCGCCCGTGAGGATGGCGATATCCTGCAGCATCGCCTTGCGGCGGTCGCCGAACCCTGGTGCCTTGACGGCCGCGACTTTGAGACCGCCGCGGAGCTTGTTGACCACCAGCGTAGCCAGCGCCTCGCCTTCGACGTCCTCGGCCACGATGAGCAGCGGCTTGCCGCTCTGCACTACCGCCTCGAGCAGCGGGAGCATCGGCTGTAGTCCGGCTAGCTTCTTCTCGTGGATGAGAATGTAGGGATCTTCGAGCTCCACCCGCATCTTCTCCGCGTCAGTCACGAAATACGGCGAGATGTAGCCGCGGTCGAACTGCATGCCCTCGACCACTTCGAGCTCGGTCTGGAGCGATTTCGCCTCCTCGACGGTGATCACGCCCTCGTTGCCGACCTTCTTCATTGCGTCGGCGAGGAACCGGCCGATCTCGGCGTCGCCGTTGGCGGAGATGGTGGCGACCTGGGCAATCTCCTCGTTTGCCGTCACTTTCTTGGAGTTCTTCCTCAGATCCTCTACGAGCTTATCGATGGCAAGGTCGATGCCGCGCTTGAGATCCATGGGGTTCATCCCGGCGGCCACCGCCTTCGCGCCCTCCTTGACGATCGCGGCAGCGAGCACGGTCGCGGTTGTCGTCCCGTCACCGGCGGCATCCGAGGTCTTGCTTGCCACCTCGCGCACCATCTGCGCACCGATGTTCTCGAACTTGTCTTCGAGCTCGATCTCTTTGGCGACGGTGACGCCGTCCTTGGTCATCCGCGGTGCGCCGAAGGATTTCTCCAACACCACGTTGCGGCCCTTCGGGCCGAGCGTCACCCGCACCGCATTGGCGAGAATGTCGACGCCGCGCAGCATTTTCTCGCGGGCGTCGGCCGAAAACTTGATCTCCTTTGCAGCCATAGCGTTTCTCCCGAAACAATCCTGACGTTCTCACAGCCGACGAGACCCGCGGTCCAGATCAGGAATCTGGTCCGTTCGCGCGGCCGGAACGCCGCGTTGAGGTTGAGGGCTTCCTCAGGCCGCCTTCTTTTTTGTCTCCACCTCGACGAGGACCCCCATGATGTCGCTCTCTTTCATGATCAGGTACTCGACGCCGTCGATCTTCACCTCCGTACCAGACCATTTTCCAAAGAGCACCCGGTCGCCTGTCTTGACGTCGATCGGGATGAGCTTGCCGGTCTCGTCGCGTCCACCTGGCCCGACGGCGATAACCTCTCCCTGCTGCGGCTTCTCCTTGGCGGTATCGGGAATGATGATGCCACCGGCGGTCTTCTCCTCGGCCTCGATACGCTTGACGACGACACGGTCATGAAGCGGACGGAACTTCATCTTTGTCCTCCTTTCCCAGACCGAATTGTTCGGAAATGGCAGTCACCGGCGGAGCCCCGCCGGGGCCATCCGCGAACGAGGTAGGTTGGCGAATTTTGTGGTTCAAGAGGCTCCAAACAAAATTCCGATGCTCAAAGCCGGAAGCGGCGGGACCTGACGGACAACGACAGCCGATCGAAAGTTGGCGCCGGGAAGTCAGCTGATACCGCAGTGCAAAAAACCTCTTTTGGCAATGCACTACAGCCGGATTACGGACGATCCGAGCCTCGACCGGCGCCGGTTCAACCGTCCACTCGCCGGATTTGCGAGCCAAACGCTGCCGCAGCACCGGCACGGATGAACTCCGCCTCTTGCTCGCAATGCTGCGCCGCAAAAACGCGATGGGAGACCATTCTGACCGGTGGATATCCCCCTTGAAATTTCCGACCTCCTTCCTAAGTGGTTTTGCCGCCAAGCCACCTGTCGGGCTCGGCGGCGCGGGCGCCGGCAGCGTCCGGTGCCCCTCGTACCCATGTTGCTCAACGGAGGATGTGGCTATGAGGAACTTCGATCTGGGTCCCCTGTGGCGCTCGAGCGTCGGCTTCGATCGCCTGTTCGACCGAGAGCCTTCGGTTCGAGCCGGAGGACAAATACCCGCCCTACGACATCATCCGTACCGGCGAGGACACCTTCCGCATCTCGCTCGCGGTCGCGGGTTTCGACCCGGCGGATATCACCGTTACCGAACAGCAAAACATTCTGACCGTCGCTGGCCGCAGGTTCTTCATGGTCGAACGCGACATGTGCAATGCCGTTATGCGAGGCATTGTCGTCCCGCCGGGGTCGAGGGCCACATCACGTGCACAAGGATCGCGTCGGAACCTGGGATATCTCGCGTTTGGCCGTCAGTTATTCGTGTCGGCGGTCCGCATCGGGAAGGTGAGGAGCCATAGCCGATGATGTACGGGCGCGAGAAGTCGGGCTCCGCCATAGTAGCTGGGAAGCCGACGAACAAGCGGAGCGATCCGCTGCGGAGCCGGTGGAGCCAAGGGCGGAGGCCAAGGGGAATGCGGGCCAGCTAAGCACGCACCGGGCACAGTACCGGGAACGCGTGTCAAAGGCGCTGGCTCACATACGGCAGCATATAGCTGGCTCACATCGGTGACGCGCCGGATTGTTGATCGGCGCGTGCTGCAT
>WNGD01004882.1_pt1 | contig 13443 bp, 8 predicted proteins | sample 5400671 | NCBI WGS metagenome assembly WNGD01 (sample SAMN13153369, study PRJNA577476) | soil metagenome | isolation source: 40 cm soil or saprolite under grassland replicate 2 | place: USA:California | collected 2016-06-15
ACCGCGAGGATGGAAATTGGCTATCAGGACAAACAGCGAGGAGAACCGGGGAGGGGTGAGGTCTTCCGGCGCGCAAACAACAACACAGCGTTGTTACGCGCAGCTTCGGTCAGGCGCTCTACGCTTTCTGCCTTTGCTCTTTTGTGAGCGCTCTTCCCTGAAAGAGGGGTGGGGCTTGCAGGAAAAGAAAACGGGGCAATGTCCGTCTAACCCAGCCTCGCTTCATGAACTCGTGCTTCGGAGGGCCGCAGGATCATGTGCAATACGAGGATTCCCCGGGAGTGATTCAGTCTCTGTCCACGAAAAGGGATCCCATCTGGGTTCAAGTTACGCTCTAAAAAGTAAAACACTTTTTACAGCGTCGCGCGAACGATATCAAAGTTTCTATGCCCGGGCAACTTAAATTTCTCTTATGTGTAAGTTTTAAGACTCCTGGGATCAGAGAGATACGAGCCGCGAAAAATCGCGCAGGAGCCGGCATCCACACCCGTGCGCTTTCTTCCTTTACTTCAGCGGTCAACTATAGTACCGTTTTTTATCTCAAACCCAATCCCGCTACAAATAGAAATCATCGGATAGGCGATCGGAGCGAAAAACTGCCATCGCTTGACACGGTGATCTGGATCAGACACGTGTTTGTTTAGCGGCCCTTGAGACCAGGGTGCGGCATCGAACTGGTCACGGTTGACAGCTATCCTCCTGTTGAATGAGGTGCACGTATGTCCCCAATGACGCCGATCGCTGTAGCCATTGTGAACCATAACACGCGCGACCACCTGCGCGAATGCCTGGCAACAGTTCAGTTGGAAGCGCCGCCCGAGGTCGTGGTTGTCGACAACGCCTCGTGGGACGGCAGCGCTGAAATGGTGCGGGCACAGTACCCATCGGTAACGCTCCGAGCCAACAAGAAGAATCTCGGCTACGGGGCTGCGGCAAACCAGGCATTCGTCAGCTGCACTGCCCAGCATGTATTACTTCTCAACGGCGATACGCTCCTGCAACCGGGAGCCCTCGCGGCCCTCAGTGGGTATCTGGCTCGGCATCGGCGCGCCGCTGTCGTTGGCCCACGTCTGGTGGACCCGGATGGGACGCTGCAAGCCTCGTGCTATCCATTTCCAACGCCGCTCAACACCCTCCTCGAGAACAGCACGACGGCTGTTGTCTTGGGACGGCTGATTCGCCGTTATATCCCCATCGTCCGGAACTCGTACCTGCGCACCTGGCCCCATCGCTCTGCCCGAGTGGTCCCATGGGTAAAGGGGGCGGCGATGGCGGTCCGCCGCGAAGCCTTTGACGCCGTTGGCGGCTTCGACGAATCATATTTCATGTACTTCGAGGATGCCGATCTCTGCTACCGATTAAACGCCGCGGACTGGCAGGTTCACTTCGCGCCGGTCACGACCGTGGTGCATATCGGGGGAGCCAGCACCAGGCAATGGGGCCCTGAGATGGGCGTACGACTCCTCGCCAGCACCATACAGTTCTACCGACAACACGCATCTGGCCTGCGCATAGCCGAGGTGGTCCTGATCGTAAAAAGCCTCATGCTGGCCAGGTGGATCAGCGGCGGCATCCGTCTATGTCTCACGCGGAACGCCTGCAAGCGCGCCGAAATCGCTGCGGAGATGGGAGCATGTCGCGTTGTTGTCTTGGGTCACTGGAGAAACCTGGCGACTTGCAGCTGAACACCAAACCCTGCGCTGCGGTCGGTTTGATCCTTCCGAAGACGCCACTCCGATAGCCCTTAGCTCGCTTCGCCCGCCAACTTTTAGGAGTCAAAGGGGCAAAGGGGAACCGCTTTTCCGCAGTGAGACCGTATCTTTCGTCGCAAAATAAATCCGGCGAATCTTCCAGGAGACGCATTCATTCATGACGCTTTTTGCCAGGGTTCGGCCATCGGAAGGGGTCCTCCTGCCCCTTTGCCCCTTTGAGCGTATTGGATTATTCCGCCTCGCCCCGATTTTTTATCAAACGGTTGTGTGGTTGCCGAACGTGAGAGGTTAGCCGATGCTGCACCCGGTGCTGGAAGCCGTGTTTCTCGCTTTCGAGGAGGCGGGTGTGCGCTGGTGCCTGCTGCGCACTCCGGCCGATTTCGGCACGCCCTCGGGTGGTGATGTCGATCTGCTCGTCGACCCTGCTCATATTGAAAGCGTGCGGCGGGTTATGGAGGCGTGCGGGTTTGCGCCGCTTCCGACGCGAAACCATGGCGTACATACCTGCTTTCTCAGCTATCATCGGCCCACAGACTGCTGGATCTGGCTCGATCTGGTCACCGAATTGTCCTTCGGCCCCCACTCTGCTCTTCGGACACGGGCCGAGAGAGGATGTTTGGCGAGGCGTCAGCGCGACGGTGCGGTCGTCCTGGCCCTCGACGACGCTTTTTGGGTGCTGCTGTTGCACTGCCTCTTGGACAAAGGGGCCATCGCACCTCGTCACAGGAAGCGTTTGGAGGAACTGGTGGCGGCGGTGCGCGCGGATAGCCCGCTGGCCCGGGTCGTCGAAGCGGTCTGCCCCGCCGGATGGACGCCGGCGCGTATGACGGAGTCCGTCTCCCGCGGCGATTGGATCACCTTGGAGCAATTGGCGCCTCCTCTGACGACGGCATGGATGCGGCAGGACTCCATCGGGCCGTGGCAGATGTTCGTCCTCCGCAGTTCACGCCTGATGGACAAACTGTGGGACCTGCGCCGCCGCCGCGGGCTGAGCATCGCGCTCCTGGGCCCGGATGGCGCGGGTAAATCGACGTTGGCGATGGGGATCCAGCACTCATTTATTTTTCCTGTGCGCCTGGTCTACATGGGGCTGACCGGTGGCCTGCTCCGGCACATTGCCCGCCTCCACGTGCCGGGGCTGGTCTTTCTAGGCCGCCTGTTGGTGTTGTGGTGCCGTTATCTGATTGCCCGGTACCACCAGGTACGTGGGAGGTTGGTCGTCTTCGACCGGTACGTCTACGACGCCATGGTACCGCATCCTGAACGCCTCAACTGGCTAAGGCGGGCATCTCGCCGGTTGGATCGCCACGCCTGCCCTGGCCCCGACATGGTACTGGTGTTGAATGCGCCCGGCGAAGTGATGCATGCGCGGAAGGGCGAGTACAACCCGCGGCAATTGGAAGAATGGCGGCAGCACTTTCTGGCTCTGGAAGGGCGCATTCCGCAGCTTGAAATTCTGGATACGACGCAGCCCAAGGATGCTGTCCGCGCCGACGTGATTGACCGGATATGGCAGCGGTATGTTGCTCGCTGGCGAAGCCAGTGTTTCGGCACCGCTGACGCCATGCCTGAGCCAGAGCCGAAGCCCGCCAGTGAATAGCCCCGCCCGTCAGGGCCGTGAGGGCCGGGGCCGCCAGGACCCGTAATCCGAGGCGCGAAGGACCGACAATCCGCGTCTGCCGCACCTTCGGCGCTCAGTCATCTTCTCGACAATCCGGTCGCACACTCCGCGGTGTCCTGGTCACTGTCGCCCTTTTGGGCCTCTGCGGCAAATCGCCAATCTATGGCGAGCAGCCTCATACCGCCAAGTCAGTCACGGGCGAGACGCCCGTGCCACGATGGTTTCGTGGCACGGCCGTCCCGGCCATGATACAAAACTTGACCGAATTGTGAACTTTGTGTCCACCAAGAAAACCTAACGGCACGGCTGAAGCCGTGCCCTCCCTTATCGCCCCTTTCTTCCGGCACGACTGAGGTCGTGCCCATCGCTGGCGAAGCCAGTGTGAGGACGTCTCACCCATGGTTCAACACGCAACGCCAACGCTGAACTCCGCGACAGCGGATGAAAGGGGGGAGACAACGCGCACTTCTCTGCTTGAACTGCTCCACCCGGATGGCAACAGCAACCAGTCCCTTGTGATAGGGAGCAACTCTCCGGCCGTATTGCTTCCTGTGCCTCGGGCGCAGGATGACAAGTACGCAGATCTCGTCATTCTGGCCCCGACTGTAACGGAGTGCCGTACGTCCGGCTGGCTCGAAGAGGCCGCACAATCATTGGCTCAGAAGCTTGAGACGGATGGAGTGGCATATGTGCTCGCCCCGCCACGGTGGCGGTCAAGAGTCAAGAGCCTGCTGCGCCGCCATGGCCTTGCGATCGGACCACCGATCCTTCACCTCCCCAACCGGGCGTCGAGCCGTTATCTCGTACCCCTCACTGCCGTACCGGCCCAATATGCCTTCTCGAAGTTGCTGCCGCTGCCGCCCTGGGGACGTCGCCTGGCCATGATAGGGCTTCGCCTCCCTGCTGTCCAAAAACTCCTTGGGGACCTGCTCCCTTCGGCCGGATTCGTCGCGCACCGTCCAGGGGCTCGCCCTCTCTTCGATTGGCTGTTCCAGCTGGACCATGGAGGCCAGCAGCCTGGCAGCGCTGTCATCAGCTCCAGCTGGCGGGGGCAGGACGGCGCAGTCGTCCTCCACCGCTTTCCGGGAAGGGACGCCCAGCCCTCGGCGATCGCCAAGATGAATCTCACGGCGACAATGGCTGGCGACCGCGTCGCCGAGGCCGCAACCCTCGCCCGCCTCGGGCCGAGTGCGCGGAGTGCCGGCGCCGAGGTCCCAGAGCCTCTGCTCCTGGGGCAAATTAACGATCATCCCGTGTTGCTCCAAACCGTAGTTTGCGGTCGGCCCATGGCCTCACTGCTCGCCGCGCGGCCAAAGCGGCTGCTTGAGCACATGGACCTCCTGGTCGCCTGGCTCGAGCGCTGGAACCGGTCCACTGTCTCGATCCGGCCTCTGGATCTCGGGCTGCTGGATCGGGAGCTCCTCGCGCCGGCGACCCTTCTTGCGCCGCTCCTCGAGCGGGGCAGGGAATACCGGGATTGGCTCACCGAGCGTTGTGCCGCAGTCGCAGGCATGCCGGTCCCGCTCGTCGCCACACACAATGACCTGACGATGCGCAACGTCTTCCTGATGGAGCAGGGGCGCCTGGGCGTCATCGATTGGGACGGAGCTCGCGAGGAAGGCTTCCCGCTCGTCGACTTCCTCTATGCCATGACCGACGCTGCCGCCGCGGCACGGGGCTACGTTGACAGGCCGAAGGCTTTCGAGGCGTGCTTTGTCCCGGGTGGCGTCTACGCTAAAGCGGTGACGCGATTCCTGGGGCGCCTCAGATGCGCCGTCGAAATCCCGGATGAGGTTGCCGAGCTGTGTTTTCATGCGTGCTGGTTACACCATGCGGCCAACGAGCATCGCTTGGGAAGGTCCTGCGGCTTAGGACCGTTTTTCGAGATCGTTCAACGGCTGCACCGGCGCCATTCGAACGCGTGGATGGGCAGTTGACGCGCCCCGGGTTCCGCCCGAAACGGCTGCTCTTTCTGCTCCCGTTTCCTCCACGGCTGGATGCGCGACATGGAGGCGGTCGAGCGACGGCGCAGCTGTTGGTAAAACTGGCTACCCGGCATCGCGTCGCCCTGCTGTATCTGCGCGCCCCGTCAGATCCGCCTCTGGACACCACCTTGCAAGAGCGGTGCGAGCTGGTGGAAGAGGTCATGCGGCCCGATCCCGGCTTTTCCCTGGCCGAGGGATGGTCACGTCTCAACTCGTTGCTCCGGGGCAGACCCTTATGGGCCGCCGGTTCCTCGGTTGCAGCATACGGCGCGCGACTCCGCGCGCTCGCCCGAACGTGGCAGCCTGATATCGTGCAGATCGAATACCACGTGATGGGGCAGTATCTTTCCGCTCTTGACGGCTGCGCTGCGCCACGCGTGCTCACCGAGTATGAACCGGGAGCGCAAGCGGCTCGCGACCTGCTGGATTCACGCCGCGGCCTCGCGCGGCTGCCTTATTGGCTTAGTTGGCTTGCCTGGGAGCGGTTTGAAGGAGCGGTCATCGGGCAGGTCCAAGCCGTCGTCGCGCTCACCGAGCGTGACCGGCTGGTGCTTGCGCCTTTCGCGCCACACACGCCAATTGTGCGGATCCCGCTCGGGATGGCGCTTCCGGAACACCCGCTCAACCCCCTTGGGCACTCGCCGCCGAGCCTGCTCTTCGTCGGAAACTTCGGGCATCCGCCGAACGCGGACGCCGCCGTGCGTCTCATCAGCGCGATCTTTCCGCGGGTCCAGGCGCGCTTTCCGGAACTGGTCCTGCACATCGTCGGAGAACAGCCGGCGCCCCGGGTACGCCAGATGGCCAACGCTAACGTTATCGTGACCGGACCTGTTCCGGATGTGACTCCCTATCTCGATCGCGCCGCCCTTGTGGTCGTGCCACTCCGTCTCGGCGGCGGGATGCGCGTTAAAGTGCTGGAGGCGCTTGCTGCCGGCAAAGCTGTAATCGCGTCGCCGCTTGCCGTCGAGGGCCTCGATGTTGTCGATGGTGAGCACGTTTTCGTTGCCGAGTCTGACCCGCAGTTCTGCGACGCAATCGCTCAGCTTCTGGCCCACCCGGAACAACGCACCGCGCTGGCGGCGCGTGCCCGCGCCTGGGCACACGCTAATCTCAGTTGGGAAAGGTCGATCGTGGCGTACGAGACGCTTTATCAGAATCTGACGGGTCACGGGCAACCACGCGGACTCGTTAGAATCCCCTAACTGAAAAGTCCTTCGCGTTTTCTTCGTGTCCTTCGCGGTGAAAGTCCAGCCCGGCATTCACCGCGAAGCCGCGAAGGACGCGAAGAAACTAAACCAACCCCATGAGACCGGTGCGCATGCGTATAAATTCTCCTCGTGTTTGGCTGGTTGAAATCGGCCCTTTGGTCTGGGGAATAACGTCTCTGTGGGCCAAGCTGGTCTGCTTCGGCGCGTCGCTGCGCAGTCTTTCGTGGGCCCCGGAAGAACCACTCGGGCGGTGGCTTCTTGCTCACCCCGACATGTTTACCGCGACACTCGCGAGCCTGGTGTTATTGTTTGCGCCGCTTCTCTTATTTCCTCGAGTCTCGCGCTTCATGATCTTACTTTTGCTTAATCTCGCCCTGAGTATGCTGGTCCTCGTCAATGCCGTGCATTTTCGTTTCTATGGCAATATCATGCCGATCGGGCAGGTATCAAACGTACATAACCTCAGGTGGGTAGTTCCCAGCATTATCCGTCAACTGCATCCGGCGGACATAGCCTATTGCTTCGACATCGTTGTTGGGATCCTGATCTTACCTTACTACCTGGCGTTCTGCCGAAGCGTTGCTCTTCTCGATCGCAGCTATAGAAAACGTCTCTGCTGGGGATTGCTGGTTTTGGGTATTGTCTTCGCTGCGCCCACTGTGCGCCTGGTATGGCAGGATAAGAATCTGGTATCTGCGTATACGAACCTCCAACGCGAAGTTGCTGCGACGGTTGGCTTGCCGGCCTACTATTTCGGCGATGCCATGATTCACGCAGCCTCGCGCAGCCGTGGCATTGGAGAGTCCGAACACCAACGCGTCCTCCGTTTCGTTGGCGGCAAACGCGAGAGGAGCGATGCCTCTTCCTCAAATCTATTTGGAAGTGCGCGCGGTCGAAACGTGATTGTGATTATGGCAGAGTCCCTGCAGACCTTTCCGATCGGGCTCGAAATCAGGGGACAGCTCATCACGCCCAGACTTTCCGCGTTTGCAAAAGAGAGTCTCTACTTTGTGAACTTCTACGATCAGACTCATTTGGCAACGACGTCTGACGGTGAGTTCATTTCATTTCAATCGTTGCATCCGCTGCCCACGGGGGCGGTTGCAGAAAGCCGCTATTCCGGGAATCACTATTACGGACTCCCGGCGACCTTGTCACACGATGGTTACTCGACGTTGTCTGCCTGCGGAGAGTCCGGTGCCATGTGGTACATGAATCAAATGCACCCGCGGCTTGGTTTTCAGCGGTCTTTCTTCGAAGAAGACTACAAAATTCTTGACCGCATTGGGCCATGGTTGGCAGATAGAGAGTTCTTTGCCCAGACAATTCCCATCCTGAAGGCACAGACAGAACCCTTCCTGGCTTATCTTCTCACCTCCTCAAACCACGACCCTTTCGAAGTGCCGGAGAAACACCGCACCCTGAATCTGGGCGAGTTGGAGGGGAGCCTGCTTGGTAACTATCTGCATTCGGTTCACTACTTCGATCGCGCGTTCGGTGAGTTTGTCGATCAGTTGCGAGAGAGTGGTCTACTGGAGAAGTCTCTTCTCGTGCTGTACGGCGATCATCAGGCTTTCATGAAGGGACCCGAACTTGCCCGCCTCTTTGGATTCGCAGAGTCGAGCGAGTACGACTCCTTTTGTTTCAGAAAAAGAGTGCCGCTGTTTATCCGGCTTCCCTACGCGCAAGGCGCCGGAGTCAGAAATGTCACTGGCGGGCACCTCGACATTGCTCCGACCTTGCTCAGTCTTCTTGGTATCGTCGACGATAGTAGCGTGATGTTCGGCAGGGATTTAACCCAGGGGAAAGACTCTTTGGTCGTATTCAGGGACGGCAGCTTCGCGGATGGACTCCACTACTTTATCAATCACTTCGGCGGAATCTCAGCTTCCGCCTGTTACGAGGCTGAAACGGGCCGAACGCTAGACTGCGGGCAGCTGGAGGAACGGAGACGCGGCGCCCTCGAACAGCTTGAAATCTCGGACCTCATTATCCGAGGTGATCTCATCCCAATCTTAAGGGCTGCCAAGAATCGGGCGAACGCGCAGTAAACCTGGGAGTGCACGCTTCCAGGGACGGCCTCCGCGTCTCTGTTCCGAGAATACCGAGTGGGGCAACTAGGTCCACTTGCTGGACGCAAGGTTCACAAATCGGTCAAGTTTTGTATCATGGCCGGGACGGCCATGCCACGAAGCCATCGTGGCACGGCCCGTTTGGAGTTCAGGCTTTAGCCTGCCCGGCGCCAGTGCAGCCTGAAGGCTGAACTCCGAACCTGCGCCCGCGATGACGCAAAAATTTGACCATTTTGTGAACTTTGTGTCCACCAAGAGGGCCTAGTGGATCGAGGCAAATCCAATGTTTAGCCACAGAGCCACGGAGACACAGAGATTCTGTGTCTCCGTGGCTCTGTGGCTAAACGGCGGGCTACTCCTTGCGTACGGTGGGGTAGGAAATTCCCAGCTGCTCCAGATACGTCTTGTACCGGGATGGATCGTAATAGTATTTCCGCATCTCCGGGCGGTAGCGCTCCATGATCGTCCTATTTAGCTCGATCGCCGGCTTGTCCTCGGGACTCACGAAAGGAATGTATTTCCCATCCTTGGTCTGAACATTCCGGAAATACTCCCAGGCTTGCTGCACGAGGTCCTGCCGGATCAAGAGATCGAGCACAGTCATCGCCGCCACTTTCGCTCCCGCCGTGGCTCCCTTGTGGGCGATGGGCGTCGCCATGGACACGGCGTTGATCCAGTTGTGCCCGGGAAGTCCGGGAATATTGGATGGGTAGCGCAGCGTGACCGTGGGGACGTTCCAGGACACATCCCCGATATCGTCCGAGCCGCCTCCTCGTTTGTCCTCGTCTTTAACGGGCGCTTCAAGGGGCGCAAGCTCGCTGCTGAGCCCCTTTTCTTCAGACTTCACCTCTCTCTGCACCGCCTTCGCCAGGGTCTGGTCGGCTTCGCTCCAGACCGGAAGACCCGCCTTCTTGATGTTCGCGTCCATGGTTTCGGCGACGACCTTGTTGAAGTGGGCCGGCCAGGCGGAGCCCAGGAGACGCCAGGAGACCTGGGTGCCCGTCATCATTGCGGCCGCCTGTGCGATGGTATTGCCCATTTCAAACATCTCTCGAATGCGCGGGTACTCCGTCTCGCGGAAGAAATACCACACCGACGCGTTCGGCGGGACGACGTTGGGTTGATCGCCGCCGTTTGTGATCACGTAGTGCGAGCGTTGCTGCAGCCGCAGATGCTCGCGCTTGAAGTTCCAGCCGATGTCCATCAGCTCGACGGCGTCCAGAGCGCTGCGGGCTCTCCAGGGCGCTCCTGCGGCATGAGCGCTCTCTCCTTGAAACGAGTACTGCACCGAGACCAGACCGGTGCCGTTCGCAGAACCGTAGGAGGTGCTCAGGTTGTCGCTCACATGGGAGAAGATCACGGCATCCACGTCTTTGAAATATCCGTCTCGAACGTAATACGCTTTGGCGCCCAGCTGCTCTTCCGCCACGCCCGGCCATAGCTTCAGGGTCCCCGGCAAGCGCTCCCGCTCCATCAGCTTTTTGACGACCAGCGCGGCGGTAATGTTGACCGCTTGACCGCTGTTGTGCCCTTCGCCATGGCCCGGCGCCCCGGGGAGAAGGGGCGCGCGGTAAGAGACGCCGGGTTTCTGGGAAGCCTGCGGAATGCCGTCGATGTCGGACCCCAGGGCGATGACGGGCTTGCCCGATCCCCAGGTCGCCATCCACGCGGTGGGCATGCCGGATATTCCCTCCTCCACGCGGAACCCGTTCTTCTTCAGGATGTCGATGCAATAACGTGAAGTTTCAAATTCCTGGAACCCGAGCTCGCCAAAGCTGAAGATCTGGTCCACGGCCTGTTGGGTGAATTCCTTCATCCGATCGACTTCCTGCGCCGCCTCGTCTTTCAGCGCCCCGAGCCTCGCATCACTCTGCCGGGGCTGCGCCGGCGCCCCGAAGGCGGCCACTGCAATCACAGCGACAAGCCGCAAAATGCGTCTGATCATTCCTGCCTCCTGGCGACGATTCTTCGTTTCTTTGCGGTTCTTCGCGTCTTCGCGTCTTTTGCGTCTTAGTGGTGAATGCGCGCAGTCGTGTAACTTCTTGTGGTTCCTTTGGACGGGATGCTCACCGTGTAGGACTTGCTGTCGGGGCCTACCGCAAGTTTCACGTACTCCCCTTTGCACTGCTCTTCGTCGTTGGCGGTAAGCTCGGGAGACGCATTGTCCTCAGGCCCGCTCTGGATGTTGCGATGAAGCGCGAAGAATCCCTGGAGCCCTGGCGATGCCTTCACGATGCGGACGGCGGCCGGAGACCCGCCTTTGCTGGCGCCGTTGTTCATGACGGCCACGCGCGGCCGGAGCGCCTCCACGAGCGCCGGGTTGTTGCTTATGTCCATGCCGTGGTGTGTGACCTGATACACGTCGACTGTGCCGACCAGGTTTCGGGGACAGACGAGTTTATGCTCCACATTCCAGGTCAGGTCTCCCGCGTCGAAAAATTGCCAGTCTCCAAAGGAGAGGACGAAAGCCAGGCTGCGGGCATTGTCGGATGTGTCGATTGCCCTGGCTTCGTGCTTGGCCTCCGGGCTGCAGGCTCGCACTTGCGGCGCGCCGTCCTTCTCCCCCAAAACCACTCCGTGCGAAGCCACGACCTTTAACGAGACCGGGGGGCTGCCCGGAGCCTGCTTCAGTCGAATCCCATCCCCCGGCCTGAGCACCGTTGTTTTTCCTGCGGTGACCCGTTTATAGGCTTCCACCAGCTCAGGCGGGATATCCGAGACCGGCAACGCCGGAAACCCGTGGTCGTAAAAGTTCTTTACGGGAATCTGTTGCACCAGAGCGCTGATGCCCCCGAAGTGGTCGGTGTGCCAGTGGCTCGTGAGGTGGTGATCGATCTGTTTCAATCCGGCAACTTCCCTCGCGATCTTCGCTATGCGCGCCGCATCGCGTTCCCCGGGCCATCCGGAATCTACCAGTATGGATTCTCCAGCCGGGGTGACAATAAGAGTGGCCGCTCCTCCTTCCACATCGCACCAATAGATATCCAGCCCCTTTTGCGGTGATTGGGGCTGGGCGGATATTCCAATCATCAACAGCGCCCAAACCACTAAAATGAGTTTGCGCATTCTGTTCCTCCAGGTTGGTGGCTCATTATACTTTGTTGCTTCTGTCTATCCACAAGGGGGCCCGTTTTATTTGATCGCACGCCACCGCAGAAACGTGATTGACAAGTTTGGAGTTCAGCCTTCAGGCTGCACTGGACCCCGGCAGGCTAAAGCCTGAACTCCGAACCACGAGCTCCTTTGGTTCTTTGCTTGGGTTCTGTGCCCGGGATATGGCAGAATCGCGGACCTGAGAGGAGTTTGCAATGCCGGCATCCAACCAGAGTTTCTTTGAAAACGTGCTCCGCTACTTCGATCACGCCGCCGCGCTGACCGGTCTCCCCAAGGGTCTTCTGGATCAGATCAAGTATTGCAACAGCATTTACCACTTTAAGTTCCCCCTTCGGAATCCGGACGGCAGCGTGGAGGTCATTTCGGCGTGGCGCGTCGAGCACAGCCACCACAAGCTGCCGGTCAAGGGGGGGATTCGCTTCAGCCCGGACGCCAACGAAGACGAAGTCATGGCTCTTGCGGCTCTCATGACTTACAAGTGCGCGATCGTCGATGTGCCGTTTGGCGGAGCCAAGGGTGCGGTGCAGATCGATGCTGGCAAATACACCGCGGAGCAGATGGAGCGCGTCACGCGGCGCTACACTCATGAGCTGGTCAAGAAGAACTGCATAGGCCCGGGCATCGACGTGCCGGCCCCTGATTACGGCACGGGAGAACGAGAAATGGCCTGGATTGCGGATACCTACATGGCCATCAACACCGGCCACCTTGACGCCCTGGCCTGTGTCACCGGCAAACCGGTCACGCAGGGAGGAATCCGTGGAAGGCGAGAGGCCACAGGTCGCGGCGTGTTTTACGCTCTCCGGGAGGCGTGCGCACAGAAGGACGACATGAAAGCCCTGGGGCTGACTTCGGGCCTTGAGGGAAAGCGCGTTGCGATTCAGGGCCTTGGAAACGTAGGGTATCACGCCGCCAAGTTCTGCCGCGAGGGCGGGGCGACCGTCGTGGCGATAGCGGAGCGCGAAGGCGCAATTTTGAATACCCGCGGTCTCAATGAAGATCAGGTGCTCCAGCATAAGAAAGAGACAGGGTCGATTCTCAATTCTCCCGGGGCCACGAACTTGCCCGGAAGCAACGATGTTCTGGAATCGGAATGCGACGTCCTGATCCCCGCCGCCCTTGAAAACCAGATTACGGCGGAAAACGCTCCCAGAATCAAAGCAAAGATTGTTCTCGAAGCGGCCAACGGTCCAACCACCCCAGAGGGGGAGGCGATTCTTCAGGAAAAGGGAGTCTTTGTCATCCCGGATATATACGCCAATGCGGGCGGCGTGACCGTATCCTACTTCGAGTGGCTGAAGAACCTGTCGCACGTTCGTTTCGGACGCATGGGGAAGCGCTACCAGGAAACCATGGAGAATCGGATGCTCCGGGCAATCGAGATTGCCACGGGAAAGCAGTTCAGCGAAAGTGACCGGTCGGCCATAGTATCAAGGATCTGCGGACGTCTGCCTTTCTCAACGCCATCGAGAAGATAGCCCGCGCCTACATGGAGCTCGGCATCTTCCCGTAGCGCGATTGGCGATTGCGGATTTCCGATTGCGGATTTGAAATACGAGATCGCTTTCTTCCCAGTCTTTCAATCTGCAATCCGCAATCCGCAATCCGAAATCGAATGGGTCATGCGTAGAACTGATGCGTCGGCTTGATTACGAGCTCCGGGATGTGGGCGCGCGGCGGAAGGCGCGCGATCATCACGGCGGCCAGCGCAATGTCTTCGGGTTGTAAGAT
>WNGD01004667.1_pt1 | contig 13441 bp, 7 predicted proteins | sample 5400671 | NCBI WGS metagenome assembly WNGD01 (sample SAMN13153369, study PRJNA577476) | soil metagenome | isolation source: 40 cm soil or saprolite under grassland replicate 2 | place: USA:California | collected 2016-06-15
AGAAGCCCAATCAGGCCTCTATCCGCATATACTGCGTAATATCACGAACAGCGAAAGCGCTGTCTTTGAACAGAGCATCATTGGTTATACGCTGCGCCGCAGGCAGCCTTTCTTTTCCAACGATATCAGCACAGATGACCGTTTCCCTCTTAGCCGTGTCTTCACCATACAACTCGGTATGCGCTCGGTCTTTAGTTACCCATTGGTGACAGGCACTACTGTCTTCGGGGCTCTGCTGCTCTTCTCACCAGAGTCAGGTGGCTTTACACCTCTCAAAACCGATATTCTCTCACTCTTCGCCAGTCAGGCTACCATCGCCATACACAACGCTATGTTGCTCGAATCAGCGCATCAGCGCAGCCGTTTCCAGCAAGCCATTGAACAATTAGAACAAGCCTATCGGCAAAACACCGATGAGGAAGAGGTTCTGGCACGAGTACGTCAGGAGACCGAGCGTACTTTCGGCATCAGCTTCACTAGCCTCCTCCACTTCGTCAGTGACCATCTGCTCACGCGTAGCGAGCGCGACTTGCACGCCGTATTTCATCCCACTCCGTCGCTACCTGAGGAACTCTCGTTACAGGGAAGCTCTTCTCAGTCAGAACATGAGCCGCAGCTCTCTTCCTTATTACAACAGCAGCTCGATGCCCAACCAGCAGAAGTTCATGCTCTCCAGGATGTAATTACAGGGGAAACACTATCTGGTTTTGATCAGTACAATCCTTCATCTCAAAATGATAGCATAGTGTTCCTCACTCAAACTGCTGAAGCAGCTTTAGCTCGTGCCGAAGTGCTGAGCGAGCTAGGTCGTCTCTTCACACAGTTAAATCTGTCGAACACCCATAGAAAAGATGCCTGGTTTGTCGTCGATCTCCTCGGGTTATGTATCTATATGAATCCAGCCGCGGAGGCCTTCTGTGGCATACGTATGGGTACCACCATAGAGAGTACGCTTGACGATATGTTCACCTATTTATTGCTTCGTATTCGCAATGCTGATGAAGTTCGTGCCTACCTGCACGATTTTAGTCACGGCAATGTTTACAGGCAGGACCTGCGCTGTGTCCTCGCCATAGAACCAGTTCATGGGCAATTGGGACCTGCCTCTTTTCACTTTCCTGCTCACGCGGCAGAGCTAGAAGGGATTCTAACTGCTCTGCAGCCATCGCGTAATTCCCTGCGCCTGGAGAGCGCTCCCTCTGACTATCACTATCAGTTCTCGCGTTATCCTCTCATGAACCAGCATGGTGTCCATATAGCGAACACCTTGCACGTGCACGATGTCACAGAACAGGTGCGCGACGAGAAAAACAAGTCGGCCCTTCTCTCCTCTGTCTCACACGACCTGCGCACTCCGCTTACCACGATCAAAGCTGCGGTAACGGGACTGCTGCAGGAGGACGTTGAATGGGATGAGCAGACCCGGCGCGAGATCCTCGAAGATATCGACACTGAAACCGAACACCTCACCGTTCTTATCAATGCGCTCGTCGAGATGTCACGCATCCAGATGGGGGCCCTCGTCCTGGATAAAGAATGGTGTGACGTCGTCGAGATTCTCCACGGAACCCTGGCTCGGCTCGAACGTACCCTCGCTGGCCGTTCTGTCCGTACCTCTCTGCAGCCAAATCTATCGCTTATCTACGCCGATCACGTTCAGCTTGAGCGTGTCTTCTATAACCTGATCGAAAATGCCATTCGTCATAGCCCCGATCATGCAGAAATACTTGTATCCATCGATATCGTCGACGAGACTACACCTGAAACTTCCCAGCGCTATCTACGTGCAAAGATCATCGATAGCGGTACGGGAATCCTGGCTGGTGAGCGTGACCGCATCTTCAATACCTTCTATGGCCTGAATTTACGTGGCAGTGGCCTGGGCCTGGCTATCTGCAAGGGGATCATTGAAGCGCACCAGGGGCATATTGGTGTGGAAACTGCCCCTGGCAATGCAGGCTCATGTTTCTTTTTCACATTGCCTATTCACTCATACAATGGTAAACCGGTTTCACCTGCAGGAGAAAGCAATAGCGTCTCCTCGTTGGATCAAGTAGAGGCCGACCTGAAAGCAACCCACACTTCCGGGCCACTCTCGCCTACTTCCCATTCATCATCTATCGGTGTTCACCTTGTTGCGCCCACGACGGAGGAGCAACTATGAAAGCCAAAGGTAAACGTATTTTGGTCGTTGATGATGAGTTACCCATTCAACGCATTTTACGCCGAAACCTGTCTGCCAGTGGCTATGACGTTCTGGTCGCCGACGACGGGGAACAGGCCGTGGAAATGGTTCGTGCGCATCAGCCTGATCTCATCTTGCTTGACCTCTGCCTTCCTGGCAAGATAGACGGCCTCGAAGTTTGCCGGCAAGTCCGCCTCTCAATGAAGACACCGATCATCGTGCTCTCCGCTCTTACCGAGGAAAAGCAAAAAGTTGAAGCGCTCGATCTCGGTGCCGATGACTACCTGACCAAGCCCTTCAGCAACGACGAATTACAGGCACGCGTGCGTGCCTGTTTAAGACGCGCCAGTTCTTCAGAAAATGGCAACGAATCATCAGGACAACCCGAGATTTTACAGAGTGAAGACGGTTATTTATATATGAACATGGTCAAACGACAGGTACGCGTGGGTGATCGAGACATCCGTTTGACCCCCACCGAATTCGAATTGTTGCGGCAATTAATGCTCTATGCTGGCAAGGTGCTCACACACCGCTCTTTATTACGAGCAGTGTGGGGCCCTGAATATGGCGAAGAAGCCGACTACCTGCGCGTATATGTGCGACAGCTGCGGCTCAAAGTGGAGAAAGAACCATCTAATCCACGTTATATCATCACCGAACCTGGCATCGGCTACGTCTTTCGCGGCAACGTAGTAGCGCGAAATGTTTAATAAAATTTTAATAACTCTCTCCTTTTTCTTAATATGGATCTAATTCACTATGGCGTACACTGGAGACTGGTGTACTTTTTCAAGCCATGGAGTGCAAAGATCAGTAGCCCGCTTTTCTCTTTTTCTTTCGCCACCGCGGGCGGCGAAACGGCAAGGGCAGAGACAAAGCCTCATATGAGGCACACATAGGACACACTAGAGGATAAGCCAGTATGGAAGCTCAACGAAGATGTTCAAAACTTCAAGTGCTGATTACAAATCAGCAAAACAGCTTTGAACATGTTCTAACAACAAACATACAAAACTGGGGTCATCAGGCCATCGTGGTAACCCCATCCTCCATATTTTCAGAAAGCCATGCCCACGGCGACGTTTTATTATTTGACCTGGACGAAGCTCTTCATAGCGCTTCACCCATAGAAAATGGCAACCCACAGGTACCTGTCCCGTCAATGCCGTGGGCAGAGAACGGCATAAAGAAGGACGACAAACATTGGCCTCATGTTCGCCTCACAATCGCACTGAGCAGCCGTTCCGTCTCCCGCTCGACACTTGAACAAATAGGCGCTGTAGCACTACTGCAAAAACCTTTCGAAATGAGCCGCCTGCAGCGCTATTTACGCGTCTTCCAAAAACTTCTGCTTGAGGGTGAAGAGACCCCATCTGTAGGCGAAAAGATACGTATTCTGGTCGTAGATGACGATGTAGCAATTGCTAATGCCGTAAAACAGTGCTTGAACGTTGAATCGAACTATGAAGTAGCCGTTGCCCATGATGGATTAGAGGCGCTGGAACAATGCCTCGATTGGAGACCGCATTGTATTGTCGCAGATTTGATCATGCCCTGGCTGGATGGTTATCAGGTCATTCGCTGCCTGAACAAGGCTTCGTTACATACCATACCTGCTTTTGTCATCATGAGCGCGTTAACTCAATTTGAGGCGCCGTGGAACCGCCCATACATGCGCGGTAACCACGTAGCGTACGTTGATAAGCCCTTTAACGTCGATCATCTACTCGCTGCCATTGAGCAGGTATGTTTAGATAGGGTCTGATACTTATTCCTCTCTCTTTCGTCCAAATCAAGAGAAAATGGAAAACTGCTACTAACCATCGCGTGTGGTAGCTTGTGGTAGAGTATTTGGCTCGCACGCTTGACCGGGAAAGGAATAGAAGGAACTATGGAGCAGCAAGACCGCATTATGGATGGAGACTTACAAACATTAGGTCTCCAATCTATCCTGAAAATGCTTGCCCTGAGTGGGAAAACGGGAACACTCTTCGTCCATTCAGGTCCTGAAACACTCTCTATCAGCCTTCGTAAAGGCCAGATCGTCGCGCTGCGCGAAGAAGGCGTGCCTCAACCGGATTTGCTCGTTATGCTCTGTCTCGTCAATAAATTGGACCCTCAACGAGCACAAATGGTGCGCGAGCATGCAGGAGGTAACACGCAGGTCGCCCTTGCCATGCTTGTTGAACGCAATTGGATGAGCGCCGCTGAAATGCAGCGCCGCTTAGAATTTGCTGTTACCCAATCAATCAGTCACGCCCTGCGCTGGGTCAATGGTCGCTTCGCCTTCCATCGTCAGCTTGTGCCCATGGAAAACAGAATGCAAGCGCTCGACATCGACTCCACGCTCCTGGAAGCCCTACGTCAGGCTGATGAATGGGAAGAGATGGGCGAGACTCATTTGACCCGCACTACCGTCGCCCGCTGGCTGCCAGAAATCCATAACGATGTGCGTAGCCTTGGGCTCGGCCAGGAGTTTATCGAAGCACTCTGCCTCTCAAATGGTGAAATACCACTCCAGGCTATGGCGCTGGTTTTAATGACACCCGAGGCCCGCGTTGCACGCATCATGACCCGCCTTCTCGAGCTTCGCCTCATCGAAATCGTTGACACCGCTCTGGAGAACGAAGTGCAACAGGACCTTTCAAACCTCATTATCAAGTGCCAGACAACATTAACACGCAAGCAGCAGTCCTCCAATCCAGAGCAGCATCTTCTCGGCCTCATCACTGTCCTCTCCGATTGTATCAACGGTTTGTTGGCCCATCATAGCAGGTATGCGAAAAGCTTGCGTGGGCGAGGACAGATACCTTATCCAGATGTGATACGCTATCTAGAGCGCCGTTTCTCCGGCCAGTTCCAACTCCTCGCGCAGCAATATCCCATCCTGGAAACCATTGAATTTACCAATGGGAGATTTGACTGTACCAGCATCCTTACCCTGGATAAATTGGTGAAAGGAGAGCAATTAGAAGAATTTTATTGGGAAGCCGTCCTCGGCCTGGCTGCCTTCTTACGCATGGTCTTCGCAGAGTTATTACGTGACGAGGTGGGCAATTCACATACCGGCCGCAACCTCAATTTCGCCTGGAAGGCCTTCCTGACCGAAATTGACCAGGAAATTCATCAGTACCAGGTCTACCGGGCGCAGCACAACGCGCAGCTGACCCGTGGCCGTGATGCCGCTCAACCTGCCCCCATGGGTATCACACAAAATTGGAATCATGTCCCTGATAATGAAGGTGGTCCCTACAGGCCACCTGAGTCTCGTAGGAGGTTAATCTAATGGCTGAACCGACAGTACTGGTTGTGGACGATAGTCCTACTGTGCGTAAGATCGTCCAGATGACCCTGCAGCGGGAGCATATTAGAGTGATTACTGCTGGAGACGGTCTCAGCGCCCTCACCTCAGTTGCCGACGAAATGCCCGCCCTGATTCTGCTCGATATACAACTTCCTCGTATGGATGGGTACCATATTTGCCAGATAATACGCAAAAACTTGCAGTTTCGTCAAATACCGATTATTATGCTCAGTGGGAAGGATGGTTTGTTCGACAAGATGCGTGGTCGGCTCGCTGGTTCAACAGAATATCTCACTAAACCTTTTGACTCAGCAGAATTAGTACGCACCGTGAAAAAACATCTTGTGAACTGGCAAGAACGTATGCCCCCACAACATGAAGGAATGCGTACTCGCCTTCGACGCCGTGGCTAGGCGTTGTCCACGTTTCCTGTAGTAGGTGTAGTAGGAGGTTCTACAGGTGAATGTGCGTTAGTGGAATAGCCTTTATTTCCCATTTCACTAGCGTAACTGGCATATCGGAAAGGTATAATAATGATGCCTGGACAGAAGATTCTCGTCGTAGATGATAGCTGGACAGAGTTGACCATGATTGCTACTCCACTGCGTAATAGTGGCTTTGAAGTGGTTACGGCTGTTGACGGTGACGAAGCTGTCGAAAAAGTGTTTAAAGAACATCCACAATGTATCGTACTGGATGTCGTCTTACCAAAACAAAACGGTTTTCAGTTGTGTCGTAAACTCAAAAGCTCGGAAGCGAGTAGACACATCCCGATTATTTTGTTAACAAGTAAAAATACTCCCCTCGACAAATCCTGGGGGTTAAGACAGGGCGCAGATCTGTATATGACAAAGCCATTTAATACCGATGAATTAGTAGCTAGTGTGCGCAGTCTGGTGTAAAGAAGCTCGGGTACCAAGTGCGGGTACCCTCATTACACCTCTAGAGAATACGCCCGGCGACTCGTGTTGTCGCCCAAGGAGTTTTTTTGTGGCCAGCGATGATCAAAAAATACGGCAACGGGATGCTTTGATGCCACAAACTATGTCGGCTTCCCAGCGACCAGGAACTCAATCAAGTGGTCTTTCCCCTGACTTTCACGGGAGTCAGCGAAACTCCCGCGTAAATTCCATGCTGGCATTGCAGTCTCAACTTGCTCAAATCTCACAATCTCGCCCTGCTAGCGCCGATCAGGGAGCGATATCAGCTGAGGTTGTCGGTGAGCAATACTTGACCTTCTCATTGCTGGATCGAGAGTTTGCCCTTAAAGCTGAACATATTCAGGGTGTAGAACGCTTAGTTGATGTCACCTCTGTTCCCAATGTCGCACCCTGGGTGAGAGGTGTGATCAATCTGCGCGGCTCGATCGCCTCGGTGGTGGATCTTCGCAGTTTCCTGGATATGGAGCAGCTTCCCTACAATCCACGGACTCGTTTGTTGTCGGTGCAGTTCAATGAAATGGTGATTTGCCTGGTTGTGGACGGTGTCAGTGAAATGATACCCATTCCTCCTACCGCTATTACCGACATAAGCGTACGCCACGCCGCTATACCACAATGGGCTATTCCTTATGCTTTTGGGGTCGCGTTGATTGATAGACGTGTGATTGTGTTGATAGATGCTGCACGCCTGCTTTTCTCAGATAAAATGCAGCGTTACGAAGCCCTACCATAATATTTTTTTTGAACGTGCTAATTATAGACGTATTTTTACACACAGGAGGCCTGGCGATGAATCCTGATCGCAATAGAGGCGGAATGACTGTCAATGGGCTGATGCAGCTAGGGCTATTTCTTTCAGCCGCAATTCCAGTCATCATGATCGCTTTTCTGGGAGTATTTGCCTCACAACGAATCCAGAGCAGTAATAACGGCGATTCCACGACTTTTGTACTGGTTGTTGTTGCCTGTGCAATCGTGGCCCTCATCGGAGTACTGACCGTCAATTATTTTGTTCAGCGCGAAGTCAAAAGTCGATTACTTGGACTTGTTGACGTCTGCCGTGATTACGCGGGCGGAGATCGCACCATTCGCGCTGTGGTCAACGGCGACGACGAGTTCGCTATGCTCTCGATGTCGCTGAATACCCTTCTTGATAATCAAGGAACCTCGCAAAGTGGAGTCTCATTTAGCTCCAATGGCAATGATGCTGCTGCGCTACAAGCGCAGATCGAGAAACTGCTCCAGGAAGTTAGCGCCGTCGGTGATGGCGACCTGCGCGTCCAGGCTGAAGTAACACCAGACACCCTCGGCGTTTTGGCCGACTCGTTTAACTATATGATCGAAGAACTTGCCAAGGTCGTCGGACGCGTCCAAACAACAGCTGTGCAGGTCACTAACGCGACTCGCCGCATCATTGATCGCTCCGATGAACTCACCCAGGCATCTGAAACCCAGGTGGCTCAGATTTCTCAAACGACCGAAGCCGTCGAAGCGCTGGCTATCTTCATTCAAAACGTGGCTCGCAATGCGCAACTCAGTGCTGAAGCAGCTCAAGAAGCCCTGCGCAACGCCAATAGTGGTCAACGCTCCGTTCGTCAAACGATTGAAGGTATGGTCGTCATTCGTGAAAACGTCCAGGAAACCTCGAAGAAAATCAAACGTCTCGGCGAGCGTTCCAATGAAATTGGCGAAATTGTTCGTATCATTGAAGACATCGCCGATCAAACGAACCTGCTTGCTCTCAATGCCGCCATTCAGTCAGCTATGGCCGGTGAGCACGGACGAGGATTTGCAGTCGTTGCAGACGAAATCCGTCTTCTCGCCGAACGCTCGACTGAGTCTACCAAGCGTATCGATACCCTCGTCAAAAGTATCCAGGGCGATACCTATGAAGCCGTTGTAGCTATGGAAGATAGCACGCAAGAGGTCGTGAAAGGTTCGCAACTCGCTGATGAAGCCGGTCGTTCACTTAACTCGATCTACACCGCCGTCGAACGACAGGCGCAAATGATCGAAAGCATAGCTCGCGCCGCGAATGAACAGACATCGGTCTCTGAAGCTGTCGCTGTTGCCATGGGTCAGATCTCTGACATCACTCGCCAGACCAACATCGGCACCCAGGAAGCCGCCGCCAGTGTGAGCTATCTTGCCGAGCTTACAGAGCAACTACGTGCCTCGGTCTCTACCTTCCGCCTACCAGACCGTGGCAACGAGATGATGGCTGCGTTCCCAGGTATGACATCTGTGGCAGAGCTGCAAGGAGGAAATGGTAACCAAATCTTCCCACCAGCCCTCGGCCCAGGTCCCGAAAACAACTGGGCGCAAGATTTCGCTGGCAATTTCCCACCACTTCCAGAACCTGGCAACTCGGGTTCGCTGGTCGCACTCTCCAGCCGTAATGGACAGTTTTCCTATAATAATCAGCCAGATTTCGGCCAGCCGTCGTTTAGTAGCCAGCCGGACTTTGGTGGGCAGCAATCCTTTGCTAGCCAGCCCGGCTTTAGTCAGCCGCCCTTTGGTGGCCAGCAGGGGTATGCTAACTCACAGCCGTTTGGTGGTCAGTCATTCTCTGGTCAACAGGGTTTCAGCGAGCAGCCCTCGTTTAATAACCAGCAGAGCTATGGTGGGCAGCAATTCTTTGGCGGCAACCAGTACCAGTCAGGTTTCGGTGTTCAACAATCTTTCGATAATCACCCTGGCTTTGGCGAAGTAAGTGGATTTGAGCAGCCACAGGGCCAACAGAACTCCCCTGCCTCAAACCAGGGAGCCAATCCGCAACAACCAAATTCTGGCTCGCTACAAAACCAGCAGCAAGCACAATTTCAAGCCTCTCGTCAGCGTTGGCAAAGAGGTGCTCAACAGAATCAAAATCAATCGCCGTTTGGTCAGGATCAGGCTCCATTCCCGAATAATTGACAGCTATGAGAAATAGTGGAATGTGTAGCTAGAAAAAGTGGGTACGCGCAAAATGTCGGATACATTTGATAAACTTTCTGTACTCGATTCGTTTATCGAAGAAGTGAATAGTTATTTGCCGGAAATAGAGTCCAATCTCGAAAGTTTGGCACAGTCGCCCTCTCGCACAATGCCCGGCTACATGGACGCTATTGAGGAAACCTATCGCCGTACCCATACTATTGGTGGTTCTGCTTCGATGATGGATTTCCCCGGCTTGGCCCATGTTGCCCATGGTATGGAAGATATCCTCGGCGATGTATTAGATGGGGTATCTACCCTTGATGCTCCTACGATTGGCCTCTTGCAACGATCCCTTGGGAGAATGCATAAACTCCTTCAAGGAATACACGCCGGTATCGATGAAGAAGCAGTCATGGCTGAAGACGATGCTGATTATGTCCGCTATCGTGCTCTTACAGAATCTTCAGCTTCAGCTTCAGCGCCATCAGTCGCCAATGGTAACACGCATGGCGCTCCGTTGCTGCCAGCCTCCATTCCATCCCCTGTCGACATGCCAACACAAAGCGCGCCAGCGATCTCTTCGATGCCTTCACTTGACGAGGTTTTAGCTTCCTTCCGCACGACGCCTGTAACAGCCGGTGAGGATATAGCATGGCCTGAAGAGTCTGCTCCTGCTGAACCCGTATCAGCTGACTTTGTCCATCAGCCAGAACAGGTGGTTTCACATCTCCAAGAACAGGTTGCAGAACTTGCTCAACCTGAAACAAGCTTTGTTCCCGAACCTTCAAATCCAAGTGCCCTGGAAATACTGGCCGCTACCACAGCAACATGGCCAGCCTACTCTCAAAACAACATCGAAAACAGCCCTGCCGGGTCACCAGCAGCGCCTCCTCATGATGAAAGCGTTTCGCTTCCGGCTTCCGCTAGTGAAGACGTAACCGATCCCAAACAACCTTCCCTCGTTCAATCTGCACCAGCGCCCCTGCCTGCTGATCTTGCACTCCCGGTAGAGTTCAACGAAATGCACGAGGAGACCCATTCCCTGGCTGTACAGGCCTCCTCTCTTAGAGAAATGCTCAAACAACTGCGCGTGGCTATGTCCGTAATCGAAGCCCAGCGCACGGAATTCAAGGGCTTTCTCGATGGCTCCAAAGATGCCCTCGATCGTATGGAAGATTGGGCTGGACAGGCAATGGGGCTTAATCTTCGCAATAGCCCCGAACATGTTCGGCGTTATCTGCCCCTCTCTGTCATGTGGGTCTCAAATACTAAGCTGAAAAAGGTACTTGAGCTTCTCACACAGATTACTAGTGGTGTCGAAATGACAGACGGGCAGATCCACATCGTACTGCAACAACTCTCTGCCTCCATTGAATCGTGTGGTAATGCCTTTCAGCAGCTTCAGGCTCAAAGCTCTTCGCATATCTTCACACACGATCAAGGCTGGACCCCATGGGAGATGCGCGTCTCGCGTGAAGCAGAGGCAATGCGTGAACGTGTAACCTTTGAACGGCGTGGTGACCTTGCAGCTCTGCGCACTGAAATCGAGGCCGCTGTTCGCGAGGAATTTCGACGAGAACAAGAGGCGAAAATACGCGAAGAAGTACGCCGCGAATACGAAATACGCCCACTGACTCTTGCCGCCCGCTCAGAGCTGGAGCGGCAATTACGCAACGAAATTCACCAGGAGTTTGAGGCAAAGCGGCAATTGCTGGAGCGTGTCTCCGGTACAGATAATGTCGAAACCATCCAGGAACTCGAGAACAGGCTTCGCAGTGAAATTGAGATCCAGGTTCGCCAGGATTTCCTTAATCAGATAACGGAAGGCGCCGGAGGTCTTCTGAATGCATCAATGCAACAGACGCTCATTCCTCCTGTATCGACTGCGCCGCGTACTTCCAACTTTATTGACCAGGCGCGGCAGGCAACAGGGCTGCCCACTGTTGATACACACCAGTCCGCCCCTGATAAACAACAGCCTGCTTTTACACCGCCGCCTGTCGTGTCAGCTCCCGTGCCACCTGTATCATCGCAGGCCGCTTCTGCACCCGCCGCTCCAGCGGTACCGCCGCGTCCTCAACCCGCTGCCCAGAAGCCATTGACTTCTGCTTCGGCTTTTACTGCGGACTTTGGGGAGGAAGCGTCAGAAATCTTCCGTTTAGAGGCCGAAGAGCATCTACAAACGATCATTATGCACGTGGCCGCTCTCGAGAAGTCTCCGACAAATCGTGAAATTATCCAGGGTATTAGCCGTGCCACCCATACACTCAAGGGTGCTGCTGGCATGATGGGCTTCCGTGCTATCGCCGACCTCTCCCACATTTTCGAAGATCTGCTCGATAGCATCATGGAGGGCACTACCACAATTTCATCTGCTGTACTCAGTCTCATACTTGATACATCAGAGACACTTGATCTGCTTATTACAGCTAGGAGCACCAATCCACGTGATGAAGAAGCCAGCGTTCAATTGCTTCGCGTTCGTTATGAAGAGCTTCTCGGCCAAAGTGCACTCAGAGATGCTGGCGTGGAAGACGTTGATGTCGATGAAATGAACGAAGAAGACCTCATGGATGACGGTTCCACCGTTGCCGGCGTCGTCGCTGGCTCTCAATCCATGGAGACAAATGTCCAGCGTGCCGCTCGTGGTGATCTCAGTGTTCGCGTGCGCCTCCAGAAACTCGATGAACTCGTCAACCTCTTCGGTGAACTCCTGGTGAACCGTAGTATTCTGGAAGAGCGTGTCCATCGTCTCATACAGCTTGTCTCCGATGTTGGCATCAGTAGTAATCGCCTCAAAGATGTCGGGCAAAAGCTCGAAAGCAGATTTGAAGCTGCAACACTACCCAGTGGCCATTCTGTGCAGGTAATGCCAGGTGAAGGTTTACAAAGTAAACTCGCTAACGCTAAAAATGGTAACAAAAACCGCGCTGAACCAGAACATCTCGCGGAATTTGATGAACTGGAACTCGACCGCTATACCGAATTCCACCTGCTCGCTCGTGGCTTAAGCGAAGGCATCTCGGATATGGCAACACTCAGTACAGAGATGGAAGCAATCATACGAGATTGTGAAGGTGTCTTCGCCCGTGAGAATCGTCTTAATACCACTTTCCAGGACCGTTTGATGAAAGCGCGCCTGGTTCCTCTCTCAACCATGACTCCGCGTCTCTACCGCGCTGCTCGTGCCGTTGCTCTCAAGCAACATAAAGAGTTCGAGTTCCTTCTGGAGGGCGAAGAAACAGAAGTAGATCGCACCGTCAATGAAGAAATTGCCGGACCATTGCTGCACCTCATGCGTAATGCTGTGAACCATGCCATCGAAACGCCGGAAGTTCGTATCCAGAAGGGCAAACCACCTGCTGGCCAGATTAAACTCTCCGCCGCCTATGAGGGCAATCAGGTCGTCATCACAGTACGTGACGATGGCGCCGGTATCGATCCAGAGCGTGTACGCAATGCCGCTATCGCTCGTGGGCTCATTCGCGAAGATCAGAGACTCGATGACCATGATATTATCGAACTCATCTTCCGCCCAGGCTTCTCAACTGCCGAAGTACTCAGCGAAGAGAGTGGTCGTGGCGTTGGCCTCGATGTCGTTCGCGATAGCGTTTCACGCCTGAGAGGAACGCTTGTCGTTGAGTCAATGCCAGGTCAGGGCACTGCATTTACTATGAAGTTCCCCACCAGTTTAGCTATCCAGAGCACGATGATGGTAACGGCTGGTGGCCAGCAGTTCGCCATTCCGACCGTGCTCGTCGAATCCATTGGCCGCCTGGATAACTTCAAGCGCTCAACACTTGGTGGCAAGCCAGCTATTCTGGTGCAAAACGATCTTTATCCATTGAATACACTTGCCCAACTTCTCTCGTTGCCAGGAAGTCCTATTGACGATAAAGCGCCATTACTCCTGGTGAATGCGGGTGGCTACAAAGTAGCCATGGTCGTTGATGATATCAAAGGTAAGTTGGATGTCGTGATGAAGAACCTCGGGCCTCATTTGCGCAACGTTCACGGCATAGCTGGAGGAACCGTGATGGGCAATGGGCGCGTCGTCCTCATCCTTGAGCTAATCGAACTACTCGCCAC
>WNGD01014333.1_pt1 | contig 13441 bp, 17 predicted proteins | sample 5400671 | NCBI WGS metagenome assembly WNGD01 (sample SAMN13153369, study PRJNA577476) | soil metagenome | isolation source: 40 cm soil or saprolite under grassland replicate 2 | place: USA:California | collected 2016-06-15
TCGAATTCCAGTTCCCCTTATCAGATAGACAGGCTTGTTGGCTGGCGTAACTACGGTACTACCCAGCCAAATAACAACTTTCCTGACACGTCACCCGCTTTTGCGGCGAACTTTCGGAATAGTTCGGCGCCGGCATTGGCGTACTGGAATTCGATAATAAATCGCACCGCTGGATTCACAACCACCAGTGGCGCTGTCGCAGCAAACGGACGCACAGACCAGATGTTTCTGAACCGGCAACAGCTGATCGCGTTCCGAGCTACCACGCAGTTTTCGTCCAACGCCCTGCAATACCTGAGCACCTTCTGTCGCGAACTCAATGCACCAAGCTGGAAGCCTTCGACTCCTGCTGGGAGCTCAATTGACTACGCGACTCTGGCCAATACGCCAACTGCCAGGACTTCAATTGCGATAAACCGTGACCTTCTCAATGTGTACGTGCCCGGTACTGACTGGACGAAAGCCGCGTTCACCCGCGCTGACGGGACCACTGCTGACCAGACCGACCTCCTAATAAAACAGCGGTTTCCACTCAGCCGAATTAATGGTCTCGCCGACCCGACGTTCGCGTCAACGGCAATTTCTACGATCAATAACGGCGTTCTTGTACCCGCGTCTGCTACTACAGTTCAGCGCGATTTCGGCTTATTCTGGAACAGCGCGAACAAACGCTGGGATTATGTAGGAGCTACTGGGTCAACGGTGCTGTCAGCAATAGAGCGGCTGGATCAAGTGGCCGCTGAAAATCGAGAACCTAATTTTTTTGAACTTCTCAAAGCGGTAATCCTGAGCGCCTCGGTTGGAATCGGGTCGGGAAGCGGGAGCACCTTTGTAGCAGCAGAGGGAAAGTATTACAATAATACAAGCAACTTCAGCGCGGACTCCCAAATCATGCAGATCGGAGCTAACATCATCGATCAATGGGATTCCGATAACATTCCGACTTTCATAGGGTTCAAGGATCCAACGACATCTACCGTTTACGAGATAGCTGGTATCGAAAATCTGCCGTACTTAAACAAGCTCGTCTTCAAGCCTTCTTGGACATCTGTAACCAGTAAGGGCGTGACTACGTATACGCTTGATGCCTGGTTGATCCCATCGTTATGGAATCCACATCAAAACGCGCCTCCTGCTGCGTCGCAAAACGTGCAAATAGCCATGACCTCCGGCACGTTGACTGCGAACACGACATCCCCTACTCCGTCTGGTCCCACAACCGCAAATGGCATCAAGTCCTCCAGTCTTCCGGCCGGTATTACCAAAAGCGCGGATAACTCAAACTACGGCTTCCATCCTCCCTCCCTGACGGGTATCCCAAGCACAACGCCGCCGAGTACGACGACTACAGTGTATCCCAGCTTTGGAGCAGGTACGAATTTTGAATTGCAGGTTCAGGTCAGCACATCGCCCTCAGTATGGAAAGCGTATCAAAGATGGACCGGATGCTCTAATACGACTCCGGTTACCTGCCAATCGCCATCCACTTGGTTGCCGAACACCAACCTTCAGGATCCGGAGTTTGTCACCCTTGACCCGCGAACGCTTCGTTTCGGCGCATGGGCGAACGACGCCAAGCACTCAGCCGTTGCAACCGACTATACTACTGGACTACTTACCACTCTAGACCAAGGTGGTGGGACATATGAAACGATTACCGCGTTACCGCCGACGCCACAAGGGACTAACTTTATCTATACGGGCCCGCCGTATGCTCTCTATAATTACGCAAATAACCCTACTAGCTCAACCGTGTACTACAAGGACTTAGACACACTCCGCCGCCAAGGCGACATCATCTCCGGTGCTACAACCGCGATGCTTCCGGCGGACGTTGTTGACCGGCCACAGATACTTAACCGTCCATTTCAGAGCCTGGCAGAACTCGGTCAGGTGTTCCGTGACCAACCCTGGAAGACCCTCGACTTCACGACCGCAAGCTCTCCCGATGCTGGTCTCCTTGATGTGTTCACGTTGCACGAGTCCGCCAATGAGGGCGGTAAAACCTCGCTGAATACGAGCCAAAAGCCTGCTTTAACCGCGATCTTATCACAAGCGACCAAGCGATTAACTGATTCAACTGGAGCTACTGTGATCACTTCGGCGCAGCGGGACGCTATCGTTAACGCTCTCTTCAATATTACTTCCACCAACCCAATGATCCGTAAGACTGATCTACTAACACAACTTGCCAACGATCTTTCCGTTACCGTCCTGGGCAACAAAGAAGCTCGTGAGCTCGTCATGCGTGCGTTTTCTGACACGTGCCAAACTCGTAGCTGGAACCTCTTGATTGACTTAGTAGCCCAGAGCGGCCGTTATCCGCCAACTGCTTCCAGTCTTGCAGGCTTTCTAGTCGAAGGCGAGCAACACTACTGGGTGCACGTGGCAATCGATCGATTTACCGGGCAAGTGGTCGATAAGCAGATCGAAGTCGTAAACGAATAGCCCGAATATTTAATATCCGCTCAGCAGGTAGCTGAGCTGCCCTTTCAGAACAGAGTGGTTCCGCTTTTTGCCCATGATGTTGTTCTATTTACACTTTGACCGGTGCGGCTCGCTCGTCGGAAAGGGCTCGCCGCGGCGAGCAACTTCATAAGAAGTAGGTGCCTTCTTTAGGCACAGTTTCGCCTCGGGAAGCGAAAATGCGGGTAGTGCGCTTCTGGCGGACTACCAGACCACGAACGACGGGGCCGCTGACCGCGGATCCGATATACAACTCCAAGAAGAGACGGCGTAGTTCTGCTGCAGCGGCAGCCGTGTCGGCTGCAATTCCTTAATGCTCGCAGGCGACACGCCTGTCACTACGACTCAACAGTCGCGGCACTACCGCGGACAGGTAGTGCGAGTTGAGAGCTGATAGCCCGAGTTTGCTGAACGTCGGTTAACAGCCAGGTGCTCAATACTGGACTTGGGGATGTGTCCTCTTAAATTTATCGTACGCGCTGTGTGAGCCAATCCAGAACCAAACGAGGCCATCGAGGCGCTCCTTGGCCAGTGCTCGATAATGAAGACCAATCCCGGGCTGACCAGAATGGCCCAATTTTCTTGAGTCGAATAGAGGAGTGACGTAGGTCGGCTTTAAGCAGTTCGAATTTTTGATCGGCAAGTCTCCGCACCTCAGCCGGCAGTTGCCGATAATAATGCCAGAATTCCGGAGTAGCGAAGTGCTTCAAAGCGGCGTGCAGCGTCCAGCTTCGAAATCCTGATCTGCCTGTTTTCCAGCAGCATCGAAACGCCCAGCGGTAATGTCGGATTCTATCTCCCGATCCCACTGGTCGGCTGCAAATTCTTCGAACCATTTGCGGAAGCGGGCGAACTCCACTGCGGAAAGGTGCGAAACAGCCGATTCGAGATCTTCAACACTCATGCGTATACTTTACCGATTGATTGCCCAACGTCGAGAGGTACTGTTACAGAAATGGCATGATTTCCTTGGCGACTAAGCAAATCGAAATCAGAGCGACATCGGTACGTGTAAGCGATGATGCGTTGATTGTCGATCTTAACGACGGGCGAACGGTGTCAGCGCCGCTGGCATGGTATCCGCGGTTGCTGGATGGTACGGCTGCGGAGCGAGACAATTATCAATTTATTGGCGAGGGTCTCGGAATTCATTGGCCGCAATTGGATGAAGACATCAGCGTTGAGGGGATTCTTGCCGGAAGGCGGTCACATGAGAGTAGGGAGTCGTTTGAGCAGTGGCTCGCCTCGCGGCCACGCGCCACTTAATCGGGACTCAATTCGCATTGGGCGAGTGTGCGTAGCGATCGATCGCCGGGAGACGATGCTAAACATTATCAAGAGAGAGACCTCAAGCGTGCAATTCAAAAAGTTCAATCATGAGCAAGACATCTGATCGCTATGTGAAAGTTGTTGCCTGGAGTGAAGAAGATCAGTGCTATGTTGGTCGCTGCCCCGGCCTTATGCTTGGCGGAGTACATGGCAGCGATGAACTGGCAGTTTATGCAGAGCTGTGTGAAGCGGTCGATGAATGGATTCAATTGCACGAAGCCGAAGGTCGCCCGCTTCCCAGATCGACATCTCTTCGCGAAATCGAAGCGCTCGTCTGATTCGGCGGAGCTGGGGGATATCTTCCTTCTATCTTGCACGTCGCGATTGATTGCTTTACCGGACAGGTGCTCGACAAGCAGATCGAGACCGTAAACGAATAGCTGGTAGCCGCTGTAAACACCGCAGGACTACGAGACTACAGACAACTGACTACGGAATGCGGTGCCGTGGATGTGCTCGCCACGCAGCTCGAGGAAGTGACTGAGTGGCGGATTACGGATTCGCCTTCGCCACGCCATCGGCGACTACAATCCTCGATGTTGAGTGAGTGGGCAGTGTCGGAGGAGACCTGCTGAAATTGCAAATTTTCCCTATCAGAATACACTCAGAGCATGACGACAGATGCCTTGCGCAAGGCGATTCGCACTGGCCGCCCGTTTAAGATCACAATGGCCGATGGCCGAACATTGGATGTCCCCCATCCAGAGTTTGCGATGATTTCCGGGTCCGGCCGAATCTTTTACGTTGCAAAACCCGACAGCGACCTCTTCGAAGCCTTTGATGTACTGCTGATCACCGGCGTAGAGCAAGAAGGGCAACTGCCGAGCCGCAAGTGAATAGCTTGTTCGCGCCTCCTCGGACACTTCCGTCACGCAAACGCGTGCGTGGAATTTGCTAATTGATGAGTACCCTCGTCCGGACGCTACAAACCAAATGTCCAAAGGCTCCAGGATGATTTCGTTGTCGAAGAGCAACAGCACTAATGGGGTGCATGTAGCGATCGACCGGTTAACGGGTCAAGTAATCGACAAGCAGATCGAGACCGTAAACGAATAGCCCGGATTTGTTATCCGCTCAGCGGCAAGCTGAGCAGCCCCTTTCAGGCCAGAACGTTTCCAGCATTTTTATATGGTGTTTTTTCCATCAATACCTTGCGAGATGCAGCTCCGTGCTTTGGAAAGGGCTGGGCTACCCAGCGACTTCGCTCGGAAGTAGCTGCCTCTTAAGGCGCAAGTTTCGTCTTGGGAAACGAAAAATGCGGGTAGCTGCAAACCAGTTGAGAGTTCAAAGTTGAGAGTTGAGTGATGCGCCTTCGTCCCGCAGTCGCGGGCCTACGGCGGAGGGTATAGTTCTAAAGGGGAAATTTGCGGTCAAATTCCTTGTGTGTCCCAATCCAGACCCAAAGCCAATCGTCGCCGCTACGAACAGCAACAGCTCGGTAATCCCGCGTTATACGAACTGACCACGCGCGCGCGGATCGGATTTTAGACGTTCCAAGCGCAGTCCGGCGTGCGCAGGATTCTCAAGGAAGATCGCGTGAGCCTTACGGGTCGCACGTTGAATCTCCGGTGGTAACGTCCGATAGAGTTGCCAAAACTCCGGGGGCGCCGCGCCACTTCACGAGCCAGAAGAAAAATCGCGCTCATCTACTTCTGGAAACTTTTCTGGCTCGCGGCGAAATGCGTCCTCTATTTCGTCAAGCATTTGTGTCAGAGCCGGGCGAGAACGTTCATCGCGAATGATGCGTTCCCATTCCGCATCACCACCTAATTCCGGAAATAAATCGGGGATATTGTGCAGCAGTCTATCGCGCTCAGCTGGCGGTAAGGACCGGATCGCCTCCTCGATTTCGCGTGCCGTGCTCATAAGCAAAAGCATAAAGACCAATCAAGTATTAGCAAGGATCTCGGTGGAGGGTGCGGAACCTACTTCCTTCTGCGCTTATCCACGAAAGACGCTTCACAGGAAATGATCGACAAGCGAATCGCGGTCGTAAACGAATAGGAATTTCAGAGACCACGGGCTACTGCTTGGTCGTGGCCTCACCGCTGATGGAAAGCGTGGATGTGCTCGGTACGCAGCCCGCCTGAGGTGGGTGACTGAGTAAGCCCTCGTCTCGACGGACTGCGAGACCACGAGACGATTTAGCTATTGCCTGTCCTGATCCTTCAAACTAAATTCATTCCCATGAGCAAAGCCGAGATTTTGCAACAGCTTCCGAAGCTTAATTCGGTCGAACTGCGGGAAATCTGCGATCGGATTTGGCAGCTCGAAGAAGAGCAGTTGTTGGGGGGCCGTGCAAATCCAAGCGACGAAGAAAAAGCGCTGCTCGATAGTGAATTCGAGGATTATGCGCGCGACCGCAAAGCGGGATCAAATTGGGAAGACGTCAAATCTAGACTAAAGCAGTAATCGAAAGCGTGAAGTGGCGTCTCGTCATTTGGGGTGAAACGCCTGCGGGGGAGCCATTGAGCGCGCTGGTATCTCAAGCGTGAGATTAGCCGGGGGTTTATCTCGATACAGGTTGCCTGGCCATTAATCTGCCTCGTCGATGCCACGACGTAGCAAACACTTGAGAGTGAATCGAAGGCTTGGGCGCTAGATACTGGATTTGAATTCTCGGTTCCCGAAGTTCTCGCTTCTTATTAAGATTTTACGCCCAAGCAGAAAGCAGCTATTAGTATGGCGATGGAAGTGAGCGATCTGATTACGGTTGATCCCGGCATTCTCGGTGGCACGCCGGTTTTCAAGGGCACACGCGTTCCCGTCAATCGGAGAGTCGCGATTCCCTAGCCCTGCCTGATTGTCGTAGGTGGGCGAACGACGTTACTGGGTGCATGTGGCCATTGAACCGGTTTAGCGGGCAAGTGCTCGGCAAAGAGATCGAGATCGTAAGCGAATAGGGATCCTCGGGCCCTTGTTACTGGTCCTAACGGTGCACGCCTTGCGCGTCGACCGGTGGCGTCCGCCGGAGGAATCTTTTCGATTCTCACTCTGCGGTTTGCAAGGCGGCAACAATCACTGCCAGGAAATTACGTCGCTGGAATTGGTGAAATTGTTTGCGGTACCATTTTCACTGGTGAACCCGGCAGCGGGTGCTCCGCCTCCTAGCCGGCCGTTCTTACCAAACGACCAGACGATCACACCAAGGTAAAGAGTTGTTCCACTTGGCGCATCAGTGTAGGGGTTTGTCAGCTGATTATCGTAACTGCCATCGATCATCACATTATATGGCGATCCAAATGGATCGTACCAAATACCGGTTGTTGAATTAATGCCTGCTTTTGTCCCAGTCTTGGATATAGGCGGTTGGATGAAAACGATTGCTCGGGGGTTTACGGCTGGAATACCATTCACAGGCGCATTAGCACCAAGAGCGACGGCGCGCAGAGAATAGAAAAGATCGGCATTGCTTGGAGTAGTCGAGCCCGCAATGATTGTGTCCGCCGTAACCAGAGGATACTTGCCGTAGTCGGTGTAGAACCCGTTCACTGCAGCGACGATTTGTTGCTCCTCATTTGCGGCCTGAGTTTTGCGCGCCTTTTCCAGTATCGAGATAAAGGTCGGGTATCCGATGCCGATGAGAATCGCGATCATCGCTATGACAATGAGCAGCTCCATGAGAGTGAAGCCGTGTCGGCCATCTGGACTTCGTCGCATTGGACAATGCTTTATCGCAGCTTTTTCACCTCTCACAAGCTTTTTCTGTTAAGAGGTCAACACGGACGTGGATTTGCCGATTGCTGGATTGCTCAAAGCGGCCGCTATCGGCCAAATGCCACAGGCCTTCAGAAAGATTTTGCCATAGAAGGCGAGCAACGATACTGGCTTCATATCGCAATCGGTCGCGGCCTAACCACCACGACGAACCCGCCGACTGTGGACGTGCTCGGTACGCAGCTGGAAGAAGTGACGCAGTAGTGCCACTGTCGGCGGGCTACCCGCCTACTGACCACTGACTATTGGAATGTCGATGCTGCGGGTAGGTGCACCGTTCGTCTCGGGTCATAGCTCCAAGGTAAGCGGATCTCTCGCGCCATGCCAAAAACGCAGTATCTCCACCCTATTGTCTGCTCTTTCGAAGCGATAGAAAATCAGATACGGAGTCAGCACAACCACACGGACGCCTGGCCACTTTTTCACCGGCCGCCCGCGCTCTGGCATCGATCGTAGCGATTCAGCGAGATCAACCAACCGATTTGCAAATCTTTGTGCTACGCCAGCATTATATCGGCGGCGATGAATGCCGTGATCTCCTGCAAATCCGCGAAAACTTCCTCGGAATAGATTACCGCGCAGTCCATGCGGCGATCCGGGCGCGCACCTCTGCCGCGGAATAAGTCTTCTCTTCACGTAATGAGCGGAGACCCTCCCGGATGGCATCTTCCATGGCCGGCGTCGGTTCAAAACATTCATCCAGATTGACTAGTCGCCGCAGAATCAATTCGCGCTCCTCTTCGGATAGCTTTGGCAGTTCTGCGATAATGTCCTGCACGCTCATGTTGCTCTCTCGCGCATAGTTTCCCTGCTGTGTCTCCGACTGTCAATCCCTCACGCCAAACGTCGAAGGTGAGCAACATTATTGGGTCCACGTGGCTACCGATCGCGTTACGGCAGAGGTGGTCGATAAGCAGATCGAAGTCGTAAACGAATAGTGGAAGTGCCAAAAAATATCGCGCCTGATCGTGAACTCAATGCCGGAGCATCCACGTAATTGGTCAACAGCTCGAAGAAGTGACTGAGTAAAGCAGAGCAGTCGCCGGTCAAGAGTTGCGAGTCGATTGACCCTCATTTCTGATCGGTTATGTTGTTCGAGTTGCCACGTTAAATCCAATGGATCCCTTGGCATTTAAGATAGAACGTGACGTGAAAGGGGGCGTATTGGTCGCCTCATGGGATGACCCCGAGGGTGGTGGAATTACAACGCAAGCCAAGAATCTATCGGAGCTCGCTGATGCGATTAAGGAAGCTGTGCGCTGTCATTTTGCGGGCCGATCCGCGCCGCGCGAGGTCACTCTGCATTTTGAGAGTGATCCCGTGCTGCAGTTGGCGTGAAGCTGCCTCGCGATTTACGTGGTCAACGCGTGGTGCGCGCGTTGAAGCGCTTGGGATTCGTTGAGGAAAGGCAAGAAGGTTCACATCTTGTGCGAGGCTCACTTCGTGTCACCGTGCCTGCGCATCGCGTCCTTACACCAAAAACTTTGCAGAGCATTCTGCGGCAAGCACAAATTAGCGTTCAAGAACTCACCGCCGTTCTCTGACAAATATGCCGGATCGCCAAGGCCTCAAACGGCGCGGCATGTAATAGTTCTCGAATACGCAGAACCACAAGTAGAATTTAAGTTCGCGCCTCTCAGCGCTCAAGCGTTGGCTTCGCGTCACTGATCGTAGTGGCGCACGCCATTCGCGTCGATCCAGTACTGCCGACCGTACTGATCGTGGTATTTTTGTACCGGTTGGCTCTGATCGTATGCTGGCCGATCAAGAACTGAGCGATGTTTTTCATCCCACATCCACGCGCCTCGCGGTGATGCTGTCGGCGCCGTGATCGTCACTCTTGGTCGCCGGATGGGAGTCGGAATCGGCGTTGCCGCAGGCGCGGCTGTGGCTGGTGGGACAGTTCGCTGTGTTTCGCTCGATTGGGGGTGTTCTAGAGCGTGCCCTGCGGCGCGAATTGCTTCCTTCACCTCGTCGGCCCGTTGCTTTAAAGGTTGTTCCCACCCGAGATAAATCAGCCCGCCGATAATTAGTATTTCAACTAGCAGCCGCACACGTCGAAGACTGGCAGAAAGCTAAGACAAAGATCAATGAAATTTTGCGACAAGTGGCCGTCAAAACCACGTTCTCACCCCCGCGGCGTCCGCGCTATCCTTGAAAACGTCGTAAACGACCTTGTATTCCACTAGGGATTTTACCGATGCAAACACGAAACCAACATACCGATGGAGATAAACATATTTCTCAGTGGAATCCTTTGCGGAGTGATGATGGCCGCTGCTATCACGTACACATTCGCAATCCCGGGAAATGACAATCAATGGCGGGTAGAAGTCACGAGACGTGGTGGCGGAGCCTGGTCTATCGATAAGAGTGGCAATTTCGGTTGGAGGTGGATTGTTCAACCAATTTCCGAGCCAAGACATTCCACCATTATTGCACCCCAGCGTACGAGCGCTTCGAGTTTTTCTCACGAGGACCTTTGAGCGACCCGTATTTCCGGTGAGGCGTCTATTGACGCGCTCCACCCAGGACGCGCCGAAACTCCGAATCTCGCCATTCACCCGTAGCTCTGCTGGTTCCGTCACTTTTTCTTCTTTCGCTTGTCGTCCGTGCCCACGCCGGTTGCAATGATTCGACCGGCCTGAGAAGGATCCACTCCAATCGTGACGTTCACTGTCATCCCGGGTTTTAAATCGGCAATGGTCGCTCTTTGTCCGTTTACTGTGATCTCTGTGAACTGAGTGACGATAAACGCTCTCGTTGTTTTTTCTTCGGTTACCGTGATGGTGTTTCCGGTTACACTGGAAATTACCGGTGGCTGATACTTCGGCGTCGGGCTTGCCTTCTTTTTCTTACTTCCGGCAAACGCGGGAGTAACAGCTACGGCAAACAGAACAACATGCACGAGAACGAATAGCGCGCGTTTCATCATCTCTGTTTAACAGAACCGCAGGGGAATGAAACAAAATCTGATACCGCCATGCGAGTCGCGCTTGGTCTCCAATTATTGTCCACCGTTTTCCCAGAACCACCTTGGCGATTGAGGTCAATCGCCGCTACCAAGGAGATCGATTATCAAAAAACAAAAAAACACCCCGTCGGCCCACAACGGCGTGGACTACAAGATTAGTGTTTATTGGTGTGCATCAGTGTCCCTTCGGCCACCGCGGCTGGTCGGTGTATTGAAATCAGGCGAGATTGCATGAATGTTATTACTGATTTACGCTGGCCCAATGGATTATTCCAAAATCATCACGATCGAGCCAGGGAAGCGTAGCGGCAAGCCATGTATCCGCGGAATGCGAATCACGGTTCAAGACGTGCTCGAGTATCTCGCTGGTGGAATGACTGAAGATGAGATTCTGCGGGATTTCCCGGAACTGACGCGTGAGGATATCAAAGCCTGCTTGGCCTTTGCAGCCGATCGCGAACGCAAGCTGTTCGTCGCGTCAGAGTGAGGCTGTTACTCGATGAAAATTTTTCCGACAAGATCATTGCTCGCATCACCGATCTGTTCCCTGATTGCGCGCATGTAAAGAGCGTGGAGCTCACGCGAGCAGACGACGCCGTCATTGCTGACTGGGCAAAGCAGCACGGGTTTTCAGTCATATCCAAAGATACTGATTTCTATCAGAGAAGCGTCGCGCTGGGTTCACCGCCAAAGTTTATTTGGCTGCGTGTAGGCAATTGCGGAACCGAGGCAGTCGTCAATCTCTTACGATCGCAGCACGCTCTTATTCGCGATTTCGTCGCTAGCGAGACCGAGAGCGTGCTCGTTTTGGAACGCATCTCCTAGGACGCACAAAAAACGCCGCAAAGGTCACTGAGTTCGCAGGCGGAACGCCTGCCGCTACAGCAACAACATTCGCGTCGATTTATGTTTAAGTGAAAAAGGCGGTTACGGTTAACTGCCCATACCAATCGGCCAGAGCAGAGGACCGCGGATTACCCGCCGCGGCGGGCAGGCTACGGATGGAACGGATAGGCAGAAACTCACCGAATGAAGACAACCAATGGCGAATCCGTGTTATCCGCGTGATCCGTGGTTCTTATTATTTTCGTCATTCGTGTTTATTCGTGTCGATTCGTTCTCCATAATGTAACGTTCGCGACAGTAGACTGGAAATCCACGGGATAGAAAATACGCTCCGTTTGGATTAACCCCGCCCATGTCGGAAAACACCGCCTTCAGGAAATTCAACATGGAGAGGCTGGGGCAACCGGCGTTTATTTGTCTGTGGCTCGCCCTTGTGACCCTGCTGGTTTACGAGCCGGTGTTTCACGCGCAATTCATCGGCCTCGACGACCCTGATTATGTCACCGGGAATCCTCATGTCCTGAGTGGGATCACTCTCGCAAACCTGCGCTGGGCGTTTGTGACAAATCATGCAGGCAACTGGCACCCGGTCACGTGGATTTCCCTCATGCTAAACAGTCAGTATTTCGGTTCCGGTGCTGGCGCTTTCCACGCCGTCAATTTACTTCTTCATGTTGCTAACACACTTGTCTTGTTTCTCTGGCTGCTTCGTGCCACCGGCGCAAAATGGCGCAGCGCACTGGTCGCAACTCTCTTCGCACTGCATCCTCTACATGTGGAATCCGTGGCGTGGATTTCCGAACGCAAGGATGTGCTGAGCACGCTCTTTTGGATGCTCGCGCTCCTCGGTTACACGAATTATGCGAAGACTGGTCGCATTTCCCGTTACTTCATCGCACTGCTGTTACTTGGCATCGGTCTCATGGCAAAACCGATGCTGGTCTCACTGCCATTTGTGTTACTGCTACTCGACTACTGGCCTCTGGGACGCTTTGCGGAACGGAGGACTTTTGGTTTGCTGATCGAAAAGCTTCCGTTCCTCGCATTCAGCATCGCTTCGAGCGGAGTCACGCTGTTCGCCCAGCAGCGGGTGCACGCGATGATTTCGCCGGATATGGCTCCGATTTTCGTGCGCGCGCAGAATGTGGTACTCGCCTACATTGCTTACATCGGGAAGCTGTTCAGGCCCAGCGGCCTCGCCGTCATCTACCCCTATGACCGGCATCCGTCACTACTACACGCTCTTCTTGCACTCGCGGCCCTGGTGATTGGTTCGGCAGCGGCTATTCTGATCAGACGCCACAAGCCCTACTTTTTCACCGGTTGGTTGTGGTTCCTTATAACCCTTGTTCCCGTCATCGGGATCGTCCAAGTGGGTGGCCAGTCGATGGCCGACCGTTACACTTACATTCCTCTCATCGGTCTGTTTGTCATTCTTGCATGGGGCGGATGGGACGCCCTGAACCGGTTGCGTATTCCCGCATTCGCTCAGGCTCTCGGCGCGTCAATGGCACTGGCGCTTTGCGCCGGGCTTACGCGCGCGCAACTGCGATACTGGCATGACAGCATCGCTCTTTTCCAACACGCCGTGAATGTAACGGTGGCTAATGGGGTAGCCGAGGGCAATCTCGGTTACGCACTCGCGGAACAAGAAGAACACGATAAAGCCATCCCCCATTACAAGGCCGCGCTCCAGAGTTATCCCAAGGCCGTGCTCCAGAGTTATCCGCGCACAAACGCAACTGTCTGGAATAACTTCGGGAGCTCCCTCGCAGCCACAGGGAAACTGGAGGAAGCCATCAACGCCTTTCAAAATGCGCTGAAGCTCGACCCGTCCATGGGCGATGCCCATCAAAATCTAGCGCTTGCCCTGGCCCGCAGCGGGAGACTGCAGGAATCGCTGATCCATTTCCGCGATGCGGCGCGGCTGGAGCCCGAGAATGTGCGCGTCCATAACATTTATGCAGTCATGCTCGGCGCGGCAGGAAGAAGTGACGAGGCGATACAGGAGTTTCAAATCGCTCTGCAACTGGCTCCGGGCTTCGCAGCCACTCACGTCAATCTCGCTAATCTCCTGGCGAAACAACATCGCCGGGATGAAGCGATGGC
>WNGD01005298.1_pt1 | contig 13439 bp, 4 predicted proteins | sample 5400671 | NCBI WGS metagenome assembly WNGD01 (sample SAMN13153369, study PRJNA577476) | soil metagenome | isolation source: 40 cm soil or saprolite under grassland replicate 2 | place: USA:California | collected 2016-06-15
CGTTCGCGGCGGGTGCTCCTCGCCGACCGGTGGCAGCTGCTGCTCGAGCTGCTGGCGTCCGAGCTGCTGCGGCGCGGATATATCGTCGTGGGGGCAGTGGACGACGGTCGGCGCGCGGTCGAGCTGGCCGGCGAGCGGCGTCCGCAGGTCGCGCTGGTGGATGTCTCGATGCCCGTCATCGGGGGATTGGAGACGGCCCGTCAGATCCGGCGCGTCGCGCCGCGGACCAGCCTGGTGCTCCTGGCCGAATACGCCGAGGAGGGCGTGCTGCGCGAGGCGCTCGGCATTGGCGTGCGGGGCTTCCTGCCCAAGGCCGCAGGCGTCGAGGAGGTGGTCCGGGCTGTGCGCGAGGTCAGGAAGGGGGGTTTGTACATCAGCCCCTGCTACACCGGCGTGATAGCCGACGCGTGCGCTCCGGGGCAGGGTCGCAGCCATGGGCACCTGACGGCACGGGAGCTGCAGACGCTCACACTGATCGCGGAAGGGAAGACGACGAAGCAGGCGGCGGGGGCGCTCACGATCTCCGTGCGCACCGCCGAGTGGTATCGCGCGCAGCTGATGGCGAAGCTGCGGATTCACGATACGGCGGGTCTGGTGCGCTATGCCATCCGGCACGGGGTGATCCACGCGTAGAGCCGTTGCACCCGCCCCGTAGAACTCGGGGGACCGACACCCGGTAAAACTCCAGGATACCGTCCGGCGCGGTGTGGGAGCATGCTGCGGGCAGAGCCCTTGCCCAGAGCGTGGCCCATGCTACCGAAGCTCTTCGTTGCTCCGTGGTCATTCCTCCGAGTCTCCTCATACGGCGGCGCCCGCGTTGCGGCGGTGGCGTCCCTGGTCGGCGGTGTCGTCGTCGCCGTGCTGGCGCCGCGCGCCATCAGCTCGTCGGCGAGCCAGCCGTCCGGGACATTGGCTGTCGTCGCTGCGGCGTCGGGCGACACGCAAGTCGTGTTCGGGCCCCGGGTGTTCTCTACTCCGAACGGCAACACGACGACGTACGTGGAACGCTTTGCCGTCGCGGTGCAACCGGCGCGGCGCTACACCCTCCGGCTCGTGAACGGAGCCGCCGATGGCACCAAGAAGGCCACCGGGGGCACGCTGATCCTGAACGGGAGGACGTTATTCGGCGGGCCGGACTTCGCCTCGGGAGCCACGCTCACGCGGGTCGTCGAGGTGTTCGCCGAGGACACGATTCAGGTCACCGTCGCACCTTATTTCCTGCACCTCGTGAACGGCAACAGGGACGGGACGAGCCGCATGGCGACCGGCTCCCTCACTCTGAACGGCGTGCTCGTCGCGACCGGGGGGGACATCAACCAGGGGGTCGCGGGCGTCGTGATCCCGGTGACGCTCCAGGCGCAGAACACATTCCAACTGGGGGCGCGCGCCAACCCGAGCGGCTTCCTGGACGTGCGCTTCACCGCGACGGATACCACCCGGCCCACGATCACGATCACGAGTCCCGCGCCCGGCCTGATCACGCGGGACACGCTCGTCACCGTGGCGGGGAGCGTGCAGGACCAGACGGCCACGAGCGTGGCGGTGAACGGCCAGGCGGCGAGCATGACCGGGAATGCGTTTAGTCTGAGCGCCCGGCTCGCCGCCGAGGGCCAGAACACGCTGCACATCGTGGCGACGGATGCCGCCGGGCACTCGACCGATTCGGTGCGCACGGTGATCCGTGATACGCAGCAGCCCGTCCTCACAGTCAACAGTCCTGCCAACAACGCCGTGACGAAGCAGACGAGCATCACGGTCTCGGGCAGCGTGACCGACCAGACGGCAGTCACTGTGAACGCGAACGGCGTGCCGCTGCCGGTGGACGGGGCGGGGCAGTTCACGGGGCAGGTGCCCCTGGCCGAGGGCCAGAACTTCGTGACCGTGACGGCGACCGACGCGGCGGGCAATGCGGCGACCGTGGTGCGGTCGGTCACGCGCGACACGCAGGCGCCGGTGTTGACCGTGAGCGCACCGGCCGACGGCGCGGTAATCGACGCGGATCACGTGACGGTGGCCGGAAGCGTCACCGATGCCACCGCGGTGACCGTGACCGCCAACGGGGCGTCGCTACCGGTGGCCCCGGACCACAGCTTCAGTGGGGACGTCGCGCTCACCGAGGGAGCGAACACGATCGCCGTCGTGGCGACGGATGCGGCCACGAACAGCACGACCGTCACCCGGTCGGTCACGCGGCAGACCTCGAACTTGCCGCCCGATCCAGCCACGGTGGCGACTCCGATCGATCCCACGGTCGCGACGACGGTGGCTGCGTCAACGGCGTTCCTCTACTCAGGATCCAACCCGGTCCAGACGGGCGTGGCGCCGGGGACTATTAGCCCCATCCGGGCCTCGGTGCTCCGCGGCAAGGTGCTGACCCGGGACGGCCAACCTTTGCCCGGCGTCACGGTCACGATCCTCGGCCACCCGGAATTCGGCGAAACGCTCAGCCGGGCGGACGGGAGGTATGACCTGGCGGTGAACGGGGGCGGGGCGTTGACCGTGAGCTTCGAGAAGGCAGGCTTCTTGGCGGCCCAGCGCCCAGGGGACGCGCCATGGCAGGACTACGCCGCGGTGGACGACGTGGTGCTGATCGGAGCAGATCCCCAGGTGACGGCGATCGATTTCACACAGCCGATGGAAGTGGCGCGCGGCGCGCCGCAGACCGACGCAAGCGGCACCCGCCAGGCGACGCTCTTGTTCCCCCAGGGCACCCAGGCGACGCTGGTGATGCCGGACGGGAGCACGCAGGACGTAGGCACCCTCCACGTCCGGGCGACCGAGTACACGGTGGGGCCGAGCGGGCCCAAGGCGATGCCGGCGCCCTTGCCGCCAGCGAGTGCCTACACCTATGCGGTGGAACTGGGCGCTGACGAAGCGGTCGCAGCCCGGGCCACCCGTGTCGAGCTCAGCCAGCCAGCAGTGCTCTACCTAGAAAACTTCCTCGGCTTCCCGGTGGGGATGGCGGTGCCGCTCGGGTCCTACGACCGTGACCGGGCGGTGTGGGTGCCGGCGCAGGACGGGCGCGTGGTCAAGGTGCTGGATACGAGTGGCGGCACGGCGGCGCTCGACACGGACGGCGACGGTGTGGCCGACGACCCGGCCGCGCTCGCGGCACTCGGGATTACGGACGCCGAGCGGGCCCGGCTTGCCGAGCTCTATCAACCTGGTCAGAGCCTGTGGCGGGCGCCGATCTCGCACTTCTCTCCGTGGGATTGCAACGCCCCCCGTACGCTGCCGCCCGGCGCGAAGGCCCCCAATCCGAAGGCCGCGCGCGGCGGTGGGGGGGACAAAGACAACCCCTGCCCGCAGACGGGCAATTCGGTGATCGAGTGCGAGAACCAGGTGCTCGGCGAGCGGATCGGAGTGGTGGGAATGCCGTTCACGCTCAACTACCGCAGCAGCCGGGTCCCGGGACGGAGCGCGGCGAAACGGCTGGTGATCCCGTTGATCGGCGATACAGTGCCCCCGGGGCTCGTGCGGATCGCGCTCGAGATTCGTATGGCGGGTCGCGTGTTCGAGGACACCTTCCCGGCGACCCCGAACCAGCAGACGGTGTTCGACTGGGACGGCAAGGATGCCTACGGCAGGGTCGTGCAGGGCCTCCAGCCGGTGAGCATGTTCATCGGCTACATGTATGGGGGCGTGTACCGGCAGCCAGCGCCGGGCGGGCAGAGCTTCGGCCAGCCTGGCGCGGAGCCGGTCACCGGCGTGGTCACCCGCGTCGAGAATACGCTGGCGCTGTGGCAACGGACCACGCTCGGCGCCTGGGATGCCCGGGCTGAGGGACTGGGCGGCTGGACACTGGACGTGCACCATGCGTACGACCCGGTCGGTCGAACCCTCTATCTGGGCGACGGCACCCAGCGCAGCACCGGGTCTTTAGGCCAGACGATCAGGACGGTGGCCGGGACGGGGATTCGTGGCTTCCGGGGCGACAACGGCCCGGCGACCGAGGCAGAGCTTCTTTTCCCGTCGCAAGTCACCGCGGCACCGGACGGGAGCTTCTACATCGCCGACATCGGGAACGAGCGCGTGCGGCGGGTGAGCTCGCTGGGGATCATCACGACCGTCGCGGGGACCGGAGCCCACGGGTTCGATGGAGACGGCGGCCCCGCGGTGGATGCGCAGCTCAGCTCTCCCGCGGACGTAGCCGTGGGTCCCGACGGGAGCCTCTACATCGCGGATGCTTTGAACAACCGCATTCGGCGGGTGGGGCCGGAGGGGATCATCACCACGTTCGCTGGGACCGGCGACGGCGGGTGGAGCGGCGACGGAGCGCCTGCGACGGCAGCCCAGATCGACGTTCCGGAGGGGGTGGCTGTGGGACCCGACGGCAGCGTGTACATCGCCGAAGGCGCCCGCGTCCGCCGCGTCGGGCCGGACGGGATCATCACCACGGTGGCGGGGGATAGCGTCCAGGGGTCGAGTGGCGACGGTGGCTTGGCAACCGCTGCGGAACTCTCCGAGCCTACCGACGTCGCCGTTGGGTCGGACGGGGCGGTCTACATCACCGACTTGAGTGCGGACCGCGTTCGCCGCGTCGGGCCGGACGGCATCATCACCACGGTCGCGGGGACCGGCGAGGTCGGGTTCAGCGGGGACGGTGGACCCGCTACCACGGCGCAACTGTACTTTCCGCAGGCGATCGCGGTCGGGTCCGACAGGAGTCTGTACATCGCAGACGTCATCAACAGTCGCGTCCGGCGCGTCGCCCCCGACGGGATCATCACAACGGTGGCGGGCACGGGCGACTTCGCGTTCGGGGGGGACGGGGGGCCGCCTGCGGTGGCGCCCCTGAATGGCGCCACCGGGGTCGCGCTGGGGCCTGACGGCACGCTGTATATTGCCGACCAAAGCAACCAGCGAATCCGGGCCATCGGTCCGACGCTGCCGGGGTTGGGGACGGGGGACGTGCACATCGCGAGCGCGGACGGCGCCGAGGTGTACGTGTTCGACGCGGCGGGGCGCCAGTTGCGCACCGCGGACGCGTTGACTGGGACGACTCGCTACGCGTTCGGTTACGACGCCGCGGGCCGGCTGGCCACGGTCACGGACCGGGACAGCAATGTGAGTACGGTAGACCGGAGCGGCGACGGCACCCCCACCGCTATTGTGGGGCCGTTCGGCCAGCGCACCACGCTGACGCTCGACGCGAACGGCTATCTCGCGTCGGCCACCAATCCCGCGGGTGAGACGACCCAACTAATGTCCAGCGCCGACGGGTTGATGCTGACCCGGACGGATCCGACTCTCAGCTCGGCGCAGTTCACGTACGACTCGCTGGGCCGGCTGATCAGGGATGCCGATGGAGCGGGCGGGTTCACGCAGCTCACGCGCACCGACAGTGACTCCGGTTCGACGGTTTCGCTCACCACCGCCCTCGGTGCCACGACGACCTACGCCACCACCACCGATCCTGCCGGCGGCGAGCGACGGCGATTCACAATGGCGAGTGGCCTGGTCGCCGCCACCTCTTCGCAAGTCGATGGCCGTCAGAGCAAGACTCGGCCGGATGGAACGATGCTGAGTCTCCAGCTCGGGCCTGACCCGCGGTTTGGGATGCAGTCTCCGATTGCGCGGTCCTTGACGACGACTCTTCCTGGCGGCCGGACGGCGACCCTCCGCGTGTCCCGGTCTCCGAGCGACTCCGCCAATCCGATGGCGCGCACCGATACCATCGAGTTCAACGGGCAAGCGTTCGTGAGCACCTACGATCGCGAAACGCGCTCGTTTGCGAACCGCACGGCGGAGGGCCGCACTGCCATAGCGGTGGGTGACACGCTTGGTAGAATGGTCAGTTTGGAGGTGCCTGGAATCACCTCTGTGAGTTGGGTCTACGACGCGCGAGGCCGTCTGAGCGAGACGCACTACGGCGACCGCGTGTGGCAGTTCGCTTACAATGCCAACGGGTTCTCGTCCGGTGTGACCGACCCGCTCGGGCGGGTCACCACGTTCGCGACCGATGTCGCAGGTCGCCTCCAGCGGATCATGCGTCCGGACACCACTCAGATTGCCTACGTAACCGACTCGGTCGGCAATATCACCACCATAACCGCACCCGGCGGTGCCGTCCATCGATTTTCCTACACCCCCGTCGGTCAGACCGCGAGGTACGTCGGGCCGGGAGATGTCTCGGGTTCAAGAACGACCACCTACACTTATAACACCGCCAGGCAGCTCACGGCGATCGGGCGCCCCGACGGCTCGACCGTCACGCTGGGATACGACGCTGGCGGTCGACGCACCTCCTTCACTACGGCACAGGGCTCTTACGGCGTGGTGTACGATTCCGCTACGGGGATGATCAACAAGATGACGGCGCCAAGCGGGAGCGTGCTGCGGTACACCTACGATGGCTATCTCGTGACGGGAGTGAGTCTCGAAGGACCAGTTCAGGGCACCATCGAACTCGAACACGACGCAAATTTTCGCGTGAGCGCGCTCGGGGTGAACCATGGCGACCTGATTTCTCTCGGATACGATCGCGACGGGATTTTGACCCAGGTTGGCGAGCTGGTGCTATCCCGTCGCCAGGACAATGGACAGTTGACGCAGGCAACCGTGCAAGGGGTCACGACCGCGTGGGCCTACAACGACCACGGCGAGTATGCCCAACGCGACGACCGTTTCAACGGCACGACGTTGCTCAGCAGGGTGTACACGCGCGACGCCCTGGGCCGCCTCTCGGAGGAAACGGAAACAGTGCAAGGGGATGCGCACGTTCTCACCTACTCATACGACCGCGCAGGCCGCCTGAGTGGCGTCACCCGGGATGGCAGCCCCATGGTGAGTCTGGAATATGACGCGAACGGCAATCGCATTCGCGTGACCCGTCCCACGGGCGTCATTGGCGCAACCTACGACAGTGCAGACCGTCTGCTGACTTTGGGGGCGGAGACCTTCACGTACGGTGCGGCCGGCGAACTGTTAACAAGGTCCGTGGGCGGCGAGACCACGCAGTACCGCTATGATGGCGTCGGGAACCTGATCGGGGCGACGCTATCGAACGGAACAGCAATCGACTATCTGCTGGATCCCAAGGGTCGTCGCATTGGGAAGAAGGTCAACGGCACGTTAGTGCAGAGCTTCATGTACCAATCGCAACTGAACCCGATTGTCGAGTTCGATGGCAGCGGCCAGATCCTGAGCCGCTTCGTCTATGGGACGAACGTGAACGTGCCAGATTACATGGTCCGGAGTCGGGTGCTGTACCGGCTCATCACGGATGAATTGGGCAGCGTCCGGCTCGTGGTGAACGCGACCACTGGCGACGTAGTGCAGCGCATCGACTACGACGAGAGCGGGTCCGTAACGCTCAATACTAACCCTGGCTTCCAACCGTTCGGGTTCGCGGGGGGTCTCTATGATGACGACAGCAAGCTCGTTCACTTCAATGCGCGCGAGTACGACCCGCGGCTCGGGCGGTGGATGACTGTCGACCCTGTCGGTTTCGCCGGTGGGACCAATCTGTACGAATACGCGAACGGGGACCCGGTCAACCGGGCCGATCCGTCCGGACTGTGTGACACGGTCAATGACGGGTTTGCTCCGAACGGCGCCGCGATCTTGAGAGCCGCGCAGAACAGCGGCGAGTGGGTCTACTCGCAGGGGTCGCAGAGCCCACTGGCGAGCCTCTTGAGCGACTTGGGTCTCAACCTACCGTTCTTCCAGACCGATCCACCGCGGAACACCGCCGACTATAAGAACGGCGACGTGCATATCGGTGACTGCACGGATTTCGTATATTGGGCGACGAAGGAGGGAATGCCGCCTTCTTGGGGAAATGAGCATCAGTACTCGACGAAGCTTTGGACGGGCGCCTTCAAGACCTTCAATGATCAAGAGCTGGCTAGCCATGGGTGGCAAAGGATTGAGCGCGATGCGGCTCGCGCGGGCGACATCGTCGTAAGTGGCGGGCACGCGGGCGTCTATGTCTGCACAGACGACAAGTGCGACGTGTGGGGACTCGCCGACAACGGGAGCCCATGGTCCTCTGACGCAGGATACAGAGACAGCGTCACGGGGTTGGCGGATTTTTCACGTCTCGGCACTCCGATCTTCCGCCGGCCGATTGCGCCCTGAAATCAGTGAGTGATCACGCACTAAGGAGTGCCTTGATGAACGTCTCGCGGTCCTGTGGTAGTTCGCGCCCCCACCGCTCGTGTGTCCGCCGTATCGGCCTGGCCGCCCTTCTTGCGCTGATCGGCGATGCCGCGTGCTCGCGTTCCGGCGATCGACCGGCCCAGGCCGACGCCCCCGTCGAGTCGTCCGTCCGTGCTGCCGCGCCGGAACCGTCGCCTACGCTCGTCGTCGTGGCGGGCGGCTACGCGGTGTGTGCGGTCCGCAGCGGGCGGGCGTATTGCTGGGGCAAGCTGCAGGACGACAACGGTCGCAGGCCGCCCAAGACACGGCCCGAGTCTTTCGGCGGAGCGATTGTCTGGCGTACGATCGCCCTCGCCGTTCGCCGCGGATGCGGCACCAGTGTGGACGGACGCACCTACTGCTGGGGGGCGAACGATCGGGGCCAACTCGGCCGCGAGCCGGACACCCTCGACCGTGCGGCCCCGGTCGCGGTGCCCGGGCTTCCGCCACTCGTGGCGCTCGCCCTCAGCGAGACGCACAGCTGTGGGTTATCGGAGCGAGGAGCCATGTCCTGCTGGGGCGCGAACGCCAGCGGGGAGCTGGGCAGGGGACTGCGGATGCGATGGGCGAGCCCTGATTCGGTGCTGGGAGGGCTGCGGTTCAAGGCGCTCGCCCTCCGCGACAACACGACCTGCGCGCTGGATCTCGCGGGGCGGCCATTCTGTTGGGGGCTCGATGCGGCGGGCGTGCTCGGCCACCCCGGACCCATGGCTTGTCAGGACGCGCACGAGGCGCACGACGCGCCCCTCGTGCTTGCTCGATGCGAGGCCCTCCCGGCACTTGTGGACTCGGGCGTTCAGATGAATGCCCTCGCGCTAGGTGTATCCGGCGGGGGGCAGGCCTGCGGCGTGGCCGGAACGGGCGTGCCGTACTGCTGGGGGGACTCGCTGGTCCGTGTCTCGTTGGACACCGTGGCGTCCGGTCATGTCCCACCCCGGCCGGTGCCGGACTCGCCGCCGCTCGTCGCGCTCACGGGGGGGGCGCAGCACTGGTGCGGCCTGACACGAGACAAGCGCGCCTACTGCTGGGGAGACAACCTGTACGGGGAGCTAGGAACGGGGGACACGACCCGGTGGTCTCGGCAGCCCCGGCCGGTCGTCGGAGGGCTCACGTTCCAGATGCTCAGTGCGGGGGAGGAGCACACCTGTGGGGTGACGACCGATGACCGAGTGTACTGCTGGGGGCGCAATTACGAAGGCCAGATGGGGACCGCTTCGGTGAAGCACAGCGCCACGCCGCTCGAGGTCGTATTGCCGCCGGAATGAGCGTGCTCGGGTGGGTATCATCGCCTGCTCGTCGCGTCGACGTACCCGTGGCTCGTGCTCATGATCTCGTGCGCACCGGCGCGGGAGTCCGAGACTGTCACGCATCTTATCTCAACTACTCTCCCTACCGTCGGCCGGAACCTGTCCATAAGTGGATTGCGGACGGAGCCGACCCAGACTTCCATAGTTGGGTTCTCTCGACGAATGGCCTACTTGCTGTCGCACCGGATTGACGTGATCCTCGGCTGTCTCGCGATTGCGGCTACAGTTCCGGCACGGGCTCAGCATCCGGAGCCCGGCCCCTACCGGATTGCCGCCGTCCGGGCGTTTCTCTACTTCAACCAGAAGGACTCCCTGTCGGCAAACATCGCCGACACGAGTGCAGACGCGCTCTTCAATACACCAATGGGCGGGACGTTTGACCCGAACCCGTCCGAGGAAGTCCTGATAAAGGTCGAGATCATGGGGGAGCGCAGAAGGTACGCGTCCGGTCGCAAGATCCATCTGACCGTCAAGAAGACGGACGGCACCGTGCTCGTCGATCGCAGACCGCGGATCGGTCTATTTGGCGAGAAGAGTGACAAGTGGTTTGAGACGTTCGCGGTCTACGAAACCGGCTGCGACGCTTTGCGGATACGCGCTGAGATTCTCGGCCAACAGGATAGTTCCGTGGTGGAGAAACACATCGACTTCGTGTGCGGAGAGTGATCTGCGGCTCTGCCATGACGCCGCGCATAGGATCATCCCGCGTGCTGCTCGCGGTTGGAACGGCAGTTGTCGCGATAGCTTGCTCTGCCGATGGGAAACGTGCGCCGTCCTCCGCGACGTCCCACCCCGCGCCCGAGACTCCGTCCCGGGTCGCGGGACCCGGTGACACCCTGCACCTGTCGACGCCAGCGGCAACGGTCCTGACCTACTGCGGGGCGTTAGATCTGGGAACCATCGAGCGCACGTTCTTCCAGGGGGCACGCATCGAGCCGAGCATGGCCCGGCGAGCGTGGACGCACTGCGAAATTGTGAAGCAGGGGCCGGCTCCAGGAGTTGGCCGGTACCTGGGCCACATCGGACGCGACCAGCGAGACAGTGGATTCACTGTCGCACCTGCTGACGTTGAGATCATCACCCAAGTAGAAGTCCGCGGCGACGACGGCCGATCGTCAACAGAGAGGTTCTGGCACATCCTGCGGAAGTTCGGCAACGAGTGGCGCATCATCGCCAGTGGCGGCTTCGAGCCGGATTGGCCGCCGTCGGTGATCCCGACGGTGACGGTAGGTCTATGGGGCCTTATCAGTGCGCCATTGTCGCCCACCGCTGAACGAGCACTCATCCTCGCCGTCGCCCTCGCGCTGAACGCGTGCAATCAATCTGCGCCGCGAAGTGCAAGTGCGTCGCGGGCGTCGGTCCTCGCGGACACGCCCCAGCGTGCGCCTCGAGACTCAATTCTGAAGCTCCTTCATGAATACGCCCGGGGGTTCGGCGATGACCGCGCGACGGTGATCTCCCGGCTCGGCGCACCACGTCACGTCGCGACCAGAACGGCAACCAATGGGATCGACACACTGTTCCTCCTCGAATATCCCAGTGCGTCGTTCCTTGTGAGCAGGGAGTCTGCAGACCACAGGGAGATTCTGCCGGATATCCGAGCGTGGGGGCCACTGCCCGGGCTCCCTCCGGTCATTACCTTCGGCTTGACCACCCGGTCGCACCTTCTCACCATTCTCGGGCCCCCTAACTACACAAAGGTTCTCTCGGACTCCACCGTGCTCAGCTATCAACTGCCGAGCGCGACGGATCTCATCGAGTTCTACATGGTCCGGGACACAGTGCGCGTTCTGCGCTGGCGATTCTATATGGGCTAGCGGTAGGGCCTACCGACTCGATGACAGGTGCCGTTCCCCACCGGTCATCACGCCTAGGGCCGTTCCACCCGCGCGATCATCACCGCGGCCTACCCCGTAGAATCCGGGGGGCCGCCACCCTGTAAAACTGCAGGATACCGTTCGCCGCGATCCGCGGGCATGCTGCGGGCTGAGCCCTTAGCCCAGAGCGTGTCCCATGCTACCGAAGCTCTTCGTTGCTCCGTGGTCGTTCCTCCGAGTCTCCTCACACGGCGGCGCGCGCCTGGCGGCGGTGGCGTCGCTGGTCGGCGGTGTCGTCGTAGCGGCCCTGGTGCCGCGCGCCATCCGGTCTGCCGCGGTCCGGCCGGCGCAGCCGCCCGCTCCCCTCGCCGTGGCGACCGGCGACACCCAGGTCGTCTACGGGCCCACCCGCTTCGACACGCCGACGGGCAGCCTGACCCTGCACGTGGAGCGCTTCGCCCTCGCGGTCGTGCCGGGCCGGCGCTACACCCTGCGTGTCGACAACGGCGCTACCGACGGCTCGCACCGCGTAAGCGGCGGCTCGGTGATCCTCAACGGCAGCCAAATCCTCTCCTCGGCCGATCTCGGGTCCGGCGCCTCGGGGTGGAGCCGGGTGGTGCAGCCGCTGTCCGAGGACACGATCGTGGTCGCGGTCCAGGGCACCGCGGGGGCGTACGTCACGGCATCCCTGCTCTCCACCCCGGACGCGAGCTTCCTCGTCTTCGGGCCGGAGCGGTTCATCCGCTCCGGTAGCACGCCGGTCACCGAGACGCGGCAGTTCTCGATCTCGGCCACCGCCGCGGCCCCCTACCGCATGTGCATCGTGAACGGCAACGCGAACGGCACGCAGCGCATCTCGAGCGCCACGATCTCGGTGAACGGCGTGTCAGTCGTGACCCAGAGCGAGCTGAACCAGCATGTGGGCGGGCTGATGAAGGAAGTGACCCTGCAGCGGGACAACACGATCAACATCACCCTCAACGCCACGCCGGGCAGTTTTATCGACCTCTGCTTCAACGCCACGGACGTGACGCCGCCCGTGATCACCATCAGCCAACCGACGAACAACTTCATCACGCGCGAGGCGCAGGTCGGGGTGGCGGGAAGCGTGCAGGACGAGACAGCGACGACCGTGAGAGTGAACGGGCAACCCGCGTCGATGAGCGGCACGAGCTTCACCGCGACGGTGCCTCTGGCCGCCGAGGGCAACAACGTCATTCACATCGTGGCGACGGACGCCGCGGCGCACAGCACCGACTCGAGCCGCACGGTCATTCACGACACACAGCCGCCCGTGCTCACGCTTACGAGCCCGACGGACGGGCTGATCACCAAGCAGACCAGCGTCACCGTGTCCGGCACGGTCACGGACCTCACGGCCGTGACGGTGAACGTGAACGGGATCCCGTTGCCGGTCGATGCCACAGGGGCGTTTACTGGCTCCGTCTCCCTCGCCGAGGGGAGCAACATCCTTGCGGTCACAGCCACGGACGCGGCGAACAATGCCACGAGCCAGCCACGGACCGTCATCCTCGACACCCACGCGCCGGTGTTGGCGGTGACCGCGCCGGCGAACGGGCTGATCACGAATCACACGCCCGTCACAGTGTCCGGGTCGGTGACGGATGCGACGGTCGTGACGATCACGGTGAATGGCACGCCGGTCACCGTCGGACCCGACGGTCACTTCAGCGGGTCGGTGCCGTTGACTGAAGGATCGAACACTCTGACCACCGTGGCGACTGACGCCGCGGGGAACGCGACCACCAACACGCGCGCTGTCACACTCGACACGCACCCGCCGGTGCTCGCGGTGACGGCTCCTACGGATGGCCTGATCACGCGGGTAACACCGGTCACGGTCTCCGGTACGGTGACGGATGCGACACCGGTCACGGTGGACGTGAATGGCATCCCGTTGCCGGTCGATGCAACTGGGGCATTCACCGGGGCGGTCACGCTGACCGAGGGGAGCAATACCCTCACGGTCACAGCGACGGACGCAGCCAGCAATGCGACGAGCCAGCCGCGGACCGTCATTCTCGATACGCACCCGCCGGTCCTCGCAGTGACCGCGCCGGCGAACGGGTTCATCACGAACCACACGCCGGTCACGGCGTCCGGGTCGGTAACGGATGCGACGGTCGTGACGGTCACGGTGAATGGCGCGCCG
>WNGD01004670.1_pt1 | contig 13436 bp, 11 predicted proteins | sample 5400671 | NCBI WGS metagenome assembly WNGD01 (sample SAMN13153369, study PRJNA577476) | soil metagenome | isolation source: 40 cm soil or saprolite under grassland replicate 2 | place: USA:California | collected 2016-06-15
AGCGCGTCGAACATGTGCCCGCGCGCCACCAGCTCGATCGAGTCGGCGATCACCTCGCGCGAGACGAGCGAGGTCTTCATGCCCTCGGTGCCCATGGTGATGCCGTCGCTGATCGCGATGGTGTTGAACTCCATGGGCGTGCCGCCCGCCTCGCGCACGCCACGCTTCACGTGCTCGGCCAGCCGGCGCAGGTTGAAGTTGCACGGCATGGTCTCGGTCCAGGTGTTGGCGATGCCGACGAGCGGGCGCGCGAGGTCCGCGTCGGAGAAGCCGATCGCCTTGAAGTACGAGCGCGCGGGCGCGCGGTCGCGTCCGTCGAGGAGGGTGTGGCTCTTGTGGCGAGGGTCGAGCGACATGGACGCGGATCGTAGCGCAGCATGGAGCCGGGGAGAAGCGCGCGGGACGGCTTGTCCGCCTCGCCCACCCGTATTACGAGGACTACGTGGCGGCGAGCCGGGTCGTAACGCTCCGGATCGAGCCCGAGCTGCTCGCGCAGCTCCGGGCCGCGGCGAAGGCCGAGCGTCGGAGCGTGTCCGCGCAGATCCGATTTCTCGTGCGGCGAGAGCTCGAGGCGTGGCCGCGGCGGCGGGAGAAGCCGCTGCTCACGATCGGATGGCTGCGGCACCTCCGGGCGCCACGCGGGTTGAGCGAGTTCCGGCGAGTGACATCTCTGGCGGCGCGCACGGGGGACCTGCTAGCCTCCCGCTCCCCGTGAAGGTCCGCGCCGCCATCTGTTGGGAGCCGCAGAGGCCCCTCGTGATCGACGAGATCGACCTCGAAGGCCCGCGCGCCGGCGAGTGCCTGGTCCGCCTGGTCGCGACCGGCGCCTGCCACACCGACGCCTACACGATGAGCGGGCGCGACCCCTCGGGCCTCTTCCCGGCGGTCCTCGGCCACGAGGGCGGCGGCGTGGTCGAGGAGGTCGGGCCCGGGGTCACGAGCCTCCGTCCCGGCGACCACGTGATCCCGCTCTACATCCCCGAGTGCCGCCAGTGCGAGTTCTGCCTCTCGGGCAGGACGAACCTGTGCGGCGCGCTGCTCGCCACCCAGGGGAAGGGCCTCATGCCCGACGGCACGAGCCGGCTCTCGCACCGCGGCCGCATGCTGCATCACTACATGGGGACCTCGACCTTCGCCGAGTGGACCGTCGTTCCCGAGATCGCGCTCGCGAAGGTCCGCTCCGACGCGCCGCTCGACAAGGTGTGTCTCCTCGGCTGCGGCATCACGACCGGCATCGGCGCCGTGCTGAACACGGCCAGGGTCCACCCCGGCGCGTCGGTCGCCGTCTTCGGGCTCGGCGGCGTCGGGCTCTCGGTGATCCAGGGCGCGGTGATGGCCGGCGCCGGCCGCATCATCGGCATCGACACGAACCCGCGGAAGTTCGCCATGGCGCGCCAGCTGGGCGCGACCGACGTCCTCGACCCGGCCAGGGTGTCGAGCGTCGTCGAGGCGGTCGTCGAGATGACCCGGGGTGGCGTCGACTTCTCCTTCGAGTGCATCGGCGACGTCGAGGTGATGGGTCAGGTGCTCGCCTCGGCGCACAAGGGCTGGGGGCAGGCGATCATCATCGGCGTCGCGGGTGCGGGTGAGGAGATCCACGCGCGCCCGTTCCTGCTCGTGACCGGCCGCGTCTGGCGTGGCACCGCCTTCGGCGGCACGCGCGGGCGGACCCAGTTGCCACAGTACGTCGACTGGTACATGAGCGGACGCATCAGGGTGGACGAGATGATCACGCACCCCCTGCGGCTCGAGGAGATCAACCGCGCCTTCGACCACATGCACGCGGGCGACAGCATCCGCAGCGTCGTCGTCTACGGAGAGGGAGGACCGCCATGATCCGCTTCTACTACGGCTCGGGCTCGCCCTTCTCGTGGCGCGTCCAGCTCGCGCTCGAGGAGAAGGGGCTCGCCTACGAGCCCGTGCTGCTCAGCTTCGAGAAGGGCGAGCACAAGTCGCCCCAGCACCTGGCGCGCAGCCCGCACGGCAAGGTGCCGGCGCTCGAGGACGACGGCGTCTCGCTCTACGAGTCGAGCGCGATCGTCGAGTACCTGGAGGAGCGCTACCCGCGCACGCCGCTCCTGCCGCCCGACCCGGCGGCCCGCGCCGCGGTCCGCATCGAGGAGCTCGAGTGCCTGCTCTACTTCACGGAGCGGTTCTTCCCGCTCGCGCGGCACGTCTTCTTCACGCCGCCCGACAAGCGCGACCCGGCGGCGGTCGAGGCGGCGCGGGCGGAGGTCCGCGGGCAGCTCGGCCAGCTCGAGGCGCGGGCGGTGCGTCGGAAGGGCGAGTATCTCGCCGGCGCGCTGTCGCGCGCCGACTTCACGTGGCTCCCGTTCGTCGAGATCGCGGCGCGCGCCGGCGTGGACCTCGACCGGGGCGCGACGCCGTGGCTCGTCGACTGGCGGTCGCGGATGCGGGCGCGGCCGAGCTACGAGCGGAGCTATCCGCCGCACTGGCGGAAGAAGTAGCTCAGCCGGCGGCGTCCCACACGCCGAGGATCTCGGCCGCCGTCGTCACCGTGGCGAGGAGCCCGAGCGTGTGCTCGAAGACCACGTCCACGTAGCTCGGGGGGAGACCGGCCACCGCATCGCGCGGCACCACCACCTGGTAACCCGCGTTCACCGCGTCGAAGACCAGGTTCGTGATCGCGACGTTGACCGACACCCCGACCGCCACGATGGTCCGCACGCCGAGGTTGCGCAGCACGGGGTCGAGCTCCGTGCCGCTCATGGGCGAGAGGCCGTGCATGCGGGGCAGGACGAGGTCCGACTCGGCGACGCCGATCTCGGGTAGGATCTCGGCCTGTGGCGTGCCGGGCACGAGCGGCCTGGGCGACCGCCGCGTCGCCATGAAGAGACGCGCGGTCTGGTTCGAGCCGCGGCCGTCGGCGCGGCGGACGGCCGTCGTGTGGACGACGGGGACGCCGGCGCGCCGGGCGGCGGCGGCCAGGCGGGCGATCGCCGGCACGACGGGCGCGGCCGCCCGCGCCAGCTCGGGGAGGAGCGAGTGATCGCCGATCACGCCGCGCTGGCACTCGTTGGCGACCAGCGCCGCGTGCGGCGGGGCGAGGAGAGCGGCGAGGTCGACGGCCATGCGCTCACGGCCCCTGGAAGTCGAGGCGGGCGTAGAAGGCGTTGCGGCCCGCGTGGTCGAAGCTGAGCGGGCCGGTGCCGAGGATCGTCATCACGAGCGTGCGGGCCGCCTGCGCGCTCCGGAAGATGAAGCCCTTGGGGAGATTCACGCGCACGTCCTGCACCTCGCCGGAGACCGGGTTCGTGAACGGCGCGAGCTGGACCTCGAGCGCGCCCGGGACGCGGAAGGAGCTCTGGCGGCCGGCGGGGGTGAACTCGATCGCGGTGAAGACCGGCGGCTGGATGTCGGCCATCGTGCTCCCGAAGAGCTCGAACGCCCCGCTGCCCTTCGCCTTGCCGGAGAAGATGCGCACCAGCGCGTCGCGCTGCTCCGCCGAGGCGGCCTCCGAGACGTAGAGGCGGAGCGTCCCGCCGCCCTGGTGGATCGCCTTCGGCCAGGCGGCGGCGTAGATGACGTCGAGGCCGTCGAGCCTGGTGCGCCCGAAGCGGCCCTGGCGGATGTGGTAGCCGACCAGCGCCTCGCAGAAGCCGTCGGTCGGGTAGCCGCTGAAGTTGCAGGGGCAGCCGAAGTTGCAGTTGCAGCTCTCGACGTAGTCGACCTTCAGCTCCCAGCGCGGGATCTTCTCCTCGGTCTGCTCCGTCTTTTTCGCCATCTTACCCTCCGATCAGCCGAGCATGCGCGCCGCGCCGGCGGCGCAGAGCCCCACGCCCGCGAGGCGCCCCACGAGCCCGCCGGCGGGCAGGACCTTCTCCAGATAGATGAGCGCCGAGAGGGCGACCATCCAGCCGACGTTCATCACGCCGACCACCAGCAGCACGACCATGAGCGAGGCGCAGCAGCCGGCGCAGTAGAGCGCGTGGTGCGCGCCCAGGAGGAGCGCGCCGGCGAGGCCGTCGCGCCAGTGCTGGCCGAGGAAGAGATGCGGGACGCGGCAGTGGCGCAGGCAGCGGTCCTTGAGCGGTGTGAGCTGGTAGAGCCCGCAGAGGACGAGGAGGGGGCCGGCCAGGCGCCCAAGCCCGGGCAGCGCGGCGGCGAGGCGCGCGGCGCCGGCGAGCAGCGCCTCGGCCGGCACGCCGAGAAGACCCCACACGATCAGGTAGCCGCCGACGAAGACGGCGGCCGCGACGCCGGGGTTCCCGCGCCGCGCGCGCGCGAGCGCCGTGAAGGCGAGCACGACCGGGATGACGGCCGGGAACATCATGGCCGCCATCATGACCGTCCACATGAGGACGAAGGAGGGCAGGCCCATGTGGTGGCACTCGGGCATCGCGGCCATGGCCACCGTCCAGGCCCACGCGAGCCCGGCGAGGATGAGGAGGCTCGCGGCGATGAAGAGCTGCGTGCCGGGATCGGTGCCGGCGAGCCCGCCGGAGCCGGAGCGCGAGTCGGGCACGAGGTCGCCGTCTAGCACGCCCGGCCCGCGGCGGTCCATGACCGCTTCCCCTTGACGATCGAGGGGGTCGGACGGAATGTTCGCGTCCCTGGAAGGAGGTCCGCCCATGAAGCGATGGATGGTGCTCGCGCTGATGATGATGATGCTCGCCGGGCCAGCGCTCGCCGACCCGGCCGCGGATGCGCGAGGGGTCGAGCAGGCGTTCGCGCGCGCCTGCAGTGCCGGCGACCTGAAGGGCGTGATGGCGCTCTACGCCGACGACGCGATCGCGGTGTGGCCGGGCCAGGGCGCCGAGGCCAAGGGGAAGGCGGACATCGAGAAGATGGCGGCGGCCCTGTGCAAAGAGGGCAGCGGCGCGCAGTTCACGCTCGAGTCGCTCGAGGCGCTGCCGCTCGGGGACGCGCACATCGTGACCGTCGCCCACTGGGCGAGCACGCTGGCGGGTCCGGGCCGCCGGCGCCTCACGACCGAGGTACGCTCGACCGAGGTCCTGGTGAAGAAGGATGGCGCGTGGCGCTACCTCGTCGACCACGCCTCCGTCGGGACGCCGCGCCCGCGTCAGGCGGCCGCGGCGCGCCGGGGGCGACGCATGCGATAGCCGGCCTCACGGCGGCGCGCTCTCGCGACCGCGCACCAGGGCGTAGAAGCCGACCTGCCCATCGGCCGGACAGGTGCGGACGGCGAGCCGGTGGCGCCCGGGGTCGAGCGCGAGCGAGAGGACGACGCCGCGTCCGAGGACCGCGGCCCGGGGCGACGGAACGGCGGCGGTGGGCCGGTCGTCGGCGTATACCTCGGCGCTCCCGTAGGGCGAGACCTCGAGGACGAGGCGGGTCGCGCGCTCCACGTCCTCGGCGCGCGCGAAGCCGATGCAGCCCGCGGTGGCGCCCAGGCGCCGGCCGTCGACGTAGCCCTCGACGGCGCGCTCGCGCTCGGTCGCGGCGCGCGGGTAGAGCGGCAGCGCCGGATCGGCGACCAGGTCGAGCGGGGGCGGCATCGGCGCGCCCTCGGGCAGCACCTTCCAGTCGAGGAGGAAGTCCGCGTTGCGCCCCTCGAGGAAGCGGTAGAGGAAGGTGATGCCGTCGTGGAGGTGTGCGACCCGCGGGTCGAGCGCCAGCCGCGCCTTGGCGAAGGGATACTGACCGTCGTCGGCGTAGAACTCGCTCTCGAAACGCGCGGTCGCGAGGAGGGGGATGTCCGGCTCGCGGCCCTCGAACAGGTCCAGGTAGAGCCGATACGTCGCGGCATCCCGGGCGGCCATGAAGAGCGGGTCGAGCACGTTCAGATAGGCGGCGCGCGGCGCCCAGAAGACGAACGCCTCGGTGGCCGCCCACGGCGCCGCGACCTTCGCGCCCTCGGGCATGGCCCGCGCGAAGGCCTCCCAGTCCCCCCGCATGTCGGGACGCCAGACCCTGGACATGGCCGCCTGCATCCCCCCGAGGCCGAGACGCGTCAGGGGGGCGGCGGAGAGAAGACAGAGCGAGAACACGAGGGCGAAAGGCACCCGGCCGCGCCCGGGCAGCCGCGTGAAGCGCCCCGGGGCCTCGCCTGCCGCCTGCATGCAGCGGAGGAGGGCCAGCGTGGCGAGCGGGACGGCGTAGATGACGAAGCGGTACATGAGGAGGTAGAGAAGCCCGAAGGCCGCGGCCGCGAGCGCCGTGAAGTCGCAGAGCCGGCGGTCGTCGCTCGGCGCGGCGATCGGGCTCCGGCTGCGCCACAACACGACGAGCCCCGCCCACCATCCGAGGTTCAGGAGGAGGGTGTCTCGCGTCGTGCGCGGCAGGATCTCCGGCCCGAGGTCGACCGTCTCGTTGCGCACGAAGAAGCCGACGTTCTGCACCAGCCAGACGCGGACGTTGGCCGGGAACTGCGGGTGGAGGAGGAGCCCGAGCGCGACCCCGATCGCCGGGTAGACGGCGATGCGCCACTCTGCGCGCCGCTCGACCCACAGCGTGTATACGAAGAAGAGGAGGCAGAGCCCGAGGAACGCCTGGAAGGCGGTGTAGCCGAGGGTGTACAGGAAGGCGACGACGGCCAGCAGCGCCGACCGACGGCGGCTGGCGAGCGGGATCGCGATGAGGATGAAGAGGAGCGAGAGAAGCTCGGGCCGCAGCCGGATCGCGCGCAGCATGAAATCGGCCGCGCTGCCGAAGACGAGCAGCGGAATGGCCAGCCCCCAGCGCCCGATGGCCGCCATGGCGTGGTGCGCGAGCACGGCCGCGATCAGGGCTCCCAGCAGCGCGAGCGCGATGACGCCTCCGCGCGTGGGATCTGCCAGGCGGGCGAAGGGTATCAGGAGCACGTGAAACAGGAGCTCCTTGTCGCCGAAGCCGTCGTGCATGATGCTGAAGCGCGGCCAGTCCGGGCGGTAGGAGAGCCCGTGCTCGGCGTAGGCGCGCGCGACCGCGAGGTGATAATAGGAGTCGGCGTCGGGGAGCACCGGGAATTGGGCGCACAGGACGTAGAGCGCGAGTGCTGAGCCCAGGAAGACCAGCGCCACCGCCGGCCAGGTCCGTGGCGGGCGGGTGGCCGGGGCATCCGGCGGTTCGCCTGTCCTCGTCATGGCGGCCACGCCCCGGGCTGCCGGGGCACCGGCGCTTATACCGATCCGGTGGCGGGCCACGAAACCCGGGCGAGGCGCTGGCAGGACCCGCCCGGCCCTGCGCGGGAGGTGAGGCAGAATGCCGCGCGCCGGACGCGTCCCGTGGCAATGCGCCACAGGCAGGGCGCGCCGCCCGCGCGCAATTTCGCGGGTGTAACAATAAAAAATACTCTGGCACGCCGCCTGCTCACGCGAGCGCGTGATGGCGAAGCCTTCCCCGGCGAGGCGCAGCGGCGGCGCCACGCGGCCCTCGCCGCGCGTGAAGCGCTGCACGGCCTGCAAGCGTGTGAAGCCGCTCAGCGCCTTCTGGCGCCGTGCTGCCTGCCCCGACGGGCGCGACCGCTGGTGCGGTGACTGCCGCGGCGGCTACTTCCGGAACTGGTGCGCGGCGCACCGCGACGCGTACAACACGCGGCAGCGCGCCTATTACCGGCGGAACCGCGCCCGGCTGCGCGCATACAACCGCGAGTACCAGCGCCGCCGCCGCCAGCTGATGCGCGCCGGGCGATGGAAGCGCCGCCGCGCTGCACGCTGAGCTCCCGGCCGCTGCGCAGGACGTCCAGCGTGTGCGACGCGGACCCGTGCGCCACCACGACGCCCGAGCGCTGACCGGCGCGTAGCCGGTCGTCCCCGGCGGTTCGCGCGGGCCGGACGGCGCGTCGGCCCCGGCGATTTGCATGGCAGCGCGGCGCTCGCTACAGGCGAGGGCCGCAGACTGCCTCCGGAGGACCGATGCCGACCGCGAGACGTCCCTCCCGCTTTCGCCTGCCGGCCGACGTCCGGCCGACGCGCTACGATCTCCAGCTGGAGCCCGACCTCGAGGGCGGGGGCTTCCGCGGCGAGGTGCGGATCGCGCTCCGGCTCGCCCGGCCGCGCGCGGAGATCGTGCTGCACGCGGCGGAGCTCGCCATCGAGCGCGCGATGGCGCACGGCGATGGCCGGGAGATGCCCGCGCGCGTCCGCCTCTCGCGTGCGGACGAGACGGTGACGCTCCGCTTCGCACGGCCGCTCGCCGCGGGCGAGGCGACGCTCGCGCTCCGCTTCAGCGGCCGCCTGAACCAGCACCTCCGCGGCCTCTACGCGGCGGGCGCCGACGGCCGCCGCTACGCCTTCTCGCAGTGCGAGGCGGCCGACGCGCGCCGCATCCTTCCCTGCTTCGACGAGCCCGCCTTCAAGGCGCGCTTCCGGGTCGCGGTCACCGTGCGTGACGGCGAGACGGCGGTGTCGAACGGGCCGGTGGAGCGCGAGGAGCCCGTCCCCGGCGGCCGCGTCCTCCGCTTCGCCGAGACGCCGCCGCTCTCGACCTACCTCCTGGCGCTCGCGGTCGGGCGTCTGGAGGCGTCGGCGCCGCGCCAGCTCGGCCCCGTGCCCATCCGCGTCTGGCACGTGCCGGGAAAGGGGCGGCTCGTGGGCTTCGCGCTCGAGGCGGCGGCCGAGGCGCTCGGACGCCTGCAGGACTACTTCGACATTCCCTACCCGTACGGCAAGCTCGACCTGGTGGCGGTGCCCGACTTCGAGGCGGGCGCGATGGAGAACGCGGGCGCCGTCTTCTTCCGCGAGACGCTCCTCCTCCTCGATCCGGCGACGGCCTCGCTCGCCGAGCGCAAGCGGGCCGCCGAGGTGATCGCGCACGAGCTCGCGCACATGTGGTACGGCGACCTGGTCACCATGGCGTGGTGGGACGACCTCTGGCTGAACGAGGCGTTCGCCACCTGGATGGCGTACCGCGTGGTCGCCGACTGGCGGCCCGAGTGGCGGATGTGGCAGGGCTTCGAGCACGACCGCTCGGCCGCGCTCGTCATGGACGCGCTCGCCAACACCCACCCGATCTACGCCCGGGTGCGCAGCGTGGCCGAGGCGACCGAGAACTTCGACGCCATCACCTACGAGAAGGGTGCCGCGGTGGTGCGCATGATCGAGCACTACCTGGGGCCGGACGCCTTCCGCGGGGGCGTGCGGCTCTACATGCGCCGGCATCGCGAGGGCAACACGGTAGCGGCCGATCTCTGGCGCGCGCTCGAGGAGGCGTCGGGGAAGCCGGTGGCCCGCGTGGCGCAGGCGTGGATCGCGCAAACGGGCTTCCCGCTCGTGACCTTCGCGCCGGCGGGCGACGGGGGTCGCGCGGCGCTCGGCGTGCGCCAGGAGCGCTTCTTCGCCGACCCGCGCGTGCCGGCTGCCCGCCGCCGGGGGAAGTGGCCGGTGCCGCTGGTCGTCAAGTGGCGCGGCGGGGGTGATGCCGCGACCGAGCGCTACCTCGTCGACCAGACGCGCGACCGGCTCGAGCTGCCCGCGCGCGCGGCGCCCGCGTGGTACTTCGGCAACGCGGACGCGGGGGGCTTCTACCGGGTGGCGCACGACCCGGCCGACCGGGCGGCGCTCCTGGCCGACCTGAGCGCCGGGCTCACGCCGGTCGAGCGGCTCGCGCTGGCGGGTGACCAGTGGGCCCTGGTGCGTGGCGGGCGCGCCCCGATCGAGTCCTTCCTCGACCTCGCCGACGCGCTTGGCGAGGAGACCGACTACGACGTGCTCGACGGCATCGCCGGCCCGCTCGACCTGATCGACGAGCAGGTGGCCGAGCCCGGGAGCGCGGTGCAGGCCGGGTTCCGCGCCTGGATCGCGCGCCGCTTCGGGCCGCAGCTCGAGCGGCTCGGGTGGGCGGCGGCGCCGGGCGAGGACGACCCGACGCGGCTCCGGCGTGCGGCGCTCGTGCGCCTGGTGGGCGGCGTGGCCGAGGCGCCCGCCGTGCTCGCCGAAGCGCGCCGGCGGCTCGACGCCTACCTGGCCGACCGCAGCGCTCTCGAGCCGAACCTGGCCGACCCGGTCGTCTCGCTCGCCGCGCGCGTGGGCGACGAGGCGCTCTACGACCGCTATCGCGCCGCCGTCGCCGCGGCCGTGACGCCGCAGGAGCGGCGGCGCTTCCTCTTGAGCCTGGGCTCCTTCCGCACGCGCGCGGCGCGCGGGCGCACGCTCGCCGCCGTGCTCACGGTGGAGATCCCCACCCAGGACGTCGCCTTCCTGCTCATGCGGCTCCTCTCCAACCCCGCCGCGCGTGGCGAGACGTGGAAGTTCATGACCCGCAAGTGGGCCGCGCTGCGCCGGCGCATCCCGCCGCTCATGATCTCGCGCTTGATCGAGGTGACCCCGGCGCTGCGCGATCCCGGCCATGCACGCGAGCTCGGCCGCTTCTTCCGCACGCATCCGGTCCCCGAGGCCACGCGTGCGGTCAAGCAGGCGCTGGAGGTCTTCCGCCTGAACGTCGAGCTCCGGCGCCGCACGGCGCCGGGCCTGGCGCGCTGGCTCGCGGGGCGGACCTAGCTAGCTAGCCAGCGAGCCCGAGCGCCGCGCGCCAGGGCAGGCCGGGGGGGGTGTACGGCCGCCACGCGCCCTCCGGCTGCGCCAGCCGGTCGGCGATCACGAGCAGCGCGCCGGGATGGTGTCCCATGCCGCAGTGGCTGCTCCGCACCTCGATGTTCTCGGCGAGCGGGCCCGCGTCCTGGAGGCAGCTCCGCCACGCGACCACGCCGTCGCTGCGGCTGTAGAGCGAGCTGGACGGGACGGGGAGCGGCGCGCCGAGCGGCGTGCGCGCCTGGGGCCGGGCCTCGTTCCGCCGCTTCCGGTAGAAACGCGCGACGCTCGACGCGGAGGGCGCGTGAAACGGGCTCGCGAGCGTGATCACCTGGCGCACGTCGCCGGGGAAGCGGCGCGCCAGCTCGCGGGCGTAGATGCCGCCCAGGCTCCAGCCAATGACGCTCAGCTTCCGCCCGTGCCGCGCGCGCAGCGCGACGAAGCGCCGCCCGAGCCCTGCGACGGTGCCCGCGTCCGGCCCGAGGTTCCACCCGAGCCGCCAGCCGTGCGTGTGGTAGCCGCGGTCGCGGAGGAAGCGGCGCAGCACCCAGGTCGAGCGGTCGCTCGCGAGCCAGCCCGGGAGCACGAGCACCGGGTGGCCGTCGCCGCGCGGCGCGCGCGCGAGCAGCGGGAGCGCGGGCACGAGGGCCGCGAACTCGAGCCAGGCGCGCCCCTCGAGGGCGAGGAGCGCCGGCGACGGCGGCACGATGCGCTCGGTGGCGGGCACGGCGGTACCCTTGCGGATGGCGCGGGCGAACGCAAGGGGTGATGAGCACGGTGCGGTCCATGGTGCGACCCTGGCAGCTCGGCGCGGCCGAGCGCGAGGCGCGATTGCCGCTGCGCCCGGGCGGGCACTACACTCCGCCGCCGGGAGGAGCACATGGATGCGAAGCTGTGGAGCGACATGTTTCACCTCGGGGTGCCGGTCGCCGAGAAGGTGCTGCGGGCCGTCGTCGTCTACGCCTTCCTGGTGGTCGGCCTCCGCCTCGCCGGCAAGCGGGAGCTGGCGCAGCTCAATCCCTTCGACCTGGTCGTGCTGCTCACGCTCTCGAACACGGTGCAGAACGCCATCATCGGCGACGACAACTCGGTCACCGGCGGGCTGCTCGGCGCGGCGACCCTGCTCGCGGCGAACGCGCTCGTGGTCCGCTTCCTCTACCGCCACGAGCGGCTGGAGCGCCTGGTCGAGGGCGAGGCGGACGTCCTCATCGAGAGCGGGAAGGTCCGCTTCGATCGCCTGAAGGCCGAGCTGATCACGCTCCCCGAGCTCGAGTCGGCGGCGCACAAGCAGGGCTTCGCGTCGCTCGACGAGGTGGACCGCGCGGTCCTCGAGCCGGGCGGGACGATCTCGTTCATCGGCAGGAAGCCGGGGCCCGAGGCGGTGCGCCACGGCGAGCTCACGCGCCGGCTCGACCAGATCGTGAGCGAGCTCGCCGCGCTGCGAGTCGGGCTCGCGCGCACGTCTTGACATCCGGCGGCGCCCGGCGCACGGCTCGGGCGCTCGCGCATGGCGACCGCCCCGAACCGCCACGGCCTCTTCGACGACCTCTACCATCACCTCCTGAGCGCGCCCTGGCCGCGCCTGCTCGCCACCATCGCGGGCCTCTACCTGGCGGCCAACGCCCTCTTCGCGCTCGCCTACCTCGCCCGGCCCGGGAGCATCGGGAACGCGCGCCCGGGGTCGTTCGTCGACGCGTTCTTCTTCAGCGTGCAGACCATGGCGACCATCGGCTACGGGAAGCTCGTGCCGCGCATGGTGTTCGCCAACGTCCTGGTCACCGTCGAGGCGCTTGTCGGCCTCCTCGGGGTCGCGATGGTGACGGGGCTCATGTTCGCCAAGTTCTCGCGCCCGACGGCGCGCGTGCTCTTCAGCCGCCACGCGGTGGTCGCGCCCCACGACGGCGTGCCCTGCTTCATGTTCCGCATGGCGAACGAGCGCGGCAACAACATCGTCCACGCCGAGGTGCAGGTCGTGCTCGCGCGCGAGGAGACGACGCTCGAGGGGGATCGGATGCGGCGCTTCCATGCCCTCGCGCTCCTCCGCCCGCGCAGCACGCTGTTCGCGTTCAGCTGGACCGCGATCCACCCCATCACCGAGGCGAGCCCCTTCTACGGCGCGACCCCCGCCGCCCTGGCGGTTGCGGAGGCGGAGATCGTGGTCTCGCTCATGGGCTGGGACGAGAGCCTCGCGCAGACCGTCCACGCGCGCCATCGCTACCAGCCGGGCGACGTGGTGTGGGGGGCGCGCTTCGTCGACATCCTCACCCGAGAGCCGGGCGGCGCGCGGCGCATCGACTACGCGCGCTTCCACGACGTCGTCCCGCTCGCGACGCCCCGGGGCGAATAGGGGGGCGGCCTCGGCCGTCATACGCATGGCCTCCATGGCGCGCCGGGGAGGAACGGTCGTCCTCGTCATGCTGCTCGTCCTGCCCGCGCGGGCGGGCAGCGACCTCCCCGTGCGCCGGGCGCTCCAGGCGGCGAGCGTCGTGGTCGAGACCACGGGCTGCGCGGGCGTGGTCGCCGAGAACCCGCAGATCATCGTCACCGCGAAGCATTGCGTGAAGGGGCGGACCCTCCGCGTGCGCCTCTCGACCGGCTCCGAGCGCACCGCGTGGGTGGTCGCGGTGAACGACGCCAGCGACCAGGCCGTCCTCTTCCTCGAGGAGCCGGCGGACGTGGAGCCGCTCGCGATCGTGCGGCGCCGGCAGATTCCCGGCACGGTTCTCTACTTCGAGGGCAACCCGGGGCAGCCGCGCTTCCAGAGCGCGCGCCTCGACCGCATCGGCCGCTGCCCCTCGCTGCCGGACCTGCCGAACGCCCTCTACACCAGCATCGACGGCCGGCCCGGCGACTCGGGCGCCCCGCTCGTCGATGGAGGGGCCGAGATCGTGGGCCTGGTGCACGGCGGCGCGCGCTGCCACATCGCAACCCCGGCCGGCCCGCTCGCGCGCCTCGTCGATCACGTGCTCGGCCGGGACGTGGTGGAGACCACGCGCGCCGGGAACG
>WNGD01004674.1_pt1 | contig 13435 bp, 12 predicted proteins | sample 5400671 | NCBI WGS metagenome assembly WNGD01 (sample SAMN13153369, study PRJNA577476) | soil metagenome | isolation source: 40 cm soil or saprolite under grassland replicate 2 | place: USA:California | collected 2016-06-15
GTCGCGCCAGCCGAGGAAGTGCCGTTCCGGATCCGCCTCGGTGGAGCCGTAGACCGCGAGCCGCTCCGGCGCGCGCTCCGCCTCCCCGCCCCGCTCGAGCTCCTCGCGGAGGCGCTCCGCCTCCTCGGACGCCGGACCTTCCATATAACCCCGCGGCATACAACCGACGCTACCTATGCGATCACCACCGTGCCGGACACAGGGCCGCCCACACCCCGAGCTACGGCCCGGGCCCGCGGCCGGATTAACCGGCTTCTGCGAGGAGCGACTCGAGGTCGAGCGGTTCGCTCACCATCGCGACGCCTTTCCCGTCCGGCGAGCGGGGCCACTCGTCTTCGGGACGGTCGCGGTAGAGCTCGATCCCGTTGCCGTCCGGATCGCGCAGATAGAGCGCCTCGCTGACACCGTGGTCGCTTGCGCCGGTGAGCGGAACACCCGCTTCGAGCACACGCCGGAGAGCCCGCCCCAGAGTCGCCCGGTCCGGATAGCGGATCGCAACGTGGTAGAGCCCCGTCGTCCCGGGCGGTGGCGGCGAACCGCCGCGGCTCTCCCACGTGTTCAGCCCGATGTGATGGTGATAGCCGCCGGCGCTGACGAATGCGGCCGAGTCACCCATGCGCTGCGTCACGTCGAAGCCGAGCACATCGCGATAGAAATCGAGCGCCCGGTCGATGTCGGCCACCTTCAGGTGGACGTGGCCGATGTCAACGCGCGGATCGAGCGACTCGCTCATCGACCCGTGACGATAACCCGACGGGGACGCCGGGCGCGCACGCCCCCGCCGCAGAACTACAGGCTTACCACCACGGCGCGCCTGCGTTGAGAGCAGCCGCAAATGCAGCTCCGATCACGATGAGCATCCCCTGAATCCGAGTCATGCGTTCCACCTCCTTCCCCTCAAGTCCTGCGCTGGCGGCTGGATCTACGCGCCTACCACCACGGTGCGCCTGCGTTGACAGCAGCCGCAAGAACAGCTCCCAGCACAATGAACAACCCTGAAATCCGGGTCATGTAGATGTCACCTCCTTCCCCCTATTTGAGGTAATGACTGAAGGGCGAGCGCCGATAACACAAGGGTTCACAATTGTTGTCAAGTCCCCCAAACTCAGTAGGTCCCGTTGACTGCGTCCCACCCGCTCGCCAGAATGCTGCGATCCTTCGATGACTACGTCTGAACAGATGGAGGCGGTTGGCCAGCGCTTGCGCCGGCTCAGGGTCGAGCGCGGCCTCTCTCAGCGCGAGCTCTCGGGCCCGGGAGTTTCCTATGCGTACATCTCGCGGATCGAAGCAGGGGCGCGCCGACCGTCGGTGAAGGCGCTGCGGACGCTGGCGCCGAAGCTCGGCGTCTCGGTCGAGTACCTCGAGACCGGATCGGATCTACGTGACGTCGACGAGCGCGAGTTCCGGCTCTTCGACGCCGAGCTTCAACTGAGGCTGGACGACGAACCAGCTGCGGCCGAGCGCACGCTCCTGGGAATCCTCGACGAGGCGACGAAGGCCGGCGACATCACAGGCGCCACCCGCGCGCGCGTCGCCCTCGGCATGGCGGCCGCCAGGCGCGGCGAGTACGCGGAAGCGATCGAGCGCTTCGAGGAAGCGCTCGAGAGCGGTCTCGTCAGCGCAGTCGCCCGTCCCGAGGTCTACTCGGCTCTCGGCCGCTCCTACGCAGCGCGTGGGAGCATGCGCAGGGCTGCAGATCTGTTCGAGCGGTGCCTCGACGAGGTGCGCGCGTCGGGGGACGCCAATACTGCCGCTCACGTTCGATTTGCAACCGACCTGAGCTATGCCCTAACGGATCTCGGCTTTTTCGAGCGCGCAAACACCGTGCTCGACGAGGCGCTCGAGCAGGCGGAAGCGCTCGAGGATCCATACACGCGCGTGCGGCTGTACTGGTCGATCGGGAGACTCGAGACGCTTCGCGGCCAGGCGGGCGCCGGATTGGAGTCCCTGCGCCGCGCGATTGCTCTCCTGGAGGCAACCGAGGACGTGCTCCATCTGGCAAAGACGCACCTGCTGTGCGCCTGGAGCTTCAACGGCTCGGGACGCGCTCAGGAAGCCCGGCCACACCTCGAAAGGGCCGAACGGCTGTTCGGCCCGCAGGCCGACCGGCTCGACCGTGCCTATCTCCGTACAGAGCAGGCGAAGTGCGCAGCGCAGCTCGGACAGGCCGACGACGCCGTCGCCTACGCGCAGGACGCGCTCGATGTGCTCGGCGATGCCGACCCGCACGAGCAGGGTGGCGCGCTCTTCGCGCTGGCGCTTGGCCTTTCTCTCAAGGGTGATGCGGCGGGCGCTGAGGACGCATTTCGTCGCTCGGCCGACCTGCTCGAAGAACACGGCCAGCCGCGCGAGTGTGCGGAGGCGTTGCGCGCCTGGGCGAAGTTCCTTCGCGAGGCCGGCCGCGAGAGCGAGGCGCTCGACGTGCTCGAGCGCGCCGCGGCGCTGCAGTTCGAGACAGCCCCCGCGGGCCCTTGATCGACGCCGCGCTGAGAGCGCGCGGTCCCTACTCGATGCGCCTCTCGACCCGGCTCGGGAGCGACGCGACGCGTGTCGTCCGCGAGGGAAAGCTGACGGCGGTCGTCGAGGCCGAGGGGCGGTTCGAGGTCGCCTCGGCGTGGCAGCTCCCGGACGGAACCGTGCGGGTTCGCGCGCCGAGTGAGGCGGCAGTCGAGCGAGTTCGCTTCCTGCTCGGGTTCGACGACGACCACAGCGAGTTCTTGCAGCGGTTCGCGCGTGACCCGATGCTAGGCGCGGCCACCCGTGCCCTGCGTGGGTTGCGCCCCATGCGCGTGGGCACCGTCGCCCAGGCGCTTCTGCGAGCCGTCGCCGGCCAACTGATCACGGCGAAGCGCGCGCGGGCGATCGAGCGGACCGTCGTTCGGGCGGCGACACCCGTGGTCGAAGGCACGGGTTTGCACGCGCCCCCGAGCGCCGCCGAGCTTGCACGCTTCGCGCCGGCGCAACTGCGGGCACTCGGGCTCGGGAGCCGTCGCGGCGCCACGCTCGTGCGTCTCTGTCGCGCGGTGGAGCTGGAACGGCTGCGAGAGCTTCCGACGGAGGCGGCCGCCGGCCGCCTCGAACGCGAGCGTGGCCTCGGTCCCTGGTCGGTCGGAGTCGTCTGCCTCGAAGGGCTGGGCCGCTTCGAGCGCGGGCTCGTCGGCGATCTCGGTCTCGTCAAGCTCTGTTCTGCCCAGCGCGGCCGCTGGGTGGAGACGTGGGAGACCGCCGAGCTGCTCGAGCCCTACGGCGAGTGGGCCGGCCTTGCGAGCGTGTACCTCCTCGCCGGATACCAGCGGGGTCTCGTGCCGTTGAAGGCCGCCGCCTAGACTCCAACCATGGCGACCGAGCGCGGCCGTGTCGCGATCCTCGGAGCGGGGACGATCGGGGAAGCGCTTCTTGCCGGCCTCCTGAGCGGCGGCTGGCGTGAGCCCGGCGAGGTCGTCGTCACCGGCCGGCGCGAGGAGCGGATCGCCGAGCTCGCCGAGCGCTACGGTGTCGAGGCGACGCTGTCGAACGCGGAGGCTGTGGCGGGCGCGTCGCTCGTCGTGATCGCGGTCAAGCCGCAGGACTTCGACGTGCTGCTCGGGGAGATCGGCGGCCTGCTTTCGCCCGAGCAGACTGTGCTCTCGGTCGCCGCGGCGATCCCGACGGCGATGATCGAAGCACGCGTCGCCGCGTCGGTTCCGGTCGTCCGCGCGATGCCGAATCGCCCCGCGACCGTGCACGAAGGGGTCGCGGGAGTGTGCGCGGGTGCGCACGCCGGCGACGAGCACCTGGCGCTTGCCGAGGAGGCGCTGTCGCATCTCGGCAGCGTGGTGCGCGTGGCGGAGCGCTACATGGACGCGGTCACGGCAGTGTCCGGATCGGGCCCCGCCTACTTCGCGCTCCTGGCCGAGGCGATGATCGAGGCGGGAATCCTGCTCGGGCTCTCGCGCGAGGTCTCGACACAGCTCGTCGTCCAGACGATGTTCGGCACGGCGAAGCTGCTGCGAGACGAAAAGATTCACCCGGTCGAGCTGCGCGAACAGGTGACCTCACCGGGCGGTACGACGATCCGCGCGATCCGAGAGCTCGAGCGCGCGGGCGTCCGTGCGGCCTTTTTGAACGCGATTCAGGCCGCGATGGAACGCTCGAGTGAGCTCGCCGCGGGCGAGCTGTGAGCGATCCGGAGCTTCAGATCGTCGAGAGCGAAGCCGAGGCGGCGAGAGTCGTCGCGGAGCTTCTCGCCGCTGCAGCCCGTTCGGGCACGGAGATCGCCCTCACCGGCGGGTCGACGCCGCGCCAGGCGTACGAGCTCACCGCGGACCTCGAACCGGACTGGAGTCGCGCGGGGGTCTGGTGGGGAGACGAGCGCTGCGTTCCGCCGGACGACGAGCGCTCGAACTTTCGGCTCGCCCGCGAGTCGCTCCTCGACCGGATCGAGCGCGAGCCACGCGTGCACCGGATCCAGGGCGAGCTCGAGCCGGAGCGCGCCGCCGCGGCGTACGAACAGGAGCTTCAAGGCGTCGGGCTCGATCTGATCCTGCTCGGGCTCGGCCCCGACGGCCACGTCGCCTCGCTCTTCCCAAACGCGCCGATCCTCGAGGAGCGCGACCGCCTGGTCGTCTCGGCACCCGCCCAGCTGGAGCCGTTTGTCGACCGGGTAACGCTGACGCCGCCCGCGCTCTGCGCCGGACACCAGGTCGTCTTCCTCGTCACGGGCGAGGACAAGGCCGACGCGGTCGGGCGCGCCTTCGCGGGCCCGCCGGGCCCTGGAACGCCCGCGAGTCTCGTCCGCTCCACCGCGGGACGGACGCTCGTCGTGCTCGACACGGCAGCCGCGTCGAACCTCCACGGCTAAGGAGGGCTTGACGAAACGTAGTCTGAGCCCTCGGGCCACGCTGGCCGCCCCGATGCCGCGTCCTCAGTCGCGCCAATAGCTTTGGCTATTCCCACTCCCTGCGTCCTTGCCTCGGAACGACCATCGCGTCCCGAGGACGAGCGACGTTCCGCCGAGCCCTCCTGGACAAACTCCTGGAAATCTGAATATATAGCGCGGTGTCCTCAGAGTCGGCCCGCCGTGACGCGCTGACGATCGACCGGCCCGAGCAGTTGAAAGCGCTCGGGCATCCGCTTCGCCTGCGCGTCCTCGAAATGCTCGGTGCCAGCACCGAGGAGCAGCTCACGAACCGAGAGCTCGCCCAGCGACTGGGGGTCGATCCTGGCCATCTGCACTTCCATGTCCGCATGCTGCTGAAGGCGGAGTTGATCGAACTGGCGGAAGGTGGGCACGGGCGCGAGAAGCCGTACCGGGCCGTGGCGCGCACAGTGCGCGTCGCCCCGGAGCTCGTCGCGTCTGGATCCGCGAGCGACCTCCGCGAGGCGATGCTCCACGAGGTGCAGCGCGGCTGGGGGCGCTTCGGACCCGAGGGGACGTTCCGCAGCGCCCAGGTGACCACACGCATCTCACCGGAGCGCGCGCTCGAGCTGATCACGGAGTTCGTCGAGAAGGCGCGCGACGCCGAACGCGACGACGTCGAACCGCTCGTGATCACGGCGCTCTTCCATCCGCCTCCGGGCGGGGACTAGTAGCCCGGGAGGAGCGGAGACGAGAGCTCGGTCGCGGAGAACCCGCACCGGGCCGCGAGCGCCTGGAGGGCGAGCACCGTGTCGGCGACCGGGATCTCTTCGAGGTACTCGTCGCGTGTCTCGAACGACTCCAGCACGGCCTCGACCGCTTCGGTGTAACCCAGGACGTCTGCGGCGGCGATGAACGCGAGGGCGTCACCTACGGGCCTGGGGAAATCGTCTCGAATGCGGATCGCGTCGGCGTGGACGCGGGCCCGCTTGTGCTCGCCGAGGACGAGGTACGCGAGTGCGGCGGCATAGCCACCGATCGGAGACTCCGCTTCGGCCGCGCCTGCCTCGAGCGCCCAGCGCGCATCCTCTTCGGCTCCTTGCCAGTCCTGGGCGAGGATGCGTGACTTGATCGCGCCAATCGGGCGGCCCCAGCTTCCCGGCGGCGCGTTGGCGAAGCTCTCGCGGTAGCGCTCGGCGGCGCGCGCGAACCACTCCGCCGCCTCGGCGGTGCGTCCTTGCATCAACAGCGCGAGACCGGTGCCACCCGCAGCGTTTCCCATCCGCGTGAGCTGGCGCTGGCGCGAGTCGGGATCGTCTGTGTCGGGCAATCGCCGCTCGCCGTCCTCGTAGCGCTCCCGCTCGCGCTGCTCGTCCTCGCTCCAATCCGGCGATGGCACCGCGCGAGTATGGCAACGTGTGACCCCGATGGAACGCCTCTTCTACGGGATTCCGCTCGCGACCGCTCCGGGGCGCGTCTTCAATCCGCGTCCGACGACGGAGGCGCTCGTCGAGGCCACGCTCGCAAAACTGGATGGGTTGCAGATGAGAGTCGCCGACGTCGGGACCGGCACCGGTGCCGTCGCGATTGCGATCGCGAAGCTGGCCCCGAACGCCGAGATCTGGGCCACGGACATCAACCCGGACGCGGTCGAGCTGGCGCGCGCGAACGTCGCCCGCCACCGTCTGGAGCAGCGCGTGCACGTGCTCGAAGGCAACCTGCTCGAACCTGTGCCCGTCCCGGTCGATCTGGTCGTGGCGAACTTGCCGTACCGGGCGGAGAGCACGAGGGACGACCCGCGGCACGCCCCTTACAGCGAGGAACCAGAGACGGCGGTCTATGCGCCAGGCGACGGGCTCGACCCCTACCGTGGCCTGCTTGGCGCCTGCGAGACCGGACGACTCGTCGAGGGCGGCAGGGTGCTGATCCAGTTCCACGGCCGCGTGCTCGAGGCGGATTGCTGGGCGCTCGATTCGCTCCGCCGGCTGCTCGAGGCCGAGCGGGCCGCGTAGCGCCGGTTAGGCGTGGGACGAGTCGCTTGCCTTCGCCGCCGAGCTCGCCGCCGCCGGGAAGCCATCCGATGGGGTCAGACCCCGGGACGTGGCCGGGTCGGCCGAACTCAAAGCGATCCTGCGCAACGCTCGTGCACGCGTCGACGGCGCCGTCCACGGAGCGGCGCCGGCCCCTACCATGCGCTCGACCTGATCGAAGGCGCCTGCTCGGCTGGACGATCGAAGAGGGCTACCGCGCCGAAGAGGAAGCGGTCGGAGACCTAGTGCCCAGCCGCAGGCGCAGGCCTCGCTGTACGCCTTCGACCTGGTCGAGCGCCGGGCGAAGCAGCGACCCGAAGCGCTCGCAAGTGTTCCACGCCACAAGGTCGCGAGAGTCGGCTCGCCGGCGCGGGACTGATGGCCCGGCAACTGGCGACGCTCTTCGTCCGTCGGCTCGAAATACCCGTCGTTCTTCGTGACGTGGAACACAAGGCTCGCTCGAACGCGGGAACACGATCGAAGAGACAGACGAGGCGATCCTCCGCCTCGACCTTCCGATGGCGCCCTCGAGGCTCCTCGCCACGGTCGGACCGCGCGTCTCCCTGCATGTGCTCGAGACACTGCACGAGGCCTACCCCGAGCGCTTTCCGCTCTCGAAGACGCTCGTCAACTACGCCGAGAGTCGCGACGAGATCGTGGCCGCAGAGCCCGCGCGGTAGCCGGATCGCCGAGAAGTGGGGTATGCTTCGGGGGCGTCGCTCGCCTGGGGGTACATGCGAGTGCGCCATCTCCCTGGAATTAGCAGCACCACAGTGTGCTGCGGACATGCAAGAGACGACCCAGCAGCCGACGCTAGCGCCGGAGGCGGTTGACGGCCTCCCGGCCGATGCTGCCCGGGCAGAAGCCTGGGCGGGCGAGCCCTTCCTGCATCCTGAAGAAGACCCCGGGGTCGTGCTCGCGCCTGGAACAGCCCGGCGACGTGCGCTCGACGAGGCACTCGGAGAGATCGAAGCCGGTCGCAACAAGCCTTCCTACCAGTGGAAGATCCGCTTTTCGCTGATGCTCGGCCTCGAGCGCGTCCTCAGCGAGCGGCCGCCCAAGCTCGCGTCCGGCACAGAGCTCCGCCGGCATCAGATCGATGCGCTCGCTGGCATGCTGACCGAGCTGATCGCGGCAGTCCAGGCCCAGCCGGAGCGCGACCTGAACGGAAACGGCCTGGTCGAGGGGGCCGTCGAGCCTGAGGAGGAGGACGAGCTCGAGCTCGCAGCCAACCAGATCGAGGAGCTCCAGGACGAGGAGCCCGTCCCCGCGGACGATCCGGGCGCGGTTCGCCGCTACCGCTTCCGCCACCCGACCGCCTCGGGGAAGACCATCGCCGCAGCGGGATTTGTCGAGGCCTCCCGCACGCTCGGCGTGCTGATCCTCACGCACCGGCGCCTCCTCGTCTCGCAGTTCAACCGCGAGCTGACCGCCGAGGGGTACGGAGACCGCCTCACTCCGGCCATTGATAGCCATACGGCTTCTAGTCAGACAAAGCGCGATAACCCGGTCACGATCCAGACCTACGCCTGGTTCGCCCGCCACGTGGGCGACCTGAACCGCGAGGCCTACCACCTCGTGATCTGCGACGAAGCGCATACGGCGCTCGGCGAGAAGACGAGCGCCGCGATCCGGAGCTATCCCGAGCCGATCTACATCGGCATGACCGCGACCGAGCAGCTGATCGCGAAGCAGGTCTCGGACGTCTTTCCCGCTTCAGTCGACGACCTGCCTCTCGGCGACGCGGCCCGCCGCGGCCTGATCGCGCCTTTGCGCTCATTGCGCGTTCCGCCGGCGGCGGCGATCTCATCCGTCCCGATCGTCGGCGGCGACTTCGAGGAGCGCGCGCTCGCCCAGGCGCTCGACCACCAAGCGCTGAACCAGGCTGCCGCGAGCCTCTACCGCGACCGCTTCGACAACACGCCCGGGATCGTCTACGCGGCAGGCGTCGACCACGCGTACAACCTGGCCAAGGAGTTCCGCGCCGTCGGCCTGAAGGCGGAAGCGGTGAGCGGCCGCACCCCGCCGGTGAAGCTCGCGGAGACCCTGGCCGCCTACGAGCGAGGCGAGCTGAATGTCCTGATCAACGCGATGCTGCTCGCCGAGGGCTGGAACTCGCCGCGGGCGACAGTCGTCATGCACCTCGCTCCGACCGCCAGCCGCCGCGTCTACCAGCAGCGAATCGGGCGGATCATGCGCACGCACCCGCGCAAGGAAGCTGGCGTCGTAATCGACTTCGTGCCCAAGGGCGCGACCCACAACGAGCGCGTTATCTCGATTCACAGCCTGCTCGACTCCGACTTCTACCGCGAGGGAGCGCGAGTGACGCCAGCCCCGCGCCGCCGTGTCCAGCGCCGAGCTCGCCGCAAGCTGACGCCGGCACCGTGGCTCGTCCCGGTGACACCCGACGTCAAGCGACGGCTGAACGTGATCCAGCGCGAGTGGCAGCGGATCGACCCGCGGTTCCTCGACGAGGACGAGCAGCGCTACTGGGCGTCGATCGCCGGCCGGCAGATCCGCTTCGACGAGCGGATCGAGTTCGCGAAGAAGTTCGCGGAGGGCCGGGCGAGCCGGGGGGCGCTCGAGCAGTTCCTCTTCACCTGCGCGGCCGAGAACCCGAACCGGCGCTTGCGGATGACCGCGCTGGCAGACCGCGTCTCGATGCAGGTCGACCGCGCGAGCTTCGACGACCTCGTCACGCTCGTGACCCAGGCGCCGACGTGGGAGAAAGACCGCGTCCAGGGTGTGCGCGTCCTCCTGCGGGCGATCGGCGAGGGTAAGGCCGACGCGCCCGAGCAGATCCTTGCGCGCTGGACCTGGCGGCTCGCGCGGGCAACGCGCAAGGTGCAGGACCGCCGCGCGAGCGCCGAGTTCCCGGATGCCAAGCGGCTGCTCGGCGCACTCGCGAACTCCCGCGGCCATCGGCACGAGGAGAACGCGGCCAAGCTCGTGAACGCCGCCCTGGAGCTGCCGGCCGACGTCGGCGCCGCGCTGCTCGCCTCCGCCGAGGGCTACACGCCGCGCGCGACGCAGCTGATCGAGAAGGCGCGCGAGCGGCTCGGCACGATCGAGGAGGTCGCCCACGCGCTGGCCGAGAACCTGCCTGCTCCGAAGGTGCATCCCGGCCGCTCGCGGCGGCGCCGCCGGCGCAAGAAGGGCAAGCAGCAGGCGCACGCGCAGGCCGCGAACGCAACCCAGGACGGCAAACCTGCCGGGACCCCGGCAGCTGCGGCAAACGGAAAGCCGAAGCGTCGCCGACGAAAGCCGCGGCCACCCGCCGCCAAGGAATCGGCCGGGCCGCCGCAGACCGCCGAGCTGTAACGCCTCGCGCCCAGAGCGGGACTAACCTGAAGTAGCGATGGTGCTGCTTGTCTTAACCGCGTTCGCCGTCGGGGTCGTCACATCGTTGACCCCTTGCATCTTGCCGGTCTTGCCGATCATCCTCGTGGGCGGCGGCACATCGGAGACGAAGCGCCGGCCGTACGCGATCGTGGCTGGGATCGTGACGACGTTCACCGTCTTCACGCTTGCCGGAACCTGGATCTTCCGTCAACTGGGCCTGAGCCCGGTCTGGCAAACCCGCGTCGGCGTCGGACTGCTGCTGCTCCTGGCCGTGACGCTGGTCGTTCCAGCTGTCGGCCGCTGGTTCGAGAGGCCGTTCCTGTTCCTGACCCGCAGGAGAGGTGGCGACCTCGGCGGTGGCTTTCTGCTCGGGGCGAGCCTCGGCCTCGTCTTCGTGCCGTGCGCCACGGTCGTGCTCGCCACGGTCACCGCCAACGCGGCTCGCGAGCGGGTGGGATTCTCCACCGTCCTCGTTGCGCTGGCCTATGCGCTCGGCACAGCGGTTCCGATGATCCTGATCGCACACGGCGGTCGCGCGCTCGCGGGGCGCTTCCGTGCCCACGCTCTGCAACTTCGAGTGGCGATGGGCGTCGTGATGGCCCTGGCCGCGGTCGCGATCTACCAGGGCTGGGAGACGAGCCTCCAGACAAAAGTGCCGGGCGTCGCTAACAGCGTCATCGATTGGTTCGAGGGACACCAGAAGAACGATCTCGCCAGCCTCGCGGGGCGCCGGGCGCCATCCACTGAGCTGCCGGGCCTGGCCGACTATGGACGCGCGCCCGGCTTTCGCGGGATCGAACAGTGGCTGAACACGCGTGGAGGCAAGCCGCCGAGTCTCCGCAACAAGGTCGTGCTCGTCGATTTCTGGACCTACTCGTGCATCAACTGCCTGCGCACGCTGCCGCATTTGAAGGCCTGGGACGCCGCCTACCGGAAGGCGGGACTCGTGATCGTGGGCGTGCACACGCCGGAGTTCGCGTTCGAGCACGTGCCGTCCAACGTGCGCGACGCCGTGAAGCGGTTCGGCATCCGCTATCCCGTCGGGATCGACAACGGCTACAAGACCTGGGACGCGTACTCGAACAACTACTGGCCCGCCGAGTACCTGATCGACCGCAACGGCCATGTCCGCCACCACCACTTCGGCGAGGGCGAGTACGGGACGACCGAGCAGCTGATTCGTGGGCTCCTGGCCGAACGCTCACTGCCGAAGACGACACCGGTGGCCGACACGACTCCGAACGAGTCGCTGACGCCCGAGTCGTATCTCGGCTACGGCAGGCTCGACCCGTATCGCTACGCAGGCGGGCGACTCGTGAAGGACGGCCGGCGGCTGTACCAGCTCCCCAGCGCGCTGCCCCAGGACGCGTTTGCCTACGGCGGCGTCTGGCGCGTCGAGGCCGAGCGGGCAACTGCGGGAGCCGGTGCGCGCCTGCGTCTTCACTTCGACGCGCGGAACGTCTTCCTCGTCCTCTCGGGACACGGCCGGCTGCACGTGTTCCTCGACGGCAAGCGTCAACGCACGATCCAGGTCGGCGGGCTGAGCCGCCTCTACACGCTGCTTCGGCTGCCTTCGCTCCGGAGCGGCCTGCTCGAGCTCCGCTTCACGCCGGGGATCTCGGCGTACGCCTTCACGTTCGGGTAGCTACTGCTCGTGGGCGGCGTCTTCGTGACCGCCGTTCTCGCGCTCCCGGTCACGCAGGAACCGCGTCAGCTCGGCGGCCAGCGCGTCGCCCGAGGGAATGTCTGCGCTCTCGCCGATCGTGTCGGCGCGCTGCTCCAGCTCCTCGACGTACGCCGCCGTCTCGGGATCCGACGCGACCGCCTCGCTGACCTGCTCCACGTACGACTCGCCAGCCTCCTCGAGCTCGGAGGTGTCGATCTCGATGCCGATCAGCTCGCCCAGCCGCTGGCAGAGCGCGAGCGCCGCGCTCGGGCTCGGCGTCAGCGAGACGTAGTGAGGCACCGCGGCCCAGAGGCTGGCCGAGGGGAGCTCTGCGCGGTAACAGGCGTCGTGGAGAATCCCGACGATTCCGGTCGGGCCCTCGTACCGGGACGTAGAGAGGCCGAGCGCCTCGACAAGCTCCTTGTTGCTGGCGCTGCCGGTGACCGGCGGCGGCCGCGTATGTGGCACGTCGGCGAGCAGGGCACCGAGCGTGACGACGAGCTCCGTGTCGAGCTCCTTTGCGAGCCCGACCACGAGGCTCGTGAACGTGCGCCAGCGCAGATTCGGCTCGATTCCGAGCAAGAGCACGACGTCCCGGTCGGAGCCCCTGGGCCGAGCGTGGTAGAAGCTCGTCTCCGGCCAGTCGATTCGCCTGGTGACCCCGTCGACCAGGGAGACATGCGGCCTTGTCGCCTGGAAGTCGAAGAAGTTCTCAGACTCGATCTCTGCGAACTTCTCGGCCTCCCAGGTCTTCGCGAGGTAGCCGGCCGCAAGCGAGGCGCCCTGAGCGCCGTCGTTCCAGCCGCGGAACGCGCCCACGAGCACCGGGCGAGTCAGCTCCGGACGCTCGAGGATCCTCAGTTCGTCGGCCATTTCGGCGCAGTCTACGTGCGCGGTGAAACGAAGGCCGGAGGCCGCCAGAAGAGCGTGACGAGCGCCACAGTTCCGGCCCAAACGGTGGCTGCGAGGCCAACGTGGACGAGCACGAGCCACCACGGAAGGTGAGTCTGGTACTGCGCTTCCCCGATCGCCATCTGGAGGACGAGCAGCGCAAGGACGGCAAGCGCGAACCGGAAGAGACGAGGTGCTTGCTCGCGGCGCGAGGCGAGGTAGCCGATCGTGAAGAGGAACGCACAGCCGAAGATCGCGACAACGACGGCGTGCACGTAGACGAGTGGCTCGAGGCGCCCGAGCCGCTGGATGTGCTTGCCGCCGCCGGAGTGCGGGCCGGCCGCCGTTGCGAAGGTGCCGCTGACGACGAGCCCCAGGCAGGCCGCAACGAGGACGAGGCCGAGCCGCCGGATCTCTCGCGGAACGAGCGACGGAGCCTCTCCGTCCTTCACCCGGTACGCCTCGAGCACGAGGACGACCGCGCCGCCGAGCAAGAGGATCGAGAGGAGCAGGTGCGCCATCACCACCGGCCAGCGAAGGTCGGTCGCCACAGCGAGGTAGCCGAGCGGTGCCTGGGCGAGGGCGCCGAGGGAGACCGCGAGCGCCAGCTGCCGGGCCCCGCGCGAGAGAGCCGGAGTCCGCCACGCCGCGATCGCCGCGGCGAGCGTG
>WNGD01004676.1_pt1 | contig 13435 bp, 9 predicted proteins | sample 5400671 | NCBI WGS metagenome assembly WNGD01 (sample SAMN13153369, study PRJNA577476) | soil metagenome | isolation source: 40 cm soil or saprolite under grassland replicate 2 | place: USA:California | collected 2016-06-15
TGGATGAGCATTTCCGCACTGCTCCTTTTGAGCGCAACCTGCCTGTGCTTCTGGGAGTCATTGGCATCTGGTACAACAACTTCTTCGGTGCTGAGACCGTGGCGATACTGCCCTATGATCATTACCTTGGGCGCCTGACGGCTTACTTACAACAGCTCGATATGGAGAGCGACGGGAAGCACGTTGATCTGGAGGGTAGAACGGTGAACTACCAGACCGGGCCAATTATCTGGGGGCAGCCTGGAACCAACGGCCAGCACGCGTTTTACCAGCTGATCCACCAGGGGACCAAGCTGATTCCATGCGATTTCATCGGCTTCTGTCAAACCCTGAACCAGCTCGGTCGCCACCACGATCTGCTGATGGCTAACCTCTTCGCCCAAACCGAGGCCCTGGCCTTTGGCAAGACAGCCGAGGAAGTCGCGGCGGATGGAGTTCCTGCGTTTCAGGTGCTGCACCGCACCTTCGAGGGCAACCGCCCGACGAATACCATCCTAATGACGCGACTGACACCGGAGACCCTTGGCAAGCTGATCGCGCTCTACGAGCACAAAGTCTTCGTCCAGGGCACCATCTGGAACATCAATTCATTCGACCAGTGGGGTGTCGAACTCGGGAAGGTGCTGGCCAACCGCATCATCTCTGAGCTCGGGAGTGCCGGTGAGCCTGGGCTAGCGCATGACAGCTCGACCAATACACTTATCCAGCGCTATAGGAAGCTGAAGGAAGTAAATTAAGGAGAGCGCGTGATGAGTACCGAGGAAGAAACGATTGCCGTTCGTACGGGAGAGAGCTTTGATCTCCAAAGAGTGGGGCATTACCTGCGCGACCACATCCAGGAAATAGGAGAGGGTTTCCTCGAGGTAGGGCAGTTCCCTTCTGGTGCCTCCAACCTCACCTACCTGCTCCAGATTGGCGATTGGGAAGGGGTACTGCGCCGGCCACCGTTCGGACCAGTACCCCCAAAAGCGCACGATATGAAACGGGAGTGTAGCCTCTTGCAGAAGATCAATCCGGTCTTCCCACTTGCGCCAAAACCCTACATCTTCTGCGATGATCCTGCTATTTTAGGAGCGCCTTTCTATATAATGGAACGGCGTAAAGGGGTGGTTGTCAATACCTCTTTTCCTCCAGGAATAACGCCAACCCCCGATCTTTGCAGGAAAATCTCCCAAACGGTGATCGATACGCTGGTACAAATTCACGCTATCGACTGGCAAGCTGCCGGACTCGATTCGCTTGGTCATCCCACAGGCTTTCTCGAACGCCAGGTGAAAGGGTGGATTGAACGCTACCATCGCGCCAAAACAGACGATATACTACAGGTTGAGCCTCTCACTAACTGGCTCGTGTCGCATATCCCACAAAGCCCTACACCTACTCTGATCCATAACGATTTTAAGCTGAACAATATGATGCTTGATGCGAACGATCTCACTCGCCCCGTTGCCGTATTTGATTGGGAGATGGCAACCATCGGTGATCCCCTCTTCGACCTTGCCATATCTTTAAGCTACTGGGCAACAGGGGATGACCCTGAAGAACTGCAGACCATCCTCCCAACGGTTACCATGCTCCCTGGATTCGTGAGCAGGGAGGAGTTCATGCAAACATACGCGCAAAAAAGTTCCCGCGACCTCTCCTGCATCGACTTTTACATGATCTTTGCTTATTTCAAACTGGCAGTGATTATCCAGCAGATCTATGTCCGCTGGAAACGCGGGCAAACCCAGGACGAGCGCTTCGCAGGCTTCAATAGCCGTGTCCATACGCTGATCAGGTACTCAGCAGAGCTCGCGGGGGTGTAGAAAAGGATATGCCCGATAATATTTTGAATCCACAGACGCTTTTCGATGTGCAAGGCTTGACAGCCGTGATAACCGGCGGCAGTGGGCAGCTTGGCAAGGCTATGTCTCTTGGCCTGGCATATGCTGGCGTACGGGTGGCTATCTTGAGTCTGCACGCCGAGACATCTGAGAGGGTAGCTGAGGAAATCAGGGCAGATGGTGGCCAGGCTAGAGGGATTGCCTGCGATGTACTTGATCGCGCCGCCCTCGAGCGAACACGAGAGCTAGTCACAGACACCTTTGGTCCCGTAGATATCTTAATTAACGCTGCGGGTGGCAATCATCCGCAGGCAACCACTTCAAATGAGCTTACTTTTTTTGACCTGGACGCGCAGGTAATAAATTCAGTCTTCGGCACTAATTTTGCGGGAACGCTCCAGAGCTGCCAGGTATTCGGACGCGGCATGGCTGAGCGCGGGCAAGGCTGCATCGTCAACATCACGTCGATGAGTGCATTACGCCCGCTGACCCGCATTCCAGCCTACAGCGCAGCTAAGGCGGCGGTGGCTAACTTCACCCAGTGGCTAGCAGTATACATGGCACAGGAGTATAGCCCGCGGATACGCGTGAACGCGATTGCGCCTGGCTTCTTCCTGACAGGACAGAACCGCTACCTCCTTACTGACAAGCAAAGCGGAGATTTGACCCCACGCGGGCAGACAATTCTGAATCACACCCCCATGGGCCGCCTCGGAACATCAGAAGATCTGTTAGGGACGCTTCTATGGCTGGTAAGCCCAGCTTCAGCATTCATCACAGGGGTGGTAGTACCGATAGATGGCGGTTTTTCGTCTTTCAGTGGTGTGTAGCGACTAGAGGAGTATATCATGGTCCTTGGCAAAGGCTCAACGACAGAAATCTTAACGGCTGATGACGTACGGCAACTGGTAAGGCAAGCTTGCGATTCGTTGCCGCTGGACGGAAAGCGGATACTCGTCATCATCCCTGATGGGACGCGCACTGCTCCCATCCCCCTCATCTTCAGTCTGCTCTATGAGCAACTGGGGCGGCGCGTGATCCGGTTGGATTACTTGATCGCCCTGGGTACTCACCCGCTCATGACAGAGGAAGCCATAGATCGGTTGGTGGGTGTACCAGCGAGCGAGCGAATAGTCCGCTATCCTAACGTTCAGATATTCAATCACTATTGGGCGCAACCACAAATGCTCAAGACCATCGGCGTGATCTCACGCCAGGAGGCAGAAGAGCTGACTGGAGGCCTGCTGGTCGACGAGGTTCCGGTTAGGCTCAACCGGCTGATCTCTGAGTATGATCAGTTGCTGATCTGCGGACCGGTATTTCCCCACGAGGTAGCCGGTTTCTCCGGTGGCGCTAAGTATCTCTTTCCTGGCATCGCAGGGCCGGAGATCATCAATTTCACTCACTGGCTGGGTGCGCTCGTCACGAGCATGCAAACCATCGGCGTCAAAGACACGCCGGTGCGGCGTGTTATCCACCGTGCTGCGGAGTTTGTGAAGGGCCCAATGCTCTGCCTGGCGCTGGTACTCCAGGACCAGAATCTGCACGGCCTCTACATCGGGCATCACGTTGAAGCATGGAGCCAGGCCGCCGATCTCTCCGCCAGTCTCAACATCATCAGGGTACAGCAACCTTTCAAGAGCGTTCTCTCTATACCATCAACCATCTATGACGATCTTTGGACGGCTGCAAAAGCGATGTATAAGACTGAGCCGGCCATCGCTGATGGTGGAGAGGTCATTATCTATGCGCCACATATCACTGAGATCTCCTACACCCATGGGAAGCTGATTGACCAGGTTGGCTACCATGTGCGGGATTATTTCCTCAAACAGTGGGAGCGCTTCAAAGATGTCCCGGGCACTATTCTCGCCCACAGCACACACGTCAAGGGAGCAGGTACCTACGATGCAGCCAGTGGTATCGAAACACCTCGCATCCAGGTAACCCTGGCAACAGGCATCCCCGAAGAACGCTGCCGGCTTGTCAACCTGGGCTACGCGGACTACAGGGAGATTGACCCACAAGCATGGAAAGGGCGCGAACAGGGAGGTCTTTTGCTCGTCCCCCATGCAGGCGAGATGCTCTATCGCGCTAGCGATTTGATCCCTACAGTCAGCACGAAGATATAGGAGACTAGAGCTTTATGGCTATAGGAAATTGAAGAGATGTGTCACCGGCACTTCGTCACATGATCGAGGACAAGGAGATGCTCTCTTCTATGAGAAGCCAACATGATATAATAATTCAAGCGAGTAAAATTATATTTAGAAATGGAATTGATCTATACTCACCTATTGTCATCTCTCGTAAGTTTATCAGCGATCGCTTGTTTGTTTGCTTTGGTATTGTAACGAAGAGTTGTGTTATATTGCAGGAGAAACACTCCAAAGGCCGTAGTCGCTGCATTTTCCTGTAGCCTCCCCGAGGCTGCAATATGTTCCTGCGATGGTGCGGTCTGGTTGTATTACCCCATCAAAAGAGAAACTAGCTTGTCCTGTATCGTTTGTCACTATAAACTGAAGTTGTTTGGCAGTATTGATGGTTCCCGTAAAAGGGCCATTCTGGAGTATTCCATTGAAAGGAGTATTCGTGGGTATTGTGCTGAAGTAGCCACTGATGTTCTCCTGCTGTTGTCGAATGCGTGAGAAAGAGATGTTTATGGTCGTGCCTGTTGGTATATCGTGAAGAGTGCCAGTATACTGTGTGGCTATATTTGGAGATGATACAGGGGCAGGAGTTGATGTGACCGTTGGGTTAAGATTGGCAGTGGAAAGTGGAAAAGTCTGTATAGATTGGTGTGCTGAAGATGGAGGAGTAGAAATAGGACGATGGTGACTTGTTGCATAAAACCAGATGCTTATGCCAATTCCTAAACTACCAAGCAATATAAGGATGAGTATAAGTAAAGCAAGTGCTTGTTTACCTGGTATGCTAACTAGGCGCTTTACATCCTTTCTCTTCCCTCCATCAGTTCCACGGTAACCGTGTGGCTGTTCTTGCAAAGACACAGGAACCAATGGTTCCTCTTGCTGAGAGATAGTTGACGGCTCAAGTGCAGTAGAGGGTACTACAGCAGCCTCTGGTGTTCGCTGTTGTATTGAATTGGTATCTAGTTCCGGAGGATGCTCTGTTTCAACTAGTAGCTCTGGTGTTTGTTCCATTACTGGATTGACACGTACTACCGAAAGTGTCTCAGTCGGACCCTCATCCTCAGATTCCAGCAGCTGAGGCATCTTTGAATTGATGATCTTTCCTGGGACCTCTTCAGCCTGCTCTGCCGACTCCGCCGCACCCTGCATCGCTATGTTTGCCCCCGCTGCTGGATTTGCCTCTGTTGAAGGTGCAATCCCGGTCTCTGATATCTGTTGCACTACTATACCTGCATCTGACTTTGGGACTTTCTCAGTTGTAACCAGAGGCTCCGCTATTTTCTGTGCTAATGGATTGGTATCTAATTCTGCATTTTCCTCAGTTGAAATCATAGCGGCAGTTTCTGTTATCTGTTGCATCACTGAATTGGCATCCGATACCTGCCATAACGCGTCCCAAAACCATTCCACTGTAGAGAAACGTTCCTCGGTACTCATGGCCATTGCGCGATAAATAGCTCTGGCGACAGTCTTTGGAATAGCTGGTATGATCTGATCCATCGGTATCAACGGATCTGGCTTCTTCTCACTTCGTTGCACTGATCGGTAGAGTGCGTCAGGGGGAACGGTACTAGTCAAGAGAGTGTAGAGTACTGCCCCAAGGGCATAGATGTCAGTACGAGGATGAATTCTTCTACTATACTGCTCAGGCGCAGTATATCCTGGGGTGTTCCATCCAGCAGTAGTTGTGTCCGAATCAAATTCCTTGGTAAGGTCGAAACCGACGAGTATAATCTTACTATCCGTTCTTGATTTAATGATATTCGATGGTTTAATGTTCCCATGGATAAGAGGAGGATGTTGATTGTGCAAATAGCTAACGGCCTCCACGATCGGTGCAATGAACGTCATCACCTCAGGTAGGGAAAAACGTTGCTCTGGTTGCAGTACCTCCAGACTCTCGCCCTCAATGTAGTCCATAAGCATATATACCCGACCCTGCTTGGCATCATTGAATACGTCATATATGTGAGGGAGAGCAAAATGATTGAGCCGTTTCAGCACAATCGCCGCATCAGGAACTCGCTGCTGCTGTTTTCTCTTAGGGGCAATCACTTCTTTAAGGGAAAAATGACTTTGGTTGCTTCGCTTATCTCTTGCAAGGTAAACGACGCTAAATTCACCCTTGTCAAGTACATCCTCTACTACGTATTGTCCTCGTACAATTGTCCCGATTGGGAGAGGGGTATACACCTCTTGCATGCTCTACCTCATTTAGACATTAGGTCACAATAACTCATTATGTGCAGAGGTTTTTGCTTTTAGCAAGCTCAAGTATTCATAATTGGTAATCGTTCAGGAGCAGCTTCAAGCTGTTGCAAGCCGTCACATATGGCGTCAATCACTTCATCAAGGGAGAGAAAAGCGCGATTGGGCAGGTGCTTTTCGCGCAGCTCTTCCCACACTTGTTCAACGTGGACTCACGCTCTGGACTACAGGCGGCTGAAAGATCAACCGCATGTTTTCCGGTATCACCAGGTCTTTAGCGTGGTGCCATCCAGCTCAATCGAGCTGGATGACGAGAAAATAGTCGGCAAAGGTCTGGCTGACATACTCCAGAAGTAGAAGCCCCCATCCTCATTACTCTAACTCAATGGAGCGTTTGGACCTTGTCTAAACACGCCTTCAACTGATTAGATACAACGCGTAGCTGGTCAGTAATAAGGCTAAAGTGTACGCCAGGAATGAAATGAAGTTCTGCCTCTTTAGCTTCAGCCAATTTAGGCCATGTCTTTCGACGATAGGGGTCGTCACTCGCCCAAAAGTATGTTGCCTTGCCATAATACCGGCGAGGGCGTTTAGAAGCTGAGAACATCCAGACAAATATGCCTATCCAGTCCTGGCGTAGAGCTTCAACGGCGGGAAATAGGGAAAGACCTTGCTGGTTTCTATATGGCAGACGAAACAGAAATCTACATAGATGTCGTATTCGGAGAAACCAGTCTAGCTGCTTATCTGGACTCAGTTGTATCATCTTGCCAAGATGGTGGATGAAACTGCCACAAGATGTCATAAGTAGAGGACCGACACCGGGTTCTAACAAAACCAATAGGTCAACAGTCTGTCCTTCCTCACAAAGTCGCCGAGCCATTTCGAAGGCAATAACACCTCCACCGCAAAAGCCTCCTAGGAGGTACGGACCTTCCGGTTGCACGGCACGCATCGACTTAATGTAAGCCGCAGTCATATCCTCTAATGTAGGGGGAACCCTTAGGCCATCAAAATTGTATGGATCCAACACATAAAAAGGTTGCTCTGCTCCCAGATCGTGTGCCAAGGGAAAGCAGTAGAAAGCGCCACCCTCATAATGTACATGCAAATAGAAAAAAGGTCGCTTGGACCCATCAGTTTGAATTGTTAATAAGGGAACACGCAAGTCTGTATTGGACAGAGATGCAGGGCCCCTCTGCGCTTGCCTGGTGATGGTTCCATCCTTTGTGGTTTGTGGGAATTCCCCACGCAAATACTTTTCGAGCAGGGCTCGCTTGGCTTCTGAGAGTTTCGATGCATCCGACATCACATCTACATCCTTCCATGGCAGTAGAGAATATGATTGTTGTATAGGTTTCCGGAGCACTTGACTGTGAGAGAGGCAAGCGCTACGGGGAGCACACTAAAAGGTAACATGCAGGGCAGTCAAGCCCCGCAAACCCAAGTTTTCGCGCCATCGGATCGGACGATTTGGCTCCAATTGCAAGTTGGGCATACGCCGCAATACCTTCTCGAATGCAGTCTGCCCCTCGATCCTTGCCAGTGGCGCCCCGAAACAGAAATGGCTCGCCCAGGCGAACGCCACATGCCGGTTCTCCTGCCGCCCTAGATCCAGCCGATCCGGGTCGGGAAAGCGCTCGGGATCGCGGTTGGCTGCCCCCATCACCGCAATGACCGCCTGGCGCTTGCGGATCAGCCTGCCTCCCAGCATCACATCGTCAGGTGCCAGGCGTGCTGTGTGTTGGCTTGGACTCTCATAACGCAGCAACTCCTCCACTGCTGAAGGGACCAGTGACGGGTCCGACCGCAACCGTTCGAGCTGGTCGGGATGGCGCAACAATGTGAGGATGCCGTTGCCGATCAAGTTGGTCGTCGTCTCCTGTCCACCCACCATCGTCACTATCGTATTGGCCACCACTTCATCCTCAGTGAAGCGGTCTCCGTCAATCTCGGCATTGAGGAAGGCACTGATGAGCCCATCGCGCGGGTGTCTGCGCTGCTCCTGGATGGCTGCTCGGAAGTAGGCAATCATTTCGTTCAGGCTCTTAATCACCTGCGGCGCGCGGTCGGGATTGTGCTGGAAGTTGCCGAGCACCTGGGCGAAGTCAGCCGACCAGGCGGTCAACTGCCGCCAATCGGAGGAGGGCACGCCCAGCATCTCGGCGGTGACGATAGCGGGCAGCGGGATGGCCAGGTCAGCGAGGACATCCATGTGTCCCTTGTCCTGCACCTTGTCGAGCAGGTTCTCGGTGATGTCCTGGATATGCGAGCGCAAGACCTCCACGCGGCGAGGGGTGAACGCTTTGGAGGCCAGGCCGCGCACGCGCCCATGGGCAGGCGGGTCCAGGAAGAGCATCTGTTTGACCATTACCTCGGCTAAGGGCGTCAGGGAGGAGAGCCCCATCGCGCGCAGTTGGTCAGGCGTGGGCGTGCGGTTGGCCGAGAACTTCTGGAAGACGGTGACGACGTCCGCATAGCGGGTGACGACCCAGGCATGCAGGTAGTGGTCCCAGTGTACCGGGTCCTCGCTACGAAGCTGGTGGTACAACGGGTAGGGATTGGCAAGAACTTCAGGATCCAGCAGGTGGTACAGGCTCAGGGAAGGGTCCTGTTTGCCCATTGCAAACGATGCCTTTGTATACATCGTCATTGTAATTTCTCCTTCTGCCAAGTGTTCGGTGACGCAACAAGATGATGGGGTTATATCTTTATGCCAGCAGACGTAACACTTCATCGTCACTCATTACCTCCAATTTGGCAACGATGAGTCGTTCGATCTCGGCTGACAGCAGTCGTACTGTGGGCGCACTAAATAAGGTGCGCAGGGTAAGGTCGACCCTGAAGCTCTCGGTGACACGTACAATGAGCTGCGTGCCAAGCAATGAGTGTCCACCGAGCATGAAGAAGTTGTCGTCGATACTGATCTGTTCCAAAGCGAGGAGGGTAGTTACAATGCCCGCCACCCGTTCTTCAATAGGAGTGCTGGGTAAAACGATCCTATCCTGTAGGATGTTTGTCACGTCTGGGGCAGGCAGAGCAGCTCGGTCCACTTTCCCATTTGGTGTCAGCGGCAACGCTTCTAGAAGTACAAAAGTTGCTGGAACCATATAGTCAGGCAGATGCATTAACAAGGTCTCTTGCAAGGCTTCGGCTGTAACGTAAGCTCCAGGAACCGGCACGATGTAGGCTACCAGGCGTTTGTCCCCTGGACTATCTTCACGAGCTATGACGGCACTCATCTGGATTGCCGGGTGTGTATCCAATATGGACACAATCTCATTCGGTTCGATACGATAGCCGCGAATTTTGATTTGGTGGTCGATACGCCCGATAAATTCAATCTGGCTGTCCGGCAAGAAGCGGGCCATATCCCCCGTCTTATAGAGGCGCGCGTCGGGTTCATTGCTGAAGGGATGACGAATGAACCGTTCAGCGGTGAGTTCGGGGCGGTTAAGGTAGCCTTGAGCGAGTCCTGCTCCGCCGATGTACAGTTCACCTGGCTCACCAATGGGTACCTGGCGTAAGTACTCATCCAGGAGGTAGATTTGGGTGTTAGCAATCGGACGGCCAATCGATGGTGGTGTGTCAGCGTGCTCGTTCGGAAGGATACGCCCAGACGTGTTGACGACCGTTGTCTCGGTGAGCCCATAGTTGTTGATCAAGGCGAAAGGCAGGCCGGGAGGTGGATAATGCTGGAGTTTGTCGGCCCCGGTGAGCAGGTAGCGCAATGCAGTCGTCGAGGGCCACTCCAGGGACATAATACTTTCGGCGAGCGCGGTTGGCTGGAAAGTAATCGTGATTCCCTTGCTGACGAGCCAATCGCGGAGCGTGGTAGGGGTGAGGCGGGTCTCCTCGTCGGGAAGATAGACACTCGCGCCGATTGTGAGATAGGGCCACAATTCCCACCCAGTCGCGTCGAAGGCAGGACTGGCTACCTGTGTTGCCCGGTCAGAGGAAGTCACCTCGAAGGCCCGCTGGTGCCAGAAGATGAGATTGAGCAGGTCATCATGGGTGATCAGCGCTCCTTTGGGATAACCCGTCGAGCCTGAAGTATAGATGATGTAGGCGAGATCGGTAATCTTGGATAGAGATGTTGGATCGCTTGTACTCTGCTGAGCTAGGACCCTGGTGTCGGCATCCAGGCAGACCAATTGAATACCGTTTGCGGTGAAGCGGTTCACCAGGTGCTGCTGCGTCACCAAGATGAGGGTCTGGGCATCCTCCAACATGAAAGTCAGGCGTTCAGGCGGATAGCCAGGGTCTAATGGCACGTAAGCTCCTCCTGCCTTGAGGATGCCTAACAGCCCCACAACCAGGTCCAATGAACGCTCTATGCATAAACCCACGAACACATTAGGCCCTACGCCTAGTTTTTGCAAGTAATGGGCGAGCTGATTGGCACGCTGGTTCAGTCGCCTATAGTTGAGTATCTGATGACCCGCTACGAGTGCCGTCGCATCAGGCGTTGTGGCAGCCTGCAGCGCCACTAATTGTGGGATGCACGCATCTCTGGGATAGTCTTGCCGGGCAGCGTTCCATGCTTCCAATTGGTGCTGCTCAATTTCTGTCAGGAGCGGCATGCCTGTGCGGTATTTCTCCCTCTCCACGGCAAGGATATCATAACTCAGTGCATCGTGAGAATGCTCCGTACGTTCACTGCTATTGGGGTACATGACTGGCACCTCTATCGGTATTAATGGCAAGCATTATGTCAGCCAATACTAGTAGTGGGGTTTTATTACGGGGTACTATTACAAAGCAGTATATCTACCTACTTGGATTAAGCTTAAGCATTAATGCAAGAGCATTCTATTCTAAAGTGACCCAGGATGTCAAGACACAAAAATCGCGGTTTCTAAGGTGCACTCACCTTCCTTACTGTGGCCAATTGCCCCACGGTCTTTTCTTCCTTGAGCATCTCCTGGACGACTTTGGCTTTGAACTCTGCCGTATACTGCTTCCGCGCCTTTTTCTGCATGAACTAATTTACACCTTACAAGCCAATCTACTTTTTTCGATTTCTTAGGGTCATTTAATACAAGTTACAAGCATCTAGTGAACCAGCATGGAAATTGACGGACTTCTGGCGATAGACTATACTAGTGTGGAAATGATTCATCTAGTTTTTGTGAAGATAGTCTCCTAAAGAGTAACTGAGCTGATGGCGCGTAGCTGCCATCAAAGAAATTTAAAGGGCAAACTATCATCACCGGCAAAAAATGACCAGTTCCGTGGGTCAGCCATCCTCGTCATAAATCAACAAAAGTGTGCACTCAAACTGCTATCTGTACTTTAAGCTACCATACATATAAAATCGTATAACATGGCAACGGGAGGAAGTCATGAAAACAAGAGCAACAGATGGATACCATGAAGCTTTATATTGGGAAAACATGGCTACTACGAGGAGATATATCAGGCATACATCAGAGATCGAGAAGGAAGCCATAATAAAAGCTCTCTCATTGGCCCCAAACCCGACTACTGCTCTTGAGATAGGATGTGAGGGAGGCAGGTGGTCAAAGTTACTCTCGGATGCGGGTTGGAAGCTTATATGCACGGACACCAATCAACAAGCGCTCAATATTTGCCAGGAGAGAATCCCTAAAGCGACCTGTATCCTGGTGAGCCCAGATGACTCACAGCTTCTTTGTGATACTGAGAGTATAGGATTGATTCTTTGCATTGAAGTTCCAGAAGTCATTAATGCTGGTTGGTTCACTGACGAAGTCTTTCGGGCGTTGCAGAAGAGAGGATTGATTGTTGGGATTTTCTTCAACCGTTTGTCCTGGCGCGGACTGGTGCATCGCTTTACTACTTTCTTAAAAGGTAGTTTACCCTACGTATACCGATATTCTTATCCAAATTGGAGAAAAAGTCTGCACAAAAAGGGATTCTCCTTGATGTACGAAAAGGGATTTGGTTGGTCTCCACTTTCAAAAACCAGTAACTCTCCTCTTGTTCCGGTTGTTACCCGAATCGAGCATTATCTGGGTTTACGAAGGATTGTAAGCCTTAGTCCTTTGATAGTATTCATAGCCCAAAAAGATTAGAGGGTGTAACAAGCTACTTCACTCTCTGTAATCCTTAAGGGGTAAGAACATACACCAGAACACTACCTTCACACCATTATCTCCTGGTTCGCTCATTTTGCTGGACAGTTAGCAAGCTTGAAGTTATACTAGAGTCATGAACAAAAGAGAACACCTCACAATTATTTGTATGTCAAACTCGCTCTCCAGTCTGTCGAACTGACTTTTCAAATGAGCGCACCATGAGTTGGAGGTATTTGCATGAAATTGCGGTGGAGTAGAGGGAATGCATTGTTCCTCGGGTCTATGGGAGTGGCACTGCTTGCTCTCTTATTCTTCCTGCTCGTGTGGCCTTTGCCTCACTCATCAGTGCCTGCACAAGCGCCTGCGACTCCCATCAGCAACAGCATCGTGAATGAGAACGCGCACCTGGGAACCACGAGTTGGCAGTTCCCTTATGACGCCGGGGCGACGACCCAGATCCAGGCCTATGCCAGTGCCACCTCTGTCGCGCCTGGCCAGCCGCTGACCTTTTATGTCAGCACACAAACAACAGGGATGCGCTATTTGATCAGTATCTACCGCCTGGGCTGGTATGGGGGCTTAGGTGGCCGCCTGATGAGCGTGCAGGCCAATCAAATCGGGCAGGCCCAAGGCTACTTTGATCTGAACACGAATCGCCTGCTGGGCTGCCACGCCTGTCGTGTCGATCCCCAGAGCGGCCTGGTGGAGGCGCAGTGGCAGCCGTCCTATACGCTGCGCGTGCCCGCGGCCTGGCCGACGGGGGTCTACCTGGCGAAGTTCAGCGATGCCAATAACAAGCAGACCTATGCCTCCTTCGTGGTGCGGGGCAATCCTCACTCCCGCTATATCGTTGTTACGGCCGATACGACCGATGAAGCGTACAACAACTGGGGAGGAAATAGCCTCTACGGCTATAACAGCAGCAGTGAAACCAACAATGTTGGCAGGGCCGTGAAGGTTTCGTTCGACCGCCCCTATGTCCAGAATTTTGGATCAGGCTTTGTGCTGCAATTTGAAGCGGTTACGATCCGCTGGCTTGAGCAGCAGGGTTATGACCTCTCCTACCTCAGCAGCGTCGATCTGCACGCCGACCCGGCCCAGTTACTGCAACACCGGGCCTATCTGTCGATCGGGCACGATGAATACTGGACGAAGGAGATGCGCGATGGTGTAGAGGCCGCCCGCGATC
>WNGD01004678.1_pt1 | contig 13433 bp, 12 predicted proteins | sample 5400671 | NCBI WGS metagenome assembly WNGD01 (sample SAMN13153369, study PRJNA577476) | soil metagenome | isolation source: 40 cm soil or saprolite under grassland replicate 2 | place: USA:California | collected 2016-06-15
ACTCGTCAAGCCTTTTGTCTCAAAACGTTCACCCCTCATACTGCTCCTGTTTCCTTTGCTATCAGTCTCCTGATTAAGCTTGCAGCATAGCTCGTATTCGATGCCAGTTTTATCTCCAAATGTCTGGATCAGCTGAGCAGCCATGTCGGAGAAAACCCATACGATTGAAGTTCGGCAAATATGCCATATTCTTCTGGCTTTCTACCAATTTTGAGCACAGTTGACGAGTATGCTATTATTTCTGATGAAGTCCCCGTAGCTCAGTGGATAGAGCACTGGTCTCCGGAACCAGGTGCGCAGGTTCAATTCCTGTCGGGGACACTGCAAAAGTGTGTTATCCTTTCTACTCCTACATCGCCTGCCATACTTGCACTGTCATATCGTCGCTGCCTGATGCGATGCGCTTTCCATCGGGAGACCAGGCTATAGCGTTGACAGCTTTACCCGATGTAAAGTGCCCAGGATAGTAATCTGCGTGGCCGCGATATGTGTAGACATGAGCACCTGTCAGGGCATCCCATACTTGCACAAGACCATCAGCACTGCCTGATGCGATACGTTTCCCATCAGGAGACCAGGCTACTGTGAACACATCGTCACTATGACCCGTATAAGTGTACACATTTGTAATCGTGGCCACATTCCAGACCTGCACGGTCGTATCGTCTCTTCCGATGGCAAGGTATATCCCGTCGGGCGACCAGGTAAGGGCGTGCACACTCCCGCCGTGGTGACCATAGTAGCCCAGGATATTGCCAGTCATGGAATCGAGTACTATTGCATCACCAGTACCACCGATAGCGACATGTTTTCCATCAGGAGACCAGGCTACAGCATTCCATGGTGCACGTATCAGTCTGGTGCTAAGAGCGCTTAGATGAGAAATGACATGCATGCCTGTGAAAGCATCCCATATCTGCACACTGCCGTCATTGCTTGCAGAGGCGACGCGTTTTCCGTCGGGAGACCAGGCCACGTCAAATACCGCATCACTATGCCCGGTGTAGGTATAGATATCATTGCCGGTCATAGCATTCCATACCTGAATTTTTCCATCTATACTGCCCGAGACGATATTTTTTCCATCGGGTGACCAGGCAAGGCTGGACACATCCCTTGAATGGCCCCGGTATGTTAGGACGTGGCCTCCACTGGGAGCATCCCATACCTGCACAGTGTGATCCCCACTGCCAGAGGCAATGCGCTTGCCATCAGGAGACCATGCTATAGCGCTCACGTAATCTGAATGACCAGAGTAAGTGAAATGGTTGGGGGCGCTGACGAAATGTACTACGAGGGCTATATCAGCACGAATATCAGTAAATGCAAAGAGTATGATCAGTAGGATGAGTAAGATACCCAGTATACTAAAGGTGCGCCACCTTGATCGACGAGGCGGTGGAGTTAGCGGTTTGTCGAGTATGGACATGTATGTCTTTCCTTGCTGTCTTGACTTAACTTGTTTCTATTTTAATGGAGTTTAACAAAATATACCGTACATCTGTAGGGGCCGATTTATCGTGCCCATCGCCGATTTATCGGCCCTCGGTGGGTGTTCCTCCATCCTGATTATTTTTTGAAAATTCATAATAATAGGAGGGAGCACCAGTAGAATACCATAATCTTTCGAGCATCGCATAGATTACGTCGTGAGCCGGAGAGTTTTCACACCCCAAAATGCGTAGATTGCCGGGTAAATAGATAGATTTTTCAAGATGTGTGTGAGAAGTTGATGAAAATTGACGTAATGATATACAACGCCAATACATGTTCCTGACTAAACCAATGTAGAGGGTTGGCGTGTCATTTTCTGGTAGTATGTGATGAATGCTGCCATTTAAAAACAGTGAGGGTTCCCGCAGAAGCGGGTAACCAGGTTGCTCAAGCTCAATTTATATTTTTAGGAGGAAAAGATGCTCAAGAAACCCAAACCGCGTTTTTTAATGATGTCCTTTTCCATTGTCGCGCTGCTGATGCTTATACTCAGCGCCTGCGGCGGGACGACATCGACGCCGTCCACAACTTCCCCTGGTGGTACACCGGTGAAAGGAGGCACCTGGATTGACGATCTCTTTGAAGAGCCGGATTCGCTCATCCCCAATGCCTCCGTCGAGACCTTTGCGTATATGGTTCAGTATGGTCTGTACGCGCCCCTCGTCTATAGCACCCCTAAAGGGGAGATGATGCCTGGCTTAGCAACAGCGGTCCCGACAGTCGCAAATGGCGGCGTGAGCGCTGATCTCAAGACCGTGACCTTCCACCTGCGCTCAGGGTTGGTATGGTCTGATGGCCAGCCACTGGACGCCAGGGACGTGGATTTCACCTGGAAGCTCCAGACCAATCCCAAGTTTCCTACGTATAACACCATTGGCGTCGGTGATATCGCCTCAGCGGTAGTTTCCAGTGACAACCTGTCCATTACCTTCACCCTTAAGGCTCCTCTTGTGTCATTCGTCTCGCAATGGTCGGATACTGGCTTGATGCCGATGCATCACTATCAGGGTATGGATCCGGCCTCAATTACGAAGTCCCCGGATAACCTGAACCCATCGGTCACCAATGGCCCGTTCATGATGAGTGAGAGCAAGCCTGGCGACCACTACACGATCGTGAAAAATCCGAAGTACTACCAGGCTGCACAGGGCCTGCCTTACCTTGAAAAGGTCGTCTTCAAAATCACGACTGATCAGAATACGATCCTGAAGGACCTGCAAGCAGGAACGATCGATTCGTCCTGGTTCCTCAATGTCGCCAACGCGTTGGCTTATGCAAAACTGAGCAGCTACACGGTAGTGGCCGATCCCAACTCGTATAGCTGGGAGGCGCTGTGGTTCAACTTCCACAACAAGACGCTGGCCAATAATCCTGAAGTCCGGACGGCGATTGCGATGGCGACGGACCAGCAGACACTGATCGATGTCGCTCGTCGTGGGCTTGGAGGGAAACGCTGCCAGGATCATCCGCAAGTGCAGGTTCCAGGTTACACAGCAAACCTTACCTGTCCGCAGTTGAATCCGGATATAGCCGGTGCGAATACACTGCTTACTCAAAAAGGTTGGGTCTTAGGCTCAGATGGCGTGCGCACCAAGAATGGTCAGCGGCTGGAGTTCCAGTACTCAACAACTGCCAACAACCTGTGGCGCGCTGATGACCAGTTGATAAATAAGACGAATTTTGCCAAGATAGGCGTCAAGGTCAATGTCCAGAACTATCCGGCCAGCACGTTCTTCGGCTCGATCCTGATCACCGCGAAGCCGGGCGTCTATGACATAGCTGAGTTTGCATCATCCGGCGCCATTGACCCTGACGATGCCTCGAGCTTACAATGCGGTTCACCAGGCAACCTTGCCTACTACTGCAGCTCGCAAATGGACGCCCTGTTGAAGCAGGAGCAATCAACTGGTGACCCGGCCGCCCGCCAGAAGGCCTTTGATAGCATCAACCATCTTGAGGTGACCGACTTCCCATTCGTCCTCGAGTTTTCAGCGCCTGATGTGGCAATACATAAAAAGGGCACGGAAAATTACAATCCTTCAGCAATTGGCATTGGCGAGACCATCAACATCTGGGAATGGTGGTGTGATGGAGGTACCTGCCCAGCCTGATCTGAATAGTCCCTTTGCCTGCTGTTCATACTATGCAGGTATGCAAAACCTCTGGTTGGACCTCTTTCAGAACCGTTCAACCAGAGGATTTCATGTATTCAGGTGGGAAAAATAGTTACATACGCTCAAAAATGTGGTACACTATGACCAACGTTTGCTGTCCCCATTTCAAGCTTGTTGGAGGCGCTTATGGGAAGATATATCATCAGACGCATATTGCAAGCGATTCCTTTATTGTTCTTTTTAACTATCGGTATGTTCATACTGATCCATCTATTGCCAGGGGGACCCGACGCGGTCTTGTTCAACCCGCGTATGACTGCAGTAGCCAGAGCAAATCTGCGTGCCCAAATGGGCCTGGATACCCCGTTGCCAGTACAGTATATCAAGTGGCTGACCAGCGCTTTGACGTTCAACTTTGGTTTCTCCTTTGCCACCAATGAAGCTGTCTCAACTGTCATTGCCAGGCATTTTCCGCCGACGCTCGAGTTGTTCGGCTCCGCGCTAACGCTGGCGTTGATCCTCGCTATTCTTTTGGGGGTGATCGCTGCCGTTCGCCAGGGAACCATGACAGATTACAGTCTGACAGTCCTGGCTTACTTCGGTATCGCGATGCCTGTTTTTCTCCTCGGCCTTCTGGCACAGGACATTTTTGGCGTCTGGCTAGGATGGTTTCCGACGTCAGGGACCTCGACCCTGGGCTACACCCTGACACCTTATGAAGCCTTTGTTGATAACTTGCAGCACCTCTTCTTACCGATGATGGTTCTCTCGATTGCCTTCATCGCAGGATGGAGCCGCTATATGCGTTCAAGTATGATTGAGGTCGTCAAGCAAGACTATATGCGCACAGCCCGCTCTAAAGGCGTAGCTCAGTCATCCTTGCTTTTACGTCATGGCCTCCGTAACGCGGTCATCCCCTTGATTACGGTTGTTGCTATCGATTTTGGAGCCGTGGCAGGTGGCGCTACCATCACTGAGGGTATATTTGGGTGGCCTGGTATGGGTTTGCTGTTTATCGATAGCCTGGACAGACGCGACTACCCGGTACTTTTAGCCATGTTGATGATCGGAGCGGTGTTTGTGATTGCGTTCAACTTGTTAGCAGATATCCTGTATGCAGTGATGGATCCTCGTATCCGCTACTCGTGAGAGTGTAGAGTGCGACTGCTACTGAAAAAAGGAGGCATCTGTGGATATATCCGAACAGCTCAATTCTACGAATGTAACTGCGGATGAGATCGAACCGTTTTTGGAACTGGCCCCAGTGCTGGTCCAGAAGCGACGAAGTCAGGGACGCATCATCTTTGACCGTTTTATGCGCAACCGCGTGGCAATCGGTGGCGCATTATTCCTGATCCTACTGTTCGTCTTCTGTTTCTTTGGGCCACTGGCCTGGCGGGTCGATCCCAATCAGAATAATGTGCTGAGTGTGTCAGACACCCTGGCTCCGCCCTCACTGCCCCATCCATTTGGTACCGACGATGTGGGACGTGATACACTGGCTCGGGCGATGGCTGGTGGTAGAGTCTCTTTATCAGTCGGTCTTCTTTCCATGCTACTGGCAATTGTCTTTGGCATTGGTATTGGCTCTTTTGCCGGCTTTTACGGGCGCTCTGTAGACAACGTCCTGATGCGCTTTACCGATGTGATTCTGGCCGTACCGCTCTATCTGTTGCTCTTTGTGCTTTCCGCATCGTTCTCAGACGGCACTCCTAAAAGTGTGGTCATCTTGATCGCTATCTTTGGATGGACCTATGCTGCGCGCCTTGTACGAGGGGAGTTCCTGGCGCTTAAGGAAAGAGAGTTCGTGCTGGCGTCACGCACGATTGGTGCGCGGAACTTTCGTCTGATGTTTCGCCACATGTTGCCCAATGCAGCCGGGCCAATCATCGTGAACGCAACATTGCTGATCGGTGTAAATATCATCCTTGAATCTGTCTTGAGCTACTTTGGCTTTGGCATCAAGGCACCTGATGCAAGCTGGGGCAGTATGATCAGTATAGGTCAAGGAATCTTCGATACAGATCCCTGGCTGACCCTCATTCCGGCCTTTCTAATCTTCTTTACTGTGTTGAGTTTTAACCTGGTGGGTGACGGTCTGCGTGACGCGCTCGATCCCTATATGACAGAACGTTAAGTATATACCTTGTAAAAGGAGCTACGATATTGGGAGAGTATCTGCTTGAGGTTCAGGATCTAAAAACTTACTTTAAGGTAAAGGCAGGCAAAGTGCGTGCCGTCGATGGTGTAAGTTTTGCGATCAAACCCGGTGAGAAACTAGGTGTGGTAGGCGAGAGTGGCTGTGGCAAGAGCGTTACTGCCCTCTCGATCATGCGCCTGCTTCCCCAACCACCAGGGGAAATTGCTGGTGGTAGCGTGTTATTTGAGGACCAGGATTTACTGGATCTATCTGAAAGTTCGATGCGCAAGGTACGTGGGGGCAAGATCGGCATGATCTTTCAGGATCCCTTGACATGCCTTAACCCAACTATGACCATAGGCAAACAAATTGGCGAGGCGCTTCAGATCCATTTGAAATTGAGTAAGGACGAATCTCAAAAGCGGGCTATCTCATTGCTCGAGCAGGTCGGCATTCCCGCTGCTGCTGAACGTATCAATTCCTATCCGCACCAGTTCAGTGGAGGGATGCGCCAGCGTGTGATGATAGCCATCGCCCTTGCCTGTAATCCTAAACTCCTGATAGCTGATGAACCCACAACTGCGCTGGATGTAACTGTGCAGGCGCAGATTCTTGAACTTATTAATGGTGTTTGTACCGATTTTGGCACCGCTGTTATGATTATCACGCATGACCTCGGTGTTGTTGCCGGCATGACCGACCGGGTCGTCGTGATGTATGCTGGCAAAGTGATGGAGATGGCGCCTACCGATGAACTTTACGCCAATCCTCGTCATCCCTATACGTTGGGCTTGCTCTCCTCGGTACCTCGTCTCGATGAAGAACGCCACTCCCAGCTAAGGACCATTGAAGGCGCTCCCCCCGATCTGTTGAAGCCCCCACCGGGATGCCCATTCATGCCTCGTTGCGCCTTTGCCCGCGCTATTTGTCGTACCATGCCGCCGCTTGAAGCGCTTCCAGGTCAATCTACACACTTAAAAGCCTGTTGGGTTGATGTGACTGACCCGAAGGAGCAAGCCTATGCAGAGAAGCGACGTCAGACCAGAATTGAGAAGGTACTTGCGGCGACGAACGTTCAATTAGCAAGTACTCAACCGGCATCGGAGGAGAAGTAGATGGCAGAAACTCTTGTAGCGAGTAAAACATTAGTTGATGTCCGTGACCTCAAAATGCATTTCCCTCTGACGCAGGGCATTATTTTCCAACGCGTAATCGGGTATGTGCGCGCGGTCGACGGCGTCAGTTTCAGTATCGAACGCGGGCAGACCTTGGGATTGGTAGGAGAAAGTGGTTCGGGGAAAACAACCATTGGCCGCACCATTGTACGCCTTTATAAGCCTACCGCCGGACAAATAATGTTTGGCGACAAAGACCTGGCTACGATGGAGGGCGAGGAATTGCGGCAGGCACGCCAGCGTATCCAGATGGTTTTTCAGGACCCTTTTGCTTCGCTGAATCCGCGTTACACGATCGGGTCGTTGATCGCCGAGCCGATGCATATCTATAAAGTCGCTTCCAGCGCAGAAATTCGAGAGCGAACAGAGGAGCTTTTACGTGTCGTTGGATTGCGTCCTGAGTATATTGATCGCTATCCCCACGAATTTAGTGGTGGTCAGCGGCAACGCATCGCAGTAGCTCGGGCATTGTCGATTAACCCGGAATTTGTGATTGCGGATGAGCCTGTTTCGGCCCTGGATGTCTCAATTCGCGCGCAGGTGCTTAACTTGCTCCAACGACTACAAAAGCAATTCAACTTAACATACCTCTTTGTCTCACATGATCTCAGTGTCGTACGCCATGTGGCCGATCGCATTGCGGTGATGTACCTGGGAAAAATCGTCGAACTGTCTGATCGCGATGAACTCTATGCCGCTCCCAAGCATCCTTATACGAAGGCTCTGCTTTCGGCAGTGCCCATTCCGGATCCGCAGATTGAGAAGCGCCGCAAACGTATCATTCTTTCTGGCGACTTGCCCAGTCCAATCAACATTCCAACTGGTTGTCGTTTTCATACACGATGTCCGATGGCACAAGATATCTGCCGCCAGGTAGAACCTGCCTTTGAAGCAAAAGAAGGGCGTGAGCACTACGCTGCATGCCATTTCTCTGAATATGTCACACCGGTTGATTAGTGCTGATCTGAAAGAGGTAATTCATGCAAAGTACCGATCCTTCATCTATAGTAGGTGTCTTTAAAGATCATGCTAAGGCCGATCATGCTGTAGATGAGCTCAAGCAAGCCGGATTTAGAGAAGACCAGATTACGTCTGCTGTATTCAGTCTGGAACCAGCACAAGAGACACAAACCCCCGAAAATAGTCGTATTGTTATAACAGTCAACCCTGAAGGCAGGGACCAACAGGCTTTTGGCATCCTGTTTAGTAACGGGGCGAATAATGGCGATCTTCCCCCTGGTATGGTTCTGAAGCATGGTAAGATCGTAAGCTCTCAGGCAGAGGCTGATGATCTCATTCCTGAACCGGCGCTCGAAGCCGATTTCACCAAAGATAGCTACTTTGGAGAAGTAAAAGCGCCGGGTGTTTCCGATGAGCCTATCATGGGTGATACTCACTAATATTGTTGATTTGACGAGGAAACAATGAAACAATTACAACGCTCAAAAAGCCAGGCGCTTTTACTGGCGCTTTCGCTTTTGGGCGCGGGCATTGCTATCTACCTGACATCTGTCCATTATGAAAATACCCCCCTTGTTTGTTCAGAGAGTGGCCTCATCAATTGCGCTCAGGTCCTCTCCAGCCCCTATGCTGTTATTCCAGGCACTTCTTTGCCTATCACTTTACCTGGCCTTGGTTGGTGCCTGATTAGCGCTGCTTTAGCGGTTGCTGGCTTATATGCTGCAACAGGATTATGGCTGCGTAGGATACAGATTGCACAATTTGCCCTGGCGCTGTCAGGTTTGCTCGCTGTTCTCTACCTGGTCTATGCAGAAATCGTGCGTTTGCATACGATCTGTGCATGGTGTACTGCGTTTCATGTACTTATACTCCTCATGTTTCTCATAACATTAGTTCAGTTGCAATCGTCACCTTCGACAGTAGAAGCTGAATTTGGAACAGAGGAGGAAGAAGAGGTTGTGAGCACACTTCCCCGTTCAAAATAGCGCTGTCATTCCCGGAGGGGGTGGGCTGATGAGACGTTGGGCTTTCCTTGCTCTACTCTTGATACTGGTAGTTGCTAGCCTGTTCATTGTGCGACAGCGCCTTTCTACGTCACATGCACCCCTGCAACACCTTGCTCTCACACCATATAGCGCCTACAAATACAATTTGTGTACCGAGGCTTTCGCTTTCGCACATGCAGGAGCAGACAATCCGTATAAAACGGACTATACTTTCCATGACCCGTTTCGAAACGCGAATGATATCATCATACCTCTGCTTTTAGACATGGATCAACGTGAACAGTCTGTAAGCTTTACTGTAAAAATCATAGTGGGCCAGCTTGGTACTTTTTCCGATTCAATTTCGCATGTGTCTGCCCTGGATGGTATCTCTGTGTTGCTGCCGGATCAGCAAGGGCATCTTCAACGACCCAGTATCCCCCAGTTTATTGTCAGTTCGCTTAATGGAAATGGAAGGTTAGCCGTTCTCGATTTCACCTGCTCAGAACAGTGGCAATGGAAGGCTGTGTAGTGTCCCGTCAGAGTCCATTTGACGAGAGAAATGTAGTGGCGGGGCTTGCCCCCGCCAGGTCGGTGAGTCTTGCCCCCGCCAGGGCCCTTTATTCCCACCGGAATGTCCTTACAGCTACCAGGAGAATCACTACAGCCCAGATCACTAACGTCAGCAGAGCAACCCCTGGAAAAGGCGCATTATTGGCCATTGTTGCCTGGAGAGCTTGCGTTAACGCGGCAGCAGGAAGGATTTGCGCGATTGCAGCCAGTGCAGGTGGGAGGTGACTCAAAGGTAGAATTCCACCACCAAGCAATAAAAATAGCAGGTAAAGCCCATTCGCAGCGGCCAGTGTTACCTCGGCTCTTAGAGCTCCTGCCATAGCTAATCCCAGTGCAGAAAATGTCACCGTTCCTATAGCCATTACCAGTAGCGTTAAGAGCGGAGAACCTGCTGGCCGCCAGCCGTAAAAAACTGCCGCCACACCAATCAGAACTATGGTCTGGATCAACTCCAAAACGAGTACTGAGATCATCTTGGCAATAATAAGCCCACTACGCGGTAGAGGCGAACTACCGAGACGCTTCAGTACCCCATAGTAACGCTCATAAGCTGTCGCTATTCCAAGACTCACCATGCCAGCAGCCATCACTGCTAATGCCAGTATTCCTGGTAGGAGGAAGTCTACGGCTTTCCCGGTGGTTGCGGGTATGATATTCAGTGAAGCAAAAAATACCAGCAGTAATACCGGCACAATCAGCGTTATCAGTACACTCTCCCCACGACGCAGGGTTAAGAGTAGCTCGACCTTTGCCTGTGCCATTACCTGGCGACCCAGCGGGGCTGCTTTATCGGTGTAGATTTGTTGATGTAGGATCTGTGTTGTCATTGGCAATTTAATCTCTTATCTCTGATCCCGTCAGGCGCAGGAACAGATCCTCAAGGGATCCATGTCCAACACGCAATTCGGTAAGCGTAATGTGCTGATCGCGTAACCATGCCGTCAGTTCTGCAATAAACACGGGAGCCGTGTCTGTCTCTATTAAATAACTACCAGGTCGGATCTCCTGGGCTTTGTGTACCGATGGTAGCGCCGCCAGTTGTACGCAATCTAATCCAGCAGGTGCGACGAAGCGCACGACAGTTGCATTTTGCACTCCTGTCAACCCGGCTGGCGTATCGAGCGCGACGAGCTGTCCATGATCGATAATAGCTATGCGATCCGCCAGTCGTTCTGCTTCGTCCATCAAGTGCGTGGTCAACAAGACGGTCGCGCCATTGTGTTTCAATTCACGGATGATCTCCCATGTTGCCAGTCGCGCTTGTGGGTCCATACCAGAGGTTGGCTCGTCCAGAAAGAACAGCGTGGGATTGCCCACCAAGGCAACTGCCAGGGCAAGCCTTCTTTTCTGGCCACCAGAGAGCCTGCGACAACGAGTCTTATCTGATGTATTCAGCCCTACCCGCTCAAGCAGCTTATCGATATCCTGTGGCTGCTTGTAATAGCCGGCGAAGAGATGCAGTATCTCGCGAGCCGTAAGCCCTGGATAAAGCCCATCTTGTTGCAACATGACACCAATCTGTGATTTGAGCTTCTTCGACTCACGGATCGGGTCAAGCCCCAACACGAGCACATTACCCTGGTCAGGAGTCCGATAACCTTCAAGTGTTTCTATGGTTGTGGTCTTGCCTGCGCCATTTGGCCCGAGCAATGCAAAGATCTCTCCTCGCTGTATAGTAAATTCTAGCTGGTCAACGACTCGATTAGAGCCGTAACTTTTGGAAAAATTTTCAACGACGATGGCTTCATCGGCAGATGCGCTGGAGCTACCCTGTCCATGCGCTTGTTTGTTTGCCATGTTGGTCGTCTGCGCATCAGCAGACATCGGCTAGTCTCCTTATTGCAATATGATCATTTGTAGGCTTGTCTTGTCTTCAGTATAGCTTATAGCAATTCTGTCTAGATGACAAGTTTAAGTGTGCTGGCCTATCTATTCGCTCTAGTCAAACATGTTATAGTAATGACCATGAGAGCATTTCACTTGTATCAAATGGAGGACAAATATGCAAGAAGAGAATACAACACTGGCCTCTGCCAGGACAGAGACCACTTTACAAACGCAGACACATCCACAGCACCATACCCGTGTGCTGTTCCACAACGAACCACACCAGCACCAGCCACGCAATGTCAATCTCCTTCATGAAACAGAGCAAGCGGCGTCTGGCTTTAATACGCGTGTGGCTGTGGTGTTGACAAAAGGTGTTGGGACGATGTGGACGGCCTATATCTTCATGGTGCTTGCCGTTATTGGGCTGTTTGGTTTGCTTGGATGGCTTAATCCATTCACCTTTTTGCTGGCTACCTGGGTATCTCAGCAGTTTTTGCAACTGGTTCTCCTCCCAGTGATTATGGTCGGCCAAAATGTCTTAGGCAGGAAAGCTGAACTTCAGGCCGACGAGCAGTTTCGCACCACGATGAGCACTTATCACGATATCGAGCAGATTATGCAGCATCTTTCTGCCCAAGATGCAGAACTGCTGCGTCACTCCAAGATGCTGATCCACCTGTTGGAGAAAAATGGCATTTCCCTGCAACAACTGGAGGCTGAGGGTGCTACCACCAGTCACCTAAATTCCTTTGTTAAACCACAACTGGAAGACGGCGCTCCTGCTAAGCTCGCCTCAACCGAGGGTGAGAAGCCGAACGCATAGCCTCACTAAAGGATTGTCTACGCAACTGAACGAGGTTCATTATGGATACCTTACTGCCTTGCACCCAAAAAGACAACCCTGACATTATTGTTATTCCCATTACCAAAGGTCAATATGCCGTTGTTGATCCAGAAGATGCTGATTTAGCTAATATCAAGTGGTCTCTTAGTCGAAATCGCTATGCTATGCGCCGCCCCAGGATTGACGGCAAAAGGCCAGGTATACTTATGCATCGTGTCATTCTGGAACGCAAATTAGGTCGTCCTATTCTAGCAAAAATGGTAGTTGACCATATCAATGGAAATGGACTCGATAACAGACGAGCAAACCTTCGCGAAGCTACCTATGCACAGAATGCTTTTAACAGAGAGGGCAGAGGAATAAAACGTCTCCTCATTCCAAATTCTCCCTCCATTAATTATAGATTGGATGAGAATGACTCTGACGTCGTTCTCATTCCTCTCAATCAGGGAAAATCAGCTCGGGTCGACTTAATTGATATCGATTTGGCAAGCGTCAAGTGGACTCTTAATTGTGGTCGTTACGCGAGCCGTCGTGTTGAGAAGAATGGCAAGGGCAAACATTATTCCATGCATCGCATTATTCTTGAGCGGAAATTAGGGAGACCTATCGTGCAAGGTATGGTGACCGATCATATCAATGGGAATGGGCTCGATAATCGTCGTGAAAACTTGCGTGAAACTACTCAGGCTCAAAATATGCGAAACTTGCGATTGCGAATGGACAACACCTCTCAATACAAAGGGGTTTCGTACATAAGTTCTCATACCTGGGAAGCGACTATCAATGATCAAGTGATCGGGTATTTTGATACTGCTCTTGATGCATCATTTGCCTATGACCAAGCTGCATTAGAGCAGTTTGGTGAATTTGCTCATCTCAACAATCCACTCGAGCAAGTCCTTGAGTGGACACCTCCTATCCGTCAGTTTGGTAAGAAGAGTGCGAGCGGCTATCGTGGGGTACAGGCTTGTGGGAATCGCTGGAGTGCTGAAATCAAGTATGGAACACAGCGGCGTCCACTCGGTTTCTTTGATACTGCTGAACAAGCGGCTTTTGCATATGACAAAGCTGCGCTTGAGATATACGGTAGGTCTGCTCGCCTGAATCATCCCATTGAGCAGGTACTTGCATGGACCCCACCTGTTCGTCTGTTACGCAAAACAAATACAAGTGGCTATCGTGGGGTAAAACAAATCGGCAAACGATGGAGTGCTGCGATCCATACGAGTGGGCAACGCTTTCATCTTGGCATGTTTGATACGGCAGAGGAAGCGGCAAAAGCCTATGATAAGGCTGCATGGGAAGCCTATGGAG